>OGCQ01000291.1_pt1 | contig 89414 bp, 78 predicted proteins | sample 1570161 | NCBI WGS metagenome assembly OGCQ01 (sample SAMEA4384402, study PRJEB24528) | human gut metagenome | reverse complement strand
CGGTTCTTCTAAGTCCAGCTAACCTTTGAGCAGTAACACAATATCCATTTTTAATCTGCGGAAACCTCACCCAATCCATCCGCTCCTGCTGCCAGCATCTCTGTATCCAAACCTGGCACTCTCATTCCCCAATCCCATCCGCGGATAGAACCACCACAACACTATACTCTCCCACCTTAACATGACATTACCCACAACAGTCGGGACATTTAACAATCCCACGCCTTCCTCTCTCTCCGCGGATAAATCATTACACCCCACTTTAACCTGTCACCTGACCTCAAGACTTAGACCAGAGACTGCCATCCTGCTGCAGATACAGAACCTGTTTGACTACCACACCTGCTGCCCCAATCCGATTACGATTACCCTGCTGCGGATAGGGATATATCATCTGGATAGGGACCAACTCCTTATACCTGACATTCTCAATAAGACTTCTGAACTCTATTCTCCTCTGTCCCATCTTAACATGTAATCCCTGGCCTTCCAGTATCCCACCTTAATATGTAACCCCACATCTTTCCAGCACCCCACCTTAACATGTAGTTTCTGGCTTTCCATATATCCGCGGATAAACCAAGCCTTAACCAACAGCCCCACCTTTACCTGACACTGCTACTGAATTCTCCGCGGGTAAACATTCCACCTTTATCTGGCACTATAACTCTATCGGGGCTTTGGATATCATCACAACTTAATCTGATACCATTATAGCGTTTTCTACCACACCTTAACATGGAACTTTTATTACATATCCGCGGATCAATACCCACGCTTCCCTGTTACACCTTAACCTGTTATTTTTTATCTTCTTTAGTTACAGCTTAACATGGAACCCTGCTTTTCCGCGGATACCCCACCTTTATCTGGCATACATATAAAACAGCTTTCCCCCACCTTTACATGGCACTCTTTCCGCAGATTATCATCACACCTTTATCTGGCACATATTCTTTCTTTACCATTCCACCTTTATATGACACTATTTTTTATATTCTCCGCGGATATTATCCCACCTTTATCTGTGGCTTTACTGCTGCATCTGTCCCCACCTTTATCTGGCACTTTTTCATCACATCTTACGCTGGCACCTGCTCTGCGGAGTGTCTTTTTTACACCCACCTTTACTTGTAACCTTTACTCTCCATCTGCTTCCATATTATTCCACCTTAATATGACACTTCCCCAGGGTTTCTCCGCGGAGTATTTCTACCCACCTTAACATGGTATCTTTCTCTCTATTTTTATCACACCTTTACATGACACTGATTCTTTTTATCACACATCGGCAGTATTACTCTCCACAGCTTCTCCGCGGAGGGTTTTCACATCACTTTTTGCTTTCAACTGGATCTTTCTCACATCTTTCCCTGGCTTTTCTTCAGATAATCACGTTTTAACAAGGTTTTCTTAGGATTTTCTTATATCCACGGCTTATCCGCGGAGGAGGAGCTTTAGCAGGGTTTCTTTTCTACACACTGGATCAACTTTCCATATCTCTCCGAGGCATATCCGCGGAGGGCTTCAAACTACCGGATTTCCTCTATTTCCCACCATTTTTTTTATCCGCAGCATGTCCGCGGAAGAGATTTCTATTAAACGTATGGTCAAAATAACACAATCCTGTTCTATCTTTAACTCACCAAGGTATAAACCCCTGGTTCCAAAGACTTATTACAACAATCCTGTCTTTTTCTTATCCGAGGCATATCCGCGGAGAATATGACTCCCACAACTCTTTCTAAGACATAACTAAATTGTCTCACAATACTTTTCCGCAGAATAACAAAGTCTAGTTTCCGTACACTTATTACGGAATTTGATTTCTCCCAAAAAACCCCTTGCCTTCCAACCAAAACACCTCAAAACACCCAAAATAAATCCGTAAATATATACGGAATCTGCATTTTTCCCTCGTTTTTAGCCTGTTCTGTTCTAAAAATGCCATTTTTTCTCCCAAATTTTAAATTCCGTAAGTATATACGGAATTTACCCTCAAAACCCTTCCTCAGGCTCCGTAGAAGATCATTTTTCAGCCTGTTTCCTGTCCGAAAACAGCATTTTTACCTAATTTTATCCGAACAGTAGATTATTAATCCTGTTTTCTGAAAACTCTTTCATTTAAAAAATCCCGTAAGTATATACGGATTTTCATTCCTGCTCTTTCTGTTCATATTAAAGAAAAACATTATAAAAAGGAGTAAAACGTTATGGGATACTGTTTTATGGATATAAAAAAGATCAAGTCTTTGAACGTTATGGCGGCCAAATACAAACACAATTACAGGGAGATCACTGTCCCCAATGCAGTCCCGGAACTGTCCGGGATGAACAGGGAGCTTGTTCCTCTTATAGGGAAAGACGGAAACCCAGTCGACTACAACGAGGCGTTCAAACAGAAAATGGAGTCTTTAGAGTATTACAAAGACCACAAACTGCGGAGTAATGCAGTCCTGGCATACGAGATCGTCACTACCTTCTCCCACGAGGATGCCGGAAAGGTAGATGTAGAGAAATGGCAGGAGGACAATGTGAAATGGTTAAAAGACACGTTCAACCTGACTCCTGAGAACGGGAACTGCGTATTGAGCGTCATGTACCATGGGGACGAGTACGGAAATGTCCACTGCCACTCTCTCGTAGTCCCCGTAAATGAAGAAGGCAGGATCTGTGCCTCCCGGTTTACTGACGGTGCCGCTGCCCTGCGCCGCCTGCAGGATTCCTACGCAAAAGCCATGCAGGAACATGGACTGAAAAGAGGGATCGAGCGTTCCTCCGCAAAACACCAGGATATCAAAAAGTTTTATACCAAGCTAAACCAGACCATGGACATTCCACGTCCTGAACGGGGTGAGTCTGCCAACTCCTTCCGGGAGAGGATCCTGTCCCTGATCCAGGAGGAACGTGCCGCTTCCCTCCGCGAGATGCTGAACAAGGAAACAAAAATGCGCCAGGAGTTAGACGAGCAGAACGAACGGGCCAAGAAAGCAGCCATGAACATCGTTTCCTCTCAGAGGGCTGAGTTCAAGGAGGAGGAAGTAAAATTAAGACGCAAAAATCAGGAACTCTCCGATCAGGTTGGAAAGCTGGAGAAAAAATACGTGGAGATGGACAAGCTCTGCGGAGAAATGAATACAAAATACCTGAAGTTAGAAGAAAAAAGCAAAAAGACGCTGCAGGACTTACACAAGGTGGAAAGGTTAAAAGAAATCGTTGAGGAGAACACCTACCGGAACCAGGTTATGTCCTACATGAAAGACGAAATGCCAGAGTTTGCAGAGAAAATGGATCAGGATTATGAAGCTGCCAAACAGATGTATGAGTCAAGGGATGTTACCCTGGACAGATAAAATACAGCCCATTTTGTACATTAACAGCTCTCTCTAAATTAGAAGCTGTATACTTTAGTTAAACGTATTTTTCGTACAAATGAACAAATCAACCTGCTTACAAAACAAAGGAGAAAAAGATGATAAGAAAAAGTTTTACAAAATTAAAGAGGATTATATTCTCAGGATTAGTGATGTCTCTTTGCACATTTGTCTTTAATCCTACTACCCCGGCAAATGCAGCCATGGTGCAGGAAAGCGAACCGAACGACGATTGGACGACCGCGGATAATCTTTCCCTTAATACATGGGTAAAGGGAACCATGAGACGCAAAGCTGACGACCGGTATTATCGTGATAAGGATTATTACAAGTTCACAATTTCTCAAACAGGAGAAACATCCATTGAGATAAAACCCGATGATACAAATACGATCAACTCCAGCTGGGACGTTTATTTGAGTGACTCCAATAAACATGATTTATGCAAATGGTCCAATGTACACACTCTTAAATCATCCAAAGTAGGATGGATGCCAGGAACTTATTATCTGAGAGTTAATGTATGGAGTGGCACAGATGGGGATAATGCGTATAACTTAATAGTCCACAATACGCCATCCTCTCAATGGGAAAAAGACCGATACTATGATGACAAAAATTTATCTAATGCAAACATCCTTTCTTTAAATAAAGAATATACAGGAAATCTATACGACAAGCAGGATGTTGATTATTATCGGTTTAAATTAAATGGAACAAATGCTGTTTCTTTTAAGTTTAAAATGGATGATACCGTCTCCAAATCCTGTGTCTGGCGCATTGACTTCCAGGAATTCAATTCGAAAAATCCATTGATCCCAAAATATGAATATGTATCGGCCAACCAGACCATAAACATCCCGAAATGTTCCGGCGATTTACTTGTTAAGATCAGGAGTTATTCCAATGCAGAAGAAGCAATTTACCATATTGAGGCTTCACGCAAACCGATTACGCCAGAAATCTCTTCCATAAAAGCCAATAAACGAAAAGTATCATTGCGCTGGAAAAAAGTAAGTAACGCGACAGGATACTATGTTTATCGTAGTACAAATCCAAAAACTTCATTCAAGAAGGTAAAAACAGTAACTGGTGGACAGACAAGTTATACGGAAAAGAAAGCACTGTCCAAAAATAAAACATACTATTACAAGATTGTGGCATTTGATAAATCAGGTTCCAAAATCACAAAATCCAACGCCAGCAAAGCGAAAAAGATTTTCGTTAAATAATATATACCCACATAGACCACTGACATCCTTGTCAGTGGTTTATTTTTTTAATGGAGAAATACAGATTACTCCTCTGGAATCCTCTCTGATATGATTTCTTCCGCTCCCCTCTTCTTTTTTTGTCATATTACAGTCAAATATTAAATTTCAAGGAGGACTATATTATGAAATTGCGAAACCCGAAAACATGGCTCCCTGGTATGATTCTGGGAATCTCTCTTCTGTCAGCAGTGCCAGTCTCCGCGGATATTACTAATTCTGGTAGTACCCCCCCCCGAACAATTTGAGCGTTTAAGCAGCACGGATGATTCGGCTGTAAATTCTGCATCCCAAAATAGTGATGATTCTGGGAACGTATATGACTTCAAGGATTCTAAAACATCTGGAGTAGTGGTTGTTACAAAGACCTGGGAGGACAGTCTGTCCAATGGCAAACGTCCGGTCCCGGATATTTCGATCAGTACAGTGAAACCAAGTAAGAGTGCTCTTGGATATGGAATTACCTATCACGGAAATGGACTTACTTTTGCAAATGGTTCCAAGATTAACGATATTGTTGTAAATAAATCCGGCAAAATCATTTCTGGTCAATATAAAGAATTATCGGGTTCTTTAGGGTGGTATATAGATTCAGGCTGTACAAATAAAATCGAAGTTGATGTTAACGGGTTACCTACTGACGGTGTTAATTCTGATCTGGATCTCTATGCCAAACCCAAAACATTTGTTTTAAAAAGCAGTAAATCTTTCAACAAATTGATTTCAGATTCTGCCACCTCTATAGTATTTACCGATGAAATCATGCCTGCTTCAGCGGAATTAATTGATGTAGACGCGGATGGAGACAATGGAGTGGTAGCCTGGATGGATGGCACTACTATGAAAATCTCTACTCAAACATCAGGAAAACAGGTTATTATTTCTAGTTGTGCGGATATGTTCTATTATAAAAGAAATATAACAGAAATGAATCTGTTTAATATAGATACTTCTGCTGTTACAAATATGAGTGGTATGTTTTATGGCTGCAGTGGACTCTCCAGTCTTGATTTATCTCATATGGATACCAGCAAAGTCACCGATATGAGCTGGATGTTCAGTAGTTGTGATAATCTCATAAGTCTTAATCTATTATCTTTCGATACCTCTAAGGTTACTGATATGCACAATATGTTTTATTTTTGTAGCAATCTAAAATCCTTAAATTTATCATCTTTTAATACTAAAAATGTTACAAATATGCAAGATATGTTTAGTGTTTGTTCTAACCTTTCAATATTAACTTTAGGTAATACTTTTACTTTTGTCGGCTCAGGTTATTATCTTCCAACTGGAACATGGTATGCGTCAGATGGAATTGCTTATACCTCAACTACGATACCAAACAATAAAGCTGATACCTACACCAGAAAATAAACTCCAGATAGTCTCATAAATTAATTTCTGACATTTTTTTCGTATCAAAAAAAGCGATAGCAAAGACACCTGTAAGATATAAAAAATGCAGGTGTCTTTTTTATCCAAATTATCGAAAAAAGGCTGCCTCATCAAAGAGACAACCCTCGAAAATTAATTCTGATAATGTTTTATAAAACTTTCAAGCGAACCGCCATAAGATGTATTTACCACATGGTAAGCAAGAATATGAAGATATTCATCTTTTGTCATACTTGCCTCATAGAGAAAAGAACGCTTATTCCTGCTGAAGCAATCAGCAAATTCAGAGAACTTACTGCTGCGAGAACGAGTGCCATCGGCCAGCAGCTCTTCCAGATGAAAAAAATTCCGGGAAAAAGAGGAATTGATTACTCCAGAGAAGATGTCGAAAAAATCTTCATCTATTTAAGAGGTGAAATCGACAAATGCGAAAGCGAGTTTATCAAGAAATTCGATGAAAAGAAAGCTGACAAGTTCAAAGTAACAAAAAATCCGCGGACACCCGCACAGCCTGAATCGCTGTATTTGGGGTATCCGCGGATATAAGAAAAACTGATTACTCTTCTACTGTTGCTTCCACTCTAACATCGTCTACGCATCCGCAACCGAACATCTCGCAAAGAGCCAAAAGAGCATCCGCTTGTGTCTTAAATCCGTCGATGTAGTAATATCCCTTAAATTCGCCGCAGGTATATACCTTAAAGACAACATCTGAATGTACATGATCGCAACAGGAGTCTTCGCTTATATATTCATGTCTCTCCTCACAGTAATGACCATTCACATGGGAATAGCATTTTCCGCAGTATGCCGGGCGGATCATGGTGCCATCATCCAGATCATTGCTTTCAGAATATACGGCTTCGATGCACTCGTACTCCGTTTCTCCGTTTCCTTCGCAATATCTGTCATACGCCTGCTCCGCAAGATCCTGGGAATCTTCTGGCGAAACACCAAAGTCAGTTTCCAGTGTCATTCTCATGAAATTGGTAACAAATTCTGCATGAGCCTCTTCCAGTTCTTCTGCTGTTAATTCAATTTCTTTTCCGTCTCTTGTAATCTTCATAAGTTATTTTCCTCCTACTTAACTATCATCATATGTTTTTCATCATCTTTGTAATCAAGCATAAACTGAATTACAATATTAATCAGTTTAGCTGCTGAAATCACTGTATATCTGCCACAAGAATATCCTGCAAATGACTCATCCTCGTTATACTTCATATGATTTTCAAAACGTCCACATACAGGACAATACTCAAAATCCGCGGATGTTTCATATTCTTTATGCCAAAGATCTGACTGCTCGCTGTAATAATAGTGCTCACTGAACATATAGCAGCCCCCATTAGAGGATTTCCCTTCTTCATATTGAGACCAATCCTGAAATTCTACCTCAGTATATGCACGAGTGCGACAAATGCCAACGATGAGATCTAAAACACGATTTTGAAAATCCTCATCATGCTGACACACTTTTGTCATAGACTCATGATCCAGAATATGCGCTGCCTGACAAATAAGTTCATATGTATTAGAAAACACATTAATAAGTTCTTTTGTTTTGTTTTCTTCCATAAGTTTCTCCTTTATTTTCAGATTTTGTAAATTCGGTACTGTGAAACCTCATCCGAAGGAAGTTCATCATCTGCATTTTCTCTAAAGACCACATATGTCTCAGAACCTCCATATGACACCAAGGTTGGCATATATCCGAATTCTTTTTTGGTTTCACTCATTTCTTCCAGTGCCTACTGCGCCATATGCTCTTCGGCTTCTTCCCGAGAAGAACATCGATCTACCCTGTATCCGCAGTCTGTATTTGTCGTATAGACAAGAATGTACTCTTCTACTTTTCCAGAGACATCTTTTTTTCATACAGAACATACGCGGCATGCAAGATACCTTCCGTGTAATCTCTAAGAAACCTCTCCTTACCTTTAAGACCTGTTGTTACATTTGCGAGAGCATAAATTACGCCATTAGCAAAAGCAAGTCTGTTTTCTTTCGAAGTATGATTTTCCTGAAGAATCTTCTCTACTTCTCATTTTAGTAATTTCAGTTTTTCCATTGTTTATATTCTCCTTTCGTTTTTTAATTACACCAAAAATATGAATACGGGATACTATTAATAAAAAAAGAAGCTGTCTCAAGAAATAAAAATCCGCAAACACTCAAATACAGTAATTTCCTCTGTATCTGAGTATCCGCGGATAAAAATAGATTCACAATAAGTATATAAACTGCCTGATAAGCATACATGTTTTTGGGAAACTATGGTTATTCTGAAAGCTAAACAACATCCCAAACCTGCCATTCATATCCGGTATCAACGCGACTCTAAAATCATTTATCGAATACTATTTTTCTCCTTTGTTTTTCGATGAAACCATCAAGAACGCATTTCTCTTTCTACAATTAAAGACTATTTATCGAATATTTCTGATATTAATTCTTCCGGAATCACATCTATAAATAGCTCTCGCGCTATCCAATTAGTTTGACTACTACTGTTTGATATTGCATAAGCGACAGCATTTCTCACAAGGTTTGCGAACTGATCTTTCTCTGTCATGTTTCCAAGGATTTCCCTTATGTCACACGAATATTTGGCAAATTGCATATCATCCATAATTGTTTCTCCTTTGCTTTTATTTCTTATACATTTTACACCAGGATAGGGATACATATGATCATACAGGAAGTTTAATAGCATTTCAATCACGAATAAAATAATCTTTCCTTGTTTTTTCATATGCTCTTTTTCTTCTCTTGTAATCATAGTCTTATCTCCTCTTTAGCAGTTTAATCTTATTCATTTTTTCTTATTCTCCTTTCGTTTTTTGATTACTGAGAATATGAATAACAATTGACATTAATGGGAAAGCAAATTTTGTCATATTACGGACAAATAATAAATCTCAAGGAGGACTATATTATGAAATTGAGCAACCTGAAAACATGGCTTCCAGGCATGATCCTGGGACTCTCTCTTCTGGTAGCAGTGCCAGTCTCCGCAGATATTACTAATTCTGGTAGTACCCCCCCCCGATAGAATTTTCGAAAGTAAGTAATACGAATGATGTGGCTGCGGAAGCGGGATCCCAGAAAAGCAGTGATTCCGGAAAAGTATATGATTTTAAGGATTCCAAAACTTCCGGAGTAGTAACTGTTACCAAATCATGGGATGACAGTATGTCTAATGACGAACGATCGGTACCGGACGTTTCCATCAGTACGGCAAAGCCAAGTAAAAATCCATTGGGTTATACTATTACTTATCATGGAAACGGACTTACTTTTGAGGACGGAACTACCGAAAATGAAATTATCGTAAATAGTACCGGAGAAATTGTGTCTGGCTCTTACAAAATACCAGACGGATTATTTGCGGGCTGGTATTCTGACAAAGATTATACCAGAAGAATAGAAATAGATTCCAATGGTCTGCCTGTGAATGGACTTGTATCTGATATGGAGCTTTATGCCAAGTCTAAAACTTTTGTTATCAAAGGTGGTAAATTATCTGAATTTTCAAATGATTTTAATGATTTAATTCCTGACACTACTACATCCATGATATTTACCAATGAAATGATGCCTGCTTCTGCAACCCTGATCGATGTAGATGCTGACGGAGATGGCGGCGTAGTTGCATGGATGGACGGAACTGTCATGAAAGTATCTTCTCAGGTACCGGGACAAAAAGTGATTGCTCCCATGTATTCTCACCTAATGTTTAATTCCAAGTCAAATTTATCATCCATAGATTTTAGCAACTTAGATACCAGCAATGTTGTTTTAATGACTGGAATGTTCAATTGCTGTAACAACCTAACTAACCTTGATTTATCCACTCTGAATACCAGTAACGTTGTTGGAATGGATAGTATGTTTGCGGAATGTGCTAGCCTTACCTCTCTCGATCTTACTCCTCTGGATACTAGCAATGTAACAACTATGAGTATGATGTTCTACAATTGCAACGGACTGACCTCTCTGAATCTATCTTCTTTGGACACCAGTAAAGTTACTAATATGAGTGGTATATTCAGTGGCTGCTCGAAACTTACAAACATTGATCTTACTCCTTTGGATACCAGTAAAGTTACTGATATGAGTGATATATTCAGAGGCTGCTCGAAACTTACAAACATTGATCTTACTCCTTTGAATACCAGTAATGTTAGGAATATGAGTATGATGTTCTCTGACTGTAGCAGACTGACTGTCTTGGATCTAACTCCTTTGGATACACAGAAGGTCACGAATATGACTATGATGTTCTCTGACTGCAGCGGACTGACTGCTTTGAATCTGACTCCCCTGAATACGCAGAAAGTGACAAGGATGGATTCTATGTTCTCCGGTTGCAGCAGGCTGACTGCTTTAGATTTAACTCCTTTGGACACACAGAAGGTCACGAGCATGAGTAGAATGTTTTACGGTTGCAACAGGCTGACTACTCTCGATCTGACTCCTTTAGATACTTGTAATGTGACAAGTATGTATGATTTGTTCTCCTGTTGTAACAACTTGACAACTTTAGATCTCTCGCCTCTGGACACACGAAACGTAACGGATATGAGTAGAATGTTCTATAACTGTATCGGGTTGACTAATCTCAATCTGTCTTCTTTGGATACACAGAATGTCACGGATATGAATGGTATGTTCTTCAATTGTTCAAAACTTACAGCCTTATCTCTTGGGGACAAATTTGCCTTTATAGGATCTAATTACCGTCTACCATCCGGCACCTGGTACGCCTCCGACGGCACCGCCTACACTTCCAACAGAACTACCTGTACAATACCGAATAATAAATCTGACACCTACACAAGGCAATAAGTAAAACCAAAAATAGCCTCTCCTCTTTCCTCTCACTGCAAGAAACCTTCCAATGGCATCTCATCAACGGAAGGTTTCTTTGTAAGACTTTGAGTTCGAATCCAAACCTTAAAAATTCATTTACTCGTTTTCCCCATAAGAAAGTAACTGAATTCTACAGGCAACATTGTATTACAGTTAGAATCGAGAAAACATTTTTTTAACAGTTGCATATTTAACGAATTTTGAGTATGCTATAATTAAGTTGATAACTTGTCGGTCATCACGGCTAGAATATGATGAACGTGTATATGATGTTAGGAACGCTCATCAACCGTCTCATTATGAGCGGTCGAAGCGCTGAGGTTGGAAAAGCTGCTACTGACAGCAACTTCCGCAATAAACTCTATAAAGAATACGACATTAAACCAGAAGATTTCTTATAAGCAACCAAATAGGGAGGTGGTAAAAATCACCTCCTTTTTTCATCATTTCAATCTCTCCGCAGCCTCTTTCGTAGCTGCTGATCTTACACACTCCTCTTCCGACAGAGTGACCTGCATGGCAAGCTTGCTTCCGCGGAATCTCTCCGCAGCAAAACATAACCCGTTATTGTATTTGTCCAGATACCGGGAATCAATCTGATCCGGATCCCCCAGAAGCACGATCTTTGTGTTGCTTCCGGCTCTGGTCAGGATACCGCGGATCTGGGAGATACTGCAGTTCTGGGCTTCGTCAATGATAAGGAATACATTGTCCAGACTCCTGCCTCGCATGAAAGACATAGACTCTATCCGCAGGATATCCTTATCGATCAGATATTGTCCGTATTCCGAGATCCGCTCCGGTACATCATTGTCTGTCAGGAAAGACCTATGAAACCGAAGTTCTGCAAGGTGTTCAAGATTGTCCATGGCAGGACGTACCAAAGGAGACATCTTCTCCAACTCTGTTCCCGGCAGGGCTCCCAGTTCCTCACTGTCAAACCGTACATTGCACCGGGTATAGAGGATATTTCGGTAAACATTCAGATCTACTGTCTGCTCCAGGGCACAGGCAAGGGCAAGGAACGTTTTCCCGGTTCCTGCCGGACTTTTGACAAAAACAAACGGAGCAGACTCTGCATCCATCAAAAGGCTTTCCATAACAAATGCCTGTCCGCAGTTCCGGTAATTTACTCCAAACGGTTTCTTGTCTGCCTGATACAACGGATATATCCGGCCCTCAAAGTATCTTGCCAGAGTCACTTCCCCACTGGGACTGATAAGCTCCAGGAACTGGTTCTCTTCCAGAGCAACTTCTTCCTGCGCAAGACTGAAAAGCTTTTCTACCGGAGCCCCATCATCAAGGATTGTACTCTGCCATAATTTTTCCTCACTTTTCAGCCAGATCTTTGTCCTGCCGGTGTATACCAGATCTTTGTCTTTCAACCTGTTTTTTCGATAATACTCCGTCTTTAACGGGATCATATCCGCAACAACCTGCATCCCTACATCGTTTGTTACCAGGGCAACTTCCGCCAACGGATTCTCAAGCTTTACCTGGATGGCAGTACAAAGGATCAGGTTGTCATTCTTTGACAGATCAGAAACACAGGGACCGAAGTCCGATGCATGGGCAAGGATATCCTGTACCGATAAATATTTCACAGAAACTTTTCCTCCCTGCTCCATTTCCACTCCTTTCCATAAATTGCCCTTTTTACGGATATCCGACAGGACGCGGAATACTTTCCTTGCATGATAACCCAGTTCTCCGGCTTCGTTCTTTTTTTTATCCAGCTCTTCGATCACAGTCATGGGGATCACAACGTCCCTGTCCGCAAAAGAAAGTATGGAAGCCGGATCACATAGTAAAACATTGGTATCCAAAACATATATCTTCTGCATATGATTCCTCCTCTTTTTGGGGTTTTCCATAATATGCTGATTTTCTGACAAAATAAAGAATGCGCACATTTTTTCTTTTTTTCAGCACATTAAGTTGAAAACTAAAAAAGGAGGAATCAAAATGAATTTCAAAAAGTTAATGTTAAGCGTCGGGCTTTCCGCCATGGCACTTCTTGCTATGCCGGGCTCCACACTCACATCCCCTGTATCCGTACAGGCAGCCGCCCATGAGCACATCCTGGAAACCTACATTACCAAACAGCCAACCTGTACAGCCACAGGGACCGAGATCCGTAAATGCCAGACATGCGGAAAGATCACAGATACGATCAAACTTCCCAAAGTTGCCCATTCCGTGAAAACAAGGACCGTCAGGAAAGCAACTACCACACATACAGGAGTGGCCGAGACTTATTGTGTTGTCTGCCAGAAAACGATCAAAAAGACATCTTTGCCAAAACTGACAAAGAAATGCGCACATACCTATAAGAAAACGGATACGATCCCAGCAACCTGTACATCCAAAGGCTCCATTACTGTTACCTGCAAAAAATGCGGGACATTGATCAGTGAAAAGACTCTGCCAAAAACAAAGCATGAATATGTTACAGAAGTAACAAAAGCCCCGACACTTACTTCCGTCGGACAGGAACGTACTTACTGCAAGAACTGTACAAAAACACTGGAATACAACACTCTTCCAAAACTTGAGGATGCCACTGCCCTGAGCCAGGACTCTGCGGAGCTGACGATCGGCAGCACACTTCAGCTCACATTAAGCCCGACAAACAAAAAGGTGACATGGTCATCTTCCAACCGGGCGATTGTGACCGTTAACAGAAATGGCCTGGTCAAGGCATTGCGTACAGGAGAAGCTACCGTAACCGCTCTTTACAAAGGACAGAAATTTACCTGCGATATCACAGTCAAGGATATTGAATGCAGCCATGAGGATACCGAAGAAGTGATCTTACGGGATGCCACCTGTACCAAAAACGGCCTTGAAGCAGTCAGATGCATAGAATGCGGGAAAGACCTTGATATGATCACCATCCCGGCTACAGGACACGAATGGGAAACCGTTGTATCCAAAAAGGCAACCTGCGACAAAGACGGGGTATCTTATGAGAAATGTGCCAACTGCGGTACAAAGAAGCGTGGCTCCGAAGAAGTGATCGAAGCATCCGGTCATAAGTTCACCTACAAGATTGTCCGCAGAGCAACAACATCCAGGACTGCACTTGTCCAGGAATCCTGCAGTGTATGCAAAAAGAAAGGGGCTAGCAAGGTATATCCTGCCATTGAGTTCAAGCCACAGTTGAACTTAAAAGCCAAAACACTCCCGGCAGGAAACGAAGTAAAGATCCTGATCAGGGACGAATCCGGCTCTGTTTTAAGCTGCTCTAAAAAATTATCTGATATGGATAAGGCATATTACGGAAAGGTGATCAAATGGTCCTCATCCAATCCGGATGTTGCCACTGTAGACAGCGAAGGAAACGTTACAGCTGTAAGTCCTGGAACTGCAAAGATTTCCGTAAAATACTATACTAAAACTTTAAGCTGTATTATCACAGTAAGATAAGCAATACAACAAGGTAAACAAAAAGAAGCTTTCCAGTATTTGGAAGGCTTCTTTTTTTAAGGATCATAGCTTCAGCGTGATCTCCGGGCATGTCACCTGATATGTCCATCCATATTCCAGACATACCCTCCGCAGCAGGCATTTCGGACTGCTTATTCCGTCATCCTTCATCTGCTTAACTGCATTCTTTAAAACAGACACGATAAAGTTTCTGGAAAACGTATCCGGTGCCGTAAGGGTGGCAAAACATTGATCCGTTTCGGATAACAGCTTCACCCTGTGGTCCAGATCCCCGCTTGCTAAGGATATCTCTACCGTAAAGATGTCTTCTGCTTCAAACACCCACTCGGTCAAAAGGGATGCAGCTGTCCGTACCAGACGGCTGATTACCTTTCCATCAACCAGAAGTTCCCCTTTCATTATAGGGCTGGAGCAGGAGGTGTTCACATAAAGCTTAAACGCTCTCCCATTTCTGAGAGCCGCACAAAGCACCTCTTCATCTGCAACGGTCTGTGTCCTGAGCAATCCGTTTACCCAGCTTTCCCAGCTCCTGCTCACCCTCACCCAGCTGCGTGATAATACCGCGGTATCCATTAATGTTTCCATAAAAAATTTCTCCCTTCATTTTTTTACTAATATGGACTTTGACAGGGAAAAACAAAAAAAAAGTGAATTCGAATTCACTTTTTAAAAGAGGATGTCCCGGCGGGATCACCCGCCAGGACTAAGTATGAAAAAGAAAAAAGTGTTCCGGTTTTTACCGGCACCCTTAATATGATGAAAAATTAAATTTGTGTTTTCATGTTTTCCATATAAGAAGCTATATGCGGAGCCGTTTCACGCAGCCCATCCGGATCACTGAAACTCAACCGAAAAGCCTCTGCAAAGTATTCCATCCTTGTCGATGTGTTCTGGTCGGATATATGGTATTTTTCCTTCAGCGCAGGCATCTCTGCTTCCATGGAGTCTACAACCGTCTGGCTGTCCGACAAAAACGAATCCGAATTAAGGTCGTTAAAGTCTATAATATGTCCCAGCTCATGGTAAACAGCCTGGCTGAGTCCTTCCTTATTAGCCCTTAAAAACAACAGCCTTTCACAGATGCCATTCCCTTTGCTCAAATGCGTCAGTCCATCCGTGATGGTATTTTCAGACAGTGTTCCGTCATAGGACTGTCTCGGATTATCGCAGACACAGATATCATACGGCTCCAGATACTTTAAATACTTTGCCTCCATTTTGTTATACATATCATATACATATCCGACATAGCGGGAAGCTTCCTCTGAATCACTCCTTATTGACAGGTCACATTTATATTCTTTTGCCAGATAGCCTCCCCAGACATATCCCATGTCCGTACGTGCCCATGTCCCGTCATCGCTGAGGATATTGACCTTTTCTCCTTTTTTATATTTCCCTGCAATTTCGCTGTTCTTATCAGGGCTTTTACGGATATTAAGGTTTACCACCGCATATCCGGTCTCTTTTGGTATCGCCGGTTTCACTGCATCCATGACAGATATAAGTTCGACTGTAGGCAGTGGTTCCGCAGAGACGGGCACATTTAAGCATCCTGCCATTACCGCGCATAAAAAAAATCTTTTAAACCTCATAATATCTCCTTTCTGATTTTTTTTGCACCGATAATATGACCGAAAAATGCTCCTTCGTGCTACAAAAAAAAGAGCTGCTTGGCACAGCTCTTATCTGCGGAAACGCTTTAAGATTTTTTTAAACCCGCTTTCTTTTTCGGGAGGCTTTTCGCTCTTTTCTTCATGGAGGATACGCTCCTCACATATTTTGCATACCATCCCGCTTCCTTCCGGAATGATCTCTCCGCAGCAGACACATCGATCTTCCATACAAATACCTCCAAAATTATTTTCTTAATACGAACCTGATCTTATCCGACTCCGCGGACTCCTCTAATCATCAACGGTACGGGCCAGAATCAATCCCGGCCCGTTCTTTCTTATTTGTATTTTTTCACAGATACTCCGCTGACTTCTGTTCCAGTCTCGATCGGGATCATCAGATATTCCCTTCCATCGATTTTCTGGCGTTTGACGATCTGCGCTCTTTCCGGATCCACCTCAATGGATACCCCTGCGGTTTCAATATGTACTTTCTTCGGAAGGATATTCTCCAGTACAAGCGCCCCGTCCTCTCCCACAGTGGAATCAAACACATCCGCGGCATCCTCCGTATCCGATATCCCACAGTCACTGAGTAACGCCATCATCTCTTTTTTATTAACGGAAGCAGGCATCACACTGTCTGCATTTGACCCTGCAATGTCAAAAAGCATGGTCTGGATCTTCTCTGCCTGGTCGTAATCACAGTTTAATTTCTCCGCCATTTTCTTAAAGGAACTTAACTGTTCTTCTGAATTTAACGGAAGCAGGCATCCGGTCAGTTCCCTTGCAAAATCCCTGCGGAGGCATTTACAGGATTTCCCGTAATACAGCGCAGCATGAAGATCTGTACCCCTGTCATTAAATGCCGGGAATAAGATCCCGTTATCTGGTTTGCCTATCACCCAGCCTTTTTTCCTGTCGGAGATGCAGCTCTTTTCCGGATCATAGCAAAGTTCCGGTTTATCAAACTTTGCAGGACAGAAACAGATATGAAGGAAATGATATACCTCTTCAGATGCATCCGGGATCGTATCTTCATCCATGCCCTTTCCAGGAATATCATAGGTTCCTTCTGCTGCCAGGATCAGGTAGCTTTCCGGATTGTCATAAGTTTCCATTACCCTGTCATAGAAGGCATCCAGAAGCCCTTCATCCATCTTGCTGTTCAAAAGCTTACAAAACGCATCCTGAGTCCCGCCTTCTGCTTCCTGCTTTAACGGAAACTCCATATTGAACAGCTTTCCGCCGATCTTTCCGGTCAGGGAACTTTTCAGGATATCGAAATACTTTTCCAGTTCCTCTTCCGGCAGTTCAAACGGGGAAATATTAAAACTTAATACCTTGTTCTTATCCTTATCAACATAGCATCCAGCTATCTTACCAATGCAGCTGTACTCCGGCTTATACTGTTTCTTAATCTCCGCAATCTCTTTTTTGTTCACAATAAAACCCTCCTGTTTTCTCTGTCTGTTTTCTGTCATATCGGGATGCCGAAACCATAAGGCAACAGTCGATAAACCCCAAAACAACAAATGCGGACAGGATCATTATTTTTCCGATCATATATATCCTCCTCTCAGTTAACTACAGTTATAGTATGATAAATCAGCTCATAGATATTTCTGTGCGAAAAAAGCAGCACATCTATGCTGCTTTTTCCTTCTTTCTGTAGTCGTTTTTTATTCGAATACAACAGCTTTCATCTCACCATTTGGTACCTTTCGACTACCCGGCGTATCCGGCCTGCAGTACCAACGCCTTCGCACGTTCCGCTCTCATCCACCAATTGTGCAGAAAGAAGCCGAAAAAACAAAGAGCAAAAGAAACCGTCTTACTTCATAAAACACCACGACCTCTCCGGCATATGCCGGATGACCTTACAGCCGGGTTTCCCCATTCAGATCTTTCATCTTTCATCAGGCCGCAGACCTTACAGGTTTTCCTGACAGGGAATCTTTTGTTCCTGCATGAGCAGAATGATTTCATTCTTATCGGCATCCGTAATATGACAAAAATTATTTTTCATCATATTAATGTCAGCAGTTAATGCTGAAAAAATACAGAAAGGATTTAAAAATATGAGCGATTTCATAAACGAACCAGAAGAAATGGAGCCTGTAGAGATTGAAGGAACTGAGGAAACAGCCGGGGAAGTAACAGACAGTACAGAGGAAACTCCTACTGCGGAGACAGTCAGCAAATTCAGAGAACTGACTTCTAACAGGATGAAGATGATCGGCCAGCAGCTCTTCCAGATGAAAAAGATCCCGGAAAAAAGAGGAATTGATTATTCCAGGGAGGATGTAGAGAAGATCTTCACTTACTTAAGAAACGAGATCGACAAATGCGAAAGTGAATTTATCAAAAAATTTGACGAAAAGAAAGCAGACAAGTTTGACTTTGATTTCAAATTCTAAGATGCATTACAGAGCTATTATTTCGTAAATTTGAATTCACTTTTTAAGGAATTTTTTAAAAAAGGTTGCCAAACAGCAGCCTTTTTTAGCTTTTCCTCTTGAAAATATTAAAAGCACAACCCAAAAACAATACTTTTCTTTAATTACTTTGGCGGTAATGTACCAGCTTAATATTGTCCAGCTGGCTTACCTATTTTTAAGTACAAAAATATCCGCGGCACCACAAGGTTTTCCGCGGATAAAAAAAGTTAAAAAACACACTCACTTCTATTTGCTAAGCCGAAAATAGTTATTCTTCTGCCATACACTCCAGACGGATCTTATCCGCGGAGGCGCATCCGAATTCTTCACAGAAAGCCAAAGCAAGCTCTTCGTCTGTATCATAGCCTTCCACATACCACAGGCCTTTTGATTTTCCAGATACAAACACCTCATAGATCATATCTGAGCAAATATGATCACAGTAGGAGAAGTCGTTCAGATATTCATGGATGTACTCACAGTATTTTTCATTAATACCGTGGAAACTAATGCAGTGGAAACATTCCTGGCAGGTGGCCGGACGTATCAGCTTTTCTTCATCCTCTCCGCTTTCAGAATATACCGCTTCGATACATTCATATTCCGTTTCACCATTGCCTTCGCAATACCTGTCATATGCTTGCTCTGCAAGCTGCTGAGAATCTTCCGGAGCAACATCAAAGTCCTCCTCCAATGTTTTTCTCATGAAATTTGTAACAAACTCTGCATGAGCAGACGCCAGTTCTTCTGACGTTAATTCGATTTCTTTTCCTTCTCTTATGATCTTCATAATATTTTTCTCCTTTGTTTTTATTCCGGCAGTTTCACAATATCCCAGATCTGCCATTCCATTCCGGTATCTACGACAACCTGATCGTAGTACTCCGTATACTCACCGTCCTTAAAGTCTGCACACACCTTTTTTGCACTACTTTTGGCATATTCCGCACATTTGTCATAGGTTCCTACAAAAAGAACCTCAAAACCTACTCCCTCATATGCATGGTACCAGATACAGGCATACTCTCCTTTCGGTTCGTACGGCAGGACTTCCATTACATGGAAACAGTTTTCTTGTGACTGATCCAGACGGAAGGAATTAGGCTTTTCATCCAACGTACAAACTTCCTTGTACTCAAGTTCTCCGTTCCCGAGCATGGGATCAAAAGGAAGTTCCTTAAAGCAGGATTCCTTTCCTTCCTCCAGAGTATCGAAAAACTCATATCTGGCTTCCGTATAATTCTCGTCATCCAGATCACATCGGACGAATTTCCAGAGCTTGCTGAAATAGATACCGTTTTTCACCCGGATTTCAATCGCTTTGAACGCAGCATCCAGAGCTTTATTGTAGGATGTATTTTTGTTGCTGGAATTTTTAAAGAAGATATACGCGCAATCCTGCAACACCTTATTCTTTTTTACTTCCTCATACAACAAACTTCCGATACCACCTCGGCTCTTGACAGCTTCGAGAAAATCCTGAATGAAGTACTCTTTTTTTACAATTTCATAAGCTTTTTTTTATTCTGTATTCATAGCGTTCTCCTTTTCTTTAGTGTTGTACTTTCCGATTCTCAGAATCAGATAAATTGTTTTTTAACAGCTTCATTTTTTAAATCTCCTTTCGTTTTTGATCAAAAACAAAATGGAGAAAAACACCTTTAAATGATTTTTGCATATTATCGAAAAATCACAGGAGGTATATGTGCAATGAAGTTTAAGAAATGGATTCCGGGAATAATGCTCGGGGTAATGATGGCTGCTATGGTGGCCGTGCCGGTATTGGCAGGTAATATTAATTCTGGTAGTACCCCCCCCGATAGAATTTTCAAGGGTTAGTAGTACCAGTGCGGATAGCAGTTCTGGAGATGACAGTGGAAAGGTATACGATTTTAAGGATTCTAGGACATCTGGAGTAGTAACTGTCACCAAATCATGGGATGACAGTTCTTCTAATGATGAGAGAGCGGTACCGGATATTTCCATCAGTACGGAGAAGCCAAATAAAAATCCACTGGGTTATACCATTACTTATCATGGAAATGGGCTAACTTTCGCAGATGGAAGTATGGAAAATGAGGTTGTCGTAAACAAATCCGGAAAAATTATCTCGGGTCAATATAAAGAACTTCTGGCTTCTTCAGGGTGGTATTCAGATTTGGATTGTACAACTAAAATCGAAACAGACTCCAATGGATTACCTGTAAGCGGAGTGACATCTGATACGGAACTCTATGCAAAGTCGAAAACATTTGTTCTTAAAACCGGATCTGATTTTAAAGAATTAATTCCCTCTACAGCAACATCCGTTATATTTACAGATGAAACCATGCCTGCTTCCGCGACACTGATCGATGTAGATGCAGACGGGGATGGAGGAGCCATCGCATGGATGGATAATACTACTATGAAAGTATCAACCCAGATATCTGGACAGAAAACAATAGCTCCTTCAAATTGCGCGGCAATGTTTTATGGTCTTTCAAAATTGTTAAGTATCAATCTGTCACACCTTGATACTTCCAACGTTACCACAATGGAAGCTATGTTTTGCTATTGCGAAGGACTAACCGATTTAGATTTGACTTCTCTGGATACCCGAAATGTCACGAATATGTACTTTATGTTCTGCGGTTGCAGTGAGTTGACTAACTTGGATTTGTCTTCTATGGATACACGGAACGTCACAAATATGAGATCTATGTTTAACGATTGCAGTGGGTTAACTAACTTGGATCTGTCTCACCTGAATACACGGAACGTTACAAATATGAGTTTTATGTTTAACAGTTGTAGCGGACTGACGGCTCTGGATCTGTCTCATCTGGATACAAGCAAAGTTGCCAATATGAATTGCATGTTCTGGGACTGTAGCAATCTCTCAACCCTGTCCCTTGGAGAAAAGTTTGCCTTTGTCGGCTCAGATTATCAACTTCCATCCGGCACCTGGTACTCCTCCAACGGCACCGCCTATACCTCCGACGGCACCACCTGCACAATACCAAATAATAAAGCTGACACCTATACCAGAAGATAGATCAGATAACTGTAACTCATGAATCAACAAACACACCTGTCTCAATCCCAGGATTGCCTGCAGGTGTGTTTTTCTCGTTTATAAAAACGCAAGCCATATTTCTACAGCTTGCGTCTACTCAAATTTAATATTTCCAAAAACAGTCTTCAAGACCTGCCTTCAGTCGAGGATAAAATCCAGTAAACCATCCCTCATACATTCCAGTCCCACAGAAAGACCTTCTCCGATTAGTGGCAGGAACATAAAGACAAAACTGAATACGAAACATGGGATCACACATTCCCAGTTATATCCAAACTCAGGCTGCATGTACATTAAGATGATAGTCAGGATTCCAGCAATAAATGTAATTCCGGACAAAGTGGCAAGGATCACGCCTCCGTAGATACAGACAAAGATCACAACCATATGTACTGCACTCAGTATAAGGTAAAGAAGCAGGGCAAAGAACTTTCCCAGCATCCTTCCAAACCACTTTCTAACAGCTGTTTTTCTCTTTCCTTCCGGAGGAGCCACCTTTTCTCCGCAGCGTGGGCAAAAAACACCTTTTTCCGGAATATAAGCACCACAATGTTCACATCTTAACATAATACATACCTCCTTTGTACAGGTCAGCTACCTTCGCTCACCCCGCTTCTTCTATTTCTATTTCCACATCCCTGGTTACCCGGATGAGGACAATGATCCTGTGTTTGCTCTTGTATGCAACCATTCTGTGTATACGGATGTCATCGTCCGTAAGGACGATCCTTGAGTTCGCCGCATATCTCAAAAATGACGCTTTCGTTCTTTTTGCTATTTCCTTCTGCATCTTTTTCACATAATCCATAAACTGTTTATCAGTAAAAATAGAGTTTATTCCAACCTCACACCGGAACAGCCCTTTTCCGGACCAGGGGATATCTCCTTTGTTTTCAGCAACAAATCCATAGACATCGATAAATGTGATTCCAGCCGGATCCGCTTCATCTATATATGACTGAAGCCTTCTGCTGTCAACGGTATCCGAATGAAAATTTGTTCTCTTTCTGATTATTTCGCGCACTTTCCTTTCATTCCAGATAAAACCAATCTCGTCCAGCATATCTTCCTTCCAGAAACTTAATTCCTTATCCTGGATCTGTGCCACTGCCCAGTCACCCACTTTTTTATTCCCTATCCGCATATCCGCGGAGATCATGCCTTTCCCCCTCCAGATTGAGGAAAACTTATCGAACTGTCCCAGCCATTTGCTCTCCTTGTTGCGGTAGGAAATAAAATACAGGTACCATGCTTCCAAGTCATACTGCCCCACATGGGCATTTTTCCCAATACGGCCATCATGTTTTTCCTTCCATTCCTTTCCCATCTGGTACCATTCCTCCTGATAAAGAGGACGGATCCCACAATCGATCTTATTATCGATCATCAGATGAACTACTTCATCCGGAATACTCCCTTCCCTGATCCTTTTATTTATCTCTATCCACCACTTACCGACTTTGCATCCGTCAACAATCAGGTGTTCCGGGATATCCCAGGACTGTGTACGTTCATGGTATTTTTTTACTTCATCTGCCATTTTGATTGCATTATTGATAATACGTGTTTCACTTTTATTATATCTCATAAACCCCTCCTAGATTTAGTTCTTTTCATGGTTCCATCATACAATATGATGTTATGAACTGGTTTTGGTACGAAAAAAATGGCAGATACAGACTCTTTTGGGTAGCCGGAAATATTGCCGTGACAGATAAAAAGTACTCTAATCATAAAATTCTCATGTTCTGAAATGCCCTGTATTGCCGAGTTTTGCGTTGTTTTATCGGCTTTTCAGGGTATTATATTTTTCTTGTTTAAAACTACACTTTTTGCAAAATACTTCAAATGGTTCAAGGGGTTTGAAATGCCTTATAAATATAAATTGTATTATACTCCTACGGCTGTTGTTCATCGCAACCACCATTTTGATACAATCCGACGATTGCACCCCCTAAATACATGAGATGCATCACCCTCCATCCGGGCATTGGATCAGGCTACTCTTCATTTTATGGACAATTACAGAGTAGTCTTTTCTTTCACGAAAAAAGAGATATCAACGCGCCAGTGTCAATATCTCTTCCTTATTACTATAATAATTCCACATCCTTTACACTTCTGTAATGTGAGCCAATATATATTTTTTTTGCTTCATTACTAAACCTATATTTTTCAAAATATTTCGATTTATGAAGCATCTTTGCACATGCAAATAAGATGTCTTCGTCAGCAAAGGGACCTGAAATCGACTTAACATTCCTCTCATCATTTTCATATATAAACCAGCCTGTCTTAATGAAAAACACCTCTCTTATTTGGCATATCTTCAAATTTGCCAAACACAAAATCTCCTACTTGATTTTCTCCATTCTCAACAAGTATAGAATTAATTATCTTTCTTATATCATCTACAGTCATAATATCCTCCATTAATCAATCTTTGCCTTTCCACAGTTAGTTATGATACCTGCATCTCTACATGTACCCCAAATATACACAGTGTTCATTTGACCTGCTCCGCCTTCCATATAGATTTATCATCTCTATTATTTTTACATACTAATATTCCCTCGTAATTTAAAATAGAGATAATCAAATATTTCTTTTTCATCTCCACTCTTTACTATACTAAAATTTTGTCTTTCACCAACCTCATATAAATACCATTTTTCGCCTTCCTCATAGCAACCTACTGTATAAGGTGTGTTACTTTTTTCCCCAATAACAAAATTATATTTCTTCAAATCTATATTATTTTTTCTCACATATTCTAAAAATTCCGTTTTTGTCATCTTACCAACCTCCATTATTAACTACTATCCCTAATCGTTCTATGTATTTTTCATAAATGGATTAATCATTTAATTGGCAGTCCTTTGCTTAAGTTCTCTAATGCATTTTTCTCATCTTCGAGTATATAAATCAAGAAGTTATAAGACCCTAAAATCGATAAATAAGTCGATTTCTTCAATGATTCTGCCGTATATCCACAAACCGTAATTGCTCCTGCTATTGGAAACTTCTCATATATTAAGGTTTCATATAACTCAAATTTGATATCTACATGTCTATTTAGTTTATCTATATTGGTATTGATTCTTTTTTCACTCATATTACATTCATAAAACATATAGTCAGCCAGAAAAGAATCAATAAAATACCTAGATGTCCATTCAACCTTTTTCTTATATTCATCTCTAACATTTTTTATTGCTTCATTTGAAGAAATAACGGACATAGCCTCTTTATTAGAAATTGCTAAATCGCAAGGATACTCTTCTCTTTGACCTCCAATGAATCTAATGTAATACTTGTCATATTTTTTTATTAATGACAATCCCTTATATTCTAATACTAATTCCATACTGTTCCTCCTCGCTATTTACGCCACTCGTCACCACCAAATATATGTTTATACGGACTAAGCTTTCGAGGGGTCACAGACCAGAGGCCTGTGTCCTGTACTTGCAACCGAAGGAGTGGTTTCTGCCCCCTGTGGCCGGATCAACATGTTTTCTGGGAAACGGTGGTTTACGGGATATTCCGGCAGGATCTGCCGTTTATCAGAATCCAAAGCATGCCGGACGTGACTGTCCGGAGGCCTTCATCTTCATGATCAGTTCCGCCTGCATCCTTACAAACTGTCCGAACAGCTACAGGCATTTCTCCCTGTCCGGTTTTTTCCGGGGTGCCCATGCAGGACTGGAGGAATGCACTGTAGAGGTCCCTCTGTACGATCGCCCTGCTACGGTCTTAAACTGTCTGGAAAGCTCCACTTTGATATACGCATCCAGGTCATTTATACCTCCTGGATATGCTTCGTAGAAAAACAAAACCCTGTTTTTCATTTCATTCTACCTTAATTCATATTCTTTTTGAAACAAAAACGAAGGGAGAAAAATAATGGGAAAAACAAAGGAAAAAACATGGATGCTGATCATTGAAACAAAAAGCTACAGGGGTCTGTCCTGCTACAGAAAAGTGCTGTTTGTTTCAGCTCCGGATCATCAGGTTGCAAAGGAAAAAGCACGTGACTGGTGTGATGGCGAACAGATTACTTCAATCTCTATCATTCCATTCGATCCGAACCGTATGGGAGATGCTCTGATTGACAGTACCGAAAAAAATCCACTTCCTGAACACCCAAACATCGATACACGCTGGATTGCCAAATACAAGACCGCGGAGGCCTTCTACAATAAATACGGCCATCTTCGTGTAAAAGTGAAAGAAGACTTTGATGGGGTCCGTCTGGGAGTTTGGATCCACAAACAGAGGAATGATTATCGCAAGGGATTCCTTTCTGATGAGCAGATCCGCCTGCTTGAAAACATCGACATGATATGGAAACTCAGAAGACAGCCGACAAAGGCTGAAAGAGCATTAAAAAATCCTAAAATTTAGGTCCCTTCCTGCAATGCAGGAGGGGGCCTTTTTGTCTGAAAAAGTGAATTCGAATTCACTTTTTTAATCATCCGGATCTGCCAGGGTATGATGACAGACGGTATCTTATTCGGGTTTCGATGTTTTTCACGAAAGTGGCAAAAAATCTTATGCTTTCTGTTTTTAAATAATTATTCCAAATTTCGAAATAAACAACTTTTTATAACGTCGAATTTCGTCCCATAAACCATTCTCCGAAGACTGGCCTCCCCATTTTTTGATAGATTTAAGCTGCTCTTCATTTTCTCTAATAGTTTGAGATGCAATCTTTATTAAAGATTCTCTATCGACGCAAAACGGCGCCCTGCTAGATTCTTCCATTAATATTTGAAAATACAACACTGCTACTCCACAATACACCTCTTCTGCATTGCCATTAAGCATATCTACTATTGCTTTTACAAACATTTTTTCTATATTTGCATCAAAAGACTTTTCATACTGCTTATAAATTAATGGCACCACTCTTGTCCAATCAATAGGCGCACTTATACTTGCCCAACTGTCATTTTCTAATTTATACCCATTTGTTCCTTCTAAAAGAAATTTAATCTCATTATTTTTTATTGCTTTTTCAACTATATTCATATGCCTCTCCCTTATTTATTTACGCAATTTTTTCATAATTGCCTCTTTTTTATTTTTATTCCTCAGCTCAAGAAGTAGAGCCTCTAAGCCTTCTTCTGATGAATGTTTTGATATAACATGATATGCGCCTCTTTCATCTGTCTCATATACAACCCATCCATTATTATTGATACAACCTACAACGTTTGTTGCTTTGGGTATTTCAAAAGAATCACCTATATTGTACTTATTTAATCCTTCAGTTTTAACAATATTATAAAACTCTTTTCTATTCATTAGCCTCTCCTCTTATACTTCATGAATCATTCCAAGTTCTTTGAAGCTTTCAACGTAAACCGCCAAACTGATCACCGGCACCTGCGGCGACGAATAACAGAGAAAAATCAAGTCATGAAAAAGAACCTTTCTTATAGTAGATTTTTCGTCCATCTGGGGTATTAACGAACTCCGCGGATGCTTTTCTTACCGCATCAAAAAAGCCAATTCCGTCTTCGACTTCGTAGAGATATGTACGATTACTGAATTCCCTTTTACTGTTATTTTTTTGATCATGACATCTTTGTCTCCTTTCGTTTTTGTATATAAAAGAAAGTGACAACGTATCCAGAAAATCAAAAAGAGGGACATTTCGTCCCTCAAAAAACACTAAATCATCTGACTCAAGTCGAGCCAGTTATCTTTTGCCTGAAGAAACAGCTGTACGATTTCATCCGGGGTTTCTTCGATCTGCGGAGGTTCCAATGTTTCTTCGAAATCACAAGCATTCAGTTCGAACCATGGATGATCATCTTCGGTTTCGTCCTCGAATTTTTCTTCCGGGAAACCGACTTTATGTGGAACAAACCACTGCCCTTCGTTAAGACAAGAGATGATTGTCTTAATCTGTTCTTCTGAAAACAATCCAGGCACAACTATGTTGTTAAACTTTTTATAGTTACTGGCATCTCGATAGAGATAGTGGATTTTTGTATTTTTAGAAGAACTGATGTCAGTATTCTGAAGTTCAGAGCTGTTTGCGGAAGCGAGATAAGCATGTATCTTATCAGCAAGCTGATCGCATAGCTTCAGAATTCCAGATGTTCCATTTTCTTTGTCATCATCCCAGATCTCATCGGATGCTTCGTTTGCGATATCTTCCAGATGCTGAAGTTTATTTTTCATTTCGTCTGTAACAGAAGGATCGATAAATACAGAAGATTCCTTTTCTCTGTAATAAGACGTATCCTCCCCGGTTTCATAAATGCAATTTTTTAAATACTCTGAAAGTGAGATACCGCAAAGCAGACGAAACATTCCCTCGACCTGTTTTTTCTCCTGAAGAGTATCAGCTTCCTGCCACTTCTCAACAATGCTTTTAAAAATGTATGAAGAAAAGTAGCCGTCATTATTTATTGAAGTAATCTGTTTCGCAAGGATCGTATCCCCATCAACAGCGTACTCTTTTTCTTTAGCATCCTGATATATCGCATTCGCTTTATTGATGAGATTTTTTATTGTAAGCATATTGTTATATCCCATTAATGCATCTGACAGGAGTTCAATCTTGAATCCTTTTTTCGGAGAATCTGGATCAATAGACCGACACTCTATATAATCAGTGCTATTTTCAGAATAGAAATAAGGAGATTCTATCACGAAACCAAACACACCGACTGGATAGATAGTTGCATCGTCCGCGGATATATCGCAGGCTTCCAACTTTGTGATTTTATCCAGTTTGCGTACAAGGGAAAGGGAATCCGGATATTTTTCTAAATCCAATTCTTCTCCTTCATACAGTACGAATACGGTATCATCTTCATAAACAACATCATAAACGTACTGGAAATTCTTCTTTTTGAAATCAAAAAAGAACTTCTGTCCGTCAGCAGTTACTGCAAAATTCCCAACATGAATGGAAACTTTCTTAAAATCCACTTCTTTGTTAAATCGCATAGACACTTTGCACTTCATAATTATTTCTCCTTTGTTTTTTGTATGATTTACCAGTTGTAATGCTCCATATTTGGAAGAACGCTTCCATCGCTATCCAGGCACAGGATTTCACACCCCAGAGATTTGGTGATCTGAAGCAGATGCTTGAGTTCAACCGGGAGGGTATCATCCATTTCGTCAGGGACATAAAGATAAAACCCGCATTTCCCTTTTTCATAAACAGCAACAGGGAAATATGTTTCACCATGTGCTGCTCTGGTTAAAAGATCGCGTGTCTTCTTAGAGATATGACCGGTAGATACTGTCAGGATATGAGAGATGTTTCTCTCGACTGAAAAAGCATATTTGTCATAGACCTTTTCCAACTCTTCTTCCGGCATTTGGGATATAGTTTCTTCCATCTGCTCTTCAATTTCAGCTGGATTAAGGGATGAAAGTTTTACGCCAAGGAAATTTTCCAGTGCTTCATGGTTAGACTTTAATCCTTTTTTTAGCTCCTGCATTTTCTCATCTGTCGCCTTAAAGTCTCCTGCTACATACTTATCAGTGATTTCTTTGACGTGGCAGGTTTCTTTTGCAGTAATCTTAACCTCATATGACCAGAATACCGCCGCCGCGGTATATTCTTCGTGCTCAGAAGTCAGTTCCTTTAAGGTTTCTGTTCCATGGACGTATTCTCCTGAATCAATGTTTTTTAATTGTTTTACCATTTTGAGAAGCAGGATTTGTACCTCCGTAGCAGTTCCGCGGAAATGTGACAGTACAACTCCAGTTGCCTTTGTACAGCACTCTCCGATTGTCCAGTTCGTAATTTTGTTAGTGTTCATAATTTTTTACTCCTTTCGTTTTTTAATCTACAAATTAAATATGAGAATAAGCAAAAAAAATAGAAGAGGAAAAATCCTCTTCTGATGACCATATTGACGTATAACAGTTAAGATACCCATGCTTCTGGCGGAAGCGATTCCGTATATTGATCGAATTCCTTCCATGCTTTGCTGTATTCCGCATAGATTCCCTGCTCGGAACTTGTGGCTTCATACAATCGCTCTATTTCTTTTACGACCTGTAATATTCCGGTATTCTTATCACGGAGTATATCAATCGCTGCCTTTAATGAATCATAGCGGACACTTAACCCAATATAAGATTGATAAACTTTGAAAGATTGGCGGATGGCCGCGATAAGCTCATCTTTTGTTAACTGCTTAAGCTTCTTTTTGGCTTCATCTTCTGCCCAGGCATCCATACAGTTAATTCCAAAGCAGTCTCCCTCATAAGAATCATAACCAAGTAGACCTCCGAACTGATCCCCGGCACCTGCGACGACGAATAAAAGATCAAAACATTCTGGAATCCACTCTTCGTTCAGATCCACCTGCATTGCTTCGCACTCCTCACACAGGTATGCAAAAGCTACTTTAAATTCGTATACTTCATCCTCATTTCCATCAAGAGCATTTAATAAGGAATCCTCTCCATCCTCAGAATCCGTATACCAACGGACTTCTTCGCATTCCCCTTGAATATCAAACAGTTTTTCTCTGATCGTATCCAGATTCAGCTCTTTGACCATAGGCTTTTTGTAACGGAGATTTTTGGCTTTCCATCGCTTTGTTTCCTCTGCATTCATTGTACTCATCTTCTGTTTTCTCCTTTCGTTTTTTGTATATAAAAGAAAGTGACAAAGTATCCAGAAAATAAAAAAGAGGGACATTTCATCCCTCAAATAAACACTAAAGCTATCTTGTATTTGTTAACCTAATTAACTGTCCTTCTGAAAATTGATACTGTCCATCGATCCATTTTTCATTAATTTTTTCCGAAATAATAATTACTACTCCATACCGTGGATGATTTTGCAAGTAATTAATATACATCACATCTGTATTATGTAGCTCCCCCAGTAATTCACCCTCTCCTGAATATACTATGACAACATCATCTCTATCATTTTCCCTGTATAAGACATACACTTCTTTTGAGTTTGTCAACACATTACTTATACTATTATGTATTTTTTCAACTCGTTTTCCGCTTTTTGTATTCCAAGATACTGTTTTTTCATCATATTTTAAATTTTCAATCATTTTATAACCTCTTTGAATCCACTAATTTGATATAGTACATGTTACACTTATATGACGCAGACTGTGAAACACTAATCAGGCAGTCCCTCCCTGTCTATAATTTCCTGCATTTTGTCACGCAGATAGTTTGCATCCGTCTTCTGCTCTATAAATATCAATCATCAGAAAGCCCTGTACGATTTTTTTATATAAAAAAAGTTGTAAAGTGGTGTACTAGAATTATTTTTTATAATATGATAAAAGCCGCTCCCTTGTCGGGAACGGCTGATCATTAACAGCGGCAGCATCTGCCCTCCATATGTTTCTCATACACCTGCTTAATTGCTTCTCCGCGTTTCTTTAAGTCAGGAGATGGGTACTTCGGATCCAGGTCTTCTTTGCTCTGGGCACATTTTACTATATCATTTAACATCTGTCGCTCAAATAGTGCCCGGTTTACTTCAACGAAATCATTCTCTGTTCCCTTGACGCTGGAAAAATAGCCGCGGAGACGTTCATACATTTCTTCTGTCCGGTACTCAAATGGGATTTCAAAGATATCAATGGCACCATCCAGAAAATCCTCAATTGCCAGTGTGTTTCCGTTATCCAGCTTTGTCTCAAAATAGTCCTTTTCGTATTCGATCATAATGTCAACCTCCTTGATTATTGTTGACATTAATATGAAGAAAAACTACAGCTTCATACTGAAATAAATATCATTTTCCTCAAATACAAAACCGTTTTTCTTGTAGAAATTTCGGAGACGTTCCTCACCTTCTTTCGTCCTGTCCAAATAAGATTCTGCTCTTCCATTTATTTCTTTACATCCGAGCATTCTGGCAAGTTTTACAATCATTCGAAGTCCGACAGAGCCAATCCCATGACGCTCATTTCCATCTGTGACATAATTTGAACATATCTCCAACTTATCCTTATCAGTAGAAAAATCATGTTCCAGTTCAGCCTTGTATACATTCCGCTTATCCGCGGAAAATCCCAAAATAATATAATCCTGAGCCATACAACAAAACCGCGGATATTTCTTGCTTTGAAAAATGAGAAATAGTATTACCTCAGAAGGAAAATCATTAGTTCTTCCTGTTCCAAAAAAACAGAATTTCTCTTCTTTTGCAATAATTTTTCTATTTTCCACAGTAAGAATCTTATCAACTGTGTCCTGAAACTCTTTCGGACATTTAATTTGTCGGAATATATCTTCCAATCGTGGATGCTCATTCATCTTTTGTATTCCAGCAAACAGTAAAACCTGCACCTTATCTTTCGTAGTATTACTTAAAGAAAATGCAGACCTTCTGCATGATCCTTTCTTTTTTTCTCAATATACCACACCCAGATGTCATTCTCAATTTTTTAATTAATAAATTTATAAAATTTAAAATCTATAAAAATATTTTTCATACCTGCTTTTCTTAATAACAGATCTGGACGGGGATACCTTTTTGACAGATTCCCATATTTCCAAAATCGCTCTACGCTTTCCTCAGCATCATCCAGGATGGTTTTTTTGAGAAGATCTGATTCAGCTTTTCTTCTTGCTGCAAAACGTCCAGCCATAATATAAAATACTCTGCTATGATACTCAAACGGAACTTCGTATATTTTAAGCCTTCCATAAAGCAAGTCATCTTTAGCCCTTTCATAGTCTTCATCCGACTCATAAACATTATAATCGCTTTCAAAAGAGATAACATCCTTATTTTTAGGTGCATCTACCTGAAGAGAAAAAGAATCCATCAAATACAATGGTATATTTTCTTTTTTAAATACCCCCTCTATCACACCTCTCACCAGGAGTCTCTTCAGACAGTATACTCTGGCTCTTAAAAGATACCAGGGGTACTCTTGTGAAAGGTTTCCGTTCATTCGATACCTGTCCTCACATTCGTCTATATCCTCCAAAACCTGTTTTTCCAGTAACGTAATTTCGTCAGCTACACTGGCATAGTCCTCCTCTATCACACGACTATAAGAATACCTTCGGTATGCTGCCCGGTACATAGGCAACGACCTGTATTCAAATGGAATATCGCAGATTCTTAGCTTGCCGTCATAAATATCATTCTCTGCTTTTGTAAAACTATTTCTTTCGCTTAACGTATAGTATTCTTTCTCTGTCAACGGCCCATATTCTGCCATGATAAAACTCCCTTCTTCTACTAGAATTATTGTTTATAATATGCAAAAAAAGCCGCTCATTTCTGAACGACTTTTTCATAATTTCGATTATGTAATATTACGCATCATTTTGTAGTATTGTCTTTGAAATTGTTCACCATGCCAGCAATAGATGTATCAAATACATTTTTTACGATATATTTCAAAATAGCAATTAATTCGATAATTACAGAAGTGATATAAGCACTGATAAACGCACTAATTATTTTGATAGTAGAATCTGAAAATGGATTTCCGTCAACATGAAATTTAAAAATCCAATAACCACTGTAAAACACCATCACCATAACAACTGCAAATTGCAAAAACAAAAAACAACCCATTGCAACCATAAGCCAGTCCTTATGTTTTCTCTTTTTTTTCTCATTCTCCCTGATTTCAGGCGAAAGGACTTCCAACAGAAATCTATTATTTGTATTTTCTATTATCGTTTCGGCTGATTGATTATTTCTGTTGACAATATCAACGCTAACCTTATCATCAATTTTCTGTTGGAGCATGTAAAGGAAACACTTTGACAATGTATGCGTCATTTAATACTTCCAAAAACGGAGTATTAAACAGTCAAAACAAAAAGGCGTATATAAAATACGGAAAACATGCATTTAAACTTACATCCAAAACAAAATACTACTTTTCTGGAGATGAAGGTCCCGATGAATACTGCTCAAAATCCACTTTCATGTCTACCATGAGAAGCATGAATGGATTAGGTCTGTGTATTAAGGTCACCAATGGAAAAGTTGTTGAAATGTCATTCCGTTCATGATATTACAAAAGCCGCAAAGTAGGATTTTCTGCTTTACGGCTTTTGTTTAACATATCTTAATCCTTTTTATGATCCGTATGAAAAAAGCCGGGATTATCCGGCTTATTATAGGTGGAGCCAGGGAATAAGCCCTGACTTCCACAGTAACATTAATACAGCTTATAATTATCAAAGTTTTCGCCATATACCCGGAAAGTTTTTTCCTTATACTCGTCATTTGCAATATACAGCGCATAATGACAATTGCTGTACTCGCTTCCATATACATGATCGTATCCTTTAAGCTGTCTGAGAATTTTCCTTAATTCACAATTCGGGGAATCCAGACACAACTCTTTTCTGTGATCTGAAGGAATATAGAAGAGACTCTCCGCGGAACGGATAAAAATTGCATTATTATCCGGATCTACAGATGCTTTAATTTTTCCCCTGACATGGATTTCAGTAAGTCTCGGATATCCATTTTTATAGGAAAAAACCCTGTAGAGACTTTTATCCTCGTTATCCCGATACATAACAAAGCAGCCTTCTGAGAAAACTGGTTTGCCGAAACAATAATCATATGTTGCACTGTATACCTTATCTCCATGAGGACCAACGACCGCGATATCGGTCATATCCGGAACCGAATCATCAAGATCACAATCTTCTTCCCAACAATACCAGTATCTTTCATCATGCCAATGGGAACGTTCATTTATAATACACAGATATTCTTGATCTGAATGTAAACAGGAACCATAGGCATCTATACCGGAATATTCCATCACATTATATAGATCCTGGAAGGAGCCTGTATCTTCTGATGGACACATTCCCTCTGCGTATTTCAAAGCGTTGTTATTAGCATAAGGATGGAAGTTGCATATGACACGTTGGCCATCAGAAAACCCACTAAGAAATACAACGGATGTATCTGTAACTCCCAACACTTTATAACAATTGTAACAAATATCAGGAACCTCTTCTTCAGATTCCTTTTCTTCGGTTGCCTTTTTTGCTTCTGAAAGCTCAATCCAACGAGGAACAACCTGTCCTTCTTTCATAAGCTTTCCATCTTCCGCATAATAACGTCCCTCCAATTTGGGGAAAACTGATCTTACCATATCAAAACAAAATCTTTGATGATTAGGCAGTTTAATACGTTTTTCGCTGAGAGACAAATCCTCAATTTTACAGGCAATAAGTTCTTCCCGTGAAACATTTGATGCTATTTGTCTTACTGAGAAATACCAGTCGTACTCGTTAACATCCTCTCTCGAATCGACAACATAATACTTCCCATTCACCTTACTTTTAAGAATCGTACCTTTTATTATTTCGTAACTATACATGCTTTTTTCTCCCTTCGTTTTTAAGATATAAAATAATAATGAAAAAAAATCAAAAATATGAAAAGCTTGCATCTCTTACAAAAACTATTTATCATAGATGTATGCCATCAAATACAAAAGATAAGGATAATTAGAAATTATGAAAAGATACGAATTAACGCATTTGGAAAACAAAATAGAAGCAACAGCGAAAGGCAAAGAAGAAAGTAAATTTGAGCTTTCCGACAATATGGCAATAGAGGCATTGGCATATTTAAAGACTCTGAGAATCAAGAGTACAGAAGATGCGCTACTGTTCATGGCAAGTGCCAACTTTATCAACAAATACATTAAAATTGGTGGCAAGAAAAAATTGTATCATTTTAAAGAAGATGTGTTTTTCGCAGCAGATATCCTGGCAGAAGGCAAGATTCCCAAAGTAACCTATGGATTTCATCATGACAAAAGTGTAGGCCGTGTTTTGGTTGTTCAGATAGGAGAAATCCAGTTTAGTTTTCATGATGATCGAAAACTTGATAAATACCAGAATCTCTCCGCGGATCAAAACCTTACCTGGAGAGAAGTACGTCTGCAACCTCATTCGAAATTTGTATATGAAGAAACAAAAAAATATGTATGGAGCAGATACAATGAAAAGAAGAAAGAGGAAGTTTCAGATGCTGCGGAGAAACTCATCGATAGCCAAAAAACATTCCGTAAAATCATGTTCTCCAGGAGCGAAGTAAGCAGGCAGCATGCAAAGCAACTCACGGCTCATCAAGTAGATAAAGGTTGAAAAAACTGTGGCCTCATTTTTTTTATCGCTCCAAAAGAAAGACCAGCCTTTTCAGGCTGATCCTCCTCTGGTAGAACTCCTGTGTTCACAATTCCTGCTTTTGGATATTACGGTGTTGGTTGTATTTTAATGTTTTATTTCAATCATAGTCATCTTGACACCTCTCTTTATTCTTTAAATGTTTAATGATGAGCAAATTTCAGTTTATACAACCATATCTGCAAATTTATCATAACTATCAGTAATAGTAACATACGACAACACTGTTGCTAATGCCCTCAAAAATACAACACATTCATTTGTATCTTGAAACCCATATCTATAAAGTTCGTCAATTGCTTCATTGAAATTTCTTAACATAATAAGCCACAATTCGTGGATACTTGAACAATTATCAATACTCGAAATATAATTAATGTGTTTCTTGAATTCTTCCAAATCATCAATATAGATGATAGAACCAGAATATGCATTTGCATTTATTCCGTCCACAAATTCAACATTATATAAAAACCATAAAATTTCATCCAAATCATTAATCCATATCCCACCAGAATTGCATTCTTGTTGCAATTCTTCTAAATAGGCAATAGTTTCTTTTATATTGTTATTACTATATTTGATTTGTTCCCATCTTTTAGCAAATGTATACCCTATGGCTATTTTCATTTCTTATTCCTTTCTTTTTATATTAAATTTCAGTTTAGTTGTTTAATTCATTATTGATTTTTGATGCAATTAAACATAATTGTAATTCATCAACTGGACACTTTTGTACCATCTCGTCATTTCCAATGCGAATGTATTCCGTATAGACAAGAAATTTCCTCATTTGTTCATTACTCACTTCAAGTCCTGCTTCGGTTAATGCGTTATGGAAGCTTTTAACTCTTCTTAGCGAGAAGTCCCCACCTCTTCAGCTGGTGGGATGAATCGCCGTTATAGATTTAGATTATGACAGGTACGATAGAGTCCTGTCCGTCTCACGACGTAATCGCCCATCGCCAATGTCTACTCTGCTTCCTGCTCCAGGTCGCAGCTTCCTTTCCCTTGGATGCGATACGTTGCCTGAACCCTCTGTACAGCTTGGGCACTACCATACCGGATATTGACAGAGTAAACGGAGTACTAATGGCTTATGCTCGGTAATTTCCGGCATTCCGTTGCACTTAGGCTAGTCATCTGACCTGCTTTCGGTCCGAAGGCCTTCCACAAGCCCCCGCTTCAAGCTCCCTGACAAGGGATGATAAGCGGTGGGTTATTGACGGTCAGGATACAGTTTTGCTTTTATGGATATCCTGTTCTTTTGCTGGCATTAGTATCCCACCTTTCAGAGGATTTCATCAACTTATTTTCAATATGATAAATTTTTCAGAAGAGAGTAAACATTCCTTATCAACTGATCAAATTACGATTCGTTCTTTTTGCATAGCATTATGCTGAAAGACACAAAAAAGCCGGTAATCCATTGCTGAAAAGCAAGAAAATACCGGCTCTTTGCCTACTTTTTAGGATGCAGATTTCTCAAAAGCTCAGTAATCCACGGTAATATAATCGACCCCAAAACTCTCATACAGACCAATAAGTCTGTTATCTACTATCTCCCATGTCGATACTTTGATGCCTTTTCCATGTAACTTATCTATACTTCCTTTACTCAGCTTCGTATATCCTACACTGATATCAAATTTATATTCCTCACATATAGCAATAGCTTTCTCAGTTGCTCCGCCTCTCATAATATACTGGATGCTTACTGTATTATTGATAAGCCTTAATTTTTTCAGCGATCCCACACGAAAAGAGATTACAATCGGGGGCTTTTTAGAGGAACGGATCATTTTATTAAATTTCATTATTTCATCATCCTGCATGTTCCATTTTAATTCAATGACAGGTACTGCCCCATAACGGTTACAAACGTCAATATATTGCTGTAATGTTGGAATATAGTTATTTGGATATCGATCCGCATTATTTCCACTGATGACCGGATACTGCTGAAGTTCTTCGTATGTGATATCGGAAATCTTTTTATCAACACCGCACATTCTTTTCAGATTCGTATCATGGCACAAGACAAATACGCCGTCTTTTGTCTTCTGTACATCGGTTTCGATGTATCCTCCAGTTTTCGCTGCTATCTCAAAAGCCGGAAGCGTATTCTCAGGTGCTTCCAGGGAAGCCCCTCTATGCAGGATATATTTCGAACCAGAACTTCCACTATAGCTGCTGTCAACGACATAGATCCTTATCTGCGCTGTTTTATTTTTTTCTTCCCCATTGTTTACCTGAACCGTTATTCTGGTAGAGCCGCAGCCCTGCGCAATAACTTTTCCATCTGATGTAACCGTTGCAATCTTTTTATTATTACTTTTATAGCTGATACTGTTCACATACCCATCGACAGGAGTTTTTGAAATAACTATATCCGCACTGTCACCTTTTTTGAGAACTATTTCTTCCTGTACACTGAAAGACGCAAGAGCAGGTCTGACCGTCAGGGAAAAAGTTCCTGTATATTTTACTTTTCCATAGGAAGTATAAGAAATCTTCACACTTCCGGAAGATCTTGCTAAAACCTGTCCGTCACCTGATACAGTTGCCACTTTTGTGTTACTGCTTTTATAAGAGGATAAAATACCCTCCGCAGAAGGCTTCAGGGTATAAGAAATCTTCACACTTCCGGAAGATCTTGCTAAAACCTGTCCGTCACCTGATACAGTTGCCACTTTTGTGTTACTGCTTTTATAAGAGGATAAAATACCCTCCGCAGAAGGCTTCAGGGTTAAGGTGTCCCCTATTTTGACCTCCCCTGTATCTCCATTCCCAAAACTTACTTTTTTTGTTTTTCCGTAAGAATACAGCTTCAGCTTACTGACCTGTCCGTCCTTGACAGCTTTTATCCAGACGACTCCGGCTCTTTTTGCCGTAACCTTTCCATTCGCAACAGAAACTACTTTATCATCAGAGCTGCTCCATTCAAATTTATTCGGATTCTGTTTACTATTTCCCTTATAAATATAGACATTTGAAACGCTCCCTGCTTTCACCGCCGCGGATGAATAGTGAAATGAATACTGTGCTGCGGACACCGGAATACTGATATACAGACACAGCACCATAAAGCAAATAACTAACACATGTTTTTTCATAACTGATTCCTCCCTGTTTTTGATCTTTCTGATACTGAAATTATACATTTACCAGAAAGATCTTTTTTTCTGTACGAAAAATGAAAGATAAAAGACAGAATAAAAAAAGAGAAAATCTTCGCTATTTCCATTTCCCAGGGTTTTTTTCCAAATTATCTGTATAAGAAAGGAGGGACAATTATGAAAGTGAAAAAGATACTCTTATCTTTAGGACTGTCTGCCTTGATGCTGGCTTCTGTACCACTTACAGCCGTTGGACCAGCTACCGTACAGGCAGCAGCCTGCAAGCACTACAATAAAACAAACTATGTCCTTAAAGAAGCAACCTGTACCAGCAAAGGTACAAAACAAAGAAGATGTGATGACTGCGGAGCTGTTATCAAGACTTATACGATACCAGCACTCGGTCATAACCCGTCTGTCAAAACGACACCGGCTACATGTCTGGCAACAGGTCTGTCCGTATCTACCTGCAAAAGATGTGGGAAAGAACTTGAAAGAAAAGTACTTCCTAAGGGCGATCATAATTATGTGACAAAGGTCACGAAGATCGCTACCACAACATCCGAAGGAGAGTCCAAGACTTACTGCATTAACTGCGGATACGTAAAAGAAGTCAATATTATCCCAAAGAAGAATTCAACTACTAAAAACTGTACCCATCCGCAGAAAACCACAACAGTAACTAAGCAGCCGACATGCCAGTCAACCGGAGTCCAGACAGTAAGATGTGCCAGCTGTAATAAGATACTCAGCACTACTACTCTTCCAAAAGTAGGACACTCCTATGTGACAAAGGTGATCAAAAAAGCCGGAATCTATAATGAGGGTCTGGAAAGGATCTATTGCGAATACTGCGGTACCGTAAAAGAGGAGAGGGTTATCCCGAAACTGACACGGGAAGTTTCTATCAGCGCATCAACACTTACACTGGAAGCAGGAAGACACAAGACTGTAAGGATCGTCAATGCAGTACATGATGTTACATGGAGATCATCCAACAGCGCAGTTGCTACGGTAGATAAAAATGGATATATCACAGCCGTGAAAGCTGGTACTGCCACCATCTCTACAGTTTATGACGGAAAAACTTATTCCTGCAGGCTGACCGTTACAGCAAAAGCTGTTTCCATCAGTGAAACATCTCTTACTCTGGAAGCAGGAAGACACAAAAAACTAAGGATCGTCAATGCAACACATGATGCTACCTGGAGTACATCCAATAAAACAATTGCCACAGTAGACAAAGACGGTTCTGTCACAGCTGTAAAAGCCGGTTTAGCCACTATCTCAGCAAGATACGATGGAAAGACTTATTCCTGTAAAGTTACCGTTACAGCAAAAGCTGTCTCTATCAGCAGTACTACCCTCTCCCTCAAAGAAGGAAAACAGTCAACGCTGAAGCTTAATAATGCAGCCTCAACTGTTACATGGAGCTCCTCAAACACCCGCATTGCAACTGTGGATAAATCCGGTGTGGTAAAAGGCGTAAAAGCCGGTACTGCTACCATCACAGCAGCCTGCAGCGGCAAGAGCTATACTTGCAAAGTAACTGTTACCAAGGCACCAGCTGCCGTATGCAAACATACAAACGTAGTCGAAGATGTCACCAAGCCTACCTGCGTGAAAGCCGGCAGTAAGGTAACAAGATGTAAAGACTGCAAGAAGGTCCTTAAAACACAGACTCTTCCGGCTACCGGACATAAACCGGACAGCGGAACTACCACAGCAGCCACCTGCCAGAAGACTGGTAAAACAGTATACAAATGTACTGTCTGCGGAACTGTGACCAGTACAAAAACTCTTCCTAAGATTTCGCATAAGTATGATTCCAGGGTCACATTGGCTCCAACTACAACATCTACCGGAAAAGAACAGATCTATTGCATTTACTGTAATAAGGTCAAAGAGACAAAAGTCATTCCGAAACTGACCTCCGCATCAAATATCATGAGTATTCCTCTGTATCTCCAGAGTAATTACTCTAAGGTCAAATACGGGGATGGCACCCTTGCTACCTGCGGACAGGGACCAACCTGCCTGGCCATGATCGCAAGTTACAAATCCGGTAAGACCGTTACTCCTGAGGATGTTGTTGATCTGTACGGAAATAAATACTATAGCAAGACATTCGGAACATCTGTCAATATCTTTTCAGCAGCTAATAATTTCGGTATCAAGTCCGTAACAAGGACCGTCAAAACATCCGAAGTTCTCCGTGCCCTGAAAGCAGGAAAGCCAGTTGTAAGCGTACAGAAGAAGGGACTCTTTACAAAGACCAGTACCTATATCGTACTTAGAGGTATTGATAAGAATGGAAAAATCCTTGTAAACTCCCCTCAGGATACAAACAAAGCTATTTACAAGAGTTCTTATGATCTGACAACCCAGATTGCAAAAACAAGTTCTTCATTCCTTATCATCAGCTGATCAACTTACGATCCGTTCTTTTGCATAGCATTATGTAGAAAGATACAAAAAAGAGCCGGTAATTCATTGCTGAAAAGCATGAAAACACCGGCTCTTTGCCTGCTTATTAAACTTTGAGAAGCAGCTTTATTGCTTTAATTTAGCCATTTCTGGATATCATTTATACTGAGATTTACAGCCTTTGCAATCGTTTCGACAGGAAGTCCCATTTCAGCCAGGGAAAGGGCCATTTCTTTCTTGGCCTTCAATTCTCCACGTTTTTCTCCGTTTTCCAATCCCTCGCTGTATATTTTTTCCATTTCCTTACACATAAGCATTAACAATGAGAGGATTCATTTCCTCTCTCAAATGCAACTACAAAGAGCAGGTTTTCCTGTTCTTTTTCATTCTCCCCTATTCTTTGTCACATTTCTTCCATCAATATGTTAGGAGGAATAAAAGATGAAATTCTCAAAATCTTTACTGGCTGTAAGTATGTCAGCTATGATGCTTTTCTCATCTCCAGTAGCAAATACCGGACTCTTAGCGATCCAGACCGTGGAGGCCGCTGTTACGAAAGCACCAACTTTGAATAAAACATCCGCGGCAATCTACGAAGGTGCTGCAATCCAGCTTTCTTTGAGAAATGCGGTTGCCAGTAGAATCTCCTGGAGAGTATCTTCTCCATCTATTCTGCAGATCACTCAGAAAGGTTATGTAAAGGGAGTAAAAGCAGGAACCGCATACGCATATGCTACATATAACAAAAAAACATATAGATGTAAAATCACTGTTGAAGCAAATGCAAAAAAAATATATCTTAACAAAACATCTGCAACACTTACCGAAGGAGACGATTTTACGCTTAAATTGTGTAATGCGCCTGTAAGCAAGGTAACATTTACCTCATCAAATAAATTAATTGCCACCGTAGATAAATCTGGTTCTGTATGGGCATTAAGAAAAGGAACTGTTACTATTACCGCAAAATACAACGGAAAAAGCTACAATTGTAAGGTAACAATCAAACCCGACACTACTCCATCCCTCAGCTTTGATCATGGATCATTTGCCCAGAATATTACAAAACAGATTTATTTAAACAATAGCACTGGTTCTGTCATATGGACATCCTCAAACCCTAAGGTTGCAACCATCTCATCAACAGGATTATTGAAAACTCTTTCCGGCGGCAACACCACAATAACAGCAAAATATAATGGAAAAAAATACACCTGCAAAGTTGATGTAAGTAGCAAGACTCTCTGCGTAGGAGATTTTTTTGTCAGTACATATGACAGATGTATCGACTGCATAGACAAGGGGTCTACCAACAGCAAAAATCAGCCTGTTGGGTCAACCGGAAGAATCCTTAAAGCCAATAAATCTATTGCTGTTGATCCGTCTGTAATCCCATTAGGTTCAAAAGTCTGGATCGACCATAAGATTTATACCGCGGATGATACAATAAAAGGGCTTAAAGGAAAAAAGGTTGCTATTTATCTGGGAGATACAGATAGCGCACATAACAAAGCCACAAGCACAAAATCCCTCTACACAAGCGCATATATCGTCAAATACTGATTCTTGCGAAGTTAAGAAGAAAATTTGGAAAAGGGCAGTGAAATCACTGCTCTTTTCTGTACGAAAAAAAGCCGGCTTTCACCGACTTATTAAAAACCCTGGTCGACAGCATCATACCATTCATCCATTTCATCGAATGAAGGATACGGATAAGCTGTAACGATGCGAAAAGAAGTGTAGTTATCCTTGCTTATTACAAGCCTTACAGAGGAAGCTGGATGCATTTGGTTCCAGTCCGTTCCCATTGCGATTCCTTCGGCAACAGGAGCTGAAAAAGTGTAATCCAGCTCTAATTCCTGAGCAATCCTTTTATTTTGGATATATTTTTCTACATCCTCTCGATCCTCCCAAAGTATCTCTTTAATACAGGAAACCAACGTATCTACAGAGAAAAACATACAGGCATATGCAAAAGGTTCCTCTCGCATAGACTTAACGTTCTTCTTTAATTTGGCGATCATATGTGCTTTTCCAGTCCAAACATGCTCTTTTACGGCGTGTTTGCAGCCATAAATACCCATGTTCTCTACACAGAGATTTTTAATATTATTTTCTAATTTCGTCATCTTATTTCTCCTTAAGCAGGACAAAAAAAGACCGACCAGGTTCTGGTCAGTCATGCTACAACAAGCTACTTATAAACTATGGTGCTGCTAACACCTAGTTCTCTTTTAAGTGCGGCGCATCTTATTGGATTACTACTCTCCTCCTCTGTCACGAATGTAACACCCTCTTCCTTTGAGCGTTTTTCGCAGGCAGCACGTTTGATCAACTTATGAAAAGAATTACTCGACATGTAGATATTACAATAATCCTTTCCATCAGCACATTGAAAGCTGTAATCTAAGGATCTGCGATCCATAATGCGGCGCAGATACGGTTTCAGTTCTGGACTGACCAGATATCGTTTCATTTTGCATTCTCCTTTCGTCATTTGATTACTGACAATATGTTGAAGAAATAAGATGGATAAAAAAGTCCCTGGCAGCCATCAAAATAGCAGCTGTTAGGGAACTAACACCTCGAAGTGAGGAAAGAATATACCACTCGAAGTGAGCTTTTTTCGATATATCCTTTTTGTGTTATGAGTATTATATACCGCAAATTGGAGCTGGTCAATTCTGATACGAAAATAAGATCCTTTTTTGAGCAGCTTTACAAACAAAAAGAAAGACCAGCCTTTTCAGGCTGATCTCCCTCCAGCAGAGTTACTGCTTATTTCTTTTTCCGTCTCATGACGAAAACTGCGATTGCGGCTACTGCCACGATTCCAAGACCGATTCCCGCATACATTCCTGCATGGTTCACAAGTCCTGTCTTTGGTCCAACTGTGTTGGTTGTGTTATCACTGTTTCCCGGTGCAGGTGTTACGCTTGGTGCAGGTGTCTCACTTGGAGAAGGATTCTCTGCGATAGTTACACTTGCATTAGCTGCTACATCGTTGACATCGTCAGCAGATGCGACTGCGGTATTTCCTACCATCTTTCCTGCAAGGCTGGAGTCAGAAATAACTGCCTGGTAAGTAATCTTTAACGTAGAACCATATGCAAGGTCAGAATTTGTATTGATAACAAATCCGTTCTCTGCTTTGGTAACGGCTGCCTTGATTGTCTTACCATCCAGTGTTGTCTGGATTCCGCCAACCTTCATGCCAGCTGTATCGAAGTTATCAGTTACAACAACATTCTTCGCTGTCTGGCCTTTTTCTGTCTCTTTGACCGTAATTGTGTAAGAAAGTGTATCTCCAACGGATGCATTGGAGAGATTTACGCTTTTATCAATAGATAATGCCGGTGTCTCTACCTCTGGATCACTCTTTGGATTTACAGTTACATCACGGTTTGCATCAACAGGATCCATGTTGTCAGAAGAAATCACTGCTGTGTTCTTAACTGTCTTACCTGCAAGGCTGTCATCTGCGAATCTGACACTATATGTTACTTTGAGGATCTGTTTTGCAGCAAGATCCTTTCCGGTTTCCATTGTGAAGCCATCATCTGTCACACTTAATTTCTTAGGTGTAAAGAGCTGGTCATCCAGATAAGCCTTGATGCTGCTTTCATCGATCATACCCTTATTGTCTAAAGCATCCTTGATCACTACATTAACTGCTGTATCTGCAGAAGTTGTCTTTCCGATAAGGGTATACTTAACGGTATCGCCAACATTGATCTGGCTGTGGTCTACAGTCTTTGTAAGATTCAGACCGCCTGTAACAGGTTTGTCTGAAGGAACTTCAACGATTTCTGTATCATTGCCCGGATTCATATTGTCACTGCTTACTACCGCTGCATTCTTGATGGACTTGCCTTTCAGCTTGTCGGAAACAACCTTCATGTCATAAGTAACTTTCATTACCTGACCAGGTTTCAGATCTTTTCCAGATGTTACGGTAAATCCGTTTTCAGTTACATCCAGACTCTTCGGAGAGAACTCAGAATTGTCAATGTAGCAATGTACGGAGCTTCTGTCGATAGATACATATTTAGCATATGCAGAATCAACAGTATCTTTGATCACTACGTTCTTAGCTGTATCTGTTCCGGAGTTTACTTTTGCTTCCAGAGTGTAGGATACGGTATCACCAACGGATACTTTGGTCTGATTTGCTTTCTTACTGATGGTCATTCCGCCTTCAACAGGATCATCTGTTTTAACCTTTACGGATTCTTTGTCCTTAGCAGTGTCCATGTTGTCACTGGATACGGTAGCGATGTTCTTGAAGGTCTTGCCTTTCAGGGTATCATCTTTTACCTTAACATCATAGGTGACTTTCATGACCTGTCCAGGTTTCATATCCTTGCCGGATTTCAGTGTAAATCCTGTAGAACTGATGCTTAAATCTGTTCCATGGAACTCGGAGTCATCCAGATAGCTTCTAAAGGAGTCTTTATCAATCTCAAGGTGCTCGAACAGGTCGGCATCAAGAGTATCGGTAATGACTACATTCTTAGCTGTTTCCTTACCGGAATTTACTTTCGCTGTCAGTGTATAAGATACAACATCGCCAACGGCTACTTCGTTCTTATTTGCTGTCTTAGCAATCGTCATACCGCCAACTCCAGGTTTATCAGGATCCGGAGTATCAGGATCTGGGCTCGGATTTGGATCCGGAGCCGGTGTATCACCTTTTCCTACATGAACGGTATGCTCATCATCAGATGGGTTCGTATTGTCACCCCATGTGGTAGCGATGTTTGTTACATCTCTTCCGTCTAAGGATGCCTCCTCGAATACAACATCATATGTTACATAGATCGCATGTGTTCCGGAAAGATCATGTTTTGTCTCAACAACAAAACCATTATCCTTTTCCTGAACATCGACTTTCAGCTCTTCGTTATCGTAGTAGGTACGAACAGTTCCTGTTACCAGGTGTGCGCCCTTCTGCTTCATAACGTCTTTGACAACTACATTCTTGATCGTTCTTGACTGGTCAGCAGCAGTAACTTTCAGAGTGTATTTACCAACATCCCCAACTTTGTATTTTGCCTTGTCACTGGACTTCGCAATGATCAGTCCTGCATCACCGACAGTTACTCTGTTTGTATCAGTTGGCTCATCACCCGGTACAGTAGAATCATCTTTTGCCAGGGCGACATTCTTGATCTGCTGTCCCTCAAGTTCTGCATCCTTGAAGAGAACATCGTATTTCACCAGGATCTCTTCACCGTATTTCAGGTTTGTATTCGTATACAGGGTATACTCGAAATCTTTTGCTACGAGCTGTACATCCTCGATCTCTTCCGGTTCTTCTGCACCCTCTCTGAGGATGTAAGCCTTGATGGAATCTTTCTGGATGTAAGCACCCTTCTTCTGCAGTTTATCAGCTACAACAACATTTCTTGCAACTGCGCCTTCCACTTTCTGTTTAACGGAAACTGTGTAATGTCCAGTCTCGCCTACAGAATAGTTCATCTTGTCAGATGATTTTTCAACGGAAAGCTTTCCACCGTCGATATATACTACATTCTGGTCTTTAACCCATCTTGTATCAGTATAATGTACTGTTTCATTTGTATTTCTGAATGCTTCATGTGTCCATGTATTGTCTGTCTGGTCATCCAGTGCAAACTTGGTTACACGAACCTGGGCTACATTGAGGATCATAGCTTCCTGTGGTGCATCTGTTACAGTTACAGCAAAGGAAACGGTTTTCTCCTCTCCAGCCGGAAGGGATTCGATTACAAATGTAGCATAAAGCTTGTCATTAAGGGTTCTGGTGCCTGCGATCACACCATCCTGCTCTTCACTGGAAGCATATTCCGTATATTCAGGAATCATATCCTTTACAAGGACATTCTTCATGTCATCGTTGGATGTGTTCTTGACATTGATGGAATAATTGATAGTATCTCCGTTCTTAACCACGGAACCTGTTGCAGGATCTGCGGATTTGTAAACTTCAAGTCCGTTTGCCAGTTTAATCGGATCCGGTGTCTTTGTTTCTACTCTTAAGTTGTCACATGTTGCTCTGGCAACGTTAAGGATATCTTTGCCTGCAAGAGACTCGGACTCAAACAGAACATCATAATTTACGGTAAACTGTTCTTTGTATTCAAGATCATGGCCTGTGGCGATTGCATAATCTGTATCAGAATGCTCGATCTCCGCATCATCCATGAGTTTTCCTGCGTCATTGTAGACCTTGATAGAATTCTCAACGATCTTGGCACCTTCTACCTGAAGCGCATCTTTGATGATAACGTTGCGGGCTGTTGTGCCTTTTTCAGTATTGGTAACAGTTACTGTGTAATGTCCGGTATCACCAACTTTATAAGATTCCTTATCGGAAACTTTTTTAATAGTCAGCCCCGGTGTTTCATCTACAATATGAACGCTGTTATCCTGCTTCTCTTCTTCTGTATTCTCACCTTTAGCTGTTGCTACATTGATGACATCCTGGTCATGGAGTGACGGATCTGTGAATACAACTGTATAGAATACTTCCAGCTTATCCTCGATCGTCAGGTCTACACCAGTATTGATCTTAAATGCATTATCCGCTGTCTGGTCGATCTCAGCTGAATCAAGGGTCTCTCCATTGAAATGAACGCTGATCTTGGAGATCTTCATTCCTTCCTGCTGGAAAGCATCTGTAATGACTACCTGTTTTGCTGTGATATTATCACGCAGTTCGCGGACGGTCAGTTTGTACTGAGCTTTTTCGCCAACCTGGTATTCTGTCTTATCAGATTCCTTAACGATATCAAGTGCCGGTCCGTAGATCGGAACTTCTGCTTCGCTGTCAACCGGGATATTTTCTTTAGAATTTGCAGTGATAACGTTGTGGACTCTCTCACCTGCAAGGTCAGGGTCTGTAACTTCTACTGCATATTCAAGTGTCAGGTGTGTTTCTCTTTCCAGTTTCAGAGGATTGTAATCACCAACTTCAGTTCTTCCGGAATCTCCGGTTTCTTCGTTGGCAGCACCAAGGTCGATATTCATGTATCCATGTGCCTTTACAAGATTTAATCCTGTTTCAACAGTAAATGTATTTCCATTAACGGTTACATTTGCAGGGTCAACTTTGTTTCCATCCTGATCGATAAGAACGATAGAATTCTTCTGGAGTTTTACGCCTTCTGTGTCAATTGTATCAGTAAATGTGATATCTCTTGCTACACAGCCTGTCTGAGTCTGGTCTAAGTCTACCTGATAAGTAATGGTATCTCCTACCATATATTCTTCTCTGTCGGCTTTCTTAGTCTGGTCAAGTACCGGACTGTTAACCCAGATCTTTTCAGAGTCTGTCACTGCCTCTGCATTATCTGCATCAGCTTTTGCAGTATTGATGACAACGTCACCATTGATATCTTCTTCGACTGTGCAGTGATATGTGATCACTACCGGAGTAGTCAGGTTATTAAGGTTATCTCCTGTTGTACAAGGCAGATTGTCGATTGTTACCTGGAAACCACCCTTTACAGCTTCAACATTGGAAAGAATCGGGTTTACTTCTGTCTCATTATAATGATCCGGGTCAAGCTGGCTGGATTCATCATCCGTACCTGCTACCGGGTTCGTATAAGTATCCGGAAGTCCCTCAACTGTGATACTGCTTTCATCAAGAGTAAGTCCTGCCGGGATCGTTGTATCGGAAATTACCACGTTACGGGCCACAGAGCCTTTCTGGTTGTTGTTCACGATCAGTTTGTACTCTACATCGTCGCCTACACGGAATTCATATCCTTCACGTCCGTCCTGGGCATCTTCTTCTCCGCCTGCAGCATATTTGTTAACAACCTGTTTGTCGATTGACAGGGCTGCTGTATTGATATATGCTTCTGCGTCATCAGATTTTTCGATACCGTTTGTTGCAGATACCGTACCAACGTTCACACCTTCTGCTCCGTTGCCTGCTTCCAGTGCTTCACATGTGAAACGGATCATTACATCATTACCTGCCGGCAGGTTGCTGATCTTTAATTCCCAGCCATTACCTACCTGGGTAAGTTCTTTTGTGATATCTTTATTTACTGTTTCATTCCACAGGGATTCATCAACATCATTTGATTTATCCGGTGTTCCGGCTACATGGTCATCAAAGGTATCCGGGATTCCTGTTACAGTCATCTCTTCTGCCGGTGTTGGATCATGTTTGTCCGGGTTTGTTACATCTGGAAGGTCTGTATTATCGCTTCCATCTGTGTCTCCTGTACTATCCTGATCTCCGTTCAGTTCCGGAAGGTCAAGGTCTACATCATCAGATGCATCCGTACCATCTTCATCAAGGTCAATTCCTGCATTTGCAAGAATCTCATCTTCTGTCATGGCCTGCTCATCAACGGATTCGTTTTCAAGAGCTGCCAGCTGTTTGTCAACTTCATCCTCTACGGAATCTGCTGTATCTGCAGTCTGTACATTAACAGAATCAAAATCAAGTTTAAATCCTGCCGGGATGTCTTTATCTGTGATGACGACATTACGGGCTACGGTTTTGCCTGCAGCACCGATCTTAGCTTTCTCATCCTCGTCAAGACCTGCATATTTTTCATCATCTGCAAGGTTCTGTGTGCCTTCGTCATTCACGTTCTTAACTGTGATTTCAAATGGAACATGGTCACCAACCTGCCATTCGTATGCATCGGAAGTCTTTTCAATATCAAAGTATGCGGTATTGACATAAACTTCTGCATCATCCTGTGCGGTCTGAGGCTCCTGATTTTCATCAAGGCTTAAGAAGTTATCTGCGGTTGCAGAAACAACGTTCTGGCTTTCCACACCATTTGCATTTTTAGTTGCTACACAGTTAAATGTGATATTTAAAGGTGTTCCGGAAGGAAGGTAATCAGCTGTTACAGTCCATCCGTTTCCGTCTGGAACAACGGCTACATTATTATCTTTATCTTCTTTTGCGATTGTTGTAGTGCCATCTGTTACAGGCCATCCGATAGTTGTCTGGCTTTCACCCATGTCTGCCACTACATCTCCCTGAAGCTCAAGGCCATCCGGAAGTTCGATATCTTCAACAGTTACATTCTGTGCAACAGTATAATCTGCTGTATTCTTAACGCTTACTGTATATTTCACAGTATCGCCTACTTCATATTCGTAACGGTCAGCTACTTTATCAACAGTCAGGACCGGGCTGTTTACCCAGATTTCCGCACTGTCAGATGCGTATGCTTTATCACCGTTTCCGTCATAGAAGTTGTCTGCAGTAGCTTTTGCAGTATTGATCCAGTCTTTTCCATTTGCGTCTTTTGTTACCACGCATTTGAATGTGATACGGATGGAATCATTATACTGTAAGATCGGGCAGGTAAGGATCCAGCCGTTGTCTCCCAGAGAGGACATGCTCGGTGTTTCTCCGGAAGCCGGTCCGTCTACTTCCCATCCATTATTGACAAGCTTCAGGCAGGAAGGGATATCCTGGTCTGTTACCACTACGTTTGTAGCATAACCATCCTGTTTTGTCTGTGTGACTTCAACAGAATATGTAACCTCATCTCCTACTTTCCAGTCATCATACTTAGCATCTTTTTCTACTGTCAGTCTGCTCTCGATATCATCTGTGATCCATACTTCATTGGAAGTAAATTCCTGTGTACCGTTCTGGTCATCAGAGAATCTTAATGTTGCAACATTCGGAACATAGAAGGTATAACCGTTGTTAGCCAGCCATGGTGCCATGAAGTCCCTGACATCCTCAGTTTTTACCCTGTGGACGGTAAGCCTTACTGTGAACATCTGATTCTGCTTTGCAAAGTCTTCACTGATCCGGTATTTCTCATTCGGGTTACAGGTGATCGTCTGCCCGTCAATAGTGATATCAAAGTTCTTGGTCACGTTTTTACCGTCTTTGTCGGTGATCGTAACGTGATGATCATCCTTAATGGTCAGGCATTCTTCCAGTGTATCCTTTATCTCGAACTCATTCGTTCTAAATCCTGGGGAATAAGCCCTGATCAGGTAGTCAAACTCATCATAATCATTGATCTCAAAAGCATTGTTTTCATCGTAAGCATCAACAGCTTCATCCCATGACGCACCTTTTTCTCCAACATGCTTCAGAATCATCTGAGCATCCGGTGGATACTGATAAGAGAACATGGACTGTGCCGCAAATCCGTAATGGATCGCAAATGGAGTCATGTCCGGGAACATCATTTCAGCCTGGAAATCTTTTGTTCTGGCAAAACGGGTCCAGTTATCATAAAAAGTAAGGGAGAAATTATCTGTACCTTTCATGTAGCCCATAACCCAGCCCCACTCGTCTTCATCCTCCGTGCTCTCTGGTCTTGCGACAATGGCACCTGTATACCATGGATAAGATTTACCAGGGGTGTATGTCACGCCGTCAGAAGGAAGTGTAACTTTTGTGGAGCTTGTCATCTGGAACAGATGGTCTTCATGTCCGCCAATGGAGTATTTGTAAAGTCCAACAAGACCGTCCTGTTTCTGAATATCGAAGCCCTGGTTTGCATCAAGGTCACTCAATGTGAAATAGGAACGGAAGTTTGCTTTCTCATCAGAAGTCATCGCACGGTTGGACTGATCTCCTGTGGATACCAGCCACTCAAAGCTGCAGGTTACGTCCCTTAAAGTCTCTGTCCAGAAACCTACGGTTTTTTTGCCTGCTGCAAAGAACGGAGGGATCTCCATCCCTGTTTCTTTGGAGATACTTCTGTAGCTGTGCTTATCGTAACCGGTCAGGGTTACTTTTAAGTCGTAAGCTTCGCCAGTCACACTGTTCTTTGCCACATGATGATAAGTGATCCACGGTTGCTGACCGTCTGTGGTAGGGTCATCTACTTTCTGTACGACTACGATCGCGTTGTCGCCCAGGAATGGAGTCTCACTCAGATCATTTTCAAAGTTCGTTGTGTAACTGTCAAAATCACCGAACGTTACCGGCTTCGCATCATTTGCGATGTCAAAGTCCGGATCGATCGTATTGATGTTGGCAAGATGTTCGATCGTATATAGATCTTCCCTGTTATGGTCCGCTGCCTGCACGGATAATGCAGAAGTCGGAATATAACTGATGAAGGTACTAAGTACCATAAGAATGGATGTAAACAAGGAAACCAGCTTGTTGTACAGCGCACTATTCTTCTTTCTTTCCATAAAAGAACTCCTTTCAAAAAACAAGTTTATTTCCGCCAAAAACCGTACCGGCGGTGACTTATTTCCCCAAAGGGCTCCCATGGAAACTGTTTTCGCAGTTTTGTCATGTGGCGGTGAGCCTGTTCGATGTCTCATCCGCCGGAACCTCCTTTCTTATTTTTTATCCTTAATCGGACAGAGTTAATATGAAAAAAAACAGAAAAAATAAATTCCATCTTTTTCACAGGCTCTGTTCATACGATTCTGCCGTATCAAAAAAACCAGACAGAAATCCCGCATACAAGATACCCGTACCCTGCCCAAAAAAGGACGCCTCTAATATGACAAAAAACTTTTTTTTAAATAATCGCTACAAAATGAAAAAAGACAAAGTCCTGGAATATTCCAAGAGCCTGCCTTTTTTACCTTTTTTCTTATATTTAGTTACCTGATCACCAGTACCTGTTCACATAATCCGCAGCTTCATCTTCTGGCATTGAAAACTCTTCCATTAATTTCTTGACTGCACTATCCTTAGTTACATTAAAATCCTTATAGGTTCGAATAAGAATGCGTATGCCTTTTTGAACGCCTTCCTGAACACCTTCCTGTTTTAATTCCTCTAGTGCGTTGCACATATCAACCCTACCTCCTTTTCGTTCCAGTTCCAAAGCATGGTCAATCAGCTGCTGCGATTCCGTGATCGCCCCTATTACAAGACCAAGATCTGTTGAGATTGCCTGGTCTTTGTATTTTCGATTTATTTTTTGATAATCTCTGGCATATATAGCCCTGCTGACATCAAATACGGTATCTACATCCGGATTGCAAAACTTAAGTGATTCACTGGTTCTCACCTGGATCAGGTTCATTTTATAATCAGCTATCATAGCCTCCAGTTCTTCCGGGATCTTCAACATATCCTTCAGCGAAAGCGGCCCATCCCACTCACGTTCTCCATAGTATACGCAAAGGCTGATCACCGGATGCAGACGGTCTGTTTTCTTAAAATTTGACAGGAACTCCTCGGATGAATCAAAGCCCTTATCTTTCCTGTTCTGGGCTGCGATCTCATCATATTCCTTCATATAAGAAAACGCATCTCCAACCATGTGTCTGAGCGGCATTGCGTAATGAATCTTTGCCTGATTTTCCAGTCCCCAGATCACAAAATCCACACCGTAGGCCGTTTTCTTTACAACATCCAGAATCTTCTGCATCGTCTCCGCATGGCCGTTAAATTTAAGTACCGAAGAAATATCTGTGTCAGCTTCTGTAAGGTCACCTGCCTTTAATACCTGTCTGCCATCAAACAATGCTGCATTGAACAGATCTGCAAAGTGTTCATTATCCCTCCAAAAGGTCTTTAGTATGGTATCCGGCTTTATCTTGTTTCTTTCCACCTCTGCTACCACCTCCTGTTCTTATCTTAACTATATCACAATCCATGTCTCATTTCCATCCAAACATATAATTTCAGGGAAGGCAGGCTCATCCTGAGTCATACCCTCCCTGTCTTAAAACTGCCTGTTATCTGCAGGTCTTGCCTTTTACATTAGACCATCTGCTGTATACTTTCTTTCCGTTTGCACCGATCGTATAGGAACGAACCCTGTAATAATAAGCGGTTCCCTTTTTCAGCTTCGTATTTGTGTACTTCACTGTTGAATTCTTTGTGATCGTCTTGACCCTTTTATATTTCCCGGTCTTTCCAATCTTGCGGTAGATCTCATAGCCTCTTGCTTCGGAGACTTTCTTCCAGCTCAAGGTCAGCTTTCCACGACTCTTGTTGGAAATGGATTTAACTGCTGTTTTGGACGGAACCATCTTTACCGTCACAGCCTGACTGTACCCGCTCCATTTTTCCTCGCTTCCCTGTACGGATGCTGCGCGGATCTTAAAGCGGAGCGTCTGTCCCCATGTAAATTTGCCTGAAGCCGTTGTCTCCTCTTCCACTGTTTTAAGTCCCTTATAGTGCTTTCCGTCCGTGGAGACGTAGATCCGGTATTTCGCTGCATTCTCCGGCTGATCCCAGCTGAATGTGACAACCGTTCCTTTGCGCTTTGCGGTCAGTACCGGGGCAGCAGGTGCCGCAAAATCTTTTGGCGTTTTTACAGTGACTTCATTGCTGTTGTTGCTGTAAAGAATTCCACTTGTGCCAGTCTTGTATGCACGCACGATCAGGGTAAGATCCTTATCGTATCCTAGGCGGTAACGGCAGTAAGTTTCATTTCCGTAAACGGTCTGCATCCGGGCGTATCCGTTGTTGTATTTTTTATAGATCAGATAACCCTCCACATCCGGCACCTGATTCCATGAAATGTTGATGTATTCCCCTTCTGCTTTCACCTGCACCTTGATATCTGCGGCAAAATCCTGCTTCCCATCCGGATCAGACGGAACCAAAGGTACTGTCGGGATCGGGGCAGGAGTCGCTGTCGGCTTTGGAGCCTCTGTTGGCGTCGTCGTTGGAGTCGGCGTAGGGGTCGCTGTCGGTTTCGCCGCTTCCGTTGGCTTTGGCGTCGGCGTTGCTGTCGGCTTCGGTACTTCTGTTGGTGTTGGCGTTACCGTCGGCTTCGGTGCTTCCGTCGGGGTAGGAGTCGCTGTCGGCTTCGGCACTTCCGTTGGGGTAGGGGTTGGTGTTGCCGTCACCGCATCTCCTGTTACCCTGACTGTTTTTTCATAGTACCTGTCACTTCCATTTACATAGAATTTTAAACTTGCATTTCCTGGTTTTAATGCCTTCACATTTCCATTACTATCCACAGTCGCAACGGACGGATCTGAAGATTCCCATGTGCCGTCGTTATTTGAAATGTTGTAAGTTCCAATATCATAAGGGGGACAATAAAGATAATGCTTCAGTTTCGGAACTACGGTATTAAATGAACCTACCGCACAGCTCAATGGGGCATCTGATTTAAAATCCAGATATCGGTTTGCGAGTTCTATCTCAAACTCTCTATTATAATCAGTATAAGAACCTGTAAATGGAGTATAGGAATAAGTCTTATTATCATAGAAAAAAGTTGCTGCTCCACCATACCAATTCGAGCCATCTGGTTTGAACACTGCAAACCCTATTAAGTCATGACTTCCATCTAGTAAAGCCTCTTTATGTGCTGCTGAGTGCATCCAGCTATTAAAAAAAGTCTCCGCAGAATATTTGGTTTTTAATGAAATATTCTCCGTCATAATCGTCGGATATTTCGACCGAACTTGTTTATCATTTGGCAAAATATGATTATATACTACCGAAGCCTGTGCCGCCCTATCAATCGCACATCTCATCATCTCGTTATCAAGCTTCATAGGCTTCACGCCCTTTTTCACCCTTTCCGCATTAACCAACTCCAGAAACTTTTCTGCTTCTGAAAGATAAACCGTACCGGATACATGAACATTGTAAGTACTCTGGGATGTTGCCGCAGCCGCATCTTCTCCATTATCCACAGCGGAAAAATCATCAGAAAAACCATTCTCCGCGGACTGGGTATCTACTCCAGATGTTTCATAACCATCCGTAAAATCCTGCTCTTCTTCTGCACTTTCGTCAACTTCATCAGTATTGGCAGCATCACCAATCTCCGCGGAAGCTCCATCTGTAAACTCATAACTTGCTGATACAGAGGAAACGGATGCAAATGCCATAGATGCTGCAAGTAAAATAGCTAAATATCTTTTCTTCATATAAAGATCTCCTTTTCTATTTTTTTCCTATTGTTTTTTTAGAAAGAACTGCGGGAGGTGGGAATCTCCGCGGAATATTAATGCTGCAAAAATTTGAATTCGAATTCACTTTTTTCAGTTCTCACCGTTTTTTTAATTACAATAATTATAACATATCAAAAACACGGTTGAAAATAATTTTCTTTCTATGTTTGTATCATATCAAAAAGGGGGAAGAAAAAAATCAGGTACGAAAAAAAAGGGATTAAAAACGAAAGAAATGGGAGAAAAAAAAGAGGGATATGGGATATCTGTATCAATGCTGATAAATTACGGTTTCAGATGGGCAATCTTCTGTTAATTTTGGATTCCTGGTTTCTGTTTACGGTTCTTAACACCAAAGGAAACCGGGCGGCAATGGTATTCTCCGCGGAATTATCTGTTTTACTTCCTATAATAATAGAGTGCGGATATACCGCTGTTGTCAGATTTATTATCCGCAGATTGCAGACCTCCGATATGTTTCATTGTATCCAGACTGTAAGGAAAAAATGATCGGCTGAATCCTCCGCGGCAGTATCGGCTTTTGATCCTTCCTGGCAGCCGGTGGATTACACTGGGAAATCTCCGCGGATAAACAGAAATTTTCAGAGTGCCGACGGGATGGTGGCGGAAATCTCCGCGGATATTACCTTTTGCAAAAAAGAAATAAGAAGAGGTCTTGACTATGAAACTTTTCTGAAAGGCCGAAAGATTGCACAACGAAAAAGAGCACCATTCCTGATACTCTTCTTCTCAAAAAAGTGAATTCGAATTCACTTTTTTCCTTATCCTGGTACCGCCAAACAGACGGCAGCAGGATTTTTTCCGTCTGATACATTTATGATGGCAAGTGGGAATCGGATCTTTTTTCATTTTTTTTCACTCTTTTTCAAATTTACAGATAATTGGATATCTCAATATCAGAATGGAGGAATGAAATGAAAAAAAAGACTACCACAAACCATACCTGTTTTAGGAACAGGCTCATATCCTGGCTGCTTGTCATAACCCTGCTGTTTTCAGCTCCAATGCCAGTGCAGGTTTTCTCAGTACCAGCTCCGGTCGCAGCGGCAACTATAAAACCCCCGAAATTAAGCAAGACATCCGCAGTCATCAAAATCGGCCAGAAATCCCGGCTCTATCTTAATAATGCTGTAAGCACTCAGGTAACATGGGGTTCTGAAAACGAACAGATTGTAACTGTAAACAAATCTGGCTATATCACCGGTGTTAACAACGGAACTGTAAAAATATATGCAATATATAAAAACCGGAAATACACATGTCGGATAACAGTTCCAAAAGTATCCATCAGTAATACTTCTGTTTCTATCTATGTTGGAAAGAAAGTTTCTTTAAAGCTAGACAATGCATACGGTACAACCTCATGGAAATCATCTGATAAATCCGTCGCTACCGTTTCCTCTTCTGGGCAGATTACCGGAAAGAAAACTGGAAAAACTATTATTACGGCAACAAATCAGAGAATAACATATACCTGTACAATCAATGTCGTAGACCTGAATAAAAAAACCGACGACGCAATAGATGCACTCATTGTAACAGCCAGAAAAGAAATTGGATACCGCGAGAAACGTACGGAAAGTGTATGATGAAAACATATGGACTAAGTACAGCCAAAAAACTGCTAAAAGATTGGCCTTATGTTGCCTGCCGTTATCTCCCGTATTATCTTCCATCCTATAATACCCCGAAAAAAGGAGATATCGTCCTTTTCTATAATGGAAGCAGTTACGAACATACCGGACTGGTAACAAAAGTACAGGGATCAAGATTTTGGACAATTGAAGGAAATACGAAAAAAATAACAGAAGTTATCCCTGAAGGCTATTGTGTATGCGAAAAAAGTTATTACATCAAAAATCTTCCTAGAGTTAAGTTCTGCAGACCTCAGTATCAAATCGTAGTACAATAAAAAATATCCGCGGCGTTTCCAAACACTTGTGGTCTGGGAATACCGCGGATTTAATTTTAAAAGAAGAATAAATCCTTATAAATAAGAAAAGACCTTGACTATGGAACTTTTCCAGAAGGGTCGAAAGATCACACAATGAAAAAAAGAGTATCATCTCTGATACTCTTCTTCTCAAAAAAGTGAATTCGAATTCACTTTTTTGCCTTATCCTGATACCGTCAGATATCCAAGTGCGCTCCTGACTTAAAAAAACAGGTTTAAAAGAGGGAGCGAAAACCCTCTCCTTCTTTATCATATCACCATATTTTTGAAAAGACCCATTAACTCAGATTCCTCTTCATTATTTAAGCTACCAGTTTCTGTCAGCTCGTCTTTCGAAGATTCCTGCAAGGAAGGATCTTCCTGAATTTCCGGCTCCAGACTCTCATTCGGAGATTCCTTTACAGGATCTGTTTCCCTGGAATCCCCAAAAGAGTCTTTTGTTTCAGGGACATTTGAATCCTCCGGTTTCTCAGGAGGCAGATCTTTTATGACAACTCCTTCAACCTCTATCGGTGATTCCGCCACACGTTTCTGCCCGGTCTGCTCAGAAGTCTTTTCTCTTACATATCTGCTGATCGGAGCCGGGACAACTTCGCGTTCCCCAAAAATCCCCTTTTCCCGTTCTGCAAAATACTCCAGGTTTTCCTGTGCCGTATAACAGCCCGGAAGGACAAAACACAGATATACCCTGAGCAGCTGCTTGATAAAATTGTTCCGGTATCCCTTGTCTATCTTATTCAACAGATCAATGGCATCTTTGTCCTTTTTCTCATCTAAGATGATGTTAAACATATATACCGGTTTGGCAATCTTTTCACATTTCTTATCGACTGTCTCCAGCCTGACATAACGTTTACGGGCAAATGCATTCAATGTGAGCTTCACTGCTTTTGGGATGGATATCCTGCCTTCCCTGTAAAGAGACACCAGATCGAGGTCGTGGTAGTGATACAATCGAATTCGTATCTTCAAATCAACCACCTGCCTTAGAATTCATGTGGCAAAACATGAAATACCCGCGGACATTTGCATATAGTAACGGCAGCTTGTCATTCCGGTTGCCTGGGATAACCGTCAAAGATTTCATTCCTTTGAAATGTTCCTTAAACTTATCCATCCATAAAGAGCAGGTGCCTCCTGTAGGGATCAGGATATCATAGTCCCTCATATAGTTAGTCATGTTCTTCAGGGAAGCTACTGCCTCCTGGAATACCATCTCGCTCGCCCTTTCAACCAAAGGAGCGATCGGTACGGACTCCGACTGCATGGTCTCTTCATCCAGAACGTCAACATATCCTTTCTCAAGGAACTTCTGCATTGCAGGGACCCGGATATCTTCCCCGTATAAATCCCTTAATAAAGCAGATGTCTCTGACAGGATACGCCGCATACCGATATTGGACAGGGATTCCTTCAATACTAACTTACGGTTGATCAGTCCATACGGATCAAAGGTGCCAAAACCCACGTCTGCAATCAGGATATTTTTCAAAAAGAATTCTTTTGTATCCGGAAGAAAATGCCCGGTCTCATCAATCACTACGGAATATAGGCTGCCGGCAGGCTGAGGCATGACAGCTACATTTTCAGGTTTCACCTGGATATCGTACTTTTTCCAGTTTCCTGTCCCGATCTTTAATTCAAATACATAATGTTCAGAAAATGCTTTTATGATCGACTTTTTATCTTTTGTGATATAAGCGGTCGGAAGCCCTGTCTGAACGACGATCTCCTGCTCATCACTTTTTTTACCATAAAGATTCTCGCTGATCCCAAGTGCCATACCGGTAGCGATCACGATCTTGAATTTCTTATTGGCATAACGGTTTCTTGCATAGAGTTCCGTTTCCGTTTCATTTGTATCATCCGAACCGATCTGGTTCTGCGCAGATGCCCCTACAAGATATGTCCCGCTCTCATCGCGGTACAGAATATCCTTTTCATTTACAACCTGAAGTTCAGAATCAAGCTTGTGGGCAAAAGACGGAAAACAGAAATATTTGTTCGGAGCAAATCCCTTTAAACTGGAAAAACCTGCATCAATGCCAAGGATCCATTTTTTAGGAAGTGTCATGTTCCGTTTCGCAATGATCTCCTGCTGTGTCCTTATTGTCTTTGTATCAATCAAAATCAAACTCTCCTCTCTTTGAATTTTCCCCCATAATATGAAAAAAGCCTGAAATTCCGAAAGCAGAAAATCAGGCTTTATTATCAATCGCTGCTTTTTGCTGAGGTAGCTGATTTCATATTCAATCGTCCGATTGCCAGAAAGTGCTCAACCCAGTATGATTCCGTATAATCGGAGATCTTGCCCGGGTTTCCAAAGTGGGCAAAATGGTTATTTCCAACAACGATCCCTACATGGCTTGCTCCGGGTTCAGCATATGTCCCCTGGAAGAAGATCAGGTCTCCGGGTTTCGCATCCTCTTTTTTTACCTCTGCGCAATAGGAAAGAAGACCGTTTGCAGTGGTCCTGTCAACATTCCATCCATTTCCGCAGTGGTTGATTACCCAGCAGACAAATCCTGAACAGTCAAAACTTGTCTCCGGGGAGCTTCCTCCAAATACATAAGGATAATTTCCCTGTACATATTTACTGATCTCATTGTACATATTCATAAACTCTTTGTCAGAAAGGGCTTCGGATGGAAGTGAGAAACCAAAGGATCCTCCGCCACCTGTCTGGGACACCTGTACAAAATAAAACTGCAGGACTTTATCCGGATATTTCTGGTCTTTGAAATCCCATGGGCCTTTCTGCTGGATCTCAGCTTCATCGGTACGTTTTGTGTTTCCGGATTTTTTCTTTGCATACTCTTCCGCTTTTTCCAAGGTATACTTTCCTTCACAGTAATCCACAAAACCATCGGATTCAAACTCAAATGCCTGAAGGATGGACTTTAAGGCTTCCGTATCCGTTGGCTGCGGAGGCATATGGGGTTCCCCCATCTTTGAGTAAGCATCGATACAGTCCGCAAACAGCTCCGCGGCGATCTTAATGGAATCAGCCCTGCTCAAGGTCTTTTTGGGATCCGGGTTCAGCGATGTTTTGGACATGTTAAAGATATCACCCTTTTTCCCATCGTAATGCCTCTGTTCTGCAAGGGCCTTGAACAGTTCAACATAGGCTTCAAATCCATATTCTTTGGCCGCTGCCTCCAGCTCCTCTTCATATTTCTTGATCTCATCGGACAGTTTTGCCTCGATCTTTGTATCCGCCCTTAAGTTTACGTCCAGCCCGGAAAATTTCGTCCAGTCTGATACCTTATATTCAAGAAGAGCCATCTCCTTGTTATTACGGCACCACCAGACCTTATTGCCATCTGTTGCATACGGGTCAGAATTCCCCGATCCGCCTAATGCAACCTGCTGTCCGATAAAAGAAATGATGTTTTTGGATACGGCATTCGTATAATGGGTTCCGTCCACTGTCTGATAACCGGATTTATTAAGCTCGCCATACAGGTCGATATACCCGACATCCGAGCTGAGCCCGTTCTTTAACGCACGGTTAAAAGATTCGATCTCGCTATTCGATGTGTAAGGGTCATTCTGTACCGGACCTACGGATGCAAAATAGACAACCGCACCTTTTTTCTTCCACTCCGCAGCTTTCTGGTTGATCGCTGAAATGTAGCTGTTCTGATGATACAGGTCATTCACACCCATCAGGATAACAAATGCGGTACCGGAGGAGGCATAAGACTCTGCCTGTGGAAAGGCAGTACTCATCATCCAGTCATATCCCATACTTGACAGACAGATAAAAGTGTTCTTCGAATCCGAGTTGACATCCCTGAGTCCTTCTGTACGGGAATCCCCGATATAGACCACCCGGCTTATGGACGCTTTTTCCTCCTTATCCTTGTCCCCGTCGTCCGTATCACTGTCATCCTCAATAAGGTCGTCATCCGTCTGGGATAAAACTTTCGTGAGCAGGGAATATTCTTCATCCCCTACTCTGGAAAGCAGGTTGTTCATAAGATCTGTAAGTGAATCCGTCATGTTCGTAGACAGGGAATCTTTTTCTCCCAGAACATTGGAGTCATCCTTCTCATTCTTATCAGATTTCCCCGGTTCCGGGGTAGGGGTAAGCTTATCAAGGATACTTTCATTGTTTCCTCCAAGGATGCTGCTTGCCGCTACCTTTGAAACAGGAACCAGTTTCATTACTGAGGTGACAGATAAAGCCAGAACAGTAAATAAGATCAAAACATGTTTTTTCTTCATTCCGCACCTCCTATTTAACTAAAAATACTTCGGCATAGTTTACGCCTAGTCTATCGCATTCCGCATGGGAATTTGCATCATTTCCCATATAGATATCAATATGGTTTCCTTTAATCGCACCTCCACAGTCTTCTGCTGTGTATACGATACCGTTTATCAGCACCTTGCTGCCATATGGGATCACAGAAGGGTCAACTGCTATGGAGTGGTTTTTTTGTAACGGATTACCCAGTGAGCCAACCGGTCTTCCCTGTGCATCGTTGTAACCCTCGTTACATTCATAACATCCGCAGTAATAGGTAAGCATAAAGTTTCCAAGGGATACTGTTTTCTGTCCGGGCTGAAGTGTTTCCCCGGTGCCTCCGCCTGCACTTTGTGACCTGCCATGATAGCTTGCATAAACATTCTGGGCATACTGAACTCTTTCTGCCATATGAGCCAAAGGTTCTTTTGCGCAGCGTTCAAAGTTTGCACAGAAAACATAAGTAGCATATTCCACATCTGTCATCTTTTTAAATTCTTCCAGCGACTTCCTGGTATTTTTCGAATAGCCATAATCATGTCCGACATACATCCAGTCTCCGCCCTGAAGTTCCTGCAGCATAAAGTTGAACTGCACTGTAATATCATTGTTCGGCCATCCAACCCCCTGCTGGTTGCAGAACTGAAGGAATGCAGTTTTTCGGTCAAATGACCACTGACACATACCAATACCTTCTCCATTATCCTCCACCGCATTAAGGGCGATATCGGTAGGGCCTCCTCCGGATTCCCACATGAGATTTCCGATGGCACCGGCAGCTGCCTCTTCTGAGTACCCTGCATTGATAAGTCCAAACCATACTTTTTCAATATTATTGCTTCCTACAAGAGTACTGGATAACGGATCTAACGCACAGGTCTGTTTTAATGCACAGCTGAAGAGTTTGTCGAAATAATACGTGGTGACCGTAACATCCAGATGACGGTGTCCCGGACAGTAATACTCATCCTCTCCGTCTGCATTTTTACGGCTGGTACATCCTCCGCAGTATGTAACAGTAACGTTTTTCTCCACATCATGGGAACCATTAAAAATTCCCACAAGATAGGATCTGATCAGGTTCTGATATGTACCGTCATATTCCGATTTGTCGATATCGTAAAAATCCATGAACTCATAAAGCTTCTCACGGTCTGCATACCGGATCTCATCAGTCAGTGGACTGGGGACATATTCTTCCAGATTAAAGTCAAATAACACTGACATCAGGCAGAGACACTCTTTGATATTATTATCCCCGTTTACCATACCAACTTCATTTTCCCAGTCTTTATAGACCGTTTCGTTTTTTTCATCCCTGTAATTGATCGTAACAGTCTCATAGGAAGAATCAGAGCTGAGTTTTTCAAGATAATTCTTGAACTGATTATGACAGGTATCCAGGGCATCCACATACTGCTGTCCTACTAACATCACAGTGTCCGAATCATCGCTTTCCTCCATTTCCCCGCCATTAAACGAGAATATGGCAAGGATGATGCCAATGATCACTGCCGCCACCACGAGTATGATGAGCAGAGGGAATCCTATAGACAGTAATGTGGAAACAATGGAAATAAGAAAGTTGACCACATACATCGCCGCTTTGGTGACGACTATCATTACCTTAGCAACTACCTTTGAAGATACCTTTACTAGATTCGCAGCTGCCTTTGAGGACATCTTTGCAGCCCTGGCAGAGCCCTTAGCAACGATCTTGGCCCCGGCTCTGTCCACGGAACCGATAACCTTTCTGGTAAGTCTCGTACCTCCCCTTATCGCACTCTTCATCTGGTGCTTGTAAGTCTGTTTGATCACCGGGGTAACCACTTTACCGGATGCCCTTGCCATCATGGTTCCGGCTTTGGTCATCTGATGAGCCTGTCTGAGAGAACGCCCCACAACCTTCCCTGCAGCCTTTACGGGCTTGATCGCAGTCCGGGCTACTTTCAGGCTCCTTCTTGCCATAGTATAGGTAAACATCATTCCCTCGATGGTACTGTTTTCCGTTTGGCGCATCATCTGCTTCAGTTTCCGCCGAAAGTCTCGCACCAGCCGCGCCCCGCCTCTTTTCAGGGAATGCGCAGCACCTTTCATTGAAACCCGGTTATACTCAGAAAGCTTATGGATATTGTTGATCCCGAGATAAGCCTGTGCTAACAGCCTGTCTTCTCCGGACAACTTTCCTTTCTTTAATGACTTTTTCAGTTTTCTCGCATTGGGTTCGATCCCTCTTTCCCGAAGGGACTGCTTTACAACGCCGTAATAATTATTGATGCCTTTTGCATTGGTCGGGTTTACGATCTTATCCAGTTTCCTCATGTTCCCGCTCATCCGGATATAGGACTGGACTAACGCTTTATCTTTTTCTGCAATGGAACCGCTTTTTAACATTTTCCTAAGATCTTTTATGTCCGTACCATAGCCTTTTGCCGTAAGCCTGGAGCCTGTATTTTTAAACTGCTCAATGGTGACATAATTACGCCCCATCCTCTGCCTCAGGGCCTTTGCCGTTGCATTCCGGAAATCCGGATGTGCGTAGAGGGACTCAAAGAAACCGTCTTTACGGATGTTATGCAGCATTACCCTGCTGACTATAGTCGTCGACACTCCGCTCACCCTGTTGTAGGCAGTCTTTACTCCCGGTATTAGGATATATCTTCCAACAGTATTATATGCGACAGACGTTCCGTACCCGGTATGAGTCTGCTTCATCTGGCTGGTAGGGAGCGCCGAAGTGATGACTCTTTTTCCACCACGCGACACCGTTCCAATGGCCATATGTCCTATATTATTTCCTCCCGGAGGAGCATTGAAAATGATCGTAGCCCCGGTTGCCGATGCAGCTGCACTTCTTCCACCGATACTGCCTCCTGATCCGGCAGAAGCAACGACCTTAGAACCTGCATCCGTAGTGGAACTTGCACGTGATGCGTCGGTCGTACTCCTGATATTTCCGGTATACGACCCTTCCTCTTCCTGTCTTCCACTGTCCCTGAAAGGATTGAACTCATTTGCCGGATCACTGAAAGCATCCGGGGCAGAATCCCTGTTATCCGTCCGCCCGGCCTGTTTTTCCTCCCATGCCCTCTGTGCATCACTTTCTATCTGGTTGGACTCGCTCTGGTAACGGGAATCTGTAACCGGGGAATCCGTATTTCTGAGACCGTTTACGGGAGGGGAAGCAGCATTCCTTGAGTCCTCTGCATGTGATGCTTCCGTATTCCGGGATATATCTGCCGGATAATCCGTAGCATTCCTTGTCAAATTGGAATACGATGGTTCCACTTTCAAACCGGAAGACGGAGGAGTACTTTTTTCGGTTCCCGGAATCTGGTCCGGGGTGAACGTTAGCCCCGTATAGGAAAAATCTTCTGAAGGATCCTTATCCGGCTTCCTTGAGAACCCTTCATTCCAGCCCTGGCTGAAACCGTCCTGTCCAGATAACCCTTTTCGGATAAACGATCCGTTCTGGTCAACCTGTTTTTTCCCTGAAGGAGCTTTAGAACCTTTAGACATCCATATATCTCTCCTTTCTATGTAAAATTGATCCCTGGACCTGACAGCAAAAGCCAGAAAAGGTCGCAACAGGATCAGCAATAATATGATGAACACGGGAAAACATAAAAAAACAAGGCACCGTAAGTGCCTTGCCAGAAATCATTTTTTTGCAAAATTCAAAAGCTTTTCATGGGCGATATTGATGCCCTTCATGATACATTCATCTTCTTTCGTATTGTCGCTGTGGAACCTCTTTGCCAGGTAATGATATCGGAGCTTCAAATCCTCCGCAGTCACTTCCCCTATCTTCTTAAACCCGAACACGTATAAGGCATTCTTAAGGGAGATATGATCTGCCATCAGCATACCCCGGATCTCCTCCTCATCCGTATGGTACTCATTTTTCTGTTCTATCCCAAGTTCTTCCTCCGGTTCATTCCACGGCTCCCATTCCTCCTCAGGATCTTCACCCGTCGCATCCTTGTAAAGCCTCCGGTTCATCTTCTTTATATTCCTGGGACATATGGTATAATAAAACGGAAACAGTAAAAACTTGAGCCCCCTGAAGATATAACGGAACCCCTTTCGTATAAGATCGTATAAAAAGAATACCAGGATCTCTGCCACGACCACGACCGGAATGATCCAGCTCCTGTCACTGTTTTCATGTACAGCCCATATGCCTAAAGAGAGGAATACCAGTTCATGAAATACAATATACCTCTTTCTCCTCTTAAACAGGTTCTTGTCTATAGAATCAATGCATACATACACGATCCACAACGGGATTGATATGATGTAAAAAAGTCCAAATAATCTTTCCAAAATTCTCCCTCCTGACCTGCTATTTAAACCGCCCCCGGATACTGTTAATCGAATACAGAAGTAGCAGCAGGACGGACAGTGATAAAACAAAGTAAAGGATCGTACCGAAACTCAGTATTTCACATAAAACAAAACTTCCAACAAACACAGCAGCCGTAAAAATAAGTCTCCATATCCTTTTCCTTATATGGAATACACGAAATGCCACGCCTGCCAGAAATACACTGATAAGAAGCGCAGCTGCCACAAACCCCTGTTCATATCCTGTCCTGCCGACATGGAACCCGAATATCCTGACCGTTCTGTCTAACGACCTGTGTATCCCTTCCATATACCAGTTCATATAACCCGTCCCGGTCTCAACTTTTTTCCACTCAGAACCGTTCATGTAATATATGATGCTTTTTACCTTTGACGCATTTTCCGACGTAAGCCCCAACGCCACAAGAAAAGGGCTGAGATTGTCCTTATAACTCATAATATAATTCACGTTATCTAAGATCTCCCTTAATCTCAGAACATAAGAAGGAAGGTTTCTCATGATGGGTTCAAGGCAGGCAGATACTCCTGTTGCCACAAGGAGAAAAACCGTCTTATACAGACTTCTCCTAAATATCTTTCCCAGCAGAAAACCAAGCAGTAAACATACAGCCGCCGTAAACACAGACAGAAAGAGCAGGTCTATGCCGACGCTGCGGACATCAAGAAAACTGTTATCCATCGCCTGTGTATACAGATCAAATAATCTACCTATCATCTTCATAATCCAAATCTCCAAAAGAGGGAGGGAAAACTCCCTCCCTGATACTCATACCAGACCGGACATCATATCCACGATCTCTTTAACAGTGTCTCTCATTTTGCCATCTACATAGCCCTGTTTAACAAAATGAGGAAAATAGAATTTTGCAAGCATCTTTACAATCGTATCTACATATGCCATTTCCTGTTCACTGGCACCATTTCTGTCCACCATTTCGGAAAACCATGCCAAGGCGGTCAGCGCAGAATCAGTTGTATCTACATGATAATTAACCGGGGTACAAACAGATCTTTCCTCTTCTACATCATCCTCGTAGTCCGGTTCCTCAGGATCATCATAGCCTGCATAATCGGCGTTGTCATATCCATCATAAGGATCTTCAATATCATTCTCTCCGAAGAAATTAGAATCGTCATAAAGAGAAACCATATCCTTGATTTCCTGCTTACGTGCAGCAGCCTGGGCTTTCTCTTCCTCATGGCTCTTTTCTAAAACAGTCTGGGTTTTCTCTTCTCCCGGACACTGTTCCGTAGATGACTGATCTTCCTTAGGATACTGTTCTGTCTGTAACGCAGGCCGGGCTACAGGCTCTTCCGTCTGCTGTCCTGCCAGATCAACAGGAACAGGTGGTTTTGGCGGTTCCGGCACATGGAATCCTGGAGCAGCAACTGGCTGTTTGGACACTCCTTCCAAAACAGGCATCTGCTGGCTGGATGCTTCCGGGACCGATCCTGAAACCTCCTGGGTATGCATCACAGGTTCAGAAACAGGGATATGCGTCTCAGGCTCAGGAGCCGGAGTGTGCAGCTCAGGCTCAGAAACCGCCGGATGTCCAGGTTCTTCCTCTTTTGACGCCGCCTGAATTTCCTTTGGCTCCTCCATTACTTCCTGTGGTCCACTTTCTGATATATTCTCCTGGCTCGATCCATCATCTGAAGACTCCTGTTTTTTCTGGAATCCCTTACGGTACATATTCAGGATCTCCTTCGGTATCATCTGATGCTCATTGAAAATCTTATGCAGGGCTTTCTGTTTATCATCATCCAGATGAGAGATCATAGCCGCTACATCGATTGGGAGTAGCCTGTCCTCAACTGCATTTGTGATCCATGGAGCCGCGGATGTAGCAATGAAAGCTGTCTTATACGCCTGTCTGGTTCCGACATTAAGTTTCTCCGCCAGCCTCCGGATCAAGGCAGAACCTTTAAACTCTTCATCATTACGGCTCTTCTCCTGATATAGCATATAAAGGGTTTTCACTCCTTCAAGATAATTGCCGTCCTGATAGTTGCGGCTACTCAGGTTCTCCTCATACATGACGATCTGCTCATCGATTGTGTTTTCAATCTGGTGTGGCTGGATAACACATGGGATCCCTTTTGAAAACCATCCATATCCTTCCTCTATCCCCTGCTTTATGGCAGCAAACCTTCTGTGACCGCCTATGATCCTGTATGTAGTCCCATTTTTTTCCGGAAGGACATCGATTGGCTGCCTTAATCCGTTTTGGCGGATACTCTCCTTTAAATAATCTATATTGTTGATGACGGCATTGTTTAACTTGTTTTCAACAATGTTCTCCGGAAGGATGAACGTAAAACGCATCACCGCAAATTCCTTCTCTCCTGTTGACTTTTTTCTGCTCATAATGATCCTCCTTAGATTATTGATATGTGCGTCCAAGACACATGGACTTGATGTCCTGCTGTCCTTTGATATAGTTAATTCTAACACTCCCCTCCTTTCCTTCTTTCTGATACGAAAAAACAGAAACATTTTTTCAGTGTAATATGATAAAAAATATTTTTTTTAATTATCCTGCTGAAAAAAAATAGACAGCCACGTATCCCTGTTATGTGACATGACATTTGAGACGCATATGGAAAGGGAATTCCTGACCGTAAATAACATCACTTTCTTCCTTGCCCTTGATACAGCCGTATTCAGAATATTTCTGGTAAGCAACACCCTCGGCTTTTCCGGAAGCATGACATAAACATCTTCATATTCCCCACCCTGCGACTTATGTACTGTAATGACATCTGCAGGAAGGATCTCATCCAGATCGTATTCTCCCAGGGAAACCGTTTCATCCCCAAGACTTACCGTCATGCCGTTGTGGATCTCTGTGATCACCCCTACATCTCCGTTGCAGTATCCGGCCTTATAGTTATTGCTCACAAATACAACCTTGTCCCCGGCACGGTATACATAATCATGATAGATCAGACTGTCTGCATCTGCGGGGTCTTCTAACGTCCTGTTAAGCACCTCTGTCCCTACTTTCCCCTGCTTGGTCGTACTTAGTATCTGATGTTTCATACAGTCTTCATCTTTGGGATAGTAATACAACAGGGCTCTCTTTGCAGCCTCATCAGACTCATACCGTCCGATAAAAAACTGCTCATCGGCGATCAGGTCAGGATCCCCTTCCAGGATCTTCTTACAATTCTGTACGATGGAGGACTGGGCATCCTGTCTCATGAACTGGTTCAGCGTCACCGTACAGAAGGTATTGCTGTTTAAAAGGTCTCTGAATACAGAGCCACAGCCAACGCTTTCGATCTGATCCGGATCTCCGCAGAGAATGATCTGGCATCCGTTTGGGATAGCGCGGAGGAGCAGATAGAAGATCTCCGTGTCCACCATGGACATTTCATCCACGATCAGAAGGTCGCATTCCAGCTGGTCATTCTCGTTTTTTCCCAGATAGTCATTCCCATAAGGGATCAGCTTTAAAAGTGAATGGATCGTTGATGCCGGATAACCGGAAGATTCCTTCATGACCTGGGAAGCCCTTGCAGTCGGCGCACACATGCACACCTTGGCTTTCGGATTCTTCTCCTTATACAGACGAATCGCACCGCTGATGGTCGTTGTCTTTCCTGTCCCCGGCTTTCCCGGCATAAGGATCACATTGTTTTTATTCATGGACGAAAACAGGCGTCTCTGTGTGTCAAGGTAACGGAATCCCTTTTCCTTCTCCATCATCATGACATCGTTCAGAGTGATGCCAAGGTCTTTGGGGATATCCTTGATACGGTTCAGATGCTTGTAAATGTCGTATTCCTGCAGATACCTCCTTTTAAAGAACAGATAGCCATCCCTGACCATGATCTCCGGGATCGTGTTGATGACTGCAAACAGATAGACAGACGAAACGGACTTTATCCACGCAGAGTGCCTGATCAGTTCATTAAACGTGCGGATATATCCTTCAATCGTGATCCTGGTATTTCCCTTTGATTCGTTGATACGCAGTACTTCTATTGCAGCTGATTTCATCCTTGTCACAGACAGCCTGGAAAGTCCGTAATGCCTTGCCAGGAAATCCTTCTTGATGAAATCCATGTCTACCTTCTCCCCTGCCGAATACGGATCTTTTTTCAGGGCACCTATGGCATTTCCCTCATAAATTGTCTGAAGCCTGGATATCTGGCTGTATTCCAGTCCGCATGACAGCAGCTCTTCATAAGTTGACTGCGTCAGGTTGATACCCCTGAGCTTTTCCATAAGGCTGTCCCTGTATACCTTGGACCTCTTGATCCCTTTAAAGAAAGCCTCTGTGTCCATGTCAAGCAGCTTCATGATATTCCCATCCAGCCTGTCCAGGAGCATGTTTGCGGTCTTTGGGGAGATCCCTTTAATGTCCTGAAGGAAAAACAGACTGCTCTCCCTGGTGTTGGAATAGACCTTTGCTGTCTGGATGTCGTAAATATATCCGTTTACCTGTATGACTTCCATTTCAAGCGGGATACCGGGAATTGCCATAGGGATGACCCCCCGGCAGAGCACCTGATGTTTATCATTATACTCTATGTCTTCCGTAACGAGGAACCAGAACATGGCATATCCGTTCCCCTCGTCCTGCGGTCTGGTCAGTCGTACCAGTTTTCCATGTATAAGCATTTAAGCCACCTCCTGGAAATTGATTTCACATATACTCTATATGACAAAACAGGTTTTGTTTTATCAGACGAAAAAACAATGCTTTGAACAGACTGAACGATGGAGCAATTCATCCGCAGACGAATACATAGAAGCCCCCTCTCAGTCCAGCCAAACGCTCATATCCTGCATCCTGAACAAAACCAGTAACGGATGGGTACTCAATCTGTTCGGGATCAATAAAGCAGATACATCACCGCTTCAGACCAAAACATCCGCGAACCTCCCAGCAGTAGGATTTAACTTTTCTGATGGATACCGGCCACAAAGCAATCCTCCAAATTCTGTCCGCAGCAGAAAGACACTCAGGATTTCCCGGCTCCACATCCAGTTGTATGTTTGGACTCGTTCCCACTGTTCAACTAAAGGTCATCTCTCTGCTCAGGAAAACCAGACATGCCTGTGGGATACTGCATCGCCATTGCTTACCTTCATAAAACAACCCGCTTCTATATGCTGACAAACGCAAGAGAGGTCTCATTTCTGCCACACTACAAACGACCTCCATCCATTTTTCAAGGACATCATCCGCAACGGACTGGATATCCACTCCCATGAGAGAACCGGTTTCCTCTACAGCCATAAACAGAGACATTCCTGACCTTACAAGCAGAAGGAATACCAGGTATGATAAATTCCTTTGTGCATGGAAAAAAGTGAATTCGAATTCACTTTTTTGTATTTCAAAGTATATTATTGTGGATCAGAATCACATAAGCAACCCATCCCATATCACACTCAGATCCATTGTCTGTATAGAGATAATATCCACTCATTCATCAGTAGGACTCCATGGCTCCCTGTGCATAGCTGGAAGGATAGAACCAGAATACCCCCCTGACAACCCATCTGTTGCCGGATTCAGAATCACGACTTGCCATTACCATTGAGCCGGCACTCATTATTATGGGTTCTATATTTAAGGACTATCAAGACAGTGAGAGAAACTGTGAACCACAACTGCTGCCATGTCTGTCGCAGGGTGAAAAAAAGTGAATTCGAATTCACTTTTTTGTATTTCAAAGTATATTATCAAAAATCAACTCCTCTGGCTATCCTGCTGACCATCGAATTCCTTATCAATATCCGCAGCCAAAACCTTACGTACAGCCTATACCTCTCGTTGATGACTTTAAGGACCTCACTGACTTCCGCAGCCAGTAACGTTAAATCTTGTCATATACTGCCCCCTCTGGAACATCATCTGTCGGAATCTCAAAACGGGATATCACTCCTGACTTTGAGAACGGTACCAAAGCTTTTGCTGACAGGAATGCTGAACCCTATCTGCAGCCAAAATCTTACGTATGGCCTATACCTCTCGTTGATGACTTTAAGGACCTCACTGACTTCCGTAGCCAGTAACGTAGAACTTTGCCAAGAACTCCCACTTTGGAGCATACTCCTCTGGGATCTCGAAGAGGTATAAAACTCTGACATTGAGGAAAGTATCCAACCCTGTCCGCCGCTGTTCCTGATGGATAGTAGGAACATAGTAACCCCTCTGTCTGGACCTTGTGAGGAATCTGCTTTGTTAAGCTGATTGACACATCCAGAGATTTATCAATGCCAGAGTTTACATACATGAAGTTAATATGACAGGATCCCATGGTACAATCCCATGCCTGTCATTTGTCCAGTTCGATAATGTAGAGCCTCTGTTGTAATGAACCGGGAGATAATTGGTTCCGACTGTCCTGTGGTATATGTTATTGTAGTACAGTATATTACATAATGCTCTGCACATCTATACTCCTTAGACTCTTCTGTTGACCCCGCGAATGATTCATCTGTGGGACTTTGCTTCAGATAATCAGGATTACCAGAACGAAAACCACTGTTGCTCAAGAAGCCTGCCCCCGGTGCTCCAGACAATGACAGAACTTCTCCTGTTGTCTGTCTCTGCATTCTAATAGTTGTAGTACATAGACATCCCTGGAGTTCTTTTAAAACTCAAGATATTAAAAATAACAAACATGTTCCGCAGTTGCGTTCGTCTGGCAATTCTGACTTCTCACGTTGATTTCTGACAGTTCAGCATCGCTGCCAGCCCGCCTGATTCTCCTGTCTTAGGCTTCCATACTGGCAGCAGCTTCTTTGATATCCCGAGTCCATATAAACTATGTACCGTAATACCATAACGTCCCGTCAGGCTTTTAAAGCTTAAAAAACTAAAAATAACAAACATGTTCCGACTTTGCTTTCTTTTGACAACTATTACTGTTTCTCTATTATTTTCAGACTTCTTTTTTAATTATGATATGAGAATAAAGGGGATTTATTGGCCGGACAGACCATTGGATATCATTAAAAACGTATTACTGCCGAAAGAAAGGCAGGTTGAAACAAATAAATTCATAATAACATACAAATCCTGTTGCAAATTACTGCTTTTGGACACGCAAATAAGACCTTTGTGTTTAAGGTCTTCTAAAATAGTATTCAATTACATTTCTTCGTATCAGGCAGTCCAGCAGAGTGACTTCTCAAAGAATTTTCCTCTGAACGGAATCCATCCGAACTTCTTTGCATCGTTTTTCCTGCTGATTACCGTACGCTTGGATATATGCAGCTCTTCTGCAATCTGCGCAACAGTCAATCCTTTATAAAACAGGCTTGTAACTGCCTTTGTCATTGCAGTCTTCTTGTCATCCATTTGTTTTACGTATTCTTCTTTCGGCATTTTTTTCTTTGGCACATGGAAATATTCGTCGCTTTGAAGACCAAAGACATCATTCAGTGTTTCATTTTTGATCTTATAAGTGGAATCCGCCTTAGTTTCTTTTATATACGCCTGAGGCATGATGATCCCCTGTCTGCGGAATGTCTGGTCGATCAGAAATATGATCTCGTCATCTTCATACCCTACGTCCATGGCAAAACACCAGAACCAGTAGAGGATCTTTTTCATCTGCTTCCATTCAAGATCCTTGAGATCCTTCTTCTCCCGGATCATCCTGCGGAGGGAATTTAGTCTGCGGATCGCTATGAACTGTTTTGTGGTGGAAAGGCCTTCCCGATACAGCATGTCATTGTTGATATATACTTTCAGGGCACGTCCTCTTACAGGGAACCTTTTGCCAACTTCCTCCCATATCTCTGACAGGGAGTATTTTGTTTCCATATTGTAAAGCAACTCTGTTTTTTCTTTTAATGTGCGTACGTCCTTAATACCAGGCACCATGATCCCTTTTGTCTTATAAATCGGCTTTGCACCCGGGCACAGATATGCGATTGCTTTCTCCAGCAGATGACAGCTGGACTCCATTTTCTGGCACACAGGAAACTTTAATACCCAGACATACTGGTACACTTTTCCTTTTCCGGACTCTTTGTAAAGCATGAATGTCGGCATCATGCATGGGAAGGCAAGGACAGGATCTGTCGTTTCGATCCCTACAGCCTGAATGACCACCCTGCCATCATCATCCCTTGCTTTTTCCGATATATAGGATGCTGCGTTGTCTCTTTTGATCCAGTCCTCAAAGATCTTGAACATATAGACTGCCTTGCCGACCATGACCTTCATATCATACTTGAACATCCTGGATACGGATATCAACGCATCCATGTCCTTTCGGACTCTCTTATTTGCTTTCTGTATTTCCATAAATTTTTCCAGACTGGAATCCTCATCGTCCTTCCAGCCTTTCTTTCGCATGGAAACTTCCGCTTTCTTTTTTTCCTTATTATAAAGCTCCATCTGTTTCCTCCGTAATCTCCACACTTGTATAAAGGATCTTCCTGATGCGTTTCAGCATTTTTTTCTCTTCCTCATCGATCGGCTCCGGATGATGCATGTCCAGCCACATAAAAAACGATACAAACCTGTCCGGCAGTTTCCCGTCTTCCATGACACAGACCAGGTCTTCTGATGAAGGGATATAATCAGTTGCATAGGACAGTTCCTTTAATCGTCCTTCAAACTCGTCATAATCCTTTTCCGGTATCTCCATAAAAAAAGCCTCCTTTTACGACGTTTATTTGAAGGATAAAATGAAGAATAGTTATTTTTTTGTGGTACGAAAAAACCGCCTGCCGGTACAACCGACAGACGGTTTTTTTTAAACAGATTTCTCTCTTTACATTCCAATTTCATTAAGAAAATCTTCAAGCTCCGCAGCTGCCCCTGCGCCATTGTCTTTCATCCGCAGGCTTTGGTGGATGGATTCGTAAGACTCAAGTCCGACATCCTTGATACAGTAGATACTGAACTCCTCATCTTCACTGTAAAGATATGCTTCTTTTCCTTTTACTGAAGAGGAAAGGACGTTTTTCAGGATGCCGTTTTTATCGATATAATATCCGATCAGGCTCGTATACAGGGACACTGTCAGATCATTTGTGAAGATCAGAACAGGTGCGTTATATTTTTTAAATGCCATCCTGGTAAACATGGGGATATCATTAAAATCCACCTGTGGGACATAGATACAGATCGAAGGTTCCTTCTTTCCGCTTTTTTTCTGAGTAGCAACTTCTATGTTAAGTTTCTTAGTGACCTCATTAAACTGGGCGATCTTATACTGTCTTCCTTCCTGTCTGGAATCCAGATCCATGATGTGTGCCAGTTTTACTTTCGGATTGTCCGGTTCCTCTTTATTTCCCAGTTCCGTGTCTTCGATGTTCTTTGGCATGGAAATAGCCTTAAGGGTTTCCTCACCCTCATCCGGAGGGGCAACGGACATATCCGCATAAGTATCTGAAACAGAATTTAAGAAGATGATCTTACCGTTCTCATCTTTCTCTTTTGTGATATCGAACATATTCTTGCTGTCCACATCGCCGGTATATTTATAACGGGGATGCTTCTCCAGCGGATATTTCTTATCATAAAAAGGATTTACGTTCTTGACGAATACCAGACAGCATTCCGGGGGCATGGTACGGATTTCATCCATGGTCATGAGTTCCCTCTTCTGCGGTCCAAAATTCATGCCACCGCTGCCCTTTTTCCCTGTGCTGACACTCTCCCCTCTTTTACGTATTGTGGCACATCCAAGCTGCTTGGAATAATAATCCGCAGTTGTCTGCTCCTGGGTTCCCAGAAGGATGTTTGTATCACAGTTACCTATGATGGTTTCATAGTCATCCTTGTACATAGCCTTGATCTGGGCAAGGGATTGAAGCACGACTGTACAGGAAATGTTATATTTACGCATGGTAGATATTTTAGTAGGAAACTCCGGTATTTTTCCGATGTTAGCAAACTCGTCCATCATGAAACGTACGTGGTATTTCAGACGGAGGAATTCTACATCCGGATTTTCCTCGGTAGGCTTTGTATGCTCTGCTTTATAATACAAAGTATCAAAAAGCTGGGAATACATCATGCTTACAATAAAGTTATAAGTAGAATACGCCTGAGGGATGATGACAAACAGGATCGTCTTATGGTCTCCGATAGTGCCAAGATCTATATTGTCCCTCCCGGTCAGGTTTGCGATCTCCGGGATATTGAACGGGTTAAGGCGTACCGCTGCGGAGATAAGGATGGACTTTAACGTCTTTACTCCGCCAAGGGAGAACGTCTCATAATTCTTCCATGCCTGTGATTTTTTTATCTCTTTTGCCCTGAGTTCAGACTCTTTCGTATTGGCATATTCTTTTAACTCCCCATTTTCCAGATAAGCCTTTCCGGTAAACAGCTTGCCCAGGTTTGTATCGTCCACACTGGACGGACCCTTTGCACCCGGGTTTTCATCCATCTGTGCCATCTGGATCATCTTTAAGACCATGGGGAAGTTTTGGTCACCCTTGTCGGCAAAATCTCTCAGATAAAAGATACAGGCGTTTAAAAGCGCCTTTTCGGAGTTTTCCCAGAACGGCTCCCCGCCACTCTTCTCCGGGGGCGTGGTATTCGTGATCAGCGTGTCAACAAGGATGCCGACACCTGCATCATCCCTGATATAACAGAACGGATTATAACAGTTTGAGAATCCCATGTTTACAAGGTTGAACACCCGGACATCATACCCCTGGTTCTTCATCTCTTTTCCAAGACTTCCCAAAAGTTCCCCTGAAGGGTCGGTGATAACAAAGCTGCAGTTTTCCTGCAGAAGGTTCGGCTTCATAACGAATCTGGATTTACCGGTACCGGCACCACCGACGATCAGCACATTATTATTGAGCCTTGTTTTCTTATCCTCCAGGGACAGGCGCACATGCTCCGAATGGATCATATTCATCGGCCCATTACAGGTCTTTTTCCCGATCGGATCCGCATGCTTCCGGTTATAATCACTGTAGCTGGAAGTCCATTTTGCAGAACCGCCTTCGATACCTGCTGCATCATGCCGGAATTTCTGGTTATCCCCATATATGAGCAGGGCAGCGATCACATACAGGGAAGCGCCTGCCCCGTAATATTTCAGATAGACACTGTCAAACCCGATGTGGAATCTAAACCTCATCATGTCATCAAAAGCCCTCTGTATACCATCCAGACCATACATCTGGTAAAATGCCAGGTTTCCGGCAAGAAGGAGGACCAGGATAAACATCACTCCTCCCAGCACAAGGTAAACAGGCATCATGTCATCTTTTTTTGTCATTTAACTGCAGCCGGGGCTGCACCGGCTGACTCCCTCCTATTCAGGATATGCAGCCTAATCCCTTTCCGGTTCCAGATCCGGGCTCTTGTCTTTATCCAGATCCTGGAATTCATCCAGAATATTGTCTCCGTTCTGGTCAAGATAATCCGGGATGTCAAATGGTTCACGCCAGTCCATAGTGGCACGTATGTCGGAATTGAACTGTTCGGAAAACTGCACGACCTGGTCCCTTGTGATGCTTCCGTCCATATACTGGGAAGCAAATGACCTGAGTTCCTGTGAAGAACTCCTGACACAGTTCCCGACTGCCATCTCCACGCTCATCCTTGCTTCATGCTCTGCATCAAAGGCAACTTTCTCCGACTCTTTCGGCTGTGCCATGTTGACACCTTCCTGTTTGGTGTGCATGATGTCGATGGACCTCTGGATCTTATAAAAAGCCTCTGCTTTTTCCGGATCGTTTAGATCCTCTTTCTTGAACATTTTTGAGAGTTCTTCTTTCCGGAGTCCCTTCAGTTCCTTTACTTTTAAGAGCTCCTGGGCTTCCTGCATGGTCATCGGGTCCTTCTGTCCGCGGTTGATGCGGTCAATCAGTTCCTTTCCAAGGTTATCCGCCTTCTGGTCACGGAACATCCGCGGACGGTTCATGCGGTCTACCTGTTCACAGACAAACCGTTCAAATCTCGGATCCCTGCGGTCGCAGAATTCCAAAGCCGGGTTTTTGCCAGCCATGCGTTCCATATAGGCACCGTTCTCATTGATCATCATCACATGGGAACCACTGGCATTCGAGATATAGAACTTTGAACCATTTGCAGCGTGGACAAGGTTTACGATATCCTCCTTGTTTTTCCGCTGTATGTTCATGTAGTCATACACAGCTTTTCCCGTACCGTTCCTTTCCTGCATCACCCCGGCATGGAACGAATCAAAGATCCGCTTGTCTTCTGTCCTGAGGTAAATGGAATACCTTCCATCCTTTTCCCTTTCCGCGGCAAAGAGCATATAGTTTTTTGCTGCCCGGTCTTTCATGTAACTCATTTCGGCAAAATCAAGCCCGGAGATCTTTTCCGGTTCCTGCTGGGCATTAAATCTGCGGATCGTATCCTGGTCAACCTGGAACAGCTTGTGGTTGGCAACCAGGTAATCCGTCCTTAACTGTTTCATGGCATCTTCGTTTTTATCTGCAAAAATGACACCATAGGACTCCTTTCCATTCCGGTCAAAGACACACTCCTTGTATGCGATCCCCAGCTTGTCACATGATTTCATAAGGGAGCGGAGGGTTTCCTTTTCCTCACACTCCATCATCTTTAACTGGCCGCCTTTTTTCATGTAGTTATACAGGGTTTTGGCATTGTTATCCTGCAGGGCCCTTGTCTCGATATAATACCCGATCGCAGAGGCAACCGCCCCTGCTGCCCTGGCGGATGCATCGATAACATTCATGGTGTTCATCATATCCCTCTTAGGATCCTGTACTTCTCTCATGGTGCTTCCTCCTTTCAATATTTTCAGCATTCTGCTGTTTTGATAAAATGGAAAAAATTCGACTGTTTGGGATTCTGCATATTATAGGAAATATCATCAGAAAGGAGATCAAAATGGATGTCATCAATGAATACGAACAGGTCCTGATCGGGAATCTCCCAAAGATACCGCCGCGCCTGTTCCAGAACGAACCGTCAGCCAACGAACATCTGGCTTTGTCCGTATTCAGGTATGCGATTGAAAAACTTCTCAGATGGACGCCCATGGAAGCTTACCGGCTTTTTTCCCCGGCTGTCATAGAGACCATGAAATTGACACAGCTCTTAAATTACATAAATTTTCCAACTGAGCTGACAAAAGACAACACAGAATATATCGTATACCTCATATATCCCAAAGAAGTACCTTATGACTTTGCAAAATATGTGATCAAAGTCTACAGGCAGGTACTAAACGGGGAGATCCGTTATCCAAGAGAATATATGTATGGAAACAAGGGCCTTGTAAGAGCAGGGATCTGCCTCCAGTATGCGATCAAGAATAACATGGTATTCCATTCCGTCGAGGAGATGTACCGGTTCTTCTGTTCCCCTGAGGGGCTTACATTTTTACGGGAGAAAAAGCTTTACCAGCTGTATAAGAGCTTTTACAAGACACCTGTGCAGTTCCTGCACTTCAGTCTTCCGGATTCCCTTAAAAGTGAGCTATATTATAATTACTATACGTTTTTGATCAATTACAAAAAAAAGTACGGGGAGCTTCCTCCCTGTACTTCCTGAAAATGCAGGAGAGGATATCCTCTCCTGTTCTTATTTCAAAATCCTGTCAACTGTCTCCATCGTATCATCATGGTTTACACCTGTGATCACAATGTGGTCATAACTGCCTTTCTTTTCTTCCACCAGCTTCAACAAAGCTTCCCAGACTTTGTTATCAAGCATTTCCACTTCATCAAAGAACAGGAGCCGGATACCGGTAAAACTGTTCAACAGATCTAGTAACAGGAAGATCGCTACTGCTTTTTCTCCCGCGGAGCAGGCATCCACATCTACCGGAGTCCTTCCGTTCCTGCCAATACGGACATGCAGTCCGTTCTCCATCTCCATGGAGATAACATAACCTAACTTTATTGCAGATTCGTTCATCTGCTGCTCAAAGAACCCCAGATAAACCTTTGTGTTGTTCTCCATTACGGAACCTTTCTTGGAAAAAGCAGAGGTTAAGGCTTCCAGTACGTTTAACTGTTCTTCCTGTTCCGGAAGCGCATTTTTAACTGCAAGCAGGTTTTCCCTTGTGATCGCCCCGTTCAGTTCGCCGTCAAGGGCTACCTTTTTCTCCTCCAGGTTGACTTCCGGCATCCGTGGCTCCTCCGGAAGAGGCATAAGACTTTCTTTTAAAGCCCGGAATGCCTGGTACTTGGAGCATTTGTCGGAATATGCCCTGAAGTTAGCCTCATACGCTGTCTTTTCTTCCCGGACAGACAGGAGCTCTTTTTCCGCGGCATCACAGGAAGCCTGGAAACTTGCAATGTTTCCATTCATCTGAGATACATTCGACTCAAACTGGGTGATGACAGGAGTCCAGTCGTGGGTGCATTTAATCCCCTTGACCTGAGGGCATAAGCCTTCTTTTAATGCTGCGACCGTCCTGTTTAAGTTATTGCATGCAGACTGTAATTCCCAGATACTTTTCTTACAGCTGTCAGCCTGCTGCATCAGTTCCAATTCCCGCTTATCCAGATATTCTTTTCTTGCAGGATCCGGTTTTACCGCATGAATCGCATTATACTGTTCCTGCAAAGATTTCAGTCTCGCCAAGGTATTTTCCCTGTTTGTTTTCCTTGTCTGGAAATCCCTGACTGCCCGTATCTTTTCCTCATAGGCTCCCATCTCTTTTAAGACAGAAGCAAGTTCTTCCCGGATCTCACCGGAAGCCCTGACAGGAATGGAAAAATCATATCCGGAGATCTTTGCCCTGTTCAGTTTGACCTCCCTTGCAAGATCTTTTCTGCGCCCGTCAAAAATATTAAACGCATTCTGTATCTGTGCATGGCCGAACTCAGTACCTGCCGGAAACAGTGTCCGGATCTCACTTTCCATCCGGTCTGTAATGTCCGGGATATAGGAGATGATATCTTCCACTGTCATCCGGTTAGGGATATGCTTCATGATAAAATCAGCCAGTACATCCGGCTTCATCTCAAAAAGTTCCCTGGAAGACGCGATCACCTTGATGGATGACATCCCGGTATTGCACATCTTCGCAATCTCTGCATTGACCGCATCCTTGGTACTCTTCTTGGTCTTTTCGTATCCCATGCGGTGGACAATCGTCCTGTCCCCTCTTTTCCTTTTTCTCTCAACGGTAAGACCGTTCTCAAAGAGGATTGAAACAGACATCTCTTTCTCTCCCTGCATGATCTCGCCGTCATCGCAGCCTTCTCCGCAGAGTGCAAAATTCAGCGCTTTTAAGAACGCGGATTTACCCGCCCCGTTTTCCCGGAGGATGACCATAACGTCATTCATCTGGAATTCCTCGTTTTTGTAGGACTGGAAGTTAACAAGTTTGATTTTTAAAATTTTCATGGTATTCTCCTTTCGTTTTTGGTTTCTGAAAAAATGATAAATGAAAAGATTTCTTAAAAAATCCCACTGCACCTTAACTACAGGGGGATCTCGTCAGCTTTTTCTATAAAAAAGTGAATTCGAATTCACTATTTTGAATTTCAAAATATATTACAAAAAATGCAGTCCCTCTAATGAGGGACTGCTTCAATGATCAGTCTCGGATGTTTACAGGTAACTGTACGAATTTAGCTGTATCCCCTGTATACACCACGACATTCTTTTTACCATAGAAATGCATTTCGATCTCGTCCTCCGGATATGCCTTCAGGATCCCCTTCATGATCGCAGGACTGAGTCCGATCCTTAAAGGTTTACCCTCTACATCTGCGGCTAACTCTTCATCAACTGTTACTTTCCCATCCATGTGGACATTAATGGTACGGTCAATATCAAAGATCGTCGGCTGAGGGACATTCCCGGACATGGCAGGCATCAGGGCATAAGCGCATCTTCCGATCGTATCCATAAGGATGGCCTTATCTACCCTTATCTTGACTACCGGGCTTTTATCCGGGAACAGTCTCTCATACTCGTAGAACCTGCCGCCCGTTAATGCCCCGGATACCTTATCCGTTTCGGTTTCCAGAAGAAATCGGTTCTCTCCGATCACGAAAGTTACCTCTTTCTCTATGTCTGACGGGATCAAAGGAAGGATCGCTGACAAAATGGCTCCGCGGATCATGCAGTTTGCATGGATACCTGTCGGTTTAACCTCTTCTTTACGGATGGCGATCTGATGCCCGTCAAGAGCTGTCACCTGGACGGTGGAATCCGCTATCTCAAAATAAACAGAAGACATCTGCGGGTTCTCTTCCCCTCTGTAGCAGGCGAACAGGACATCTGTGATCATCTGCTTAAAGGTATAGGCATTCAGGGAAAGTCTTTTTTCCTCCCCTTCAAGTGCCTGGAACGGAAGGACTTTTTCAAGGTCCCCAACCTCTCCTTTCAGATGGCATCTTTCAGCTTCCATAAAAAGGGCGGAATCTTTCTGTCGGATCGTGATCTCCCCTTCCGGCATCAGGGATGCGATCTCAAGGGCTCTCCTGCAGTTGGTGCAGCATTCACCGGGCTCCTTGACTTCCAGCCGTTCGCTTACCTTGGTCTTGATACCAAGCAAACGGCCTGTGGTCATAAATTCCACACCTGTAGAGTCTGCAGTGATCTTAAGATAATCAAGATCCTTTCCTCCAACTCCGATCCCTCCGATCACCTTTTTCAATGCCTTTACTAAATCTTCCTTTGCAATTCTAATTTTCATAACATTTTTCTCCTTTCGTTTTTTAGAATCGCTGACAATATGAAGAAAAAAATTTTTGAATGAGAAATTAGTCATATTGTCGCCATAGGAGGTGATCAAATTGATCCGTAATCTATGGTCCATTACAAAGATCTGCTGCGGATGCCACGAGGAACCGATAGCCATGAGGCTCCAGAACGGTCCGAAGTCCGTCTTTTATGCCTGCCCGGAATATGATAAGAAATACCATGGGGAGAAAGGCTGTCCGAACAGGGTAAGTACGGAGATCGTGGAGCAGATACTTGACATTTTAGGAGAAAAGATAGAGGAGGCAGAGCAGAAAGGGGAAGAGATCAACCTGACGAATTACAGGTTCACCCACAAGATGGTCGAGTGCGTGGTCTTAAGCCATTCCCCGTTTTCCCTGAAAATCTCCCTGAAGAACAAACGGGCTTTCCTGCATTAAAAAAAGCGGCTTACACAGCCGCTTTTTCCTTTCTTTTTTCTTTTAGGATAAGGCTCAGGCCTTTCATGTCAGAAACCCTGTACTTTTTAAAACACTGACTGAGCAGATGCTCCATGTCAATGTCATCCACAGAACACATTGCATCTTTGTTTGTGCCCCAGAACCCGCCTATGAGGTCATAATAAACCTGCCCGGAAGATGTGACAGCTATCAGGCGTTTCATACTGCGACGCTTCGGATTTTCCCAATAATAACAGTAAGATAACTGCACCCGCATTTTACTGTCCGCATCCTCTTGTTTCCTCAGGTACTCTGACAGGGTACATATAAAGACCCTGCGTGTCGCCGTTACATCATCAATGGAGGAATGGAAGCGGAGTCCGCGGTCGCAGCTGTAATAATGTGCAGCTGTTAACAGCTTGTAATTTTCCACTCTGTCTCTTGGGATGCAGTCCTTCGCCATCTCATATACATCAATGTACCTTCCATAGCTGAACCGGTCATGGTTGCGTTCATACAGTCCAACGATCTTATCCAGGTCAAAGTCTAGCCGGTATCCTGCCAGGATCCCGCCCTTGGAAAGAAATTCCTTTATGACAGGAAAACAATGCCTTTCATCCGGGTAATCCGAAAGAAAGGCATTTGTGATCCCATTCACTTTCGTTGCACTTTCCGGAAGTTTCTCATCCGGACGGATATACAGGTCCAGCCTCTCCACTTCCCGCATGGAAAACGGATTTTTTTCATACCGGTACCGTATCGCCGAAAACTGTACGATCTGACATTTCTTTTTCAGACCGACAGTTTCCGTATCCAGGACAACGATCGTGTCATTATTCTTTAACAGATCTATGACCATCTGTTTATATCTGGATGTCCTCCATGTCATTGGCACCCCCTCGACCTGTAAAGAGCCAGGTACTGCTGGATGGCATATAACCCTTCTCTTTTGACAGGATCCTTTTCCGTTGCAGGATCAATGTGTAAATACAGATTCATGGTTGCATGGGAGGCTTCGTTATACTTCGCTTCCTCAAAAGCCTGCTGTACCGTACGGTTCCTGAAGATCCCAAACCCCAGGACATAATTTGCCGGATCCGGAATACGGATGGCATTCTCTGTAAAATACGGTGGTTCAAAGGTTGAGTAGGTATTGCTTGGAAGACCCAGATATTTGATCGCAGCCCGGTCAAATGCAATGTACTGGGCTACCTGTACCGGATAACCCTTAAACTTATCCGGAAGGAGGGACGCTGAAGTCTCCCCGATCTCCGTAACCGTTCTTACAGAGCCGTCAAATATCTTTGATCTCAGTCTGCAGACTACAACCGCATGGTTGACATCCGTCGAACGGACATCAAATTCCATGGACATCTGCGGAAACGTTCTGGACATATAAGCATAGATACTGGTATGGGTCAGTCGAATGTTTCCCTGCATGTCCGTATATCCTACAAGATCGATCACCCCATTGAACAGGGTACTCTGGATTGCTATGTAGCTTTTCATCATAAGATCTCCTTTCGTGTTCTTATATCGTTCAATGTGAAGAATTTGTCTTTGTCTGAAATCCATTTTACAAAAATCTCTGCACTGCCTGTTTTGGGGCGAAAAAAAAGGGAAGTGCCGAAGCACTTCCTTTTAGTTGAACGGAAGTTCATCATCAAGACCTTCCGGAATGTTCATGAAACCATCGTCTCCCATTCCGAATGATCCTCCGCCATAGTTCTGCTGCGGAGCATTCTGCTGTGGTACACTCTGCTGTCCGTAGCCCTGCGGCTGGGACTTTGGTGCACTCTGCTGTGGCACATTGTATCCGCCCTGCTGTCCATAACCCTGCGGCTGGGACTGCTGCGGTACACTCTGCTGTGGCACATTGTATCCGCCCTGCTGTCCATAACCCTGTGGCTGGGACTGTTGCGGCACACTCTGCTGCGGCACATTGTATCCGCCCTGCTGTCCATAACCCTGCGGCTGGGACTGCTGTGTGGTATTCTGCTGTGGTACACTCTGCTGTGGCGCATTCTGCTGGCCGCCATAGTTCTGCGGAGGCTGCTGGCCTGCACCCTGCTGGGAGGAGTTCTTGCCTTCAGCAAACTCCTGTTCCTCAACTACTACCTCTGTGGTATAAACCTTCTGGCCATCACGATTGGTGTAGCTGCCTGTCTGAATGCGTCCTGAAACAATGATCTTAAGTCCCTGACGGAAATACTTCTCAGCAAACTCGGCTGTACGTCCAAAAGATACGCAGCTGATAAAGTCTGCTGTTGCTTCCCCGTCTCTTTTAAAGCGACGGTCTACTGCGAGAGTATACCTCGCAATCGCAGTACCACTCTCACCTGCAGAATATCTCACCTCTGGATCTCTTGTTAAACGTCCCATTAAAATAACCTTGTTCATAGTTTTCTCCTTTCGTAATGAAATAATATTTTTACCACTTCAATATGAATAAAATTTCTTAAAATGGTAAAGTTTCAAAAGCCCGGCATTCATAGTAGGAAATGTCCCTGCTTTTAAATCCTTTCTCATCTGTTTTTTCCTTAATGTTCCTTATCCGCGGACCGCAGATACATACGGAACGGCTTTGTCCGGTCATGTAAAGGGAAGCAGCTTTTTTGATCTCCTCTCCTGAAAACCGGACGATCCTGGAATACAGGACTTCATGTGCCCTGTCCTTATCCAGAAATTCTGCAATAAGAGCCCCATCATCTGCTGTCCGCAGAAACGGCGTGTTTCCGATGATCACACTCATCTTCCCTTTGTACCCGGAAAAATTCCATAAACCGGAATATTTAAAATCCGCAGCGATACGCTCCTGGGCCTTAATCTTACATAGTACGGATATATAGGAACCGATCTGGATCTTTGAGGCAACCACTCTGGTCTTTAACATTTTCCGGTATTCTCCATAGTCATCTACAAAAACAACCTTTGCAGTCCTGGTCTTTATCATTCCATTTTCAATGTTTGAACCCGAAATACAGACTAAAAGAGCTTCTCCATCCTGCTGGATCTTCGCAACGGTTCCCGCCAAAAGTTCCCACGGCGGACCGCCCCTTCCCTTGATGACATACCCCTCAAGCTGTGAACTTGAGAGGATCCTAAGCATTGACCACACCTCCTAAAAAGTTTCCAAGACCTTTGCGGTAGGTAATCTCCTGGGTTTCATTTCCGACCCCTTTGAAGCTTGCGACGGCAACCAGTGCACGTTCAGGATCATCCATCGGGAAGAATTGTCCCATAAAACAGGACAGGGCATTTTTTTTCCTGATGCCTACATAGGAAGACGCTTCCTGAAGGATCTCTTTCGGAGAAAGACCTGTTACCTCCATTTTTTTATAGCAGGAATTAATCAGTTCATTGATGTCCGGGATAAGTTCCTCCAGGGATGTTTCCGAGCGGTGCTTCTGCTTTAAAACACCGGTATAGATCAGGGCATCCTCTTTTCTCCATGCGTTGATGAAGGTCAGAGATTCCCGCCCCACACAGGAATCACGGATAACCAGTTCCTGTTTCCATCCATTTTTTTCTCTTGGAAGGGCAATCTCCACCTGGAAACGGATATCGTTATAAAAAAAGTCTACGACCTCTGCTCCTTCTTCCAGATAATGCTCTGCAACCTGGTACAGATCCCCGGAAATTTTATCCAGTGCTGTTTTATGGATTGCTGATACTACACGGTACTTATCTTTTTTTGTATAAAGCAGATACGCGTAATCTCTTTCCTTAAACAGTTGCGCCAGATGGAAATCCCTCCAGATGGAAGGCTCTGACGCATTCCTTGTCCATCCAAACAGATCATTGAGGGAACGGAATGTCAGTTCGTCTACCAGGTACAGCTTTTTCTCTATACGGAATGCAAATCCGGTAATGGAAAGCATCCGGATAGCCCATCCCGGAAGATCAGACAGTTTCCACGTCTTTTCCTCCTCATATGGATATCCTCTTAAGAGCATGGGCGAGATCTCATATAAATAGACGACCCCGTCATTGATCTTTTTTACAGACAGGATGCTTACCTGATCCATAAGGACTTTTTTCTTATAGGATGATTTATTGTAGTCATCCCATGCAGTTTTAAACTTGTTCATCTTAGATTCTCCTTTCGTTTTTTTATGAGTAAAATATGAGAAAAGAGATATAAGATGAAAAGACTACTCGATCTTGTCTACATCACAGTCGCGCAGATACTCCGTATCATGGGACAGGACATCGATGGTCCTGCCTGGAACATCAAATTCTTCCCCGCATTCCTTACACTTATAGGTTTCTTTATATTTTCGTGTACGTAGGGTTCCATCCACAAACACAGAAGACCCTGTATGCAGCACCTTATAATCATCAACCGCCTGCTGCCCGAAGGAATACACCCAGGGATAATCTGTCCTTTCCGTTACTTCCTGCAGTCCTTTTGGACAGTACTTCCTGTTGATTGCCAGCTGATAACGTGTATACGGTTTTTTCTCAACGTACCATTGAATAGGCTCACAGGTGAGGTTGCCTAACAGGAATACGGTATTGGAGATCTCTGCCCGGTTCAGGACACAGGAATGTGCTTCTCCCTGTTCCTCAAACGAACGCACCTTTTCTGCAAAGATCGGTGAGAAATAGATCATGTTCCCACCTGACCGGACGCTCTCAGCCTGACAAGCCTCACGTCTCAGGTTTACCGCTCCGCAGTGTGGACAGATTGCTTTCTTCTCCACTTCCTTCGTTGCAAGGAATCCTTTTGCATAGATCACGTCATTTTCCTTCCATTCGGAAATCCCATCGATCAGATCTTCATCCTGGGTAAATAAGATCGGGCTGCTGTATTTTAAAGAAGTGCGCAGCAGCATGGTGTCTTCCTTTCTGTCACCTCTGACCACTGTCACAGCAACCATTGCCGTCCTTCCATACATTCCTGTTTTTATCTGAGGTGCAGTCCTGACTACCCCGAAAAGGCTCACGTAATTATGAATTGCCATATTCTTTCACTCTCCTTTCTCCAAAATAAAAAAAGTGGCAAAGCATCGCTGCCTTGCCGCTAATATGGAAAAATTTTAGTAAAAAAATCAGATTTTGGGGATCATACGCACCCCCTGGACGTCAGCGATCCGGGATGAATAAAAACAGCCCGTATTGACCAGCCTTCCAGACGGTTCCATCAGAAACAGCTGACATCCGCACCTTCTTCTGAATGGATAAAAAACCGCCTCTTCATATACTTTTGCAGAAATATAATATACATCATCAGAAACAGGATAGGCTTCCTTTACAGAAAAAGTATTCCCGTATCTGTCCTGGACGTACTCCCCATAAAGCCTGAGTTCCGCATCCGCCTTTAAAAGACCTGCATACTTTTCATATGCCTTTGCAAAAAACATGGCATAAACTTCTCCGGAAGAGGTGCCCATCCTTACGGATGCGATCATGCTTCCATCTTTCGATATCTTTTCCTCTGTCTTAAGCACAACCCCTTCCATAGGTATCAGGTCCTTATCCGGCTCCTCCGGGGGGTCCTCTACAACCGGAACACTTCTGTCAGAGACCGGTCCGCCTATATTCTGGAATACCCCTGCATCATTTAAACATTCTGCTTCCCTGTCCGACAGCTTTACCCTGTTCATTAGATCATCCGCGGATAAAAAGAACCCTTCCCTGCGTTCCTGCAAGATGTTTTCGACAGTCTTTCCTGATACTCCTGTAGATTTCAGTCCAAGCCTGATACTGTCCCTTTCCACAAAGCAGTCTGCTTCTGATACGTTGATATCCGGATCCAGA
>OGCQ01000284.1_pt1 | contig 91317 bp, 59 predicted proteins | sample 1570161 | NCBI WGS metagenome assembly OGCQ01 (sample SAMEA4384402, study PRJEB24528) | human gut metagenome | reverse complement strand
TTAAACCTAAACAAAAAAAAGTTATGAAAAAGTTTATTGCATTATTAGCATTAGTTTTAGTAAGTGCGAGCACAATGATGTATGCACAGGAAAGTAACGCAGCCATCCGCCGCGCAGACAGAAAAGCAGAAAGAGACGCAGAAAGAGCAAAACTTCGCGCAGAAGAACAGGTACAGGACATGGCAGCCTACCAGCAGGCTGTACAGGCTTTGAAGAACAAACAGTTTGTTCTGGAAGCCAATCAGGTGATCTTCCGTAACGGTATGAGTTCCTTCGTGACTTCCAACACTAACTTCGTCCTGATGAACGGAAACAGAGCCACTGTACAGACAGCTTTCAACACTCCTTATCCCGGCCCTAACGGTATCGGTGGTGTGACTGTAGACGGTAACTCTTCGGACATGAAGATGAATATCGATAAGAAAGGAAATGTAAACTGTTCATTCAGTGTACAGGGCATCGGTATCTCAGCTCAGGTATTTATTAATATGAGCAGCGGTAACAACAATGCTTCGGTATCTATCAGCCCGAACTTCAATAACAACAACCTGACATTGAACGGTAACATCGTCCCACTGGATCAGTCAAACATCTTCAAAGGACGTGCCTGGTAATCCGAACAGAAGAATATAAGAATAACTCCGCTACAAATCGCGCAAAATGCGTACATTTGTAGCGGAGTTTTTTTAATTGATCATTATGAGGGAATATATCATCGCAGATAATCAGGATATCAGCAAGGCAGGAATGATGTTTCTGCTAAGCCGGCAAAAGGATGTATCCGTTCTTTTAGAAGCTGACAACAAGGCCGAACTGATTCAGCAGCTGCGCCTGTATCCGCAAGCGGTGGTTATTCTGGATTATACTTTATTCGATTTTGCCGGAGCGGACGAACTGATCGTCCTGCAGAAGCGGTTTAAAGAGGCCGACTGGATTCTGTTCTCCGATGAGCTGAGTATCAATTTTCTCCGGCAGGTATTGTTCAGCAGTATGGCTTTCGGAGTAGTGATGAAAGATAACTCGAAAGAGGAAATCATGTCAGCCCTGCAATGCGCTTCACGCAAACAACGGTATATCTGCAATCATGTCAGCAATCTGCTGCTTTCGGGAACGGCTTCTTCCGCCGCATCCCCTGCAACGGTGGATGATCATCTGCTGACGCAGACAGAAAAGAATATCCTCAAAGAAATTGCACTGGGGAAGACGACAAAAGAAATAGCGGCAGAAAAGAACCTCAGCTTTCATACAATCAACAGCCACCGAAAGAATATCTTCCGGAAACTGGGAGTCAACAATGTGCACGAAGCTACCAAGTACGCGATGCGTGCAGGGATTGTGGATTTAGCGGAATACTATATTTGATCATCTACTTCAAGGCATTCTGCTTCAATAATTGTTCTATTTCTTTCGATGAAATAGACGCACGTTCAGCCTTATCATAAATAAAAAGCATATTCAATACAGCATCTTCTTCTGAAACATGCAATAAAAAAGTAATGACTCTCGCCCCGCCACTTTTGCCTTTTCCCTTTGAGGATATTTTCATCCGTATTTTACGTAAGCCATGTCCTAAGTCTGTTCCTAACAGGGGGTTCTGTTCCAATTCATCAACCAATGCAGCAAAGTCTTCTTTAAAAGACACATAGTGCTTTGCCATTCGTTTCGCTTCCCGCTGAAATGTTGGCTTAACTATTATTTCATAATTCATTAAGGAATTCTCTTGCGGTCTTTTGTTTTAGTTTACCATCCTTTGAAAGTTTTACTTCTTTCAACCCTGCGGCAATCCCGGCAAGAATTTCTTCTTTACTGATTGTCTCTTCCTCTTTTTCAGCTTCCTCTTTCTTCAGGCGCTTCAAATAGTTTTTCACCCGATTGAGCATCTCTTTGTCATTCAAACTCAGGAGTTCCTCAACCAAGTCCATTTTCAGACTTTTCAATTCCATCGTTGTCATATCAATCCTCCTCCATTTTAATATTCTACGAAACAAAAGTAATGAAAATATTCCTGTTTGTATAATCTTCCCTCTTCAAAAAGAAGTATTTAACAGAGTATCTCACCACTTCCTACACATATCCTCGCTCCTTCATCATAAATCACCCCGAACTGACCGGGAGCAATGCCCTGCAACTTCTCAGAAGATAAGATACGGAACTGACCGCCCTCTTCCTGTACCAGCTTTCCTTTCGTAAATTCGGGAGTGTGACGAATCTTGAACGTAATATCTATCTCCTTTCCGGCATCTTTCCACGGATTCTCCGTAATAAGGTGGAAATCATTGATACGGAACTCACTGCAAAACTGCGTTTCGACTCCATATCCATGAGAGACATAGATGATATTTTCCTCAATATCCTTCTTGATCACAAACCAGGGACCGCCACTCAATCCAAGTCCTTTCCGCTGTCCGATTGTATGGAACCAGTAGCCGCGATGCGTGCCCACTTTCTTTCCGGTTTCCAGTTCTATAATCGCCCCTTCCCGCTCTCCCAGGAAACGACGAACGAAATCATTATAGTTAATCTTTCCCAAAAAGCAAATTCCCTGACTATCCTTTCTTCGGGCACTGGGCAATCCTGCCCTGCTTGCGATTTCGCGTACTTCCTGCTTCATCAGTCCTCCGATAGGAAACATCAGTTTGGAAACTTGCAGGTAGTCTATCTGGGCCAGGAAATCCGTCTGGTCTTTAACAGGGTCTTTGGCTGTTCCAAGCCACGTCTTGCCGTCCTGCCGGATGGTGGTGGCGTAATGCCCTGTTGCCGTAAAATCAAAATCCTTTCCGACCCTCTGTTCGAAACAGCCGAACTTGATGAGTTTGTTACACATCACATCCGGATTCGGCGTCAGTCCTTTCCTTATTTTATCAATCGCGTAGGCGGCCACATTCTCCCAGTATTCCTTATGCAAGTCCACGACTTCCAAGGACAAACCATACTTACGGGCAATGGCAGTGGACATTTCAATATCTTCTTCGGCTGAACAATCCATATACTCCGCCCCGTCCATACCTATTTTGATATAGAAAAGAGTCGGTTTGTATCCTTGCTCACAAAGAAGGTGAACGACAACAGAGCTATCGACACCTCCGGACAATAATGCAGCTATATTCATCATCATAATTATTCGTTAAACAACAAAAGTTGTGCTAAGATGCCAATGTATTAATCACCGACAAATTAGCACATCAGCAAATCTGTTTCATTAAATCTTTATCAAAGTCAGGTTACGGTCCATCCAAAAATCATTTACTCTATATCACTCTCTTTGGATTCTAATTATTCTCTCTCTATTTATATGAATACCTATTGATCATTTTCGATGTTGCAAAGATAAGGCGGGATTTGCTAACAGCCTATCACATATTGAAGGCATTTTTATACCATAAATGTGGTAGATAAGCAAAGTATTTCCTACATTTGCACACTGAAAAGCTTTTTAAGATGACGAATTTACGTAAAATACTACTTATACCTGCCCTGATCGTCGTATCTGTCAGCAGCTTCTTTTCGTGTGGTGTGGACCGCTGGCCGGAATATGCCCACTTGACTGAACTGGATACATGGATGTATGATATCATGCAACAGAATTATCTGTGGTATCAATATATGCCCGGCTACGATGAAGTAAACCTGTTTCAGGACCCTGCCACCTTCTTATCCAAAGCAAAATGGGACAAAGACAGCTACTCTTTTGTAGATTCTGTCCTGGAAGCTCCGTTGCCAACCTATGGATTCGACTACTCGCTCGTCAAGAGTCAGGATAACGATACGGCATACAATGCCTTGATTACTTATGTTATCCCCGAATCACCCGCCGAAAAAGCCGGACTCCAACGCGGTGACTGGATTATGAAAGTAGACACTTCCTATATCAGCAAGAAGTATGAAACGCAACTACTGCAAGGTACAATAGCAAGAGAACTTTCGATGGGGGTATGGAAAGAAGTCGAGGAAGAGCCCGAAGAAGGGGAAGAAGTACCGGAAGAACCGGTTATGGTGTATAAAGTAGTACCGAACGGTGTCACGCTGGATTTGGGAGCCGCCCAGTCTATAGAAGACCAACCGGTACATAAATACGAAATTCTGACTTTAGACAATGGTGCTAAAGTCGGCTATCTGATGTACAACAGCTTCACTGCCGGAACCAATAACGATCCGGAGAAGTATAATAATGAATTACGTAAAGTCTCAACGATATTCCAGGAAGCCAACGTACAAGCCACTATCCTTGACCTTCGCTATAACGAAGGAGGATCGCTGGACTGTGTTCAGTTACTTGCCACCATCCTTGTGCCAAATGCAAGAATGGGCACTCCGATGGCTTATCTGGAATATAACGACAAGAACTTGGACAAAGACGCGACCATCAATTTCGATCAGGAGGTGCTGAAGACCGGTGTCAATCTAAATCAGAACACTTTGGTAGCAATCACCAGCGGAACAACAGCCGGAGCAGCAGAAATGCTACTGACCAGCCTATACAAAGAGGATCAGGCTCCTAACATTATTGTCATGGGTAGTGCAAGCAAGGGACAAACAGTGGCTACAGAGCAATTCATCAATGAAACCTACCGCTGGTCTGTCAATCCGGTGGTATGCACCGTTTACAACTCCGACCATGATGCAGGCGAAGACGCATTCGTGCTTGTTCCCAGCGATAAATTCAAAATAAGCGAAACGTCTATTAACGGGACTACTGATTACAGCCAGTTCCTCCCTTTCGGCAATCCTAAAGAAAGAATGCTAAGCATAGCCATCCAGACATTGGAGGGAACCTATCCGCCGAAAGACGAAGACAAAGAAGAAGAAACTCGAGGTACCAAGAGTATTAAGATAGAAAAAAGTGTCAGCAGTCCTGCCAGCAGAAGATTTGCCGGAGGGTTACGGATTAAATAAACAAGTATGAAAAAGATAGCACTTCTGTTGTGTGCGATAGTAATGTTCGGTTGTTCGGATGATGAAGAAAAAGCAGGCACAGAAGTTCCTGACCCGGAAATAAGCAAGATGCTGTTCTCCGAATTTTGCAAGTCCGATGGAGCCGGGGTATCTGATGTTACTAAAAAGGAAGAGTTTCACTACGAAGATGCCTGGCTGACCGGTTATACCTACACGCAAGAGGTTTCGATAGCGGACTTGACAGAGATCATCAGCCATCCGCTTACCATCCAATACGGAAGCAACAGAAGCAGTGTTACTTTCACAGACGAAATAGGGACTGAGCGTAAATACACCCTAAACGAAGAAGGATACGCCACGCAATGCGAATATGCTTCTCTTGACCAGAAGAGACAATATACCTTTTCATATACGGACGGCTATCTGACACAAGTGAATGAGAAGATTATGCCCCGGGAAGGAAGCAGCGATGCAGTTGTCTCGCACACTCTTTCTCTACAGTATGACAAGGGCGATTTAATTTCCACCATCTCTCCTTCACTGCCCTATGAATCATCCACCGGTTACGGAAAGCTTCAGACTAATTATGAAGCGGGAGAAGACATCAATTATTATCGCCTCCCCTGCATGCTGGTGGCAGATACTTATCCCCTCTCCTTCCATCGTGAAGCCTTGTTTGCCGGCATGCTCGGCAAACCGACTCAGCACCTTACTACCGCGTCCTGCCCCAATGAGTGGAGTGACACATACACTGAAAGAACCGAATATACCTACAACTTTGATAAAAACAAGAAACCTGTCAGTCTAAAGATCAGTACTAAATATAGCAATGGTAAGAGTACATCTTATCTGAATCGCACGATCTCAATTACGATTGAATAACCCGATTCTTGTCAAGAGCAGAATTATAGATTCTTAACTCCGACTGACCTTTTCCGCTACATAAAAGCCTGTTTATCGAAACAAAGCCTCCGTTTTCACCTAACAAAGCATCTGATTACACTTAACATAGTATGTAATTTGCCTTAACATACCTTCTAATTCTTCCCGACATCCCTTCTAAATTTCAATAAGCACCGAGCTGAACCACTCCCAGCGCCGATCTGAACAGTTCCTCACCAAGTAGTACACAAAAAAAGGAGAAAGTTTTCACTTCCTCCTTCTACCGTAGTTTAATTTCAATCTACTATATGATTATGTCTCCAAAGATACGACATCCGGATGCAAAAGTCAAGCTTTTCCGGTTTTATTTCCTGAAGAATTTATCAAAGAACAAAATCTGGTAATCGATAGCGTTATTCCAGTATTCTCCGGTATGTCCTCCGGGACGGGTGATAAAATCATGATCGATCTTCTTTTCCAATAAGCGGTTGTGCAAATCCTTATTCACTTGAATGAAGAAGTCAGCCTCGCCACAATCAAAGATAATTGCCAAATCCCCGTTCTGAATCTTATCAATCTGATTGATTACAGTATGCGTATCCCATATTTCCTTGTTAGATTCATAATCCCCCAGGCGTTTTGCCATGTCCCAATTCTTCGGGAACGGACGAATGTCTACGCCTCCACTTGTACTTCCACAAGCGCCAAAGGTATCTTTATGACGGATAGCAGTCCACAGACCACCATGTCCGCCCATACTCAGACCGGTAATGGCACGCCCCTTGCGGTCGGTGATTGTCTTGTAATGTCCGTCGATATACTTCACCAGTTCCGATGAGACAAAAGTTTCATATCGGAAAGACGGGTCTTTCGGACTGTCCCAATACCAGCTGGTACTTCCGTCCGGGCAAACAAAAATGATTCCTTTCTCATCCGCAATCTGAGGCAGATTGGGTTTAATCTCAATCCACGTCTTGGCATGTCCGCCAAAACCATGCAAGAGATAAACAGTAGGACACGCCGTAGCTTTCTTTCCCAATGCCGCATCCGGAGTGACTACTACTACCTTGATGTCCTTGTTCATGGAAGGACTTTTCACCAATAACGTATCTACTTTGGCAGCAAAAGAAGACGCTGCCCCAACTAACAAAAGAGCGATTAATAGAAGTTTTTTCTTTTTCATTGTGTTTATAATATGTTTAGATCCAATCATTCTTCGTCTTCTCCCGAAGGTTGAAATTTGGCGACAGGTGTCTCAAAAGTCTGATGACACTGCTGGCAAGTATATTCCCAATGATTGTCCCCCGGAGGCGCCGCTGCCAGCATGGAAAGTACAGCCGCACCAACGGCACGTAGTTTGTGTCCTTTTCTCAATACGAATTTAATATCGGACGAACCGCAATAAGGACAGAGCGTCAGTTCTTCGGGCCAGCTTTGGTTCTGCCTCAGCACCTGAACGGCTTTCTCATAATCTTCATCCGCCACCAGAATATCCACTCCCGCAATACTGCTTACACAACTTTTATACAAAGTAGAAAAGTTCTCATTATGCAGAATAGATTCAATGCCCTCATTCTCCAGCGCTCCTTGAAGGATATGCGCCTTCATCGCGTCATTACAGGTAATCAATTTTACGGTTTTCATACTTAACCAGATTTTATTATTCCCACAAAAATAGAACATAAAATTGAAATGTGAAACTATTTTCCATTAACTTTGCAGTCGCTAAACTACAAATAACATGAAAAGACTACTGTCGCTTCTGCTGTTTTGCAATATAACCATATCCTTCCTTCTGGCACAGCCTGTCCATCAAGTGAAGGGAACAGTCATTGATAAATCCAGCCGTCAGCCGTTGGAATTTATCAATGTAATGATTGTTGGACTCAATAAAGGCGGAGTGACGAATGCCGAAGGTAAGTTTTCGATCGGGCAAGTTCCGCCCGGCATCTACCGCCTGCAAGCGTCCGCTATCGGATATAAAACCATCACTACCCCCGAATACATACTTTCGACCAGAGACCTACATATACAAATAGAGATGGAAGAGAATCAGACGGAACTGGAAGGAGTGACCGTCACCGCCTCCCCTTTCCGTCGGGACATTGAAAGTCCGGTCAGCCTGCGCATCATCGGATTGCAGGAAATAGAAAAGAGTCCGGGAGCCAACCGGGACATCTCACGCATCGTACAGTCTTATCCGGGAGTTTCCTTCTCGCCGATAGGATACCGCAACGACCTGATCGTACGCGGCGGATCGCCTTCCGAAAACCGCTTTTATCTGGACGGAGTAGAGATTCCCAATATCAACCATTTCAGTACACAGGGAGCATCGGGCGGTCCGGTAGGTATCCTTAATGCCGACCTGATACGGGAAGTGAACTTCTATACCGGAGCCTTCCCGACGGACAAAGGAAATGCGCTCAGTTCCGTGCTCGACTTCAAATTGCGTGACGGGGACATGGAACGTAATTCCCTGAAAGCTACTCTCGGAGCTTCCGAAGTCTCCCTTGCCTCCAACGGACATCTGGGCAAGAAGACTTCCTATCTGGTTTCCGTCCGTCAGTCCTACCTGCAATTCCTGTTTGATATGCTCGGCCTGCCCTTTCTGCCGACTTTTACGGATGCGCAGTTCAAGCTGAAAACAAGGTTTGACGCCCGGAATGAATTGACTGTTCTAGGGCTGGGCGGCATTGATAAGATGAAACTAAACACCAAAGCCGATGATGAAGACAACGAATACATCCTCAGTTACCTGCCTAAGATTCAGCAGGAGACGTTCACTCTAGGTGCCGTATACCGGCACTATGCGGGGGCACACGTGCAGTCGGTCGTTGCCAGCCACAGTTATCTGAACAACCGGAACACCAAATATCAGCAGAACGACGAAAGCAATCCGGATCATCTGATGCTCCGCCTCCGCTCTACAGAACAAAATACTCAGCTCCGTCTTGAGAACAGTTCGTCTTTCCGCAACTGGAAAGTCACTGTCGGAACCAGTCTGGACTATAGCCAGTATAGCAACACCACCTTTCAGAAGGTATATACCGACCGTGCGCAGACGTTCGACTACCATACCTATCTGGGCATCATGCGCTGGGGACTTTTCGGAACGGTCAATTACACCTCCATAGACGAGCGTTTTACGGCTTCTCTGGGACTGCGTGCCGATGCAAACAACTACTCGGCAGCCATGAAAGACCTGTCCGACCAGCTTTCTCCCCGCCTGTCGCTCTCCTATCAACTGACGGAGCACTGGTCGCTGAGCGGAAACGCAGGACTCTATTATCAACTGCCTCCCTACACCGCTCTCGGCTTTAAAAACAATAACGGACTCTATGCCAACAAGTATGCGCTCCGCTATATGCAAGTCAGCCAGGGTAGCGTAGGATTGAACTGGAGAAAGGGCGATACCTTCGAAGTATCTGTTGAAGGATTCTATAAAGACTATGACAAAATTCCTCTTTCCGTAGCCGACGGCATTCCGTTGACCTGCAAAGGAAACGATTATGGCGTGATTGGTAACGAACTGCTTACCTCCACCGCACAGGGACGGTCTTACGGAGCAGAGCTTCTCCTTAAATGGCTGATCGCCAAGAAACTGAATCTCGCCTCATCTTTCACGCTCTTTAAAAGCGAATATCGTACTGATAAGGAAAGCGAATACATCGCTTCCGCATGGGACAACCGCTTTATTTTCAACTTGCGGGGAACTTACAATCTCCCCCGGCACTGGAGTGTCGGAATGAAAGTCAGCTGTATAGGCGGTGCCCCCTATACTCCTTATGATGCCGACAAGTCATCTCTGGTAACAGCTTGGAATGCACAGGGAAAACCGTATTACGACTATACCCGATACAATGAAGAACGGCTTCCGGCCTTTACTCAGGTAGATATCCGCATAGACAAAACATTCTATCTGAAGCGCTGTATGCTGGGTTTCTACATCGATCTGCAGAATATAGCGGGCAGCAAGCTGAAACAGGCAGATGTATTAATGAGCACCGGAGTAATCAAGAATCCGGACGCACCGATAGCCGAACAACGGTATGTCATGAAGTCCCTCAAGCAAGAAAGCGGTACACTGCTGCCGACTTTGGGAATCACGTTTGAATACTAACACTATATATTATATAATAACAAACTAAAAATTCACTATGATGAAAAAACAAATTGCATTAGTAGCCCTGCTGTTTTTGGGCATGAGTTGTTTTAACGCTTCAGCACAATTCGGAAAGAAAATCAACATTGGCAAAGCTCTTCAAGCAGGTAAGGATGCCGTACAAGCAATCACCTTATCGGATGCTGACATCGCTGCCATGAGTAAAGAATACATGGAATGGATGGACAAGCATAACCCACTGACCAAACCGGACAGCGAATATGGAAAACGTCTGGAAAGACTGACTGGAAACATCAAAGAGGTAGAAGGCATGCAGGTAAACTTTGGCGTATATGAAGTAGTGGACGTAAACGCTTTCGCCTGTGGCGACGGCAGCGTACGTATCTGTGCCGGACTGATGGACGTCATGACTGACGAAGAAGTAATGGCAGTAATCGGTCATGAAATCGGTCACGTCATCCATACCGACTCTAAAGACGCAATGAAGAATGCCTATCTCCGCTCGGCCGTAAAGAATGCGGCAGGAGCAGCTAGCAGCCAGGTCGCCAAACTGACTGACTCTGAACTGGGAGCTATGGCAGAAGCACTTGCCGGCGCACAATACTCACAAAAACAAGAGTACGAAGCGGATGCCTACGGTGTAGAGTTCTGCGTAAAAAACAACATCGACCCCTATGGCATGTACAAATCATTGAATAAACTTCTCGAATTGTCCAACGGAGCTCCCGCATCTTCCTATATGCAAAGAATGTTTTCTTCACACCCCGACACAGCCAAACGTGTAGCCCGCGCTAAAGAACTGGCTGATAAATACAAGCAATAAGAAAGATTCAGGAACATAGAAAATAAAAGAACATATTCCGAGAGCATCCACTTTGCAATCCCGGAATATGTTCTTTTGTTCTTAAGCACCCCTCATCTCAAAGAATACATTACCATTCCGCACCAATTGTTTATTAAAAAATCATTAATATACAGCACATATTTGCATGATGTCGTGATTTCATGTAATTTCACGGCAGTAATCATTTAAATCCATTTATGGAATTTCTTATCATACTTCTCTTACTCGTATTGAATGGTATCTTTGCCATGTACGAAATTGCGCTGGTATCTTCCAGCAAAGCACGTCTCGAAACTCTCGCCGGAAAAGGCAACAAATCTGCACGTGGAGTACTGAAACAACTGGAAGAACCCGAAAAGTTCTTGTCCACTATTCAAATCGGTATCACCCTGATCGGCATTGTATCCGGTGCCTATGGTGGTGTCGCTATCGCAGACGACCTTGTTCCGCTCTTCTCCCTCATACCGGGAGCGGAAGCCTATGCACGTAATCTGGCCATGATCACCACTGTGGTAATCATCACCTATCTGTCTCTTATCATCGGAGAGCTGGTTCCCAAGTCCATTGCCCTCAGCAATCCGGAACGGTACGCAACCTTGTTCAGCCCGATTATGATTTTATTGACGAAAGTCTCCTATCCGTTCGTCTGGCTGCTCAGTATCTCCACCCGCCTGCTGAACAGAATCATCGGTGTAAAGAACGAAGAACGCCCGATGACGCAGGAAGAGATCAAAATGATTCTCCACCAAAGCTCCGAACAGGGAGTGATCGACAAGGAAGAAACGGAAATGCTGCGTGATGTGTTCCGCTTCTCGGACAAACGTGCCAATGAACTGATGACGCACCGCAGAGACCTTGTCATCTTCCATCCCGACGATACAAAAGACAAGGTGATGAAGACAATCGAAGAAGAGCACTACAGCAAATATCTGTTGGTGGACGAGCGGAAAGACGAGATTATCGGTGTGGTATCCGTCAAAGATATTATTCTGATGGTGGGCAACAAAAAGGAGTTCAATCTGCGCGAAATAGCCCGCCCGGCTCTGTTTATCCCCGAAAGTTTATATGCAAATAAAATTTTAGAGCTGTTCAAGAAGAACAAAAACAAGTTCGGAGTTGTTGTTAACGAGTATGGTAGTACAGAAGGTATCATTACCCTGCACGACCTTACCGAAAGCATCTTCGGAGATATCCTTGAAGAGGACGATACGGAAGAGGAAGATATCGTCAGAAGACAGGATGGTTCGATGCTGGTGGAGGCCTCGATGAACATCAAGGACTTTATGGAAGAGATGGGAATCTTATCTTATGAAGACCTGGAGGACGAAGACTTCACGACCCTCGGAGGATTGGCAATGTTCCTGCTGGGCGGTATCCCGAAAGCCGGAGATATCTTCACCTACAAGAACCTGCAATTCGAAGTAGTAGATATGGACCGTGGACGGGTAGACAAACTGCTGGTCATCAAACGGGACGAAGAAGAATAAAGAAAAAGAATAACCCGAGCAGTAAGCTCACTATATTTATATTAACTTAAAGCACTTAACGATGAAAAAAGTAATTATGTTAGCAGCAGTCGTAGCTGCTTTGGCATCTTGCCAGTCAAAAGCCAACAAAGCCGCAGAGGCAGAAGCAGACAGTCTTTCTATAGAAATGGCTCCGATCACAGAAGTGACCGAAGTTTATGAAGGTACACTCCCTGCTGCCGACGGTCCGGGTATCGACTACGTATTGACCCTGAACGCTGCAACTGACGGTGTAGATACCACGTATACACTGGATATGACTTACCTCGATGCAGAAGGTCAAGGTAAGAACAAAACCTTCTCTTCTAAAGGAAAACAACAGACTATCCAAAAAGTAGTGAACAAAAAACCTACCAAAGCTGTTAAGTTAACTCCGAATGATGGTGAGGCTCCAATGTATTTTGTGATTGTAAATGACACTACCCTGCGTCTGGTAAACGATAGCCTGCAGGAAGCTGTCAGCGATCTGAATTATGACATCATCAAGGTAAAGAAATAACAACCTAAACCCTAACCAGTAAAAAGAAAGAGGATGTGTTGAAACCCTCATAAATTAAATATCATCCTCGCTACGATTATCTGTGGCGAGGATGATTTCGTTAAAAGGGAAGTCTGACACATCCCCTTTTTATTTCTGTCCAACTGATGATGTAAGGTGATTGTGCTTACATCGTTCTGCTTACTAACATCTCTATCCCAATACTCCTTCCCCCTTCTGCAGACGTTTCAGACGAAGCAATGCCTCTATATAATAATAGTCTGCATAGATAATAGAAGCGTCTATCTCCGAATGAGCCGGCCAATGGCCTGTGCTATGGAGCAGGAAAGCCGGATTACTTTTACCGCTCTGATAATTGTCGGAACTCAGGCTTGTCAGCATTTCGATAGCGGCATCCTTGTAGTGTTTGCCTTTTCCATTGGGGAGATAGGCAGACAGTTCGAGCAGCGCGGAAGCTACTACGGCAGCCGCCGAAGCATCACGCGGAGCATCGGGTATGCCCGGAGCACTGAAATCCCAATAAGGCACTTTGTCTTCGGGTAAGCGTTCCAGATAGACATCAGCTACTTTCTGCACAAAGTCAAGGTATTTGGGGTCTTTCGTTTCACGATAGACTACGGTGTAACCATAAATAGCCCACGCTTGTCCACGTGCCCACATTGTGCTGTCCGCATATCCTTGGTGAGTCACTCCTTTAATCAGGTTACCTGTGATAGTATCGTATACCGCTACATGATATGAGGTATAGTCCGGACGGAACTGACACTTCATAGTCTTGTCGGCATGAGATACAGCGATGTCGTATAAGTAAGGATTACCACCGTTCTTTGCTGCCCAGAAAAGCATCTCAAGATTGATCATATTGTCCATGATGGTATTGTGGGGCCAGTTGCGGGGTTCTACTTCCCGTGGCCAGGACAGCATCGTGCCGACTACCGGATTAAACAAAGTAGCCAATGAATCGGCTGTGTCCAGAATCACTTGTTTGTAAGCGGGATTCTGGGTCAGGCGATAACCGTTGCCGTAGCTGCAAAAAACCAGGAAGCCCAGATCATGATCATAAGCCGGAATGCGGGAAAGGAACTCTAAGGATGCCGTAAACTTTTCGGCTTCTTCCAGTATATGCTTGTCTTGTGTGTACTCATAATCATACCACAACACTCCCGGCCAGAAACCGGCACACCATTCTTCCTTCGTTGCTTTCCGACAGTTCCAATGATGCTCGTCTGCCATGACATTACGTGGCATCATTGTATAGTCTATACCCGAGTCTCCTTTCAGTTCTACCAGTGAACGTTGGGTCTGTTCCGCGCAATAATCCAGAGCTTTATTCACATCCAACGTACCGGAAGTCCGATGGGCACATGCACAAAAGCCTAGTACTACAACCAACCCTGCTACAATCTTCTTCATTTTTTCGTTCTATATCTTCGTGTTAGTTTCTTATTTTTTATTCTCACTTATTCTTTCTTATTTAGTTACCCGGAACCAGTCTACGTCCGCCCATCCGCGATTTCCATCATTAGGGGTGACACAGAACAAACCGACTTTCGCTCCTATCCACTTTCCCTGCCGGGCAGTAAAAGGTTCTCCGACTACTTTGTATTTCTTTCCATCAAGGCTATAGGCAAAGGTGCAAACGGCTCCTTTGGCTACTTTTACCCGTAAGTAAACGGTCTTCCACTCATTATCAGCCACTCCCGGCATTTTCAGATATTCCACCGGAAAGCTCGCCAGTTCTTTCACTTGTTCGGGGTGCTGTTGTTCCGCATCTTTGCATACGGCTTGTTGCAGGATAAACTTGTCACCGGCTTTACGGACAGACAGATAACTATAATCCCATCCCATTACTATCATTCCGGCTTGCTCTCCATCCTGCTTGGCGGTAAACGTCAGCTTGGTAGTAGCCGTGAACTCTTCGGCGGGAAACTTTTGCAGCAGCAAATTGGGAACTTCCCAAAAATTTACGAACTCCTTGGAAAGGTTGCCTGCATAGAGTCGGATATATCCCAGATCGGTCGTAAATCCGTAGGTATCCTGTTTGTTGGCATGCCACTGCCACTGTAATCCCAAGTGCCGTGTATCAAACTCGTCACTTTCCGGAGGAGTAGCTACCGGATACATCTTTCCGACATTCGGCTTTTTATAGGTGGTGACAGGTTCTCCGCAACCGTCTTTGTCTTTATCCACTCCGATCACAGGCCAGTCATTCACCCATTTCATCGGATTGAGATGAATAACACGTCCGTAAGCCCCTTGATCCTGAAAGTGAACGAACCACGATTCTCCTGTATTTGTATCTACCCAGCCCCCCTGATGCGGACCGTTGATGGTGGTCTTCCCCTGCGCCATCACAATCTTTGATTCATAGGGACCATAGATATTCTTTGAACGAAGCACCAACTGCCAACCGGTAGCTACTCCACCTGCCGGAGCGAAAATATAATAGTAACCATTCCGTTTATAGAGCTTCGGTCCCTCTACCGTATGGTTCTTTCCGTCATTTCCGTCGAACACCAGTACCGGATCGGAGATCACTTCCGTTCCTTCCGCATTCAATTCGCAGATTACCAGAATGCTGTTCACTCCGCTGCGACTGCCGGCATAAGCATGTATCAGATATACTTTCCCGTCCTCGTCCCAAAGTGGCGTCGGGTCGATCATTCCTTTTCCGGCTTTCACCAATACGGGTTTGCTCCATGATCCTTTCGGGTCTCTGGTCTTTATCATGTAGATTCCATAATCCGGATCGCCCCAGTAAATATAAAATTCTCCCTTATGAAAGCGGATAGCAGGAGCCCATACACCTTTCCCATGCTGCGCTTTATCGAAAAACTCTTTGGGTTCCTGTACCGGCAACGCATAATTCACCAGCGACCAGTTTACCAGATCACGGGAATGAAGTATAGGAAGTCCCGGTATGCAATTAAAACTGGAAGCCGTCATATAGAAATCATCTCCTGCCGCACATACGTCCGGATCGGAATAGTCGGCATATAGAACAGGGTTCTGATAAGTACCATTGCCTTTATCAGCCACCCAGGTCCGGGATATTTCCTGTGCACTCGCCCAAGTACAGCAAGCCATCATTCCTGCTATAAACAGAATCTTTTTACGCATATTACCTTACTAATCAATTCATTCAAACATACTAATCGTTATTCCTAAAAACAGGTTCTTTTTACCTTATATTAAAACCAAGCTTTCAAAAACTGAATCCTTATCTCTTTTCAACAATCTTATTACTGACCTATTTGCCTATATATACGAAGGGGATCAGGTAAATACCTAATCCCCTCGCAAGTTTTTTCTATATTTCCATTAAATAGTATTTTCATTTTATCATTTACACTACTTCGTCAAAGTAGTACTGCCCAAATACTATGCAGTTTTAACGTACCGGAGTCAGTATACCTACATAACCGCCACCTGCAACCATTTTCACGGTCAAAGGTTTTCCGGCAACAATACGCACCTTTTGATTTACCAGTTCCGTCGCTTTCTTATCCGCATTTTTAGCGTCTTTCCAATATTCAAGTTCGTATTCGCCTTCAGGTAAGAAAGAAGTGTCTAGTTTTATAACCCGTTTCGTACTGTTATTCATCACACCGACAAACCATTGTTCATTTGACCGTTTCGCCAATGCAATAAATTCCCCCGGATACCCATCTAAAAAACGAGTGTCATCCCATACAGTAGGCACTACCTTGAGGAAGTCCGCTCCTTGCTGCCCGAGAATATGTTTAGGATGATCAGAAACAACAGTAAACGGACTTTCATAAATCACGAACTTAGAAAGTTCTGCACAACGAGTGTTTGCCACTAAAGTAGGACTCTGTTTCTTAAATTCCTTAAGAGGAACGTTCAGAAAGCCGCCCGGAGTATAATCCATAGGTCCTGCCAGCATACGGGTAAAAGCAAGCGTCACATTATGTTCCGGCACTATTCTATCTGTGAATTTTGAATACTCCTCTCCCATTACTCCTTCACGCGTCAGCAAGTTAGGATACGTACGTTCAATACCATCAGGCTTATAAGAGCCATGAAAATCAACCATTAACTTGTGTTTTGCCGCAGTTGTGACAATCTTCCGATACCAATTCACCATTTCCTGATCATCACGATCCATAAAATCAATCTTTACACCGGCAATCCCCCATTTCTCATAAAGAGCAAAAGCCTCTTTATAGCTATCGTTCTTATTTATGTCCGTACAATAAAGCCACAGCCAGCAACGTACATTCTTCAAACGTGCATATTCAAGTATCTCCTGCATATCCAATTGAGGTGCCGGTTTAGTGATATCGGCATCCGCTTTATTATAGCGCCCATACCATTGCCAGTCTATCACCATATAAGGCCAGCCTTGAATCGAAGCAAGATCTATATACTCATTAATCACGTCCATTTCCATTTTCACCTCTCCACTCCACCAATGATCCCAGGCGGCCATTCCCGGTTTTATCCACGACGTATCTTCAATAGCACATGGCGGATTCAATCCGGCGATTAATTCTGATTCAATAAACTTACCCGGATTATCTCCAATCATGATAACACGCCAAGGTGTCACCATCTTCTGAGAAAAGCGGGCTTTTACTCCATCCTCATTCTCGCCGGGCAGAGGTGACAACTTTGTAGTCAGCATTTGTCGCCCTTCCACCTTGCTATCTGCCACACCTATATAAAATCCCGGATAATCATCAATATATGCTTCAGTAATCGCTACATAATTTTGTTTGTCAATCTCGACTAGGAAAGGCAGGCCAGCTACTGTATCCGTCGGCATTTTACTTAATGGCGTTTTAACAAATTCCGATTCCTGTGACGAAGTATAATTACGTTTATACTTAGCAACCCATGCCACTGATGATTCAGGGAGAGAGAAACCTGTCAATTCACGTGTCAGATGTCTATTGCCAATCTTGCGTACACCATATAACTGATAACGAAATGCGATACCGTTATCATATACGCGAATGCAAAAATCCATCTGTCGGCAATCCCCTCCTTTCTCACGGAAATTCAATGTAGCTTCATTCCAGTTCAGAGTAACTTTATCATGCTTATTCTTTACTACCGGTGTCCATGACTCACTTTCCGCAAGTACTTCAGGAGTATTCTGCAAAGAAAGGTTAGTGCCCATCGGCTTTTCATTCTTAAACTCAAAACCTAATGGTGAATCACTAATCAACGTCTTCCCCTGAAAGGAAGCAGAATAAGACAGTTGGTCCTCATAATTGACTTGCAAACGTATCTTACCATCAGGAGAAGTGATTTGAAATGTTTGCGCCGGCACTTTCAGTGCCAGCAACAAACATATAAAAAACGCGCTATATTTCATTATACAGATAATTTTAAGATTCTATTCTATTTCTTTTTATCACTGAACAAGAACGTTCCAAAACCAAAATGTTCATAGTAGTATCCTTCCGGACGAATCTTATCAAGAACTTCTTTTGTATAAACCATGTTCAATCCCTTACGATTTACATAATGATTGTAGACCATTTCAAATACCGGGCGAAATTGTCCTCTGCCATCAGCTGATATTTTAGTCCAGCTACAATATTTGCCGGTTATATCTGTCCATGTTTTAAAAGGAACATCGTCATGACCGATATTATACATAGAAGTATATTCAAATCCTTTCCTCAAACGATTGTCCAAAACTTCATAAAGATCAGTACCTTGTTTGTAAGCTATCTCACAAGTGACCGACAGGCAAGCTAATCCCAGTTGTGTATGCGCCTGGTCTCTTCCACTTTCCTGACATTGACCCGTATCGCCATCCACGTAATTCTTGATCGTACCATTATCATTCCCATTCAAATAAAAGTCTACCCCCTTCTTATACATATCCATATCATTGAGAAGCACAGCAGCAGCTACATAACTCATCCCCACAGATGCTCCCCAATTTCCATTTGAATAAGCCGGAGTGGCAATAAACTCATCAAGAACAGGAACAAAGATTTTCTTAAACATAGTACAGACCTTGTCAAAATTATCATCTGTCATTCCCTGAGGATATAAATAACGCATCATTTCGGCAGCATACATAAACTTGACTCCCATAATACCCGCCAGCAAAGGCTGATCACCAGCAACAATCGCTTCTAAGGTATTCGCATAAGCCACTAAAATTTCTGTTGCCTTTTTGGCATGAGCTTCCTCTTTAGTGACAGCATACATCACCGAATTCTGATAAGCCGCATTAAAATCACTCTCATATTTACCTTGGATATTAGGTCGATTTCCATTGTCATTCCCTCTGTATATCTCTTTATAAGGTCCTTGCATCACATAATCCGATTTTGAACGGGCATCCGCAACAAAAATCTCGTAGCAGCCATAGGCCGGTTGTTCCTTATTTGCAACAATCTCACGCCAACGCTCAATATCACCCGTAGTATGCATTATACCGGGATGGACAAATTTAGCAGGATAGTCAACTTCTATTTTATCATCTTCCCATTCGTCCATTCTGTTTACACCATCTTCAATCTCACTGCAAGAAGAACCAAATGTACTACCGATCAATAGAATACATATCAATATAAAATTCTTTTTCATACAAATACTTTTAGTAAACCATTAAATAATTATCTATTATCACGCTTTATTTACCGGCAGCGACTTCGGCATTGGCATAAGCTTCCGCCTCTGCAACACTTTTAAAGGAACGAATCCAATAGACTGTGTACTGCCCGGTTGGCAGGTTCTGATTATAGATATCTGCCACCTTTACTTCAAACGTTTTATAGTAGCAAAGTTCTGTAGTTGAGAATTTCCCCCATGAGGCAACATCCCAATACAACATACGTGTACCATCATTCAATAAAATACCATTATTTTCGGACTTGCTTGCACCTGTTCCGGAAGTCAAAACCAAATTTAGCGTATAGACCCCTCCCTTGCCGATACCTTTGCCACCTCCAGGAAGGTCGGTTCTAAGAGCTATCACCGGATAATTGCCCCAATGCATCGGTGCCTTATCACTGGCGGAAAGTCTTAAGTCGGCACGTTTCATTTCTGTATTTTGCTGACCACATGTTACAATCATTTTTCCATCTTGGACAACGAAGCTTGAATAATTCTGGGCAATTCCCCAATTCTTAAAACTATTACGTCCATCCCAAATCCACCAGCCCGGATCGACCGTAAGAGTTACAGAGGAAGATTTACCGTTCGAAATACAAGTAGCTGAAACAGTAGCCGTTCCAAAACCGACTGCCGTCACCACTCCTTGCTTCACTGTTACGACTTTTTCGTCACTGGAAAGCCATTCAACGGTACTGGCAGTAGCAGATTCCGGAGTAAAAGAATAATCCAGAGCAAGCTCCTGACTCACATACAGCAGTTCATTATGTGGTTCTATTTTCACATCCTCAACAGGAATAAATGGTAATATTTCGAGCTTAAATTCCCCCACAACACCACTTTTGTCATGTGTATAAGCATAAATAGAAACATTTCCCGGCTCTATTCCGGTCACTACGCCTTTCTCATCAACTGTAGCTTTGCTCTCATCACTACTCTTCCATGTCAAATAAGAATAAGTGTGATCAGCAGGCAAAATGCGATAAGTCAACTGTAATTTATCGGTTTGATAGAGTTCTTTTACCAAATTCCCCTCACCATCAACATTTGTAAATTCAATTCCCGTCGCTTTTATAACCTCAGGAATAACTGTTACCTTAATAGTACGTTGAGTAATATTGGCCACACCAAAGCCAATGGCAGGAGTAACAGAAATAATAGCACTTCCTTCTGTTTTACCCGAAATCGTACCATTCTCAGATACTGTAGCTACCTTCTCATCTGAGGAAACCCATAAAAGTTCTGAACTTGTAGGATTTTCAGGCGTAATGGAATATACAATCGTAGTATCCATACCGATGGCAACCGGCAGTTGTTCCGATACGTCCAACGTGATGCTATTAATTAACTGCACTTCAGGCATCCCCGTCGTAAATTGTTTCTCATCTTCACATGAAACGACCGTAAGGCATAGACTTAAAAGACTAATCCCCCAAACTTTGTTCACAAAAAAAGAATATCTATTTTTCATATCATTCATCATTTAAAGTACACTATGCATTATTCCCATCCCCGGTTTTGTTTCAAATTAGGATTTAGCTGTAACTGATCCTTAGGCAAAGGGAACAAATAATTCTTTTCAGCCCATTTACGGCCTGTTTCAAGTACTAAAATACCATCAGCATTTCTTGTATACTGACATTTAGGCCATGCTGTCTCATATTCCGTTCCTTTCCATTTAATACCTAGAAGATCTTGCGGCATTTCAGTTTCCGCTGTCTTCCAACGTTTCAAATCATCCAGACGGAATCCTTCATGAAACAATTCAATTGTACGTTCACGACGAATCTCTATTCTTAAATCCAGGCTATTAATAGAAACAAACTCATTAGAAAGTTTAGGCATCTTCTTATTCACCCGGCAACGTACCAAATTCAAAGAAATATTTAAATCACTATCAGAAATCCGGTCATCACGTTCAAATACAGCTTCAGCATAATTCAATAAAATCTCGGCATAACGAATTACAGGAAAATCATAACCCTCATAATTATCTCTAACGGCACGCTCCGCAGCCCATTTCTGATTATGATATCCGGTACCGGCATTCGGGATAAAATTTTTAATGGAAGCCGATGCCAGATCTGCCGCATCTCCATTCCAAGTTACACGCGGATTGCTGTTGCTCCAGAAATTATCATGTGGGCGAGCCATTGTATAACGCATCCGGTTATCACGATTCATAAATTCGGAATCCATTTTATCATATCCTTTAAACAACGGAGACTTATCAATAGGAAGTCCGTCCTGACAAAGATACATATTGGCAAACTTACGGGTAATCCAGACCACATTTATCAAATTGCCCTTTGTGATATTCTTGCCTATAGGATTCAATATTTCATCATAGCGACGAGAAAAAATATACTCCTTATTAGCATCCTTTTTCAATCCGGCAGGGTTAGACTTTGTATCCTCCAATATGAACATATATTTCTGGGCACTATCCCCCAAAGCTTCCGGATTAAACATGCTGAATTGCTTGCTATCTATTACCTCTTTGGCTGCTTTGGCTGCAATATCCAACAATGACTTTCCACGTTCCACATTGTCTCTGAATTTCTGCCAAGTACCCTCATATAAAGCTACTCTGGACAAAAATGCCCAACATCCTTCTTGACTGATACGGCCATTTTCTACTTCCGCATATTTGGGCAACAATAATGCAGCGTCCTCCAAGTCTTTTATAATAAAATCAATAACCTCACTACGATCATTCTGAGCAACTTTTAATTCCGGGTCTGTTACATTCAAAGGCTTGGTAACAATAATTGCATTACCATATAACTGTACCAATTCGAAATATGAGTAGGCACGAAAGAATTTTGCTTCACCTACAAACTGTGCTATATCTGCCTGATTAGAATAATCCTCCGCATTTTTCAGCAGCAAATTAGTTCGACGGATATGCGCATAGGCATCACCATAATTTCCATCAGACTCCTGAACGGCGTTCGAGCCATTACTAAAACGATTACGGTCATCTTTATAAGTCATTAAGTCTGAATTATAATCCGAATGTAACGGTTTGGTCGAATGATTATCGACTACGCTAAAATTACGGCTCCATCCATAGAACTGATTAGCAAATAATTCAAAATCGGAAGGGGTACTCCATATATTTGTTTCTGCCAACTGGTCTTTAGGTTCTAAGTCCAAGCACGAATGCAACATTAAACCTACTGCCACTATAAAAGCATATTTTATCTTATATAATTTCATAACATTCCAAATTTAAAAAGTTAAGTTTAATCCAAATGTAACATTTCGCGTGAATGGATAACGCCCATAACCTGAGACTTTACGAGAAGCTTCCGGGTCCCATCCATCGTTTATTTTACTTGTTTCCCATAAGTCGGCTCCAGTAACATAAACACGGGCATAACTGATAACTTTTGTTTTAGCCAATAATGTTGCAGGAATAGTATAACCCAATGTTATATTTTTCAAACGTAAATAAGAACCGTCTTCAACCGACCAAGAGGAACAACGATAATTGTAATTATTGATCTGGGATACACTTGTATAAGTAGGATAATGCGCATTCGGATTATCGGGTGACCAGACATTACCTACAGACTGATTAGTAGTGTTCATATATACCTGTCGCATCGGGATACGCCAATTTATATTACTACTATTATCTCCGTCACGCCAAACAGTGCGTTTACCCACCCCTTGAAAGACTACGGAAACATCAAACCCGTTCCATTCCATCCCTCCATTGAAAGAGAAGGAGATTTTCGGATCGTCAGTACCTAAATACACATAATCAGCTTCTGTCAGTTTTCCATCACGATTCACATCTTCAAACATATTATCACCCAAACGCAGTGCACTAGGCATATCTAAAGTATTATTGCCACCATAACGCTTCATGTATTTTTCTAACTGTTCCTCTGTCTGAATCTTGCCACAATATTTCAGGCCAAATACAGAATTCAAAGGATACCCTTCACGATCGGAGCGCACTCCTTCCTTAATAACAACACTACCACCATTGTCTGTCAACTTATTAGTTGCATAAGTAAAAGTCCCTCCAATGTGGTACGAGATTTTACCGATTTTTTCAGCCCAGTTTATAGTTCCTTCCCAACCACGTGCATTGAAACTGCCAACATTTGCCGTAGGTGCTTTATCTCCCAATATAGCCGGATAAGTCACATCTATCAACATGTTGTTGCATACCTTCCAAAAAACTTCCGCTGTACCGGTCAGACGATTATCAAACAAACCGAAATCTAATCCGATATTATAATTCTGAATAGTTTCCCATGTGCGATCAAGGCTAATCAATTTACCGTTAGTATTCACATAAGACAATTTGTTGTCGCCCACTAAAGCTCCTTTATTCTGTGAGAAGTCATAAAGCTGGACTCCGTCATAGCGGTCAATTCCCCCTTGATTTCCTACAGTCCCATAAGAGAGTCTTAATTTCAACTCATCAAACAGATTTAAATTCTTCATAAAGTTCTCCTCGCTCAATCTCCATCCTCCGGATACTCCCCAGAAAAAAGCCCAACGATTTTCCGGTTGAAATTTAGAAGAACCATCATAGCGGAAATTACCTTCCAACAAATATTTAGACATATAATTGTAATTCAAACGAGAGAAATAGGATAAGAGAGCTTCTTGATATCTTTCGGGGCCATTCTTATCTTTATTTTGTAAGGTTACTTCTCCGATACCATTTATTACATCCAGAGAAGGCAATATATTCTTGGCATTGGTAGCTGTGTAATCGTAATCCTTGAAACTATATTGCACACCTAACATTGCTGCTAAATTATGTTTTTCGGCCAATGTTTTATGCCAATTAAGATAAGCATTAAGAGTGTACATATCGGTACGCGAAAACGTCTTGTTATAAAAACTCTCACTCTTTTCCGGGTTGGTTATTACTTTCCTTGTTCCGGCGTAATTATACCAGTCGATTGCTTCTGACTTTATATCACGTATAGAAGTAGAAGTATTATAACCCATAGTAGCAACTGCATCAAAGTTCTTATTAAACTTATATCTCAAAGTTTCACTGATATTGATAGCCGAAACTCTTAAATTATTGTCTCCTCCCAATTCACAATACCAGTTGGGTGCTCCCCAAGATCCCCATGAATAAGGTTTGCCATCAATCGTAGATGAAGGAAAGCCCGGTTGTTGAACCGAAGATGTCAACGCTTTATTAATCTGCGTCGGAGCAACTTGATCCTGACGATTGTATGCAATGACAGATTCAATATTGAAAGCATCCGTAACCTGGAAATTATTAGTCAGACGGAAATTATAACGCTGATTATTATTATTACCCCATTTCAGGTTACTTCCATCATACATATAACGTGCAGATAAACGATAAGTATTTTTCTCCGTTCCTCCGGACACACTCAACTCATGAGAGGTAGAGGCTGTAGTTCCCCATAATATATCTTGCCAGTCAGTATCAAAAAACACAAAATCATCGACATCATGGAAATCTGTCGCAAACGGATTCTCACTATGATCCAGATCGATGTAGTGTCCTCTATACGCTTTTGCTAAAGCTACATATTGCAACCATTTATCATCAGATTTAAAGCCATCATTTATACGTACTTGCGTAGCCGCATCACACCATTCATCCAAACTCATCAGTGTGGGTTGCAAACCAACCAATTTAGCTGTAACAGAACCGCTATATTCAATTTTGGCCTTTCCACTCTTCGCTTTTTTTGTTTGAATAAGCACTACTCCACCAGCAGCCTTGCTACCATAAATAGCAGCTGAAGCATCTTTTAAGAAATTAATAGATTCAATATCTGAAGGGTTTATCTGACTAAAAGCATCAGACTCTACCCCATCAATAATAATCAAAGGATCAGAATTATTCTTGGAGAAAGAACCACGTAATTTCATATTCCAGCTTTCATCACCCGGAGCCGATGAGTTTCGGGTAATAATCACTCCCGGAACTTGCCCCTGCAATGCCTGGGCCGGACTGGCAAGCACTCCCTTATCTTTAATCATTTTATCACTAACTACTGTAACAGCTCCTGTCAGTGATTCTTTCTTCTGTGTTCCATACCCCACTACAACAACTTCATCCAGCACTTCACTATCTTCCTGCAATTTCATATTGATTACAGTCTGCGTAGCCACTTCTACAATCTGTTCCTTATAGCCAATATAGCTAAATTTCAGTTTCGCTTTAGCAGGTACATTTATTGAATAGTTTCCATCAATATCCGTTATAGTACCTTCAGTTCCTCCTATAACACTGATGTTGACGCCAATCAATGGTTCGCCCGTCGCATCTACCACCTGCCCTTTCACCCTCTTCTGGGTTTGCGCCACAATCTGGCTATCATTCATATTTGTATCGGCCCATGCCTTTGAAACAGGACATAGTCCCAACATCAATCCTAACACTAACGCAATGGTTTTGTCAGGCCGCGAATTAAAAATTAATCCTCTTTGTTTCATAAAATTAAATTTGAGGTTTAAAAATAGTATAAAATTCTTGTTTTCTAAAATTAGATGAGGCATCTAAATGTCTCTGGATAGATTCTAACTCTTTTTCCATAAGCACAAAGGGTATTTATTAAATAATAAGATTAAATGCATTTCTTGAAGAATTCCCGCATCTCCCGGCGTCCCAAAAAGAGATGATTCTCAACCGTACGCCGGCTAAGATGTAATTCTTCCGCTATTTCTGTAGAAGTTTTATCTTCATATCTGCTTAAAATATAAACCACCCGACGCTGTTCCGGTAAAATAGTAAGCTGACGTCGTTCTATAGAAGCCAAGTCATCAGCAAGGATTTTCTCTTCAGTATCATTGGAAGAAGTGACAGTAAAATCATAGAGGTAACTATCTATCTCCTGCTTTTTATAATAACGACGGATATAGTCGGTCACTAAATTGCGTGCGATCGTGAAGAGGAAGTATTTTACTGTATCCGGACGGAGCATCTGTTTGTAATCCATCAGACGCACAAATACATCCTGAGTTAAATCCTCCGCTTCATAACGGTGAGCAATCCGATAGGTAATATAGTTTAAGATTACCTGATGATATTCCTCGTAAGAACGGGTGATAATGTTGTCGGAAGTGTAAGCTGTTGTCTCCATAATACTATCTTTTTCGGTTTTGAACACGATGCAAATATAAAGGCAATTCCGGAGAATGATTTCAAAAAACAAGGGAGATGAATCTCAACGCATCTAGGTAGACTTTATTTTATTCATACATCTAATAATCAACAAGTTATATGCATTTAAAACAGAGTCTCATTTTATAAAATGAGACTCTGTTTGGGCATAATAAGCAGACCGATGGTTCATATCTCATCCATTTGAGCAAAGTAACCTGGGAAATAAAAAGCCTTTGGCTATTGTCACTTATCACCTTGGCAGGACAAGTGTCTTATAATTAAAGAAGTAAGGGTGATAATAGATGGTGATAATAAGGTGATAATAGAATAGTTCTTGATTTCTATTATCACCAGTTTTTGATAAACGTTCTATTTATTCATTTGATTATCAGGTATTAGACAGACTATTCAAGGGTAATGTCTACCAATGTTAAAAACACCATTTTTGCCGTAAATGTACGTTGTTTACGCCCAATATTGTTCTATGTATGCTGCATGTATTAAGACAAAGGCTGGGAAGCTTAACATACAAACAAGGCTTGACTAATATATTCAGGTGCTTTCATGTATTCATTTCACGTACGTGAACCGTTCAGCTCATGTACGTAAACCCAATGAATCACGTACATGAACCGATGGGATCATATACGTGGAGCGATCTCTTGTTGCTGACCGAATACATTAATCTTACCTGCATAATAGCTTAATGAAGGGAGCATATTTACTATTCATCCTTAGCCGTTCCTCCGATACTGCGAATATACTCGTTCGGAGTAACTCCGGTACTTTTCTTGAATGAACGGAAGAAAGAAGCACGTGAACTGAAGCCGCATAATTCGGCCAATGCAGTCAATGTATAACGGGAGTAATCACTATCCTCTACCATTTTCTTGAACTGGGCAACCCGATACTCATTAATAAAGTCATAGTATGACTGATTAAGATATTGATTGAGCAGATAGGACAAGGAATGGGAAGAAGTATGCAATGCGGCGGCAAGTTCTCCCATTTTCAGGTCGGGATTAATATAAGGTTTTTCTTTCTCCACATAGGCAACGAGCCTGTCATGAAGCTCTTTGCATTCGGCTTCGCTCATACGGTTGGCCTTATATTTTTCTTCTGCAGGATGTGGTTCCGCCGTCTTTTCTTCTGCCTCTTCTTCTTCGGATGAGATCTCATGTACTTCCGTGACCAATGGCGCAGATTTCCGCACATAGTATCTCACCAGAACAACGATCAGAATAATCGATATAGCAAGAATCACCCATCCCCACCAAGGAATCATCGGCTGCACAGTCACCTTATAAGTGGCCATTGATTGTTCATTGCCCGGAATACGTACACAGAATGTGTATGTCCCCGAAGAAAGCCCATAATACGATACTTCACTCTGTGCTGTCAGCAACTTCCAGTCACTGTCCACTCCCTCCAGTTTATACTCATATAACAAGGCAGAAGGCAATCCGTACGCAAAATCGGTAAAACAGAAAGTAAGATTGTTCTGATTATACTTCAATGATGATTTGTTGATGGAAACTCCATTAGCCAGAATATCCGTAAAGACAATCGGACGGACCTTGCCACGTACCTCATCGACCTGTTTCGGATCTACATAGATCAACCCTTTGGTATTGCCAAACCACAACAGTCCTTTTTCATCTTTATATGCCGCTCCATTAGTGAAAGTCGGTCCCGGCACTCCGTCATTGAAGGTGAAGGAGTCATACTCCTCTCCCTCTTCCTTAATACGCAACAATCCATCGTTGCAGCCTACCCACAGCCAGCCTTGATTATCTTCTGTTATTGACATCAGCGAGTTATCGGGAAGCGTAGAAAGTACCGATTGATTGCGGAAATGGTCCATCGTTAAGGTAGAAGTAAACAGGCTGCCTTTCTCACGAATAAAGTAAAGGTTATGTTCTGCATCTTCATAAATAGTACGTACTTTATCTTTGTGTACAAATCCTTCCGGAAACACATTGGAACGAAGGCTTTGTGAGGCCGGATCATAGATGCACATACCGGTTTCCGTAGCAATCCAGCCTTTTCCGGTAGAGTCGAAACTTACTTCATAGACATTTCCTTCGGGCAACTGAGAGTTGGCACTGGTGAAGTTTTTGATTTGCTTTGTCTGTCCGTTATAACAGAATAATCCCTGTGAGGTACCAATCCAAAGATTTCCTCTATTATCCGGTTTTACACAGAAGATATGTCCTTTCTGGAAGAGTTCCGTATCACCTTGTGTAAAGTATTTGAGAGATAACGTCTGCGGATTTAATACCATCATGCCACCGCCATACGTACCGATATAATATTCGCCTTCATAGAAACAAATGGTAAGGATCAGATCGGACGTAAGAACCGGTTTCACGAAACTTTTCACTATGCCGGTAGCTTCGTTAATATAGAACAATCCGTCACGCGAACCAATCACTTTCTCCGGTCCCCGGTTTACGAACGAACGAATTGATAAATTGGCAGAGTTAAACTGAGGAGGATAAGCGTACGTACGGAACAGTCCGTTTTGATACAGTGAATAATCCAATCCGGCTTGGAAATGTCCTACCCAGACTGCCCCCCTGTCATCCACCAGTAATGAGTAGATAGAATTACTGCGAATCCCTTCTTTATCATTCACATCATGGAAAAAGCGGCGAACCACTTTCCGGTCTTTGTGAGATAGGAAATGAACCCCATTTCCATCTGTAGCGATGTACACCGTCTCCTTTCCATCGCAGGAAATATCAGATATCACATCGCATCCCAAAGAAACCGTATGGGCAAATGTCTGTTTCGGGATATCGAAACGTACGACTCCCTGACTCATTGTCCCCAGATACAGCGTTTCGCCAATGCGGGTCAGACAACGGAAATAATCTGCTTCAGGAACGTTCTCCTGAAAATGCCAGGAACTAATCCGACCGTCTTTCAGCGAATAAGAAAATAAACCCTGCACTGTAGCCAGCCAAAGTACACTCTTATCCTCATTCAGACAGAGGTCCATGATCCGGTTACAGGCCGCCAGCATATTCTTATCGGTCTGTACCTGAAGCAACTGACCGTCTTTCTGAATAAACAGTCCTCTCTCCGTGCCTATATAAAGTACATCTCCATCTGCCAACAAAGCATTGACGGCAAAGTCGATCTTCTCGGGGACGATTCTCTGCAATTCACTACCGGAGCGATTCAGCCGCCAGAGTCCGATTCCGTTTCCTATCCATAATTGCTTGTTACCGGTTTCTGTGATACAGTTCACCCGTTTCTTTCTTCCCGAATCTACTCCGCGGAATTCGAAATGCTTCACCTTCACACCGTCAAAACGGTCGAGGCCATTGTCTGTCCCCAACCAGATGAAACCTTCCGAGTCTTTATAAATAGCATTCACCAACAAGCCGGAAAGGCCGTCGGACATAACGACATTACGAAACATATAGGGTTGTGCCTGCAAGCTCTCCCCGCAAACCCAACACATTAGTATAAGAACCAAATATTTAATCGTGCTTTTCACCTGCCAACGGGCTTTATCAAATTAAACATGTGACAAACATACACAAAAATCTCCAAAAGAGAGCGGTTCCTTATCTAAAAAGTCGCCTCTCCGTATTTGCTAATGCTAATAGACAAATACGAAGAGGCGGAAGTATTTACTCAATGCACCCGAATAATTTATTCGTGCCTGTTCATTAAATTAAATCAATCTTGTAAATCCCAATACACCACATAACGCTGGTGATGCAAATCATAAAGCGGACGGATCACATCTCCTTGCTCCGTAGTAAATTTCAAGTCTTTTCCCACACGATGCAATGTTCGTTCGGGGTGTTTCACGTCCATTTTCAATGATGTACGCAGGTCGGCAGGAACATGAAAATTATAAGTATAATAATCGTTGTAAAGAGCAGGATCAGAGAAGGGAGCAGGTGCCTGCATTCCTTCCGTTCCCCGTTCTCCGGCAAGTACCAACGGTCCATACAGCAAAGCCACTTTATTCGGATCATCGGGAGTAGCTTCCAGTTCGATCTGCATGGGATAAGTGGCCGCAATACGGTCACCATCTTTCCATTCACGGGTAATAGCGATATAAGAACCCGGTTTCTGTTTCACTGACACCTTTTTACCATTCACAAGTACCTTCACATTTTTACTCCATGAGGGATATCTCAAATAAATAGTAGCATGCCTTGGCTTTTCTGCACGAAGAGTGAGCCGAGTAGTCTCTTCCTTCGGAAAATCGGTTTCCTGAAGAAACGTCAGTCCTTTTTCTTTCCAAGTCACCTGGGAAGGAATAAACAGATTCACATAGATGCCTTTATCGTTATGGTAATAGATGGCCTCTCCATATTTGGCATGATTCTCGAATCCACTGCCTACACAACACCAGAAAGAATTTTCTTTGGTGCTATACAGTTTATGAGAGCCGGAAAGTAACGGAAGGAAATAAGTGACCATCCCTGTTTCCGGGTCTTGCTGTCCAAGGATATGATTGTATAATGCTCTCTCGTAGTAATCGGCAATAGAAGAATCACCGGTCCAGCAGAAAAGATGGCGACTAAGTTTCAGCATATTGTAGGTGCAACATGTTTCACCGGTATAACCTGTCAAGTGTTTAGAGAATTTCTTCGGGTCGAAAAAATGCTCTTTATCACTGCTGCATCCCGGAGCAAAGGTGTGATGGTCAATCATGGTATGCCAGAAAAACTCTGAAAGTTTTTTGCTCGTCTCATTCTGCGTCAATTCATAGTTGCGGGCTTCTGCAATTACTTTCGGGATAAATGTATTTGTATGTTTGGTTCCCAAATCATCCCGAAGTTCTTTCAGTGGGTCGATCACGTCATTATGATAGAAATATTCCGCCAACCAACGATAACGCTCGTCGCCTGTGATGGCATATAAATTATAAAATGATTCGTTGATTCCCCCGAACTCATTACGTATCATTAACCGGCGTGTCTCTTCACTAAGCGGTTTCAGTTTGTTATAAGCCCAGTCGCCCATTTTGGTCACCACACTCAAAGCCTGCTGATTATCTGCATATAAGTATTGGTCTATCAGACCGGAATAAAGTTTATGCAAGGTATACCAAGGTGCCCAGACACTCTTTCCCTGAATATTGCGGTTGATCAGTTCTTCGGGATATGCGCTCAGATATCCTCCTTTAAGTGCATTCTGCACTTCGGTCAATCCGTTTACAAGGCTATCTCCTTTGAGTTTGAAAATCTCACTTCCGGTAGCAGCGTACATCAATGCGTAAGCTGAAAGCAAATGTCCGGTAGTATGTCCGCGAAGTTCGCAGTCCAGAGATTCCCAGCCACCGAGTTTTTTCACGGTCATATAGCCGCCTTCACGACCTGCAAAGACTCCGGCATTGGTCCGGAAGCTATGTAGCAGACGATTCACATCAAGAGAAGTCATCCATGCCGAATCCCGCAACATATTATCACGAAAACGGCTCGGAAGCAACCGAACGTCTTTTAAATCAAAACTCTGTACTTGTACAGGAGCCACTGTCTCTTTTTTCATTTTCCCCTGGTGCTGACCGGGGTATACCGATTGGGCGGACGTCATAGCCGACACGACCAATAATGCTATTGCAACTAAATTTTTCTTATTCATAATCATGTTTTATATCCTTTATTCATGGATACGAATGAAGTTTGTTTAATACTCAACTCAAAAATACAAATTCTGACTTATAGTCCTATAATCATTTACGAATCCAATCTCGGATTAATAGATGAAGAAACTTCGTTCCACCGGTTCGGCTGTCTGTACTTTACCTGCCAAGCCATATTGCCAAGCTACCACAGTCACTTTCAACGGAAATTTGCTGCGTGGAGGAATCTGAGTAAATATCAGTTTATTTCCTTCTATTTCTGCCGGTCCTTCTTTCACATAATATGATACAGGCAGTCCGCAATCGGAAGTTGCCTGAAGTGTAATCGCCTTTGTCCCCTTTTTCACATCCTCAACATCCGGAAAAAGAATATGCTGACGTTTTCTTCCCATATTACGGTAGGGAATCCGAAAACTAAGTTCCTGAACCGCACTTTTATACCGACCGTCACCATCATTGCCAGCCAACAAACAAATATCTCCTGTACGACGTTTATTATACATCCCCATACGGTAAAAGCGAACGATAAAAGTTGTGTCATTCACTTTCTGTACGGGACCACAAATGCGCGTTATTTCGGGAAAAGTTGACGAATGTTCATTAGAAACAACAGTGTGTAAACTGTCTGTATATACAGCTTTCAAGTGAAAAGTCAGTCCATCTTCTTCCGGCAAGAAACGGGCGGCAACTTTCACGTGAGATGTTGGTTCATATGCAAGTAACTGCCCTTCTTGCACAAATCCCAAATACTGAGGCCTCTTCCCTTCTTTCTGGCGATAACGCTTTTCCGTCATTGCTGCCATCTCTTTATCAAAATACCAAAATGCATCATGTGAATCTCCTTTATATTGCTTATATGGAGCAGCTTTAACACGTTTTTTTTGATTAGGATGCCAACGTTCGGCAAGCCATCCATTCTGCGGGTCCAACTTCTTCAATATCACAGGCTTATTTAAATCATACGTTTCAGGCATACGGTATTTCAATGCTTTCTTTAAAAACAATGCAATATACTCAGCTGTACGATCTGCTATATCAAAATGTCCGCGACCTGTATCGCAAAGAAAAGAAACACAGCTTTTAGGGTACATCATACGAAATGCCAAGGCTGGATTTACACGATTTTCCCACCATTCATATTCTCCCTCAATCATCAATCCCGGAATGCCGTCAATTGTACGTTTTCCCCATTCTATATTGTCTCGGCCATATCCGGTCAAATTAGTGCGCGGCGCATCTCCATGCAAGGATATGACAGCTAAGGTACGGTCCGGATTCCATGCAGCAAAGTTCCACGGATAAGTAGCCATTGCCGAATGTCCCAAAGGGACAATAGGCACATATTTCAATTCACTATAACCACTGACCCCGGCAAAATCTTCCATCATCTTTTCAAAGGCTTCCTGGCATCCGGTCGTTACATCCCACCTTTGATCCCAGCCGGGAGTAATCCATATCAACGCTATACCTGTTTCCGATAATCTTTCACGAAATAGAGGATTTTCAAACAAGGTTTCCTCTGTCATATTGTGATTTCCAATTATCACAGCCTTTACTTGGATGCATTCAGAAGGAATCCATAGAAAAGCCTGGGGATGGTCATTCGTTTCACTGGAAATAATACCTGGTATCTGTACAGACCACTGCCATTCCGCAGCCATACTTTCCGACAACGAAATGACAGTGTACAATAATGTTATTAAATAAAGCCGTAAATTCTTCATGAGTAATCAAATTTCTTGTATATACGCAGTAGTATAACAATATACTCAATCCAAAAGTATAAAAAGTTAATTAAAAGACAAGCGTATTAATGGATTTACCTTTCAAGGTAACACGTACATGCTTGTCACCAACTTTAAAGTAGCAGGATTGTTCTTTCTCTTCCGGATTATAAACCACAACTGCCACTTTACCGTCGTGTGTACGGAAAGCAAGCGCATTCTTGTCATCCGACACTTTCAGCAAACGACTGCCCGGCTGAACAAAACGAGAAAGATGTTTCATCAAATAATACTCATCCGTATAGCGCACCTGCCCTGTATTTCTGTCAACTATAACAAGCGTATTTTGAGCCCAGTCCCACCAGCTCTTGCAAGTTTCGTTCAATACCATATTCCAGTACATATAAGAATCTACACCATTGTTGAAGCAATGAACCACAGCATTCCATGTCTTTTCCAAAGCAGACCAGTCATTCTCTGAATTACCACACATATTTTCTGTCTGCATATAGCAATAATTCGGATATTCCTTATGCACAGTCGGCAAGGCACGCATACCCGTCCACTGTATACCGACCCCTTTTACATATTTATCAGCATCTTTCTGCTTGAAAAAAGTGCGCACATAGTCGGGATTCGGATAATTGACTGTACCCATCCAGATTTCAGTATCAATGGAATCCTTCTCAAATTGGGGACCGAGATACTGATTAACAAAAATAGCCAAATCTTCCGGGCGCCAAGTACATGAGGGCCAGCAAGGAGTCCATGCTATTTCATTTTGCGGCATAATTATCTGAATGTTGATTCCATTCTTTTTATAAGCCTGCACGTACTTCGAAAAATAAATAGCATACGCTTGAAGATAGCCCTGCTGCATTTTAAAGCCTGTAACATTCCCTATAACATTACGATTAGGGTCAAGACGGTTATGACCGACTTCAGTACCTTCAATACCAGCACTTTTCTGCGAATAATGTTCATTGACCTTCATCCATGCAGGCGGTGTCCAGGGAGATGCCCACATCTTCAAATCCGGACGAAGTTTCAGTGCTTCTTTTATATAAGGAATGAGGATATAACGGTCGCGGTCGATACTAAAATTACGCATAGTATAGTCATCCTTTACATCATTATAGGAGTAATACCCCATAGAATAATCACTTGCACCCACAGGAGTACGTCCCAATGCAAAACGAATGCCATCTTCCGAGAACAAAGCTGCCATCACTTTATCACGTTCTGCGGGAGACAAACACTGTAAAGCATCCCAGCCGAGTTCGTTAAAAGTTCCTCCAAAACCAGCAACATTTTGTAATAGGCTATCGGGATAAACATAGATATCCGCCTGTCCGTCTGGAGTTTTATCCAAAGCCAGCTTTTTCTCTACCCAACGTTCGGTAGAAGTAGTAGAATACATACTTATCTTTTGAGCAGACACAGTTGTAAAGCCCGCCCATGCAATCGCAAAAATTGCAGTCATTGTCTTTAATTTCATCATTGTATTTATTTCAACTTTTATTATTCTCTATTTCAACTTTGCTTTTATCCTTAACACCGTATATGAGTATGGTGGAAAGTCGTAATCAAATTTTTCTCCAAAATCATCATAATCGCTCGTTCGAGGATAAATCTTCTTCGGCTCTTCATAAGAGTTCTCTTCCTTACCGTCTATTGCAGTCAAAGAAATTATCTTTCCGGATTTGACTATTTCTTTAGCACCTTCTACATGGATGGCAGTAGAATAAACAGAATCGGCAGCGTTCACAACCTTAACAACCAGTTCCCCTCTTTCCTCATCGTAACCCGAATGAATAAACTGAAGAGGCATCGGTTGAGAAACATAGGATAAAATCATCTTGCCGTCTATGTAGAATTCACTTTTCATAGGAGACACCACAAGCTTCACATCATACCATTTATTTATTTCTATCGCTTTACCGGAGTGCTCGGTCAAGACACCTCTTTCGGAACCATCCTCCAGACGTAACAGCTCCGCACGATCATTCGTGCTCCACATGCCGATATTATAACGATAACCGGTCTTGCCATCAGCAGACATACCGACAAAGAACTGAAATCCCTGTTCACCTCCTGTTTTACGAACTTTACAAGTCAGTGTATAGTCGCCTTCATAAGTATCCTTCAACAGAAGCTGGTCCCCTTTCGTTACAGATAAACAGCCTGAAGCCGTGTCTACATTCCACGCACCTTTCTGAAGAGTGAAACCACTTATATCAAGAACAGAAGACATTCCATTCTGTACTACTTTAATATCCTTAAACTCCACACTTGCCGAACGAGCGCCAAAACCCAGGTAACCTTTATCAAATAAATCAGGAGCGACCTCGTGCATCGTGATATTGCTCTTTACATTATAAGTCGGACGATTCTCAGCAGCCATCTTCTGGACATAATAAGAACTACGTCCCAACACCTGGTCGGTGTCAATCCAAATCAGATTTGTCTGCCAGCTACGGTCATGACGGTGCTCGAACAAGGGAGCATAGGAAGCCATTGTCACCAGATCGCCATTTCGTTCCATACCACCGATGAAAGCGGCTTCGGATAAAGCACCAAACATGTTACCCGCACCAACACTGCGGTTGCAAGCATATTCACCTACATAAACTTCATATTTTCCACGTTCATAACTATCAAATAAGGTCGTATTGCGAAAAAAGAAATATGGATCGACATACCAATGAGGATCTATCATATCAGTTTTAGTGATCTGTGCCGGACCTTCACGCTGGGGCATCTCATTGTAAATAAGAGTTAATTGAGGATACTTTTTTTTGATAGCCTCATAGAATATATCAAAACGACGGTCGTATTCCGGTCCCCAATTTTCATTGCCTATCTCTACATATTGCAAAGGAAATGGCGCTGAATGCCCGTCAGCGGCACGGCGTGCTCCCCACTCGGTGCTTTCATCCCCCAAAGCATATTCAATGGCATCCAGACAATCATCAATATAGAAATCAATATCGTTCTCTCCACAAGCGTCACCCATACGGAACTGACAACCTAATCCTACATTGCAAACAAACATAGCCTTAGCACCGATATCCTCACAGAACTGTAACATTTCGTAATAACCGAAACCGTAAGAACAGCGATAGCCCCATGTACTATATTCTCCGGGGCGTGCTGCCGGATCTCCCAATGTTTTCTTCCATTCAAAACGATTGTCGAGAGTGATCCCCTCTACTACACACCCTCCAGGCCAACGAAAAAAGGCAGGCTTCAAGCCAACCAACATCTCTGCTACATCACGACGCAAACCATTGGGGCGGCTATTGAACGTATTTTCCGGAAAAAGGGAAACATAATCTACCCAGACCGTACCGGGCGAGTCAAATTCAAGTGCCAGCCTGGCTTTTGAATCCTCTCCTAACGCAGTCAAAGGTTTCTTCACATCATTCCATTCTCCGCCATTTATAATATCCAGTGTTTCGGAAGAGAGTATTTTACCTTCGGAAGAAAGCAGCCGGACAGTCACTTTTCCTTCGTAATCGGAAGAAGTACGGATGATTGTACGCAAAAAATATCTTTCACCTTCTACAATATTCATTCCCCAATAACCTTCATTCAACAATTGTACCGGTTGGGAAGCATCCCTGATCACAATTTTAAGATTATTCGGTGCGGAAACAAACTTCGGATTCTCTTTAGTAACTTTCATCTGTGCCGCCAAAGAGTCTTTTCCCTGTAAGCTCCATGCAGGTACTTCATCTGTACTCCAACGATAAGACCGTTCACGGACTTCTCCTGTCAGATGATATTTGACCGCTTTAGGAAGCAACTTATTACCTTCCGCATGAAAGCCGGCCGGCATCTCTTTCTCTTCAAAGCTACGGTTCTGTACCAACTCGGCATACAATCCTCCGTCTCCTGCATGATTTATTTCTTCAAAGAAAACACCATACATGGACGGGGAGATAGTTGCTCCCCGTTCTTGTAAGTTGATAATAATTTCCTCCTTCGAACGCTGTGTAGAACGACAGGAAATAGTCAATATCACCAATATGCTCAAACATATTATTTGCTTAATACCTATCATAAAATCAATTAAGATTAAATATATTCCCAATATAATGATGTGCCAAAAATTCGATTATTGCAGGAATTTTTGGCACAAACATTATTTAATTACTGCGTTCTGGCAGGAAAAGCTTCCTGATCTTCTCCCGGTTCAATAGGCTCTCTTGTATACATCAAAGTTCCAAATCCCAAATCATCAGCTTCGACTCCCTCACGGGCTCCACCTCCTTCCGGACGCATAGAACGAGCGAAGGCCCTTGAATAATAAGGATTATCCCCTTTCAACTTATAATGATTATAAATCAGTTCCCATCCTACACGTGCCCGACCTTGTCCATCCGGATCAATTACATTATGCCAGCCTTCTTTCCCTGACTCAAAAGGAGTATATGGCATCTGCGGAATCTGCCCTTTCACCAAATTATATTTTGCCGTATACTCACATAAGTCAAGAATCACGTGATTATCATAATCAAACAAATCAACTCCAATGGCATTCAGAGCCATCTGACAAAAATACGCATGGAATGGCGGGTTTAAGGTAGAGTGCCCTTGGTCACGTCCCATTTCCTGACTTTGTGCAAAAGTCTCTACATTTCCATCAGGATCCTTATGTCTGGCAACCACCGAATTCTTGATACAGCCGGCTCCCGAACCATTATAAAAATAGTTTAATGCGATATTTACCTTATCCGAATCGTCACACAAGATGCCGATTGCCAAAATCGTTACCATAGCAGGAAGATCCCAACTCATCCATGCCTGATCAGCCGTAGCGCCATTATGATCAGCCAAGAAAGTATAGCAAATGGGATATATCACATCCACCAACCATTGCTTGAACTTCTCAAAATCATCCTTATTCCAACCTTCATAATCACGCATTATTTCGGCTGCATTCGCATATTGATAACCAGTGAACCCAGCCACCAATATCGCTTCGCTACCAGTAATAGACTTACATATTTTCGCCCATTCATTCATGATCCGGATAGAAGCGTCTGCATAATCCTTATCGTCAGTCATCTTCCACATTAAAGCCAACTGGTAGGCAGCTGCACCATCTGTACTTATAATGTAAGAATCATTCGGCCCGCCTCCTCTTTTTATTTCTGCCTTAGGATTTGGTAAATATGTTTTTTGGGCCCTCTTGCTGGTCTTCAATTTCTCATACCCCATCAGCCACGGCTGTTTAGTTTCTACCATCGCTTTCTGACGTACATATTCAAAATCCGCATCAGTATGTAGCATACAGGGGTGAGTGAATACATATGTCGGAGACGAAGGCCAACTATCAATATCCGAAGATTTTTCTTCCGTAAATTCCGTTGAGCAACTGATATTGATAGTTGCTAACACACACAATATGGTATAAATAAATATATTTTTCATAATCATTATCCTTTTATTCTGTTTCTTCACTAGCAATATAAGCTTCCAATTCTTCTACCGATTTAAATGTTTTCACCCAATAGATATCATAAGACACTGTTTTTGAGGCGTTTTCTCCACTGTTAATAATGAATCTATCCGCATATTTTTCTCCTTCGCTAAAATAGCCTCCAGTATTATCCTCACCAGGAATTGATAAGTTTACATAGCATATACGGTTACCATCCTTAGTATTTATGAAAGTTTTATATTTGTTGTCCTTATAAGAATAAAATTTAGTACCTTGAACCAAATCTATATTATGCCAGAAGCTATTCATGACTTCACAACCTGCTTTGACTGCCAATATAGGATATTTAGTTGCATTGAAATAAGTTCCTCCGCGATTCAAATCTTCCCGATTTGTAGCAGCTTTATACGTTACCACCAACTTGCCATCATCCATTTTTGTAGTACCACCACGAGTTGGTGAATAGGCTAAAAGCGCTTCGCCATAATCATTAATCCTTCCTTTTACAACAGAGACTTTCATCTTAGCGGCTTTAGTTCCATCAGATGTAGCAGCAGTAATTTCTGCTTCACCATAAGCATGAGTTGTAACAATTCCCTCATTAGTGACCGACACAACAGTCTCATCACTACTAGTCCAGGACAATGATTCTACTGTTGCATTCGCCGGAGTAATAGTATACGCTAGTTTTGTTGTTTCTTTCAATGCCAGTTCCGGTTCTTCACCGACAAACTCTATCGCCTCTACCGGAATAATAGGTTTCACCTTTACTTCAATCACTTTTGTCACTTTACTTCCATCAGTAGCAGAAACCCTAATCCTTGCAGTAGCTTCTTCATTTCCGTTTGCGATTCCTGTCACTACTCCATTTTCCGATACCAATGCAATATCCGGAGTCTCACTTGTCCATTTAACAGCCGGATATGTGGCTGTTGCCGGTGATACCGTTGCTTGCAACTGCAAATTAGCTGTAGCAAAAACTTCTGGCATTTCGGGAGTAACAGCAATATCAGTGACCTTAATAATTTCAGAAATCACCTGAAGTTTTAAGATAGCCATAGCCACGTATCCCACTTTAGACTGTACCCTTATATTCGTCTCTCCCACCTTATGGGCAGTGATACATCCTTCAGCGTCTACGGATGCAATCTCTTCATCATCTGATGTCCATACCAATTCTTTAGTCGTCGCATAATCCGGAGACAACGAATAAGAGATCAACGAATCTGTACCGACCAAAAGTCGCAACGGATCTGTCACATTCAACTTGACTTCAGTCAAAATAGCTGCTTCCCCCAAGGGTTCGTATGTCTTGTCTTCACTGCATGCTCCAAATGTAGCCGACAGTCCCAGTATCAGTAAAGACCACAATACATTTTTTATTTGTAAACTATTATATTTCATAATCAATCTATTTATATTTCAACATACTTTATTCCCAACCCGGATTCTGTTTCAAATTAGTATTGAGTTTCAATTGATCGGTAGGTAACGGATACAAATAATTCCGATTAGCCCATTGTCTGCCATTTTCCATAATGATACAACCTTCGGCATCCGTAATTATCGTTTTATCAATCCAAACTTTTTCAAACTCCGTACCTTTCCATTTCACACCCAGCATATTCTGATTCATTTCATTAACAGCTGTATTCCAACGTTTCAAGTCATCCATTCGGAAACCTTCATGGAACAGTTCTATCGTACGTTCCCTACGAATCTCCGTCCGAAGAGTCAGCCCTTTCTGTCGAGCAAATTCAATAGTTAAATCACTCATATCCGGATTCACACGTTTACGAACCAAATTAAGTTTTGCCAATCCATTAGCAATTTTTTTCTCATCGCCCGTGATGTTTCCTCCTATATCCGTATTCAACTCAAACAAAGCCTCTGCATAATTCAACAAAACTTCCGCATAACGGATAATCGGAAAATCATACCCCTCTTTGGTACTGGCAACTTTTCGTTCTGTAGCCCACTTCCGGAAAAAATATCCACTTCTGGATTTCGGATCGAAAGACTGATACAAAGCCAAAGGTAAATCCTCAGCATCGTCTTTCCAGGAAGTTCTTCCTTTACTATTTCCCCAATAAGGACGTCCGGCTATCATCATAATATTCTGCATACGGTTATCACGATTCTCATATTCTGATGTCATGGTAGCATACATTGCCGTATTAGTAGGGTCAATCGGCAATCCTTCGGCAGTCAAATACATATTTGCCATTTTGCGGGTCATAAACACTGCCTTATTAAGAAAACCTTCTGAAATATTGAATCCTATCGGATTGAGAATCTCATCATATCTTCTGGAGAAAATATATTCCGTATTACCACTTTTAGTAATCGATTCAGGATTTGATTTATCATTCTCTAGTATAAACAAATACTTATAAGCATAAATACCCAGTTTTTCCGGCTGAAACAAAGAAAATGTTCCGCCATTTATGACATTCTCCGCTGTATTTGCCGCTATCTCCAGAAGTTCTTTCGCCCTAGCCTCGTTTTCTCTGAATTTCTGCCAAGTACCTTCATAAAGGGCAACTCTGGATAAAAACGCCTCTGCGGCTTCTGCTGAAACACGCCCTACATCAGCTCCCGTAATAGACTTATAAGGAGGCAAGTCCTTTATAGCATCTTTCAAGTCCTGAATAACGAAATCTATCACTTCCCCTCTTGGATTTTGTGCCCGTTGCAGTTCAGGAGAATCAATATCCAAGGGCTCTTTTACTATAATAGCATCTCCATAAATTTGTACCAAATCAAAAAACAAGTAAGCTCTGAAAAACTTAGCTTCCGCTACCGGAACTTTTATATCCGCCGGAGAAGAGTAATTTTGTGCATTCTTCAGTAGAAAGTTCACTTGTCGAATACGGTTATATGTATCTCTATAGTTAGTGTCTTCTGCCGGCACCGTATTTGTACCATTACTATATGCACTCAACGTAGAGGTCATCAACAGGTCAGAACGAAGGTCGCTATGAAAACCGTCCCCTATGATATCTTTAAAATTATGTGTCCATCCATAGAACTGGCTGGCAAACAATGTAAACTGTTCCGTATTTCTCCAATAATTCGTTTCAGAAAGTTGATCCTTGGGATCTATGTCCAGACATGACTGCAAAGTAAGCCCTGCCGAGAGAATTAATATGCTATGAAGTTTTGTTAATTTCATAATAGTATTTTTTTAAAAAGTTGCATTCAAACCTACTGTAAATGTTCTGTTAAACGGATAACGTTCTTTTCCGCCTTTCACTGTACGAGTAGCCTCCGGGTCCCATCCGTCATTGATATTTGTCATTTCCCACAAGTCAGCTCCCGAAACATAAATACGCACGTTACTTATTGCGTTATTCAGTTTCTTATATACGGAAGCGGGCAAAGTATATCCCAACACTATGTTTTTCAAACGGAGATAAGCACCGTTTTCTACCGACCAGGAAGATGCTATATAATTATAGGTATTGATACGTTTGTTATCCGTATAAGCCGGATAGCGGTTGTTCGGTGTTTCCGGACTCCATGTTTTACCCAGTGTATAGTCCGAAGTATTTCGATAAACTGTGCTGAAAGGTATCTTATAGGGATTTCCCTCACGGAAAATAGTACGTTTGGTTACACCCTGAAAAATAGCCGAGAAATCGAAACCTTTCCACTCAAAACCAAAATTAAAGGAATAAGAGAATTTCGGATCATCAGACCCCAAATATACCATATCATCTTGTGTCAATTTTCCGTCTCCATTCACATCCTCATACATATTATCTCCCAAACGTATCACGGAAGGCAGATCGATCGTATTACTCATAAGGTATTTTTCCTTATATTTCTTAAGCTGTTCCTCTGTTTGTATCTTGCCGACATACTGATAACCGAATATGGAATTCAAAGGATAGCCGTTCACCGTTGAATTATAACCGGCTTTAATCAAATCGGTCCCACCACTTTTCAGTTCATTCGTCATATAGCTAAGAGTAGCTCCTACATGATAGGAGAAATTACGGATTTTATCTTTCCAATTAATAGTACCGTCATATCCCTTACTTTCAAACTTTCCATAGTTTCCTGTCGGTGGTGTACCTCCCAATACAGCAGAATAAAGACGTTCGACCAGCATATTATTGTTCTTCTTCATATAGAAATCAATACTACCGGCAAGACGACCATCCAAAAGTTGGAAATCCAATCCGGCATTGTAACTATGAATACGCTCCCACGTTCTGTCCTTGCTGACCAACGCACCGGCTTCGACATAAGAAATACGCCCGTCACCTATATAAGCACCGCTACCCGATTTGTAATTTAAGAGCTGAATTCCATCGAAACGTCCGATACCACTTTGATTACCTACTTCACCATAAGATACCTTCAACTTCATTTCATTCAGTACATTCTTTATATTTTCCATGAAAGGTTCTTCAGTAATTCTCCAACCACCGGAAAATCCATAAAAGAAACTCCAGCGATTTTGAGGCTGGAACTTAGATGAGCCGTCATAACGCGCATTACCCTCTACAAGATACTTTGACTTATAGTTATAGTTAAGACGAGAGTAATAAGACATCAAAGCTTCTTCCCATCTTTCCACCTTATTAATCAACACCTCTCCGCTACCATTCAATACTTCCAGTGAAGACTGAATGTCTTTCGATTTCGTCGCACTGTATTGATAGGCTTTACGATCATATTGCACACCCGCCATAGCAGTAAAATTATGAACATCTTTCCACGTTTTCGCATAGTTCAAATAAGCTACTGCCGTATAAGTATCGGTCTTTGCCGAACTTTTCATATAATAGCTCTCGGCTTGTGTGGGATGCGGACTTGAATCCGTATTCAACTTAGTGCCGTTGTAGGTGTACCAGTCAATTGATAAATACTGTTCATCCCTAGTAGCGTCATTGGTTGCATAACCTAACGAAACATTCAGATTCAAATCTTTCATCAATTCGAATTTAAAGGTCTCGTTGATATTCAAATCAGTAACCAACAGTTTATTATCTCCTCCCAATTCAGCCAGCCAATTGGGGGTATATTCCGAGCCCCACTGATAAGGTTTTCCGTCAATTGTTTCAGTAGGAAATCCCGGACGAAGCGGCATTTCAGAAACAACTGCACTCAGCATCGTAGGAGCCACTTGGTTACGACGGCTCGCTGCAATCACGGAAGTGATGCTGAACCGGTCAGTTACTTTAAAGTTATTAGTCAGACGGAAATTGTAAAGTTCATTAGAGTTGTTACCCCACTTCAATGTACTGCCATCATACAAATACCCCAAAGAGAGACGATAATTCATTTTCTCGGAACCTCCGGAAATACTCAAATCATGTTGAGTCGAATTAGCTCCTCCCCACATTACGTCATTCCAATCGGTATCCATAAAAGTCAGGTCGGGCACTCCCGGGAAATAACCGGGCATCGGTTCGGCAGGATTCGTACCATTTACCAAATCCAGATATTGCCCCTTCAGGTTCTTTGCCATAGTGGCATATTTTATCCAGGCAGTATTAGTGGATTCCGGGTTATTTGACACAGCCTGTATTACTGCATCTGTCCATGCATCATAACCCATTAATTTAGGTTGCAATCCCACAATCTTCCGGGTATACGAACCGCTATATTCTATCTTGGCCTTTCCGGCATCAGGACGTTTGGTTGTAACCAGGATCACTCCTCCGGCAGCCCTTGAACCATAAATAGCAGCCGAAGCGTCTTTCAAGAAGTTAATAGATTCAATATCCGAAGCACTAAGATGAGCCATTACGCCAATACCCTCTGCCGGTACCCCGTCAATAATAACAAGTGGTTCGGAAGTGTTCTTTGAAACAGCTCCACGAATGGAAGCATTCCAACTTTCCTCACCCGGAGCAGCAGATGAACGTCTGATCAATACACCCGGAACCTGTCCCTGTATAGCCTGAAGAGGATTGGAAACTGTACCTTTATCCTTAAATATCTTCTGATCTACCACTGCAACGGAACCAGTCAGACTTTCCTTTTTCATTGAGCCATATCCCACCACCACAACTTCGTCCAGCATTTCAGTATCTTCATGCAGTACGATTTTGGGGAATGTTTTTCCTTTTACAGGAACTTCCAGCGTTTTATAGCCGATAAACGAAACTACAAGTGTACCACCTGATACATCATTTAAGGTAAAATTGCCATCAACGTCTGTAATAGTGCCATTTGTAGAACCTTTTAGTTTGACATTGGCGCCAATAATCGGTTCTCCATTTACATCCACCACTTTTCCACTCACCTTTACTGCTTGCATGATGACATTTACCTCCGGCATGTCAGCCCACGCCGATACAGAGTAACTGAACAAGAATGTCGAAGCCACAATAGCGGAGAATAAAGTTCTCCTTGGTGAAACTTTAAAGAAATCATTCTTCATACTTCTATAGTTTAAAATTAACAATTAATTTATTGTTGTTTAATATTCAAATACATTGCCTAATAAACTCGCGCACTTCATTACGCCCCGTCTGCAAATGATTCTCCACTGTACGACGGGAAAGACTAAGTTCCTCGGAAATCTCAGATACTGTTTTATTTTGAAAACGATTCATCAGATAGACTATACGACGTTGTGGAGACAATTGATATAGTTTGAACTTTTCAAGTGCCAAAATATCATTAGCAATAACATTACTTTCTGTTTCATCGTTAACGGTCGCACCATACTCATAAAAATAAGCCGACATTTCTTGTTTTCTATAATAACGGCGCAAATAATCAATCACTAAATTATGAGCAATAGAAAATATCATACTTCTCACCGTTTCTTCGCGCAGCATATGTTTATAATCCATCAGGCGAAGAAATACATCTTGCGCCATGTCTCTGGCAGATTCATAATCATTAATTCTACGATATATATAATTAATGAGTATGGGACATAAAGAAGCATAAGTTTCAGTCAGTAACTGACTAGTAGTAGAATTCATCGTCTGCATAACCTCCATCTCCATTTTAGTTTTTACGATAGAAAATAATAGAATCATTTTCTGATGAATAGAATACCAGCTTATCGTCTTTCAACCTACATATGGATGCATGAACCATATGCTGATGCAACCTTGCATTCTTTTCCCCATAAATGTATGGCACATCTTGAGACAATAAAGGTAAACTGTATATCAGATTGATTTTCCCTGAAGAAAGCAAATTGTATCTGGCAGATGCAGTAATAGAAGGAATATCCGATTTATCTGATTTCATAGTCCAGAACAGTGAATCTCCTTTCACCTTTAAACAAATATCACTATTAGCCACACTCCATTCAGAGATGTCGGGCAATGAACAAGCAGTATCAACCGGCTTATTACTTCCTATCAGAAAGGAAAGAAGTAAAAGGACTATAACTCCCAAAATGCTCTTCATAATATTGATTATTTAGTTAAACATCAGCAAGGATTCGTTCCTTATTCGAAAGACTTTCTATCCCTGTCCGATGCAAAACTACGCATAATCTTCCCCTACCCCAAATAATAAAAGCGCACTTTTATCTCAACTAAAGTGAGAATGGGATATATGAAATAAAACACTATTATTCAATCAGTTAGACATAATAAAATATGTCTCAAAAAAAGTGAGAATGAAGAAATCCGTCCCTTTACAAACCCTCCATTACTCCTTTTTAGATGAGTTACTCTTCCTCAAAAATCATATCCCCTTTTGCTTCTTGTTCCTTTTCCGCTTTTATCGTTTCCGGTCGAAGGGCACTCTTTGGAAAATACTTAGTCAACGGGTAACGGAAAAACTTCATTCGACTAATACGGGTCGTAAATTTACGGTCAGCAATAAAATAAACTTTGGAAAGACGCACCGTGTGAGGCATTACATCATCCGGATATTCACCTCCCTCACTGGTAATAGCCGTCTGAAAAGAACCCAGCCCGTGAATAGTCACGGACTCACCATTTTTCAGAATTGTTTCTATTACCTCAGGCAAATCAGCCAGAATACCCAAAACATCTCCCTTACTACACCCTTTCCTTGCAGAAAGGATATTCGCTATGTCTTCTTCTGTCTTTCCGCCCTTTACTTGCAGTTTACGCTGTACTGCATAATAGAGTTCCTTTACGCCCTCTATTGTCTTGAACTTCTTCTTCCTTACCAAATAAATCAATGCCATATTCTTTTGTATTAAAGGTTATAAACATACAATAATTAAGATGGGCATGTGGGAAGATCCTACATGCCCATCTCGGTATGCTCCACATGCGCATGTAGGAATGACCGACATGGGTATGTGGGAATCCGCATTTAACAAAGATACAGATTATATGTTATAATCAAACAGTTGTTATGCCTATTTGCTCACTTTATTCGCTCTTCATCTACAAAGTCTTTCTTATTCCTGTTTTTACAAACATTCAAGCAGGTGTTGTCCCTCCCCAAAAAAGCATAAAAAAGAATGGATACGCTACTCAAATTTCCTTTATCACAAAATTTTGCTTCTTACAATACTCCAATGGCGTCATTCCGGTTACATTCTTAAATACCCTGTAGAAAGTAGCTTTAGAGCTAAAACCACATTGTTCCGACAGAGCCTTCAACGTATATTTAGAAAGATTCTCCTGACTCAAACGATTCTTAATCTCATTGACACGATATACATTGATGAAATTCGCAAAGTTCACATTCATGTAATTATTGAGTAATTGGGAAAGTTCAGTTTCTGTACAACTTAATTTTAAGGCAACATCTCCTATGCTTAATTTTGGATTCAGATAGGGTTTCTCATGTTCCAAATAAGAAAGCAGATTATCAAGAAGCCCACTCACTTTCATTTCAGGCAACGCCGTTTTTTTATCTTTGCTTCTCTCCTGAACTGTGCTCAAAATTAGACGCTCATTTGTCATACGCTTTTTAAGTACCCATATCTTATAACAAAAATAGAGAACTAAAATGCTGATCAGGACAACCACAAATAGTACACCTGCCATGAAAGTATATGATTTTCTGACATAAACATCCACAGTCTGCATTTGATTTTCATCCCCCGGTACACGCAATTTAAAGATATAATGTCCCCCAGGCAGATCTTTATAAGAAACCTCATTAACACCGGTCTGTTTTAACCACTCCTTATCATAACCTTCCAGCTTATATTCATAGATGTTGGCATAAGGCAGCGCATAGTCCATATTGGAAAATTTAAAGCGAAGATTATTCTCGGAAGAAGGTAAGACAATTCCCTCCGATATATCCACATACGGAAAATCATATTCCGTATCGGAAACAACATAAGACGTTATGGTAGGCTTATACGTAAAATGAGGGTCAGTATCAATATTTCGAATTGAAGTATAGACTAATCCTCCTTCATTCGACCACCAGATAATGCTGTCATTAGATACAAAAAGACTATTATTGAATTCCAAACCACTTAACCCATCTTGTCTCTGATAAGTATAATGTTGTTTTTCTGCCGGATTATAACGAACGATTTCCTTTTGAGTGGTAATCCAATAAATGCCGTGAATGTCTTCCTGAATACAATAGACCTGATTGTCCGGCAACAGATTATCCGTTGTAAAATGATCATTTACAATCAAGTCCTTCCCGACTTTATACAAGCCATTGTCCGTACAGACCCACATATCTTTCCGCGAGTCTTCCATTATATACTTAATCTCCCCTTTTATAGGAGTATTAAAGCAGTCAGCCCGCATTTTTCCCGTAGTGATATCTAATAAGAACAAACCGAATTTGCTGCCTATCCACAGGCGATTCATCGGGTCAACATACAAAGACAATATGGTATTCGTTGTCAAAACAGAATTCATCGTATCATATTTCTTTAAGATATGACCATCAGGAGTGCTCTGATAAAGTCCGCTTTGAGAAGCAAACCACAAATTTCCCTTCGCATCTTCTACAATACTAAAAATACAGCCATACAGGAACAGTTCCTCCTGGGAGAAGTCCTTTAGAGACAATGTTTTTTCATCAAAGATATGCACACCGCCACCGTAAGTACCTATCAATATTTTGTCCTGTATACGGTTTATAAACACTACTATATCCGAACGCAAATTGGAAGAACGATTCTCCAGACTATAATTTATCACCTCACCTGTTTTCTCACGAATAAAGAAAAGACCCGTTCTTGTGCCGATCAACTTATCACCATTAGGGAACATATAGAAACTACGAACCCGATAATCTGTAGAATAAAAATCGTTTTTACTGTAATAGGAAAACTTGGCACCGATACGTGGTGTATAACTGATCCCTCCGAATTGGGTTCCAATCCAACGAATACCATTATCATACAAAAATGCAGTGATTGTATTGGAGTTGATAGAATTCCGTGCCTTCTCTTTATGAGAAATCACTTCAATACTTCCGTCTTCCAGAGACAACACTTTCAGTCCCTGTCCATTTGTACCGACAAACAACTGATTATCCTGTGCGTCAATCGTCATTATCAGATTGTGTTCGAAGCCATTCACTTTCGCAAATTTCTTCTCTGACATGTCAAAGCTGAATATTCCTTTATTAAAACTGCCCAAATAAATATAATTGCCTACCCGTGTCAGGCAAATGAAGAAGTTACTGTTTGATATATCTTCCGGCATTCGGTAAATTTCCGGTTTCATAGTCCGGATATCTATTTTTCCCAATCCATCAGCAGTAGAAAACCAATAGATATTCTTATCCTCACGAATGATTGACGTAATATGATTGCACGACGAAAGTCCTGTTTCCAAAAATATCTGACGGGGAGTATGATTATCTATTATATAAAGACCCGCTTCCGTTCCTGCCAAAAATTTTCCATCACTTATTTTGCGGACCGATTTGACAATAGTAGACGGAATATCCAGTTTTACAGCCGTATTAGTTTTGCGACTGAAATATTTCAAGCCGGAAACAGTGCCAAGTAATAATGTATCGTTATCCAATTCTTCTATAGACCATATATCATCTTCTGACAACACGGGATAAGTCTTAACCTCACAACCATCGAAACGGCAAAGACCAGATCTTGTTCCAATCCAAATAAATCCCGTTGCATCTTTTTTGATAGCACCCACTGTATTGCTTGGCAATCCCTCAAAAGTAGTTATACTGTAGTAATTCATAAGTGATGAAGCATACACTCCTTCCACTTTGAATATCATCAAAAGCAAAACTATGATAAATGGCAAAATATGGTTTTTCATAAGCAGGCATTCGCTTTTCTCAAACTTCAAGTACAAAGATAGTAAAAAATGAAAGATATTCGCAAAGGCACTAACGTATACTCAACCGAAAAATATAAAAAAACTATTATTATCAGAACTCATTCATCAATAATTCCGCAAAAACGTCGTATCTTTATTCTCAATTTAAGAAAGGAGTGATATGGATTTACGTACAGCAAACGTAACTAGATATATTCTTCCCCTGCGGGAAGGCGGATCATTGCCGGCTTTGGCCGAAGCTGACGATGAGTTCAAATATGTCGTAAAATTCAGAGGAGCGGGGCACGGAACCAAAGCCCTAATCGCTGAATTGATCGGAGGAGAAATAGCCCGTACTCTGGGCTTCAGAGTACCGGAGATCATCTTCCTGAATTTAGATGAAGCTTTCGGACGAACGGAAGCGGATGAAGAGATACAGGATTTACTGCAATGGAGCCGTGGATTGAATATCGGTTTGCATTTCTTGTCCGGAGCGTTGACCTTCGACCCTGTCGTACATCAAGTGGATGGTAAAACCGCCTCACAGATTGTATGGATGGATGCTTTTCTGACAAATGTGGACCGTACCATCAAGAATACCAATATGCTGATGTGGCACAAAGAATTATGGCTGATCGATCATGGAGCTTCCCTTTACTTCCAACATAGCTGGACCAACTGGCAGAAGCAGGCACTCACCCCGTTCGTGCAGATAAAAGATCATGTTTTATTGCCATTTGCCGACCAACTGGAAGAAACAGATACGGCATTCAGGCAGATACTAACCTCCGATAAGATACGGGAAATAGTCAATACCGTCCCCGACGACTGGCTGAACTGGACGGAAGGACAGGAAACTCCGCAAGACCTGAGAGATATTTATATTCAATTTTTAGAGGAAAGGATCAAGCATTCCGAAATCTTTGTAAATGAAGCGCAACATGCAAGAAAGGCACTTATATGAATACGCAACCATTCGTTTCGTTCCCAAAGTAGAACGTGAAGAATTTATCAATGTAGGTATTGTACTGTTCTCCAAACGGTGCAAATACCTCAAATCACTTTATACGATAGATGAGAATAAACTGAAACTGTTTTCTTCCGAACTGGATATGAATTGTCTGAAAGAAGGACTGCATGTCTTCGACAGGATTTGTTCGGGCAGTAAGGAAGGGGGAATGATAGCAAGCATGGATGTCCCCGATCGTTTCCGGTGGCTGACCGCTGTAAAAAGCTCATGTATACAAGTATCCCGCCCGCATCCCGGATTTTCCGAGGATTTGGATGCTACCTTGGAGCGTTTGTTCAAAGAATTAGTGCTTTAAACCATTGATCATGGAATTTATCAAAATAACGGAGCAACCATCGCTCTATGATGGCCTCGACAAGAAATCGGTAAAAGAGATTCTGGAAGATATCAATACTGAAGACCATAAAGTAGCGGATGCCGTGCAGAAAGCAATCCCGCAAATAGAAAAGCTGGTCACATTAATTATTCCCCGAGTAAAAAGTGGAGGAAGAGTATTCTATATGGGGGCAGGAACAAGCGGACGTTTAGGTGTACTCGACGCTTCCGAAATACCTCCGACTTTCGGTATGCCCCCCACTGTATTTATCGGACTGATAGCTGGAGGTGACACCGCACTACGAAACCCGGTAGAAAATGCCGAGGATCATACAGAACGGGGCTGGGAAGAATTGTCACAATATCACATAAATCCTAAAGATACTGTGATTGGAATAGCAGCGTCCGGAACTACTCCTTATGTCATTAGTGCTATGCGGACTGCACGTAAACACGGCATATTGACAGGATGTATCACCAGCAATCCTCATTCGCCTATGGCAGCCGAAGCCGATATTCCTATCGAAATGATTGTCGGACCAGAATATGTTACGGGAAGCTCACGCATGAAATCAGGAACCGGACAAAAGATGATTCTGAACATGATCAGCACCGCTGTTATGATAGAAATAGGGAGAGTAAAAGGAAATAAAATGGTCAACATGCAACTCACCAACCAAAAACTGATTGACCGTGGAACACGTATGCTCATCGAAGAATTTCATTTGAACTACGATGAAGCAAAATCGCTCTTATTACTGCATGGTTCAGTAGAAAGAGCGATTGAAGCTTATCAGAATAAAGGGTTATGATAAATACAGCCCCTCATTTTATGTAAGATCACTTATCTTTCACTTCAAGTCGTTTACCGTATATACGAAACTCACCAATATCCAACAGCCCGGGCATGCCTTTCCCACTTGGCATATACACCTTCAAATAACGATAAGAATTTTGCTTCTCATCAATTTTTACGGGAAGCACTTGCATATCTTCACTAAATCCGGCAGGGTATTCTGTGAGTATATTCCAATTTTCTTTGTCATTCGACCCAAGTATAATCGTTTCTCTCACACGGTCCGGAAAATTGGCTCTTGCCTGTAAACCAAAGCTATTGACTTTCACCCTAAAATCCTCACCAAAATCTAATACGAACTCTTTATTAGGACCGAAGATACTGGCATTATCATAATTATCTCCATTACTATACACAAAAAAATTGGTACCTCTCGAACTGACTGAAGTTTTGGTATAATCCAATGACCCTTCTTCTCCAAGTAAACAGGGATTCAATAATTGCAAATCATTGATAGCTTCCTGTAAATGGTTAAAAGCTTCAATGATATGATTCTTGGGGGATTTTGTAACTTTTTCTAATGCTAAGGCAACACGTTTTTCCCCAGATCTGACATATTCTTTAATTTCCGGTTCATATGATCGCATGATATGACGTACTACTTCTTTTCTAGTTTTGCCTACAAATATTTCAATCGGAATCATAGACGTAGAAATGCCATTTTCTATCGATATATACACTTTATATAAACCAGCATCTTTTTTCCCCGGCTTCCAATAAAACATGCCGGTTTTCCTATCCAGACTGGCTCCATCCGGCAAGCCATATGCTACAAAATTACTTGTTTTTCCTGTCGTATCAGAAAGATTCAGATATCTCTTTTCAATCGGCTCTCCCTGACAAGAATACAATCTATCCACTCCCTTTCGGACATTCAGTTCTACAGGACAGATTTGTTCTTCATTGCTATTGAAATAATCGAAATCGATGGTGGCTTTTTCTTCCATCGGATACACATTGAAATACAATAATGTAGAAAATCCGAACATACTACTAGTTATAACTTTCGGATCACGTTCTAAAACTATATATCTCCACTCTCCATGTGTATCTGGAATATATACAGATGCAAATGCGGGATATCTTCTTTGATAATCCTCACCATTGTGAAAATCTATACGTGCCGGTGCATCCGATCTAACAAGAATACCCGTCTTTCCGATAGGAAAACTTGTACTTCCCTCCAGATTTACCATTGTACGCGGCATACCGTCTCGCAATGTCATCCTCACAAAAGTGCGTTCTTGTTCACTTTTGACTTCCAATGGGAGGTCATTATCTGAATGCGGATAAAGAACATCTGCAATTCGGGACGCTGACAGATCTATATAATAATCTTCCACTTGCCGGATTCCTTTGGGCAATGCCGCAAACTCCTCTTGATCCAAAGCCAAGGCTATCTGAGCTTTTTGTAAATCCGGTACTCCTACTGCCGCTGTTTTAGGAAGACCGGCGAAGAAATCAAAGTTATTATTATGTAATGTACTTATAAACTCTCCTGTTTCGATACGCCCTTTCTGAGCTTCAATCGCTTTTAAAACTGAGATTTTCAATGCCGGATATTTATTAAAATCATACCCAAGTCCACGAAACCGATAATAAAAAGCCGGATACCCATTCATATTAATCCGACCCCGATATTCCGGACAAATATTTTTATATATTGCCGGACGTTCACCTAAAGAAGAATAAACTGGTATCCATTTAATCCCATATCCTATATTATAACGACTAAAATATTCCGCCGCTTGCAACAAACGGTCATTCAAAAAGCTACAACTTTTTACGCCATTTGCATTTTGTGTTACTTGTCCGGACACAGGATCTACTTTGGTTTCCTGTAAATCAATCATTCGTGTGATCAGATTCAGATTGTCTATATTTCCAAAAGCATGTGCTCCATCTCGCCCCATTTCTACCAATTGTACACATGGTTCCACTAATTCGCCTGTAACAGCATCTTTATCCACCATACGGCATACTGCCTTCATCGCTCCATTAAATCCTTGATTTGGAGCATTCTTATTTACCGTAGTCATTTCAACAGCATCTTCGTATCCTAACCGGTCATCGACCAGAATTGTGGCAGCCATATATCCAACCAAAGAATATGTATGCTGATTCATAAAATAGCCTTTATGCTCCAAAATAGTCTGACGAATGGAACGAATAGCATTTTGCTCAAAGTCTCTGATCATCTCTGCCGTAACAATCAAGTTTTCATCAACCGGCATTGTATACCGCATTATTTCAGCTGCAGCGCAAAATACGTATACACTCTTTCCTAACTTTATGTGACTGTCAGGAAAAGCCCGAGGAAAAAAATCTTCACGAGAGCCATACCATTTTATTAGCTCTAATGGAATTTCACGATATGATTCATTACCGGTTACTACATAAAGTATTGCTTGTGTCCAAGCGAGTTGAGCATCATCAGTAAATGCACCAATACCGCCATTATTCAGAATACGTTCGCATTTACGCATCCGGACATTACGATCCGCATATTTTGATCGTCGTAGTCCTGAGAAATAATCAACCCAAGGAGATTGTCCTTTTAAGACGCCTTCACGTAGATTCTCCAAAGTTTCAGCAGTACATCCAATACCCGGATGAATAAATCCGGCCTCCGAACGTATTTCTTCTAACTTTACTTTATTGTTCGTTATAATACTCTCCTGGGCATGTACAAAATATCCTGCTAACAAGAATAATGTCAATACTAAAGTTTTATCCACAATACTCCTGTATGACCGATAAAATTCTAAGAAAAAAAACTCTAATGAAATTATATGTTTACTCATAGTATCCTTTTATGTATTTCTAAAATTACTTGTCGGGTATGAAATGCAATGCAGCACCACCGGACTCCTTCAACTTCAATGTCAACTTGTCACCGGCCTTTATCTTCTTATGAGTGGTACGAACTTTCGTACGTGTATTCAATTTATCATCATCTTCGTACAAGCTAACCATGTATTTCGTTCCCGGTTTCAAAAAATCTGTAGACAAAGTAATGGTACGTGCTTCAATGTTTGTCATAGCACCAACAAACCATTCTTCCCCCGAACGGCGAGCCTGCACGATATATTCTCCAATTTCGCCGTCAAGCGCACAACTCTCATCCCAAACTGTTGGAATGTTTTTCCAGAAATCCAATTCTTTTTCCCCTCTGTACATTGCCGGATTGTCATACCAGAATAAAAACTGCAAAGGGCTATAATAGACTGCTGCCATAGCCAATTGATGTGCTTTTGTGTTTTTCACCCGACCATTAAAATAACAGAGTGTATAATCTCCTGCACCTGCCAGAAAACGGGTATAAGGGAGAATGGTATTGTGTGTTGCATCCGGCATCTCTTCATTTCCACCGATTCCTTCTTGCGTCATCAGATTAGGATAAGTACGGCTGAAACCGGTCGGACGATATTCATCATGAATATCCACCATCATTTCATATTCCGCACATTTACGGACTGCATCATGTAACCACGTACTCCAATGCTGATTACCTATCTGTACAAAACCGAATTTAATTCCTTTCAATCCCCATTTTTTATACAATGGCAATAAAGAATCTAGCTGTTGTACCAAAGCACGTTGATTGACATAGACCATTAATCCAATGCCTTTAGATTCTGCATATTTACATAAAGCGGGAATATCAAGATTTTTATCCGGAGAAACCGTAGTAGCATCCGAACTCATTTTCATTTCCGGACCATACCATCCTGCATCCATATGTACATATTGAATGCCACGTTCCACTGCAAAATCAATGGCTGCTTTTACTTTCTCCTGTTTTAAGTCTCCGGAACGGAATACTTTCCCGGGCTTAATCCAAGAAGTATCCGATATCCGACAGGGAGTATTTAAGTTCAAAACCAGATCAGTATGATTGATCAAATCGACCGGACGTTCGGCAGCCATAATAACACGCCAAGGGGTACTGTAGGGAGAAATTACGTCAACACTGCTATACAAACTAGTTTCCAGTGTTGAAGGCTTTTCTGCAGACAGACGGAATTTACCACGAGCATAATCCACCATCTCCGCTTCCAATAATGCAACGGTCAGTCCATCAGGCAATTTCATAGTCAAAGGACGTTCACTCTCTTCTTCTCCCCACCCTGACAGTGGACGAAGTTCATAGGGACCTTGTGCCCAACGTTCATAATAAGCCATTGTACCTTCAGGCATTGTGAAAGTTGTTTGTTCACCTGTAATATGTAAAAATAACCCATTGGTTGTTTCCGGAAAATGATAACGGAATGCTACTCCCTCGTTATAGGCACGGACAACAATATTCATAAAGTAGCTTTTACGCTTGTCGTAACCACCTTCAATCATCCCTTGTCCTTCTCCCTTGCGAAACTTTAAAGTCATTTCATTATAACAATCCCGAACTTCGGCACGTTCTCCATATACAGGTTTCCATATTTCATCGCTTTTCCGATGTTCGGTATCCGTTAATTTCAGATTTTCGCACCAAAAATGGCAGGTATCGTTCGGCACTCCCAATGCCGATTCAAATAGCTGATTCTTTATCTGCACACCAAGTTCGCTCTCCTCCACTACCGGACGATTCTGATAAGTCAGCGTATAATACATCCGTGCATTATCCTCTCCTAACGAACGCTGGTAAAAGGTGAACCGATACGCTCCGTCCGGAGAAGTCAGCTCCTGACGGGTTTCTGTCATCATATTCTGCGCCTTTGTCAATGCCGGCATTGCCAACAGTAAAAGCAAGATACTTTTCTTCATTCTATTTAAGTTCATGTTTATCCGTTTTTCTAATATATACGAACGAACTAGTGATTTTACTTAATCTGCCTTACAAAGAAACACTGTTTTGTTTTAAGTTCTTTTTATATAAATCTCTTTTCTAATATTTCTGCAAATATAAGAAAACATCTTGCAAAAATAAGCACAACATCAAATTCAAAAAGCAGCTACTTTTGCATCAATTCATATAAGTAATACATAAAACCATGAACGAATTATTTAGTATTGCCGGTAAGGTGGCTGTAATTACCGGAGCAGGTGGTGTATTGGGAGGAAATATCGCCCAGCACTTTGTACAGCAGGGAGCAAAAGTTGTAGCGATCGATATCCGCCAGGAACAGTTGGATAACCGTGTAGCGGAACTAAAACAATATGGTCAGGATGTTATCGGTATTATTGGAAACGTGCTGGACATCGCCAGTCTGGAAAAAGTAGCGGAAGAGATTGTTGCCCAATGGGGACAGATTGATATTCTGCTGAATATTGCCGGAGGCAACATGCCGGGAGCCACTCTTGAACCGGATCAGAACTTCTATGATATGGACATTTCCTGTTGGGAGAAAGTGACCAGTCTGAATATGAACGGTACAGTCTATCCGTCTATGATCTTTGGTAAAGTGATGGCAGAACAGAAAAAAGGGTGCATTATCAATGTGTCTTCTATGGCTGCTTACAGTGCCATCACCCGTGTACCGGGGTATTCGGCAGCAAAGATAGCCGTAGCCAACTTCACACAATGGCTTGCCAGTGAAATGGCTCTGAAATATGGTGACGGCATCCGTGTAAATGCCATTGCTCCCGGTTTCTTTATCGGCGATCAGAACCGTCGCGTACTTATCAATCCGGATGGCTCGCTGACTGACAGAAGCAAAAAGGTTTTAGCCAAGACACCGATGAACCGTTTTGGTGATATTAAAGAATTGAACGGTGCCGTACAATTTTTGTGTAGCGAAGCTGCCAGCTTTGTAACCGGTGCAATGTTGCCTATCGACGGTGGCTTCAGTGCATTCAGCGGCGTATAAAGAGAAGAAACTATGATGGAAAAAACATGGAGATGGTTTGGCAAGAAAGACAAGATTACCTTGCCAATGCTCCGGCAAATAGGTGTGGAAGGGATTGTTACAGCTTTGCATGACATACCGAACGGAGAAATATGGACAGTAGAAGCGATTAATGATCTGAAGTCCTATATAGAGTCATACGGACTGCGCTGGTCCGTAGTAGAAAGTTTGCCCGTATGCGAAGCAATCAAATATGGTGGAACAGAACGTGAACAGCTGATAGAGAACTATAAAGTAAGCCTTGCCAATCTGGGTAAATGTGGAATAAAAACAGTTTGCTATAACTTTATGCCAGTTATCGACTGGATACGCACAGACTTGCAGTACCCCTGGCCGGACGGTACTAGCTCATTGTATTATGACCGTATCCGTTTCGCCTATTTCGACATAAAGATACTGAAACGGGAAGGGGCTGAAAAAGATTATAGGGAAGAGGAACTTCATAAAGTTTCCGAACTGGATCAGGTGATCACCGAGAAAGAGAAGGATGATCTGATTGATACCATTATCGTTAAGACACAAGGATTTGTTAATGGGAACATCAAAGAAGGAGACAAAGAACCAGTCGTTCTCTTCAAACGGTTGTTAGCTTTGTACAAGGATATTAACCGTGACATCCTACGAGAAAATATGTGTTACTTTCTTTCTGCCATTATGCCGGTTTGCGAAGAGTATGAAATAGATATGTGTGTGCATCCCGATGATCCTCCATTCCAGGTTCTCGGGCTTCCTCGTATCGTCACCAATGAAGAAGATATAGCCTGGTTCCTGAATGCAGTAGACAATCCGCACAACGGACTGACATTCTGTGCAGGTTCCTTGAGTGCCGGTGAACACAATGATACCCGCGAATTGGCAAAGAAGTTTGCCAAACGTACGCATTTTGTACACCTACGCAGCACAGCCGCCATGCCGGGTGGAAACTTCATTGAAAGCTCTCATCTTTCGGGAAGAGGACATCTGATTGATCTTATCCGCATTTTCGCAAAGGAAAATCCGGGCTTACCTATGCGTATAGATCATGGACGGATGATGCTGGGAGACGAAGACAAAGGCTACAATGCCGGATATTCTTTTCACGGACGTATGCTGGCGCTGGCACAGGTAGAGGGTATGATGGCAGTGGTGGATGATGAGATAAAACACCAAGTAAGTCTTTAGTCTACGTTATTCTCTTTTAAATATAAAAACATGATAAAAGAGACTGTTTTAGAATAGAGGTTAGGTCCCCCAAAAAATTCCAATACAGTCTCTTTTAGTAAATTTCCTTACTTTATTATTTTTACCGGAAAGAGCAAATGCGTTTATTCATACTATTCAACGCACAATTAAAATATAAATTTATATTTTAATTACCTAACACAGATCTTACTAATACATAAATCTTTGCCAGACTTCTGTATAGATAAACGCAATACACAGGCACCCGCAGTAAGAGTTAATTCTCCTATTTTTTGTTCTTTCCACTGTTCTGAAACAGGTAATATGACAGTTTTTGTCCCTCTCCCCTGATCGGAAGCAACAGAGAACACAGGGGCTGATTTTGCCTTATAAGTAACAAACACGGTATACGCTCTTGTCTCAGGCACTTTAACTGTATAGTTCATCCATTCACCATCTTCCACTTGAGTCACAACATACTCATCGTCCACCTTTAGCAGTTCAACAGCACCATCCGGACGGTAGTCGCTTCCTCTTTTATTCCCTATATTATGATAAGTATGTCCTTCTGGATTCTCTGACAAACAGTAATAATCATAATCTGCCGCCTGTATGCAGGAAGGTAACTTATGAATACCGGAAATACGCTGTCCATCAACAAAAGTAACCGGTTCACCTGCCATCCAAGGGGTCAGCCGTTTGGTCAGGGTCCCCCAACCAGTCCACTCATAAAACCAATTAGGAGCTACCCCCCAGTTTTCACACCCATAGTGTTCTATCATGTAATCACGATAACGCTGTAGCCAAGTGTATTTCTCAACCGGCAATCCGCTACGCACTGCATAATGCGCCAATGCCATCTCCCTTGTTCCTCCGGTTCCTGAGACATCTCCTCGTCCATGAGAAGAGATGTTCACTGACTCCCAACGCCCGCTACGACTCTTAATCTGAAGATATTTACCATTATCAAAGGTCACTTCATTTATATCTTTCGTCACTCCTGTTGGTTCCCAAGGTATTCTCTGGTCCTCATAAGATTGAATCTCAGATAAATTATACCGATAGTTCCACTCTAATCCGAGCAATAGACGGTTATTTAAACTACTATATAAAGAATCCCCCTGATTCCATGCCATTTCTGCAATAGCAACATAATTATGCAATCCGGCCAATACGTGAGCCTGATCGCGACTGGATTCCTGACATTGTCCATTAGGATAAATATAATATTGCAATTGTTCATCATAGCCATAATCCTGAATCTCTTTTTTCCGCCCTTCCAGTTTATAGTCAATCATTGCAGATGAAATACGAATAGGCTCCTCGCTCGATATAGCCGGTCCAGATGGGTATGGCAAGTCATCTTCACGATGTTTCATTCCCAACAGATAACGATAAGCTCGATCATACATAATCTCATTATCCAGATAAATAGCCATTGCCATCATACTGCGTGCAGCAAAAAGTCCCTGATTGCCAAAACGTGCCGCATCAAAATTATAGATATTCCAATAAAAAGTAACTCCATTCTTTGAATCATCCCAATAATTAGCATACTTAGCAGAAAAGTCTTCTGTGTTACTATATCCGGGATGAACCAGCATATCTTTGAAACGTTGCTGGTCTTCCGGCTTCCAGTCCGAATAATCTCTCATCATTTCAGCGGCATCAATCAACAAATAAATTTTGCCATTATCTAACGGCCCAGTTCCGCGGCTACTGGTATTGATATAAAAAGAATTTGCATTCAGATACTCCACAGCTTTTCGTGCATAAGCTTCATCTCCTGTCAGATGCCAAAGAAGAGCCAAATCGTGGGCGCGACGTCCATCTACTCCAATTGTTGCATTGAAACGTCCTCCCTGTATCTGTTCTCCCCGATTAACTACAGGAGCATCGAGTGAAGAATAGGATGATTCTTTCAACTTTAAAAAAGTTAATAATAAGGTTCCTGTCTGGCTTCAACCATTGCTTTCATACGGTCAAAGTCTCCTTGTGTATAAGTAATACCCGGATGAACAAAACGACGCTGAGACTGAGCCGAGGCTATCTCTATAAACCCGGCAATAACAGATAAGATAAATAATATTACAGTTTTTCTTCTCATAGTACAAATATAAAGTCTTTATTGTTTCTATCCTTACATACGAATGAGAAAGTTGATTCGCCTATTCTCCCTTCTTATTTTCATTCCTTTAAGATCGTTTCACTCCCGCATTAATATTCTTTGCTTAATAGAAATAATATGTCCATCAACGGATGCCTCTCTTATCATTTTTTACATTAATCATTCTAGAATATATTTTCACATCATCCTTATGGATAGGATAAAAAATAGTTTATTATAGGGCTAACTAAAAATCCGAAAAGTCAAAATTAAACTCCTCACGACAAAAGAACACGACTTTCAGTTAGCCCTATATAATTATTCAATCAGATAAGCACGAACTTCGGCTGCACTAACCCATTTATCGCGATTACTCTTCGTAAATACAAGTTTCAGATAACGCCCGGAAGTAGCTCCAAAGAACGAACGGCCAGTCACATCTTTATTATTTGCATCACCAAAGACTATTGAGCCGACCAATGGTGCATTATCCGGATGGTCACCAACGTAAATTTCTACAGTATTGACATCTGTCAACTGTCCGTCGTTACGTCTGTCTAACTCCACCTGAGATAACCGGGTTCCCTCTCCCATGTCAATCAATAGAGTTTGAGGAAGATCAGGAGTACCAGTGCCTGCACCCCATTTATTATGCCACATGGTATTACCGTTACCATCAAATGCTCTTTCAGGATTATTCCCATTCTGGTAAGAAGTTGCTGTTGCTGTCCATGCAGAACGGTCTAATTCCTGATAGATACCATATATTTTCACCTTACAAATACCAAGTGCTCCTGCTCCATCTTTTGCTGTGGCTGTTATAGTCACCGTACCGGATGAAATAGCAGTAACCTTTCCATCTTCATCAACTGTGGCCACAGTCTCATCAGATGAGGTAAAGATAACCTCCTTATTAACTGCAGTTACCGGCAACACAGTCCATTTAAGCTGCAAAGGTTCCTCGCCCTTGATTATAAACAAATCATTCGCATCAACAAATGAAATATCACTTACTGTTTCAGGGCTTGTTATCTGTATTGTAAATATTGCTATAATATCAGTGCCATCCAACGAAGAAACTTTCACTTTTCCAATGCCAGGTTTTACACCTGTTATGACTCCTTCATTTGTAATTGTAAAAATGTCTATATTCAAAGATTCATAATTTAAAGCTGTATTGTCTGCATAATATGGGGTTACCAACACAGGGAGTTTTGTCGGTAATCCCATAGCAACACGGAATTCCGTCGCATTATCCTGCAATTTAATTGTCTCAATCTCATAAGAATCTTTACCTTCATACGTATTGCAAACCATCTGTCCTATTACAATTCCATCTTCGTGACTAGTAGTTGTAATAGCCAAATATAAATCATTCTGAATCAAGGCCCGTTCTTCTTCAAGAGATAATCCGGAGAATGATGAAAGCATAAAATTCATTCCATTCTCGTTCGTCGGATTATTATTAGAAGACTTTAAGGTACGGATCGGATTGCTCCTTTGATTTCCCTTATATATTTTAATTCCTGTTACAGCATCTTTACCATTGACAAACAAGTCTTTCCAAGTCACAGACAATGTAAATGTCTGCATCCCTTTATCATAAAGTCCATCTACTTGTCCTTTCGATTCTAAATCAGCCTTTATCCGATAAGATTCACCGGCACCGGAAACCATCCCGTCACCTTCCACACAGCTATGTAATAACAGTAGCGATACAATACCTAATATATAATTTATAAGTTTCATAATCTTAGTTTTTACCAGTCAATTAATATCCGGGATTTTGTTCCAAAGCATCTGATTTTGAAATTTCAGACAGTGGAATAGGCCACCAATATAAACGGTCATCCCAAACATGATTCATCACTTCAATCCGTCGGTATGTGAATGTCTCACTTCCGTCATCATGAGCCTTACGAGTAATTTCCATACCGTGGCTTGGTCCATCCAGAACTTGAGGAGCAATTTTCCAGCGACGTACATCCCAATAACGATGTTCTTCAAATGCAAACTCAATCTGGCGTTCGGTATAAATCAGTTCGCGCATTTCCTCTTTTGTTAAATTATCAAGCACACCATATCTGTCTTTCCCTGTTTCACCTTCTTCAATATCAGCACGCTGCCGGATTGCTCGAATATACTCTTTAGATTCTTCAGGCGCAGGAGCTCCATCCGGAACTAACTCATTAGCAGCTTCTGCCGCTATCATCAAAATTTCTGCATATCTCATCAAAATAGTAGGACGGAAAACATAGGTTTCCAAACCTCCATTATCAAAGACTGACTTCATGCGATAATATCCGGTAGACGTAGCATTCGGCTGATAAATACCATCTTTGGAAGCGCTGGTTTCATCAAAGTTTCCATTCATCACAAAATCACCTGTATAAGTTCTCATCTTGGCATCTTTAAAACCATTCATAAATCGATAAGCGCCATTATATGAAACAGTCGCTTTCAATCGCGGATCACGATTGTCATACATTCCATCGCCATCTTGATAAGTGTATTTACTACGACTGTCACCACGCGGGAAACCATCTGCCATAGGGAAAGCATCAACCAGCTCCTGTGTAGGGAACCCTGTCAATTGGTTCAAACCCGAGAAGCGGGTTCCGCGTGAATTCGGTGCAAAAAAGCCATCCAGCTTAATACGATTTTGACCAACACTAGCTTCATTTTTCATAAAATCACAAAAAATGGATTCTTTACTACTGACCAGATCATCCATGAAAGCATGGTAAAACTTAGGCCACCAACTCTTAGTCGGAGTCGTATTATCAATAACCCCCTGTCTCAATTCATACCAGATACCTGTTTCCGCTCCAGCTTGTGCATTATTCATATCCATAAACTTCTTTGCAGCATCATAAGCCAACTGCCAACGTTCTTTACTATATGAACCGTAAGACACTAACAAACCAGGATCATCTGCCCGCTGACAATTTACCAACGGACTTGCAGCATACAAATAAATCCTTGCTTTTAATGCCAAAGCTGTCATTCCACAGGCACGACCATCACTTCTTGCATGAATACCTCCGTCTGGGTCTACTCCCCCCAGATTATGAATATGACCGGAACGTTCCAGATAAAGGAATGCACTGTCACACTGATCTACTGCATACTTTACACTTTCTTCATACGTACTACGGGGAACATTTATTTTTTCCTCTTCACTGTACACTTTGTCATCAATCAACGGAATTCCTCCATAATGCTTAATCATAGTAAACACATACCATGCACGTAAGAAAAAAGCTTGCCCTTTCCAATATTCTATCGAAGATTTATGAAGCAGTTCTCCTTGTTTGTTAGGATCCGAACTCAGAATTTTCCCAATCGTTCCATCATTATAGTTATTCATAAAGATATTAATGCCACGCCATTTCCGATAAGTATTCTTCCACGCATCATTTTCGGCATTGCTCGCATTTACCGTATTCTGAGCCAGATACATCCCCATCCTGCCCTCAGCCGCTCTAGCTTCGGATTCTTTGGCGGGAAGATCCAAACCACATCTATTAAAACGGTTGTAGGCAAATGAATAACCGATACTACTATAGAAATCATTAATCACATTCGCAACTTTAGCACTATCCGAATAGATTTTTTCTTGTGTCTCAGACACATCTACTTTCTTGTCCAAATATTCATCACTACAAGATGATAGTATACAAATGCCCAAAGCACCTGCTATAATCGATTTTGTTAAATATTTCAGTTTCATAATTTGTTGTCTTAAAATGCACACTGTAAACCAAACATGTAACTTGTCTGAGTCGGATAAGCAGAACTATTGACGTTCTCCGGGTCCATACTCAATTTGTTCAGATTAGAGAAATTCAGCAGATTGTATCCGGTCACATAGAGACGTACCGCTTTTACTGTATTCTTAGTTACCTTCTGAAGCCATGCCTGTGGTACCTGATAAGCCAATTCCGCACTTCTCAAACGTATATAAGAAGCATTAAGATACCAGAAATCGGAGAGATGGGTACTATAATTGTTATTCTCCCAAGTCGTGATGCCTAAACGTGGAAAGCTGGCATCTGTATTCTGAGGTGTCCAACGATCTAACATCAATTCCTGCATATTATTGGCGAATGGAACCAAGTTGCCACCCATATTGGGAATTGCATAATCAAATGCTCCCTGCCATAACATATTAAAAGAAAATCCTCTCCAGTTACCTCCTAAAGTTATACCATACGAACATGTAGGAATATCCGGCTTAGAAATATAAGTCTGGTCGGCCTCGTTTATCAGACCGTCTCCACTCAAATCAGCATAACGCAAATCTCCCGGCTGAAGATTACTAGCCCAAGTAGGCGCTGGAATACCTTGTTTCAATTTACCATTTTGATCAAAATCCGCTTGTTGATAGAAACCGATGCAATGCAATCCCAGTTTAGTACCAATACGCTGTCCTGTTTGCGCCTGATAAGCATATGCTGGCGCCTCACTTCTATATACAATTTTATTTTTTGCATAAGAAAAGGTACCTCCGACATTAAACCCGAATTTACCGATATTGCCACGATAATTGATTTCACCGTCAAAGCCTCTGTTATCTGTTTTACCTATATTACGCTTCGGCAAATCCTGACCAATAATCAACGGAATATCACCGCTTTCAATCAACTGGTCATAACGCATATTATAAAAATAATCGATAGTAAAGCGTAAACGTCCGTCAAGCATATTCATATCCAGACCAATATCCAGTTTCTTTTCTTTCTCCCACGTTGCTCCTGAATTAACCAACGCTCCTTCATAAGTAGTATTTCCCCAAGGATTGCTGTTAGATCCCCAAATGACTTCTGTAGTATTCTTGTCTTTATTGAAAGAGTTGTCACTTCCTACTAACCCATATGAACCACGCAATTTAAACAAATCAAAGAAAGGGAACAGCTTTTTAAAGAATTTTTCTTCTGACATATTCCAGCCAACAGAAACTGCAGGAAACCAACCGAATTTCTTATCTCCCACAAAACGGTCGTTACCATTGTATGCAGCATTAAATTCCACCATATACCGATGTTTATAATCGTAGCCAACACGCCATGTCATGCTTTGATCATTGTCAGACAAAGCATTTTTATCAATATACGACTGACGGCTAATCAAATACAAAGCATACAAATGATGAGTAGCATTAAAAGTACGGTCATAGTTTACACGTCCCTGATAGGTTACCGTATAATTGAACGTTTTGTCATCTCCTCCCAAACCATATACAGGAAACTTCACAGAACCTCCTCCACGAGCTGTATAAGCGTTCGTATTAGGATCATATGTATAAGCAGGCAAATCTCTGCTACGGGTCAATTCACGAGTTTCATTAAAATTACCGGCATAAGACACCAGTCCCATGACAGAAAGTCCTTCTGTTACAAAATCCAGTTTCTGATCAGCACTAAGCAACACATTAAAATTATTTTTGTAATACCTTTTATAGCCACAATTTGCATAACGTGCAATAGGATTGACAGGATTCGAAGTTGCTACTCCCGGATGAGTTGCATAAGATGGTTTCCCATTCGGCAAAGTCAAAGGCATCGCATAAGCTGTAAGAATCGTATAATCCTTAATTTCATCAAAAAGTGTCTTCTTGCTATTATCAATCGCACCGGCAGGTGTATTCTGAGTTTCGAAACGACCATTCAAATCCAAACGAATATGAGTTGTTTTAGTTGGAGTAAAATCCAAATTTGAACGGAAGTTATAACGGCGATAATAATAATTGTTATCTATATCTTCGCCAGCCTGTGTCGGCTTATAGTGTTTCATCATCCCCCCCTGACTATAATAAGCCAACGAAGTAAAGTATTTCACAAACTTATTACCACCACGAATATCAACAGCAAAACGCATCGAAGGAGAACGTTTTGCCAATACTGTGTTTACCCAATCTACATCCGGATGACCATAAGGATCTTTCCCATTCCGATAAAGGGCTAAATCTTCCGGAGAGAATTGTAAAACAGGCTGTTCACCCAATCCGTACGCATCGTTCAACTGTGCCTCATTATATAAGGAAGCAGTCGTATAAGCGTCCAATACTGTCGGCATCTTAATAGCCTGGTTAAAACCAGCTTCCGCAGTAAAGTTAATGGTAGGCTTTCCTTCCTGACCTCGAGTTGTTTTCACAACCAATACACCGTTAGCACCTTTCAAGCCATAGACTGCAGTCGTAGAAGCATCCTTCAAAATAGTAATACTTTCTATCTCATTAGCGCTTAACTGTGCCAACTGGTCATAAGAATATTCAATATCATCGACAATAATCAACGGCTTATTATCACCGTTCAATGAATTGACGCCTCTGATGAAAAAGTCCGCAGCATCTGATCCCGGCTGTCCACTACGTTGAACCGAAAAGAAGCCCGGCAAACGTCCTGCCAACACATTATTGATACTACCTACGGGCACCCGTTTGATTTCTTCCGCTTTGATGCTACTGGCAGCACCAGTCATTGTGATACGGCGTTGTTGTCCGTATCCCACAATGACCACTTCATCCAGTCCTTTAGCATCCGGCAACAAATTGATATTAACAATCGGGCGTCCATTAACATTCACCGTCAAAGTCTGATATCCGACATATGAAATGATCAACTGCCCATTCAAATCTTTCACTTTCAGTTGGTAGTTCCCATCCAGATCTGCAATAGAACCATTTTTCTGATTGCCTGCCTCCTGGACAGTAGCACCAATTAAAGGTTCTCCTTTCTCATCCAGTATCTGCCCTTTTATCACTTTTTCGTTCTGGGCGTATATTGTTGTTCCCACAAAGAGAAACAACAAGAATAGTATGATATTTTTTGCGTTCATAAGTATTCTGTTTACTGATTAATAACCCGGATTTTGTTTAATATTCGGATTATATAAAACTTCGTTGTTATCAATCGGAAGCCGATACATCCGGTTATCCCAAAATGGATTGGTGACTACCATATTATAATCATAATGAAATGTATTATCCGCATTTTTGGTAATTTTCACCCCATGCAGCGGTTTGGAATAAACATCTTCTGCTATTTTCCATCTTCGAATATCCCAAAAGCGACTTTCTTCAAAAGCAAACTCACAACGACGTTCGTTACGAATAATTTTTATTAGTTCCTCGTAACTCATATTTCTTTTCAGTGTATAAGGATTCAGTCCGGCACGCTCACGTACCTGTTCTATTGCTGCATATACAGTTTCATCAGAGATAGTTCCCTGCCCTTGTGCCTTGTTCAAATATTCCGTTTGAGCTTCGGCATACATCAACAAAACATCAGCATATCGTACAATCATCCAAACTCCCGGCATGGTCGCATGATAATTAGTTTTATGAAAAGTCGTCTCCTCTTCATCTTGTGCCAAATGACGCTTCAAGTAATAACCGGTCTTAGTTCTGATACCTTCATTATTAGGATTATCCTTATTATTATCTGCTCCCCCCTCTGACATATCCAAAGTACGTTTCAACCATCTTGCTCCATTATAAAATATTGTCTGGTTCAAACGTGGATCGCGATTTACATAAGGATTCTGCGGATCATATTCTCCACTAAGTTTAGCTTCTTCAATCGTTTTGCCGTTCTTCATAGGAAAAGCATCAACCAGTTCTTGAGTCGGACTAGTTTGCCCCTGGCATGCGCCATATTTTTTAGAACCGGGATCATCCGTTCCCATAGGAGAATTCCGATATCCCCAACTTCTATCGTATGTACCATTTCCATACTGTCCATTTCTTACCCACAGAACTTCTCCGTTCACAGCAGTACGGCTTAAACGTGTACGATCTTTTTCCAACATGAATTGTCCGGAATTGATAATTGTCCTACAGATATCCGCTGCATATTTCCATCTTTCCGGATTATTTTCAGGATAGCCCAGCCAAAGTTCTCCCGCATTGCCTGTTCCATTTACAAGCGGACTTGCAGCATAAAGCAACATACGTGCTTCTATTCCCATTACTCCCCATTTACGCACTTTCGCAAAGTCTTTATCGCTACCTTCCGCTTCACTATTCTTATCTTCATTCGGTGATTTACGTTCACCTAAATCTGTATAGGGGCGAAGATTTTCCTTTACTGCATCAAACTCTTTCTGAATGTAATCAATACACTCGGCAAAACTATTTCTGGTCAGTTGTTTCAATTCAGGACTTCCGGCTGCAAACACTTGATCGCCAATCAACGGAACCCCACCATAAGAGCGGACCAATAACCAATAGAAATAAGCACGCAAAGCACGCGTTTCATTTCCATAATAATCTGCTTCCGTCATATCAGACCAAGGTACCTTCTTATAATTATGCAGAAAAATGTTGCATTTGCGTATTGCTCCATAGAGTAGTTCCCAACTTTCACCAAACTTGTCCGGAGAACCTCCAAAACCCGTACTCAAGGAAAACATATTAGTAGTAGAATAACCGGAATTAATAACGGCCCAATTGGCATTAGAAACATTAGTCGGCAATGCATCATCGGTTAATGCTTCCAGCGGCTGTCCTCCGTAACGATCATACCCACCCGGTACAAAAGAATAAATATGATTCAACCATTGTACCGCAAACATTCCCGTATAGTCATCTTCATCCCATACGTAGATATCCGTCTGTAATTCCAGCGGTTCATTTTCCATATCCTCACATGAAGAAAACAAAGTACCACTGACAGCCAACATACAACAAAGCAAAAATGTATATATATATCGCATCATATCTTAAAGTTTTATACTTATACCAAAATTAATAGTACGTGTTAATGGATAATTTGATCCCCATACTTCGGGGTCAATATCATCTCGCACATCAAATATCTCTGAAGCAGTCAATAAATTCATACCGTTTGCAAAGATTCGAACAGAAGGAATACCTACTTTACGAGTCCAGGCTGTGGGGAAAGTATACCCTACTTCTACATTCTTCAAACGAAAATAATCAGCATTATACAACCAAAAAGAAGACGTCACTTTATTGTTATTGTTATTTCCATACCATATACGTGTCTGAGTATTAGTATGGTTTTCGGGGGTCCATCTGCCCAAAACATAAGAAGTTATAGCATTATTTCCACTATTACCGGAACCATGCATAAAGTCACCACTCAAGTATATCTGACGGTTCAACGTTCCTTGAACAAAAACAGAGAAATCAAATCCTTTATAGTTAAACCCGGCAGTAACGCCATAGTATCCTTTCGCCTTTTTTGAACCTAAGTTTGTCTGGTCATTAATATCAATCACTCCATCATTATTCAAATCTTTGTAACGAATATCTCCCGGCATTATACTACTCTTGATGGCAGAAGTCAAAAACGCATCATAGTTGTCTATTTCTTCCTGACTTTGAAAGATACCATCAGCTACATATCCATAAGTCATTCCTGTAGGATCTCCCACAGCACTCATCCACGGATACTTTTTAGTCAACTCAGGAGTATAATCGAGTTTTGACTGCTCGAAACTCAAGTTACCTGTTACATAATAATTGAAGTTACGTATACGGTCTTGCCAAGTGAGCGAGAGTTCATACCCCGTATAGGAATATTCCTGACAATTCGTACGTGGATAGGTAGCTCCCAATATAGATGTTTTAATTTCAGAAGTAGCTACTACATCCGTAAATTTATTCCGATAGTAGTCAAACGTTCCGTTCAGACGATCATTCAAAAATCCCAGATCTATCCCCACATTTAGCTTCTTAGCCTTTTCAGGATTTAAGAATGTAGCAATGTTATTTTCACGAGAGAATTTGAAACCATCCAAATAAGGAGCAATACGTAAATTACCATCGCCCGTTATATACGACTGAATATATTCTGCATAATTACATGTAGCTTGCCCTGTCAGTGCATATGTAATACGAGGCTTCAATGTGCTAAAGACATTAAGTTTCTTAATAAATCCCTCATTATGTCCATTCCAAGCAGCACCTACTCCCCAATAATTCGCCCAACGATTTCCGGGAGCAAACCAATTGAATCCTCCTCTCGTATACACAGCTTCAGCTAAATAACGGTTATCATAATTATAATTAAGACGAGCCGAATAATTCGTATAATTTTTCAAATATCCCCGGTATAAAGTCTGGTCCTGAATCTGATTCAAGTCACCGATAAGTACAGCTGATAAATTATGCTTCCCAAAAGAATGATCGTAACCAATCAATCCTTTCATATAGGTGATACGATATCTCTGATCCTTATCTCCGGCATTTCCCTGGTCACCGTCAGAACCTTTCTGCTGATAAGCTCCGTCTTCATTGTACCAGTAGGCTACAAAATCTTTTCTACGCATTGTATAATAAGATGTTGCGCTATAATAAGAACCGGAAGCTTCCACATACAAGCCATTCAAAAGAAAGTCCATACGTTGATTGATGGTCAAATCAAATGACATATGGCGAGTATCTTTGAACTGATATCCCCGGTCTACTGCCAGACCATACAAGTTTTCGTTTCCGCCACCATTGGCATTTTGATAAGATCCATAAGTTCCGTCAGGATTAAACACCGGATATTTATTAGGACGAGTGTATAAAAGCTGGCTATAAATATTTCCTGTTCCGCTCGCATTGTTATTATAAGCCGGTTCATTATAACGTTCCTGGCGACCAGCCAGATTGATTTGCATAAAAGTGGTCGGAGTTACTTTTACGCCCAAATTTGAACGTACGGAGAAACGATTTGTCTGAGCATTTGTATTGTAGCTATTGTCTTCCTTGGTTTTAAGAAAACCATTCTCGCGATACCAATCCAAATCGACAAAATAACGGAAAGCATTCGTTGCACCGGACACATTAAAATTATAACGATGTACAGGAGTTGTTTTATCCAATATCTCTTTGTACCAGTCAACATCCGGATACAGATATGGATTTTCATTATCACGATACTTCTGAATAAGTTCCGGACTATAAATATATTTATTAGGGTCCTTGTTGTCATTAATGCTTCCTTCATTAACCAGAGTCATAAAATCCACAGCACCCAGTTTATTGGGTAGTTTCAAAGCTTTTTCAAATCCGGTCTCCACAGTAAAGGAAAAACGCGGCTTTCCTTCATCTCCTTTTTTGGTAATCACATTGATTACACCAGCTGCCGAACGCTGCCCCAACATTACTGTAGAAAGTCCGTCTTTTAATACCTGAATGCTCTCTATCTGATCAGGGTCCATTGTATAGAAGTCACGTTCAATACCATCTACCATAAACATAGTTGTACGGGCATTACGAACATTCCAGTTATAAACAGCTTGCATACTTCCACTCTGCTTAAACGAGATATTCAATCCCGGCATACGCCCTTGAGCAGCCCCAAGAAAATTGTAAGTAGGAGAAGTTGTCAAAGAAGAATTCTCTACAAAACCGATTGTTTCAACCAAGTTGTCTTTTTTGACAGAACCACGTAAGAGGTCTACATTTTTGTTCTTGGCTTCCAATCCCGGCAACACTCGTGGAGCCAGTTGAACAATAAAACGGTTCTGACCTTTGTAGGCAACTTCCTGGGCATAAAAATCCGGATGCACAAAATTAAGTAATGTACCTTTTTCTACAGGCAGATCAAACCGCCCGTCGGCATCTGTAAGCACCTGTATTTTTGTACCAGGCACTTGTACCAATACCCCTGAAAGGGGCTTTCCGTTAGCGTCGGCAACTGTTCCTTTCATCGAATGCCCTGATTCCGCATAAGCGGCAGTAGCAAAGAACAACGCACATACGTAACACTTTAAAAACGTTTTTTTATTCATTGTACAGATTTTAAAGTTTAATACAATTAATATATTAATAATAGAAACACAATTTCCTATCTTATCACTTCAGTCGTACTTTATTGACATAGTCTTTTTTCTCGATATTCAGTTCGTCTAAGGAAGTAACCCGTTTACCATTCAATACAATATTTTCAAATAAGATATTATCTATTGTTCTGTCCTTATCATATCCTTCAATCAGAGAGGGATTAACGTATTTACCGGTACAATATATATTGCGGAATGTGATATCTTTCACTCCCCTTCCCGGTCCCGTATTATACTTCTGATTGTACATTACCCTTAGATGGAATAACTGTCCCTCCTGAATATTCTCAACCCGTATATCTTCAAACGTAATATTCCTGGCAAGATTATGATCGCCTACATTGATAGCCATACAACCCTGATAATCACGGTCGTCTTCATCATGTTCGAGGATATCTATGTTTTGGAACAACATATTTTCCAATACTTCATCCCCCGTTTCAGTGTTTCCATGTGTGCCAATATTAATAGGGTGAGCGATATCAGCCCAAAGAGTGGAGTTCAGCACGCGAATGTTACGACAATCTCCATAAAAATCCCAACGATGGGCGTAAAAAGCAAGACAATCGTCAGAGTTTCGCATAAAAACATCATCTATCAGAATATCGGAACAAGACATGAAATCCAATCCGTCACTCCATCCCTGGTAACTAAATGATTTCAGATTCCTGACCGTAATTCCGGTGGACTGCCCTCCGGATAATGTATAATGCCGCGGATTGATTACTGTAAGGCCATCTACCAGAATATTCTTAGAATAAGCGATGGAAATACCTTGCTGAGGCTCCAGTAACATGCCATGTCCCAGTATTTTCACATTTTCAACACTATCGCACACCAATTTGCCTTTCAGCACGGCACCTCCTTCCAGATAGACAGTCGTATTGGAAGGGATATGAAAACTTTTCGTATCCTGATCTGCCGGTTCGTGTATACCCGCTTTAAAATACATTACATTCGGTAAATTCTTATCGGGAACCTCCGAAATGATAGGATTGGCAAACAAATGAAGATTATTCAAACGATCACCATTGAACTCGACGGACAGTTTTTGCGGTTTGTCCAATGTAAACAAAAGGCAGTTACCATCTATTTCCGAACGCACACCTTTAGATAAAGGACGTACTACGGCCGAATGAATTTCCCCGTTGTTTTTCTGAATCAAGACTTCTACCTTGCCCGAAAAATCAAACTGCACCATCGTTGCATCAGATTGGGTATCCATATCAACCTTTACATTATATTCATACAGGTCTACCCAATCCTTTTCTCCCAATTGTCGCACTTTCACTGTGTAATCATCATTATGACGAGCATAATAAATGTCCAAAGGTACGGGATAAGTAACAATCTCTGCTTGTACGACACTTGCAATCATAGCAAATGAGAGAATTAACGTTAGTCTGATCAGCTTTCTCATTATAAAATTACTAATACTATTAAATTATTAAAGTTAATATCTGTTTCCCCCGAATCCGGTATTCAACCTACTCTGGAGAATTCTTTTTTCAAATAAGTTCGTATCGTTTTACGGGCCAGCAGCAATTGCCCTTCTACCGTGCGGGGAGATAAGGACAGTCTGTCGGCAATAGCGGGACAGGAAAGTTCATGTTCGAAACTTAACTCATAGATCCGGCGGCGTTTGTCAGGAAGAGACCGTATGATTCCGTCGTGCATCTTTTTCAGTTCATGATAATGAAGTGTTTCATCAGTCGTGTTCCGTCCTTCGTCTTTCACATTATTATGTATATAAGAGACGAAGTCTTCCTGCTTATAATAGCGACGTATTTTATCCGTCACGATGTTACGGGCAATAGTAAAAAGTAAAGACCAGACCGTATCTTTGTTTACGAAAGCTCTGTACTCCCATAAACGAACAAAGACGTCCTGTGCCAAATCTTCCGCTTCATGCGGGTGGCAGATTCGGAGAGCAATATAATTCTTGATATACTCCTTTTTTTCCAGATAGCATTCTGAGAAGAAGTCGTCAAATGTAGCTTGCTGTTTACTCATGGCATTAAATTTATCCGTTTAACGATGGCACAAAAATAGGGAGAAGGTTTATGAACGGATATCAGATAAGTAACAGATGACAGCACAATGGTAACAAGTGTGTTTTTTCATCAAAAAGTCCCATTTCATCGGAGACTTATGTCAGACATACAAGAATAAAAAAAGGAGATCGTTACGATTAACGTCTCCTTTGTTCTCTAATTGGTATGAATGATATTACATCATTCCGAAATCAATGACTTACTTCTTTGACTCTGCCTGAAAGTCCGGTATACGTTTCACGTCCGCACCTTTCATCACGCCTTTTTTAATCGCTTCATTGGTTTCAGTAATTTCTTTCTTCACACGCTTATAGTATTCTTTCGTCAGGCCTTTTTCTACTGCATCCGATTCTGTGGCTGCCCAGAAGTACTGATAATCCATCAGCATCAAATCCGGTGCTACCACTTTAAAGAATATACTGTCTCCGGCAAACTTTTCACGCAAATCACCTAAATAGATGGTATCTGCCGCATTAACTACCTGATCACTCGTGTTTTTTTGTGAACTACTACCACCGCAAGAAGATAACATCAATCCTCCTACCAATGAAATTAAAACTAAGACTTTCATACTACTATTATTTATTATACTAACGATTTTTGATGACATTGTTACCAAGATAAACAAGCATCTTATAACAAACTGCACAAAAATAGTAATTTATATTATCACAATGATCATTATTTCAATCTTTTTTTCCATAATCCTCTGCATATTGCTTGGGCAATACACCAAACATTTCTTTGAAACACTTGGCAAAATAGCTGGATGAACTGAAACCAACCCGATTGGCAATCTCAACAATCGGCAGCTGACTTCCCTGTAACAGTTGCGCCGCACGCTTCAGACGGATGCTCCGGATAAAGTCCGTAGGGGTATTGCCTGTTATGGACTGCAACTTCCGATAAAGGCTCATGCGCACCATTCCCAGATCACGGCTCAATTCTTCTACGCCATATTCGGGATGATCCATGTTTTTCTCAATATACTCCAGACATTTCTGAATAAGCTGTTCATCCAATGACGTGATAGTGATAGCACTCGGATTTACTTCTATGTTTTTGCGGAATTCCTGTTTCCGCTTTTCCTGCTGTTCGATCAACTTCTCAATGCGTACCATCAGCATGTCAAAGTTGAAAGGCTTCGACATATAGGAGTCGGCGCCTACCTCATAACTGTTGATCTTAATATCATCTGCCGTGCGGGCTGTCAACAGGATGACCGGAATATGAGAAGTCTGCATATTCGTTTTAATCCGGCGACAAAGCTCAATGCCATCTACTTTCGGCATCATTATATCACTGATAATCAAATCCGGATTCTCATCAATGGCACACTTCTCCCCTTCTTCTCCGTCCGCCGCTTCCACGATCTGATAGAAGTCTTCCAACTGCTCTTTTAAGAAAGTACGGAATTCCTGATTGTCTTCCACCAATAATAATTTTCTCCGGCTGTCGTCTGCCGGGTGCAGCACGTCGGAGACTTCTTTCTCTTTGTCATCCGGATTCTCATCCGTTGCCTCTTCAAAGATATCTCCCGACTCCGGTTTCAAGTCCATGGGTAACCAGATTATAAATGTAGATCCGCGATCCATCCGGCTGCTCACTGTCGCCTTACCTTCATGAATATTCACGTACTCTCTGACTAGATGAAGTCCGATGCCACTTCCCATCTTCTCATCTCCTTGATTACCGACCTGATAGAAACGATCGAAGATATAAGGAAGATCTGATTCCGAAATGCCGATACCTGTATCGGAGACTTCTATTCTGACATAGTTTCTCTGCTCTATCTCTTCGGTGGATAAAATCAGATTCACTGTACCGCCTTCGGGGGTAAACTTAAAGGCATTGGATAGCAGATTGTTCACGATTTTGTATACCTTATCGCTATCAAAAAACATATAAAGAGGTCTGTGTACCGTCTGACTGACAAAGTTAAGATGCTTCTCTACAGCCATCGGCACAAAGTTATTATAAGCGGAACTAATAAATTCCTCCATATCTCCATTCATCAGATGTAGCTTTTCCCCCTTCATTTCTAACTTACGAAAATCAAGCAACTGATTCACTAAGGACAATAAATTCTGCGCATTCTTATAAATAGTACCTAATTGCTTCTTTACCGCTTCGTCCGAAATACGGCGGATCATCATATCCAGCGGAGTTATAATCAGTGTCAGCGGAGTACGAAGTTCATGACTGATGTTCGTAAAAAAACGGAATTTCATCTGATCCAGTTCTTCTTTCTGTTTCAATGCCTCCGCCTGTTGCATACTAACCATCTTCCGGTGATTACGGCGATTGAGGGCATAAATGAAGCCGGCTACTATCAAGACAAAAAGAATAACATAAAGGATACGAGCAGCCAATGTATCCCAGAACGGAGGACGGATCACGATAGTGAATTCGGACTCCGGTCCCCATATACGGTCATTTCCCGCTGCCGACACCCGAAATACATATTCACCCGAAGGAAGATTGTTGTACACAGCACGTCCCAGACCATTCTCAAACAATGACTCGGTCCACTCTTTATCAAAGCCTTCAAGCTGATAGCGGAAAGAAGTCTGAGAAGGATTCGGGTAGTTCAGTCCGGAAAACTCCAATGTAATAAAATTCTCGTCATAGTCCAGCAGTACTTTATCCGAATAACTAAGAGCTTTATCAAACAAGACACGTCCATTGTACTCTTCGCCCGATACAACCGATACGTTAAAAAGCCGGAAGGAAGTAATCAAAGGCGAAGTAATACAATGATTATCAATCATATTCTCCGGTGAGAAAGTGATGAAGCCATTGATCAACCCGAAAAAGAGCTGATTCTTGCGGGTAACCATTGAAGGGAAATTAAACAGATCATCCTGTCGGATTTCCGCTTCCGACAGGAAACTGATGACGTGAAAGTTATACTCATCCTGCCCCCGCTCTACTTTGATTCTGTAAATAGAGGTCAGGGTCGAAATCCAGATATTATGATTCTGATCTTCTATCACATTCAGGATCACACTGGAAAGTCCTTCCTCTTTCCCCAACGTGTAACTCCTGCCATCGTGAGTCAGAATATTCAAACCGTATTGGGTAGCGAACCAAAGTGTTCCTTCATGATCTTTCAGGATTTGATTGTATTTAATACTGCCCCGGTTAAAAATAGAATTAGATTGCCCGTTCTGCTACGGAATCCATACATTATCCTTCGCAGGATCGTATATGTACAATCCGTTATCACTCCCGACCACCAGTTTGGATTGCTTATCTACCGCCAGCGCATTCACTACTTTATACCTCTTCAGTTCCGGAAACCGCTCGGACAACAAACTGATTTCACCTGTTTCGGGATTGAACTGACCGACTCCGCCATATCCGTAGATGCTGATCCACAAACGTCCCGAAGAGTCTTCTATAATAGCCCGTATATTACTGAAATCCAACTCATTCTGATAATCGGTATCCGGATAAGCGTATGCCCGTACCTTGCCACCTTCAATGCAGTACAAGCCATCGTGATAGGTACCTACCCAAATTCGTTTCTTACTGTCTTCATAAAGTACACGGCAATTCTTCTGATTGAATTCTTTATAAAGCATATTCATGTTGTGTGATTTCGGGTCATAACGATAAAGCCCCTGTGCAGTCCCCATCAGAATATCTCCTTCGGACGTTTCAAGCATACAACGGATTTCTTCTCCATCCCATGCTCCCCGAAGCAGATTCTTATTGCACAGCGTCAGTTTGTTCATGCTGGGATGATAATAGCAGACTCCCTGATTGAACAGTCCTATCCATACAGCGTTATTCTCCTTGTCACAATAAATACTATGAATGCCATTGCGGATCGTTTTGCCGGACAACAAAGGAATATCAATGATACTGTTCACAGAGAAGTTGTGCATATCAATCACATAAAATCCATCTTGAACCGTTCCAACCCAGGCATTTCCTCCTTTGTCCACATCCATCGACGTAAACCATGAATAATGTCCCAGCTGAATATTCGATATCTGATTCCATTTCTTGTTAAAGACATCATAGTAGCCTACTCCACGATCCCACATTACCCAGAAGTCTCCATTATCCAGTATCTTCATTATCACCCGATCATCCGGTTTGAGCTGTCCTTCCAGAAAGTCAACCTGTTTGACAAAGCGTTTCTTCTCATGATCGTAGCAACGCATCACTCCCTTCTGATGAACCATCCAACTAAACTTGCCATGGCTCTCCACTCCCAGTAATCCGCCATAATACTCGATAAACTCATCTTTCCTGCAGATCAGTTCCAGCGTATCCGTCTCTCCGTCATACATATAGACAAAAGAGGCGGGTGTCAAAAACCAATAATGCTTTTCCGAATCAATAAAGACATCGGTGATCCGTTCTTTTATTCCAAATTGAAGCAGTAAGGAATCCACATTATAAATATACTGTTCGGTAGTTAAATCGAAAACGCGTAATGCTCCCCGTTCTTTCATCCACAAACGCTTATCGGCATCAACGTATTGTTCGGGAATAATGTGATTGTAAGAAATCGGATATTCCCCACGAAGGTTGAAAGGAAAGTTTGAATAGTTCGATCCGTCATACAGACTGAGCAATACGGTAGTCCGGATACCTATCCGCCCGTCGGGAATGGGGAAAACACTTTTCACATAATTATCCGGCAGTCCATCGGTCACTCCAATGTACCGAAAGACGTAAGGGGATTCCTGCGAATGCAAATGATTCGCAAACAGAAAACCTATCAATAAAATGACAAACAGATATATTCGTGTCTTCATGGCGGTTGCTTTTCGTTAGCTAATATACTTATATAATACGAAGCAGAAGTCAAATCCCCGTATCCTGCCTTACGATTATTTTTCCGGATGAAAGCAAAGATATATATTTTCTGCCTAACATTATTTACCACTACCAGAACTTATTTTTCAAAAGTATCTGCCATCCGCAACAACAGCAAATCCGGAGAACTACCTAACCTTTATATTCTCTATATACTCATTGCTGACGAAATCATTGATATTCTTCATTCTGATTCCATTTATCATCACTTGCTCGAAAGTAACGTTCCTCACACAACGTTTCTCGTCCAATCCCTTGATCAACGACGGATTCTCGCCTACCCCTTCATAAGTAATATTGCGGAAAATCACATCTTCAACACCGCGTCCCGGCTGTTTATCATATTTGGGATTGAAACGGACACTGATATGAAATAACCTTCCTTCCTGAATGCTTTCTACCCGAATGTCTTCAAACAAGACTTTACGTACCAGATTCTTGTCGCCGCAGTCTATCGTCATACATCCCTGATAAAGAGGATCATCCTCATCATGCTCCAGGATATCTACATTACGGACTGTTATATTCTCTATTATTTCACCGACTTCATCTTCCGGATTTCCGTGGCCTCCGATATTGATCGGATGAGCTATATCCGCCCATAAAATGGAGTTCTGCAAAGTTATGTTCCTGCTTCCACCATAAAAGTTCCAGCGATGGGCGTAAATGGCGATACAGTCGTCACTATTACGCATGAAGACATTATCTATCAGCACGTCATTGCAACACATCAGATCAATTCCGTCGCTCCATCCTTTGCAACTGAAAGATTTCAGATTCTTTATAGTCAATCCATTAACTTCTCCGCCAAAGACTGTGTAATGGTCGGGATTCACTACGGTGATTCCATCAATCAATACATTTTTAGAGTGAGTGACTTCGATGCCACGAATCGGATGGTCGAGTATTCCCCGACCTATGATACGTACATTCTCCGAATGGTCTATCAGCAACTTCGCCTTTACCACTGCTCCCGGAGCCAGATAGACAGTCGTGTTGGAAGGAATCCGGATTTGTGTATTCGGCAAATCCAGCGGGCGGTGGATGCCCGCTCCGAAATACATCACCGTATCATTGCTCTCCGTATACGTTTCAGTCTCCAGAGGATTCGCAAAAAGATGAAGATTATGCAGACGGTCGCCGTTGAACTCGACAGATAAATATTGTGGTTCTTCCAATGTAAAAAGAATAGCATTACGATTTACCGTATGCCTGATCCCTTTCGCCAGCGGACGAATATTCACATCCTGAATCAATCCATTGTTCTTTTTTACCATTACTTCCACCGGACTGCCCATATCAAACTGTACCATTGAGGCGGATTGTACTTTATCCATATCTACACTGACATTGTACTCGAACAAGTATTTCCACTCCCCTCCCGGCACGCGGACTCTGACCGTATAATCATCATTGTGCGGCATACCCGCGTTCATTCCATCCGGATAAGTTACCAGCTGGGCATTTAAAACTGTCGAAAGAATTATGGAAAATGTCAGCAGCCATTTTCTTTTTCCCGTTATCTTTTTTACCATATTCATCATATAAACTGTTTATGTCATTTTATTGCAGCTACAGTCTATTACGAACATAAAAGGAGACTTACCTATCAGCTTATCTGTTTTTCTCAAATATTATCTTTTGCGTCTAGAAAATAAATTGGATTCCCAACAGACTCGCCAAAATATCCGTCGTCCGGCGTCCTTCGATAAAGCTGAAAATCACTCCCCGCATACATCCCAATGAGAATCCGTTGAAGAACATCGCAAACATATTATATGGAGCAGGAAGTAATCCGAACGCAACCAGCGACAACTCCACTACGGCAATGGAAACAAGAATAAGAAAGCGACGTAATATTAATGTAACGTTTACGTAACTGCTTTTTCTTATAAATGGAAAAAGAGAGGGAAAGAGATTTTATCACACTAGAAACCGATAATTTTTACTTAACACGGTCAGAATGATTATTACCTCATGCTCTCTCTTTTCCTATTTATGTAATGATTCTTATTGTACAGCCAATAACGTCAATTCGGTGGTTATTCCGGATTGCATCGCTTTTCCGTCAATCACTATCTTACAGGGGGCAGAAGAAAGAATATACCATTTTCCCTGCTTCTTTTCGAGCAGCACATTAGCAGCCTCCGAAGTCTGGATACTGATACCGGATGCAATCAGTTGCGTTCCGTTCCCCATAAACAGCGTCCGGTTTCCCGCATATTCGTTACTGATTACGGCATAGTCCGCTTTCACTTTCATTCCCTGATAGGTTGCGGTCTGCGACGAATCCGTCAAAGAGAAAATATGGTCAGTACGCCCGTTTTTACTTTCCACACAGATACCGGCAAAATCTTTCAAGCCGGGCTCTTCCGCATCAAAGTAAGAGACTGACTGAATAGTCGAAGGCTCTTTCCGCGTACTTGGTTCATAAACAGCGACAAAAGGACGGTTCCACGCTTCTCCATGCTGCCGGGCAACGAAAGTGAGTGTAGGCTGTTCCTTTATATTATAAGGCATATGGGGAGTCCGGCTCAATCCTTCGGTCATCGGTGCCAGTGCGGTGAACACTTCCCGTTCCGGTTCTCCTTTCATCCAGAGATTCATGGAAATGTCATCTCCGCCTTTATCCTTCATGTCGATGGTAAAAGTCACTTTCACATCCTGATCGGTGGCAGCCACTTTCTTATCATATAAGTAGGAATAAGCATAAAGATGGGCACCTGCGAAAGCTAGCTCTTCAGTAGGCTGCAAATTCAAATCCGTGCCGTCGGCAGCCGTTAGTGTCATTGTCTGACCTAGATTATGGTAGAAATAATCGTGCATTTTATCGCCTCCCCGTTCTTTCCGGCTGCGGAATACATCCACATAATACCCTGTCTCCGGACCGGTAGTAACAATGCCCATCAGTCGAGTCTGATCCGCCCTGCTCTCCGGCTCACGGAAAGCCACCTGACTATAGGTGACAGAAGTAAATCCTTTACCCGGTTCCGCCGAAGCCGGAAAACAGGAAAGCAAATCGAAAGAATGATTACTTTTCATCACCGGATAACTGGAAATGCCATCTACACAAACCGTATTATGGCTGGGGAATTGAGAGTAATATTCCGCATAGTCCAGACCGCTATACAGAAAAAGTCCGATACCCGCATCCGGTCCCAGCACATATCCTTTTCCGTAAAGCTCCATCGAAATGCCATTCGCATGCATATGATTGCCTTCACTTGCGTTGAGAGAAATCATCAGACTGTTGCGCGGATGCATCCCGTTGCGCTGTACCAGCCACGATACGTTGGGAGCATAGAACAGAGGAGATACATAATCCTCGATTTTCCCCGCCTCCACCTTCGGGTCCAACACCAACGGCTTGTCCTCAAAGAAGGAATTGACAGAGGCCCGTACATTCTTCTTGCCACTTTTTTCGCTGCCTTCCTCCGGATTCAGACATTTCAGCAAAGCGGTGAAATAACGTTCCTGCTCTTTCTTTCCGTTTGCCTGCGCATTCTGTATCATCCGGATAAAGAAGTTCGTACTTAAGTAACTTGGATGCGTATCTCCGAAACCACAGATCATCCGGTTCGGAAAAAGATACTGCGGAGTAGTCGCTACTGCTTTTGCCAGCACAGGCATTGCCTTTACCAAGTCATATTGCAGATTGTGGTCAAACTGATTGGCGAAGTTCGCGTAGTCATTGATGACTACACTGCTGTATCCCGGACATTCCGCCCATATACCCGTTTTGGAGTCAAAGCCGTAATCGGCCAGCTTGGTCAGACTCCACTGGCGGATGCTCGAACGGTTCATAACGTAGTCAATATAGTATTCGCGTCCTTTTCCGTCCGCATACTCTTTATTATCTTCCAGCACCAGTCCCACGTTCATGATATATCGTGCCTGCAATAAATCCCAGTTGTTATGGGGGACTCCGTTGGCGATGATATTATCCGCCCATTTCTTCAATGCGCCGGCATAAATCATCATCTTATCCGGATAGTTGGATTGCAGATAATGATAGAGGAAGTCATACAAAGGGACAACGATATGCAAAGCATCCTCATGGATCACTTCAAAAGAAGTCAGTCCCACCAGTGTCTGCTGATGCCCGTGATTCAGGTCAACAGGAACATTTCTGTAATAAATTCCCGTCATATAAGTATCGAAAACACCGGCAGCCAGTCGGGCATACTTTTCTTCTCCCGTCATCCAATAGAGGAAAGCGGCGTCACGGGCAATTCCCAGAATCTCACAGTTCAGACTCTCAATATTGCGCCCGGTCTTGGACGGATGCACACTCTCCAGCGGACGGCCTTTCAGGGCATTGTTGCAGAAAGTCACGTTTCCTTCCGCACTATCGTCATAAGGTACTACATCTTCCAGTTTAGGTCGGCCGTGCGTAGCGGCCGTCCCTCGTGTTCCGGTATAGCGAACTGTCGGGGCAGGCGCCTTCTCGCCTCCGGCATGGTCGAACACCTCACCTTTCACGTACACTCCCGTTGCATGCGACTTCCAGTACATGGCCAAACGGGATAATAACCAGTCCGGCTGACTTTCCGTACGTCGTGTATATACTTCCGTCCGTTCTTTCAGCTTGTTAAAGACATCTTGTGCCCATGCTTCCTTCTTGATCAACTTCCATGTTTCTTTTTTTCCTTCCGGGGTAGTCAGTACTCTCGGATGATCCTGCGGCATCTTCTCCGGCAACGGAATCTCCTGCCCGTGCGCATTCAGGAAAAAAAGCACACATAATCCTAACAAAATTCGTCTCATACTTCCATTTCTTATTTACGTTTGCTACGTATTTAATACGAAAATAAGGAATAATTTACCTAACTGGTATCAGAAAAGCTGTTTTTATTTTCAGCGGTACGAACTGCCTTCATACTCCGGGCATTCAAGTATACTCAAAAAGATAGCCTGCAAGCATACCACTTACAGGCTATCACAATCCCCTTTTTTCCCTTTGTATCAGGGAGGCAACTTACGTTTCCCCGTCCCCGCCGGAACCTCTCGCTGTACATCCTTGCCATCAAGCTATATAAAACTCATACAAGGAGCATTTCCCAATCCAGGCACGGTACCGCCGGTTCCCCATAAGTAATTCAACAAGGTCTTTGCGATTCTCCCCAACTATCGTTGGATTCATATGGGTATCCGCCCTTTTTCGATGCGAAGATAATTTTTTTATGCTACTATTATAGTTAACACTGTCTATTAAAAGTGTTAAAAATAAAGATTTCATACCATACTTCCGCAAGCCGGCACCAAAGAAGAATATTTATTTTCTCTAAACAAAGCGCTAATTCCGAACAAAGAATTATATTTGCAGAAATCTAACAATTCTGATACTTATGAAAATACTATCTATCCATGATTTGCAAATAATCAGGAAGAGAGCGGAGCACCATCTTTCATTGCGCGAAGAAAGTAATGAAAAGGTTTCCGAAAAATGTTGCGGGCTGGCGTCCGGAACAGCACACCTCCAGATTCTTATTTGCGGAGGTACCGGTTGTAAAGCCTCTTCCAGTCAGGGCATCACTGAAAATCTTCAAAAAGCCATTGAAAGAAACGGGATAACCGACAAAGTAGAAGTCATCACAGTAGGCTGCTTCGGCTTCTGCGAAAAGGGCCCCATCGTAAAGATCATTCCTGACAATACGTTCTATACCCAAGTCACTCCCGAAGATGCGGAGGAAATCATCAGCGAACACATCATTGGAGGACGAAGAATCGGACGGCTGCTCTACATAGACCCGAAGACCGAGCAAACCGTCAGCGACTCCAAACACATGGACTTCTACCGGAAACAACTCCGCATCGCCTTGCGCAACTGCGGATTCATCGACTCCGAAAATATAGAAGAATACATCGCCCGTGAAGGATACTTCGCACTGGCCGACTGCCTTCTCAACAAACAGCCTGCCGACGTCATCGACGTCATCAAACGCTCCGGACTGCGGGGACGTGGCGGTGGCGGTTTCCCCACCGGCTTGAAATGGGAATTTGCCAGTAAGCAGGTATCGGACGTAAAGTACGTTGTCTGCAACGCCGACGAAGGCGACCCCGGCGCCTTCATGGACCGCTCCATCATGGAAGGCGACCCGCACTCTATTGTAGAAGCGATGTGCATCTGCGGTTACTCCATCGGTTCCTCCAAAGGACTGGTCTACATCCGCGCCGAATATCCGCTGGCTATCAACCGCCTCAAAAAAGCGATTGAGCAAGCCCGTGCATACGGATTACTGGGAGACCACATCCTGGGGACAGATTTCAGCTTCGACATAGAGATCCGTTACGGAGCAGGCGCGTTCGTCTGCGGCGAGGAAACCGCCCTCATCCACTCGATGGAAGGAAAACGGGGAGAGCCGACCCTGAAACCTCCTTTCCCCGCCGAATCCGGTTATCTGGGCAAACCGACCAATGTGAACAATGTGGAAACCCTCGCCAATATTCCCATTATCCTGACCAAAGGCGCCGAATGGTTCGCCTCCATCGGAACGGAACGCTCCAAAGGCACCAAAGTCTTCGCTCTTGCCGGAAAGATCAACAATGTCGGACTGATCGAAGTACCGATGGGAACTACCCTGCGGGAAGTAATCTACGAAATCGGCGGAGGCATCAAGGGAGGAAAGAAATTCAAAGCCGTACAGACAGGCGGTCCGTCAGGGGGCTGTCTGACGGAGAAACATCTGGATACTCCCATCGACTTCGACAACCTGCTGGCAGCCGGTTCCATGATGGGATCGGGAGGCATGATCGTGATGGACGAAGATGACTGTATGGTATCCGTCGCCCGTTTCTATCTCGACTTTACCGTCGAAGAATCCTGCGGTAAATGTACCCCATGCCGTATCGGCAACAAGCGCCTGCTGGAACTGCTGAACAAGATAACGGAAGGACGGGGCACGGAAAAAGACCTGGACACGCTTGCCACCCTCGGACGGGTGATAAAGGATACGGCACTCTGCGGACTGGGACAGACGTCCCCGAATCCGGTACTGTCTACCCTCGACAACTTCCGTGACGAATATCTGGAACACGTCAGAGACAAGACCTGCCGCGCCAAACAATGCAAGTCCCTGCTGACCTATACCATAAATCCGGAACTTTGTATCGGTTGCCACTTGTGTGCCAAGAATTGTCCGGCGGATGCCATCAGCGGCTTGGTACGCAAGCCTCATGTCATCAACCCCGAGAAATGTATCAAGTGCGGCATGTGCATGGCACGTTGTAAATTCAAAGCTATTCTTGTCTGCTAAAATCTACTGCTATGGAAGAAAAACAAATTACCCTCCAGATAGACGGTCACTTTATCACCGTACCCGAAGGAAGCACGATCCTCGAAGCTGCCTGCAAAATCGGCATCAACATACCTACGCTGTGTCACATCGACCTGAAAGGAACCTGCATCAAGAACAATCCCGCTTCCTGCCGCATCTGTGTAGTCGAAGTGGCAGGACGCCGCAATCTGGCTCCCGCCTGCGCTACCCGTTGCACGGAAGGAATGGTAGTGAAAACCAGTACCCTGCGCGTGATGAACGCCCGGAAAGTGGTAGCCGAGCTGATCCTTTCTGATCATCCCAACGACTGCCTCACCTGTCCCAAATGCGGCAACTGTGAACTCCAGACACTGGCACTGCGCTTCAACATCCGTGAAATGCCGTTCAACGGCGGCGAACTTTCTCCCCGCAAACGGGAAGTGACCTCCTCTATTGTGCGCAACATGGACAAGTGCATCTTCTGCCGCCGATGCGAAAGTGTCTGCAACGATGTACAGACAGTCGGCGCACTGGGAGCCATCCGCCGCGGATTCAACACAACGATAGCCCCTGCTTTCGACAGAATGATGAAGGACAGCGAATGTACCTACTGCGGTCAATGCGTAGCCGTATGTCCGGTAGGCGCACTGACCGAACGGGATTACACCAACCGCCTTCTGGACGATTTGGCCGACCCCGATAAGATCGTAATTGTCCAGACTGCCCCTGCCGTACGTGCCGCCCTGGGAGAAGAATTCGGCTTGCCTCCCGGCACACTGGTAACCGGAAAAATGGTTTACGCCCTCCGCGAACTGGGTTTCGACTATGTATTCGATACCGACTTTGCCGCCGACCTCACCATCATGGAAGAAGGTTCCGAAATCCTGAACCGACTGACACGCTATCTGGACGGAGATAAATCCGTCCGGCTTCCGATCCTGACTTCCTGCTGCCCGGCTTGGGTAAACTTCTTCGAGCACCACTTCCCGGATATGCTGGATATCCCTTCTACCGCCCGTTCTCCACAACAGATGTTCGGCTCCATCGCCAAGTCTTACTGGGCAGAGAAAATGGGAATCCCCCGCGAAAAGCTGGTAGTCGTCTCCATCATGCCCTGCCTTGCCAAGAAATATGAATGTGACCGCGACGAGTTCAAAGTAAACGGTGTCCCCGACGTCGATTACTCCATCTCCACCCGCGAACTGGCACGCCTGATAAAACGAGCCAACATCGGCTTTACCCTCGTGCTGGACAGCCCGTTCGACAACCCTATGGGAGAATCGACCGGCGCCGGTGTCATCTTCGGTACGACGGGTGGTGTCATGGAAGCCGCCCTGCGCTCCGTTTATGAAATCTACACCGGACAGCCGCTGAAGAATGTCAACTTTGAACAGGTACGCGGACTGAGCGGTGTCCGGCGCGCCACCATCAACCTGAACGGATTTGAACTGAAAGTAGGCATCGCACACGGACTAGGCAACGCAAGGCACTTACTGGAAGATATACGAAACGGACATAATGAATATCATGTCATCGAAATCATGGCATGCCCCGGCGGCTGCATCGGAGGTGGCGGGCAACCCTTGCATCACGGCAACTCGGACGTTCTCTACGCCCGTGCCAACGCCCTTTACCGGGAAGATGCCAACAAACCTTTGCGCAAATCTCACGACAACCCGTATATTCAGAAACTGTATGAAGAATATCTCGGCAAACCGCTGGGTGAGAAATCGGAAATGCTCTTGCACACGCATTATTTCAACAAATCGATTGATTAACTTTAAACAAGTACTATTATGTCAGATATCAAGCTAGCCTGCGATGTGGTGGAACAAGTCAAGACGATTTGCGACAAACACGGGAACAATGCGGGCGAATTAATCAATATTTTGCATGAAGCGCAACATCTGCACGGCTATCTGCCCGAAGAGATGCAACGGATCATAGCCTCCAAACTCAGAATCCCCGTGTCGAAAGTCTACGGAGTTGTGACATTCTACACCTTCTTTACGATGACTCCCAAAGGAAAGCATCCGATTTCTGTCTGCATGGGCACGGCGTGCTACGTACGTGGTTCGGAGAAGTTGCTGGAAGAGTTCAAGCGGGTACTCGGCATCGAAGTCGGAGAAACCACCCCCGACGGAAAGTATTCGCTGGATTGCCTGCGCTGCGTAGGCGCCTGCGGACTGGCTCCGGTAGTGATGATCGGCGAAAAGGTGTACGGACGACTGCAACCGGTAGATGTGAAGAAGATTATCGAGGAACTGGAATAAGTCTCTCCTACCCTTCAAAAGAGGATGTGACGTATCGGGTACCCGATATGTCACGCATCTTCTTTGGGGTCATATCCCCACTTCACATAAACCGCTCCCCAGGCAAATCCTGCACCGAATGCGGTAAATATCAGATTATCGCCTTTCTTCAATTTCTTCTCAAAATCCCAAATGCAAAGCGGAAGCGTGCCGGCACTGGTATTGCCATAACGTTCGATGTTGACCATCACTTTCTCGGACGGTACTTCCAACCGTTGCGCCACAGCGGTAATGATACGCTGGTTAGCCTGGTGGGGAATCACCCAATCAATATCCTCCTTAGTCAAGTGGTTTCTGGCGATAATAGCTTCACAGGAATCCGACATATTCGCTACGGCATACTTGAACACCGTGCGGCCTTCCTGATAAATATAATGCAGATGATGATCCAATGAATAATAGGAAGGAGGACATACGGAACCTCCCGCTTTTATATGCAGAAAAGGCAGCCCTTTACCATCCGTTCTCAACACCGAATCCATGATGCCGACCTCTTCCGTAGTCGGTTCCAGCATAAAAGCGGCCGCACCGTCGCCAAAGATAGGGCAAGTGGCACGGTCCGTATAATCGATTACGGATGACATCTTATCAGCACCTACAATAATAATCTTTTTATATTTTCCCGAACGGATAAAATTCGCTCCCGTTTCCATCGCATACAGGAAACCGCTGCAAACCGCCTGCATATCGAAAGCGAAAGCATTCTTCAGGCCCAGTCTTTCGCACAAGATAGATGCCGTTGAAGGAAAACGATAGTCCGAAGTAGTAGTGGCGACAATGACCAGATCGATATCATCGGGATGACTCTTTGTGCGTTGCATCAACTGCTTGGCGGCCTTACGGGCCATATACGAAGTTCCAAGCCCCTCTTCATTCAAGATATGTCGTTCTTTTATGCCGATACGCCCCATGATCCATTCGTCGGTGGTATCCACCATTTTAGAAATTTCATCATTAGTCAGCACATAATCGGGCACATATCCCCCGACCCCAGTAATTACCGCATTTATTTTATCCATCAAGTCTATTTTCAGAATTACAAATATGTGATATCTCAAAAAAAATATCGGGCGCAAATATACAGAAAAGAGAATGATATACAAGAGAAGAGTACTAGAAATACCAGACACTTTGACCTATGAAAAGAACTTTTGGCTAAAGAACGAGAAGTTTTGACTAAATTTCAGATTCAGCGGAGAGAGCGGGATTCGAACCCGCGATACACTTTTGGCGTATACACGCTTTCCAGGCGTGCCTCTTCAACCACTCGAGC
>OGCQ01000281.1_pt1 | contig 92017 bp, 116 predicted proteins | sample 1570161 | NCBI WGS metagenome assembly OGCQ01 (sample SAMEA4384402, study PRJEB24528) | human gut metagenome | reverse complement strand
TTGGATATAAAAAGAATGTGGATAATTACACAATATTAAGATTTCCAAGTAGATGTACGAAGGTTACTAACGATTGGAATGTTATTTATTCAGACATTTATCATGACACAGGGGATGATCAAAAAACAATAAGAAGTTATACCAAAAATATTTTGAAGGTGGAATTACCTGATACGGTTAAGGAATTAGGAGAGGCTGCATTTGGAGTAAGTGATCAGGCAGCATTTGACTTTTCAAGTTTAGAAAGAATTGAGTTATCTAAAGGTTTAAGTAAGATTGAAGCTTATGCGTTTTATAATTGTGAAAAACTAAAATACGTTAAAATGTCTGACAATATAACAGAAATTGGTTCTTATGCTTTTTATGGCTGTAAAGCACTAGAAAGTATAACAATTCCAGAAGGCGTTAAGGAAATTGGAAATGAAGGCTTTTCTTGTTGCGAAAACTTACGAAACGTAAATTTACAAGAAGGGCTTGAGAAAATTGGTACTGCTGCTTTTAAATCTTGCACAAACTTGCAACAGATAAATATACCGGAAGGTGTTAATGAAATTGGGGATAGATGCTTTTCTGATTGTGAAAAGTTACAACAGGTAAATTTACCAGAAGGACTAATAAAAATTGGTTTTAGTGCTTTTGAATCTTGCGAAAACTTGCAAAAGATAAATTTACCGGAAGGACTTGAGGAAATTGGTAATGGAACATTTTATTGGTGTAAGTCAATAAAAAGTATAACAGTTCCGCAAGGTGTAAGAAAGCTCGGAAATGCTTGTTTCAAGTATTGCTCGAGCTTACAAGAAATATATTTACCCATTAGCCTCCAAGAAATTGGTAATGGAACATTTGAAGAGTGTGAGTCAATAAAAAGTATAACAGTTCCGCAAGGTGTAAGAAAGCTCGGAGATGATTGCTTCGCGAGTTGCTCGAGCTTACAAGAAATATATTTACCCATTAGCCTCCAAGAAATTGGTTCTGCTGCTTTTAAATCTTGCACAAACTTGCAACAGATAAATTTACCAGAAGGACTTGAGAAAATTAGTAATGAAACATTTAGAGAGTGTAGGTCAATAAAAAGTATAACAGTTCCGCAAGGTGTTAAAGAAATTGGAGACGGTAGCTTTTCTGGTTGTACAAACATACAACAGATAAATTTACCAGAAGGACTTGAAAAAATTGGTACTGCTGCTTTTACATCTTGCACAAACTTGCAACAGATAAATTTACCGGAAGGACTTGAGTCGATTGGAGGATCTGCTTTTAAGAGTACAAATAATTTATCTGTAATTATAATACCAGAAAGTGTAAAAATAATAGGCTCATGGGCTTTCTCTGGCTGGACAGCAAGCCAAACAATAAAGTGTAAGGCAACTAAAGCAGGAGATAATTGGGATAAATATTGGAATTGTAATTATTTTTCTTACTATAATAAAGAAACGAAAATCAGTGCAAATATAATATGGGGTTATCAGGATAGTAACACATAAAAGAAAATCTAATATAAATTAGCAAATAATTTCCAAAGAATTGAAAAAATGAAGATAATAAATAAGCCTCAAGTATTTCCTATTTATAGGATTTACTTGAGATTTATTGTGTTAAGAATTAAAAATAAGAGGATTACTAATGATGTATGAGTAAGTTATATATTTTTATGAAACTGAGTTTTACTCTTTTGACCCTTAAAAGGATTTTTACTCAAAATTTTAAGTTTTTTTTCAAAACCCTATACAAAAATTTAAAATTAATGATATAATTTAAAAAGCTTATTTTAGGAGGAAGCAATATATTTATGGGAAAAATAGTTTTATTAGATGATGCAACAATAAACAAAATTGCAGCAGGCGAGGTTATTGAAAGACCGGCATCTGTTGTAAAAGAAATAATGGAGAATTCTATTGATGCAGGTGCAAATAAGATTACTGTTGAAATTAGAAATGGCGGAATTTCTTATATCAGAGTTACTGATAATGGAAAAGGGATAATGCAGGACGATATGGAGATTGCCTTTGAAAGACATGCAACTAGTAAGTTAAGAAACGCTGATGAACTTGGAAAAATAACTTCTATGGGATTCAGAGGAGAGGCTTTGGCAAGTATTGCTGCTATTGCAAAGGTTGATTTAGTATCTAAAACTGCTGATGCAACCAATGGATATGAGGTTGTAATAGAAGGGGGAAAGATTTTAAGTAAGTCTGAAACTGGATGTTCAAATGGTACAAGCATTACTATAGAAAATTTATTTTATAACACACCTGTTAGATATAAGTTTTTAAAGAAAGATTTCACTGAATCTGGTTATATAGAAGATGCTGTTACAAGAATTGCCTTAGTACACCCAGAGATTTCAATAAGACTTATAAATACTGGCAAGACTATTATACAGACTTCTGGAAATGGTGAAATTAAAGATGTAATTTACGGAATTTATGGAAAAGAAGTTGCCGAAAATTTAATAAATGTTGACTATAAATATGATGATATAGAGGTTCAAGGTGTAATTGGTAAGCCTCAAATTTCAAGAACAAATAGAAGTAACCAGTTATTCTTTGTAAATAAAAGATTTGTAAAGGATAAGACTCTTTCAAGTGCTACAGAGCAAGCTTTTAAAGGTTATACACCAATTGGAAAGCATGGATTCTTGGTACTTAATATTGCTATGGACCCACAAAAGGTTGATGTAAATGTTCACCCAGCAAAATTGGAAGTAAGATTTCAGGAAGAAAGTAAGATTTTTAAAGCAATTTATCATGCAATAAGAGATTCTATTGTTAATGATGAAATTGCAAACAGCACAAAGAATGCAGTTGAAAATAATGAAGAAATTAGCTTGTTTAATAATACTACAAGCCATGCTGAAAGTAGTTCTGTAAGTAAAAATACAAATGAATTTGCAAAAATTTCTGCAAATAGCTTAGAGAAAAACTTTTCAAATAGTTATGAAAATAAATCTTCAAACGAAATTAGCGAGAATTCAACTAATAGTTTTGAAAAAATACCAACAAATGATTTCGGTACAACAAAGAAAGTTGAAACTGTAAATCCAGAAGAGGCAAAAACTGAAGAAACTTTTGAAGATGTAATGAAGAAATTAAGAAAAATGCAGAATATTATAATTACTGCAGGCGTTGGCAAGCCTCTTGAAGATGACGATAACAAAAACGAAAAAAATGCTGAATCAACAGATACTAAGGCAAAGGCCATTGTTGATAGAATAATGCAAGAAAATGGAGCATTTAAGAGCAATGATGAAATGAGTTCAATTCAAAATAATGCATCAAATGAAACAACATGTACCAGTGGAATTGAGAATGCAAATGCAAATACAGATCGAAATGCAGATGTAGATGCAAATATAAATCAAAACTCAAATAAAGACTTGAATGAGGAAAAAAATGCAGATGAAAAAGTAGCTACAAATTTTGAAAACAAAGTAGAAAGCTTGAATGAAAGTTCTGAAAAGTTTGAATCAATGCAACAAGATGAACATGCTGTTGCAGATTCAAATAATTCTGCTGAAATTAAAGCTACAGTACAAGATGAACAAAATTCTGATGAAATTAAAAACAGTGGATTCGAAATCAGAGAAACTGAAAATGAATATTCTGAAAACAGTAATTTTGAAGACAACGAATCTGAAAGCAATAAAATTGAAAGTGGAAAAACAGAAGAGCATGACCAAAGATTCTTAAAAATGTATGAGAAAAATTTTGGCGTAGCAATAAAGAAAAAAGAAGAACCTGAAAACGATGAACTAAATGTTTCAAGTGAATTCAAACCTGTATTAGGTGAAGAAAATGTTTCTATGTTTGAAGGACAATCAAAATTTGCAACAAAGCCTGTCTATAAATTTATAGGATTGGCTTTCGAGAAAAATATATTATTAGAAATGAAAGATAACCTATATATAATAGATCAAACTGTTGCTCAAGAAAGAATTATGTTCGAGCAAATAAGAGAAAACTATTACTCTAATAATGCAAAGAATTCTCAACTGATGCTACTTCCAGATGTAATTAATTTATCTCGTAAACAAATGAGCATCTATCAAGATAACAGAGAAATGTTCAAAAAGGCTGGATTCACAATCGATGAATTCGGAGAGAATACAGTAAAATTAAGTGGAGTTCCAGAAATTTTAATAGACTTAGAAACAAAGGATGTATTTATTGAAGTTCTTGAAGAGATAAACACTGTTTCTAGAATTTCTACCAAAGAAATTGAAGAAAAGTTCATTTCTTCTGTTGCCAGCAAGGCTTCTGAGAAGGTCGAAATAATAACAGACAGAGAAAGAATAATAGATTTATTAGACAAATTATTAGTTCTTCCAGAACCATTTAAAAATGTAAATGGAAGAAATGTTGCAATAAAAATGTCAAAGACAGATATAGAAAAGAAATTTTCAAGAAGAAAATAAAGGAAATAAAGTCTAAAAGCACGAAAATTTTAATACAACAATACAATAGAAAATGCAATATAATAATACAACGAGAACACTACATTGGAATAAATTAACTAAAAAATATCTGAAGAATAAAAAGAACAACAAATAATAAATAATAATAAAAAGGATGGAAAAGAATATGGATAATGTTTTTATAATGGGATTTATAATAGTTGCAAATTTAATTGCAATACTACTTACATACTATTCTTTTAATAAATCAATAGAAAAAACGAAAAGACTTTTATATACAATGATTTCTGTTGGCGTAATGTACATATTAATTTTAATTGTTTATTCATTTAGCTCAATCGGAATTGCAAAGAAAGCTTCATCTGCTGCAAAAGATATGATTACATATACTTTTGTGCCAGTAAATACAATTTTAGTTTTGCCATTCATGATTAGATCTTTTAACAAGAGAAAGGAAAATGAAATAACAACTAGCCAACTCAATATGAGAGCTACAATAGTACTAATAATTACTATTGTAATTCTTGTAAGTGAATTCTTCTATTTCAGAAAAATTCAACAAGGAATAATCGATATATATAACCAAAAACAAAACATGGAAAGTCAAAATAGTAGCCAAGCTAGTCAAAATTCACAAAATACAGAAAATCAAAACATAAGTAATACTTATCAAAATATAGATGAAAATATGGTAAATGTAACTATTGATAGCTCTACAAAAGATAATTCGGTAAATAGCACAGAAAGAAGTAATACTACAAGTAACACAGAAAGAGGAAATACTGTAAATAATTCTGAAAGAAGTAATTCAGTAACTGCAACAAATGAAACAAGCTCTACAAATTCTGTATCAAATAATGTTAGAGTAACAAATAATGCAGTAAATTAATAAGTGACAATAAATTATCTTACAAGGAAGGAAATTGCAAATGCATAAGCAAAAAGTAATTGTTATATGTGGACCAACTGCCAGCGGAAAAACGGCGTTGTCTATTGAACTTGCAAAAAAAATAAATGGTGAAATTGTATCAGCTGATTCTATGCAAATATATAAGGAATTAAGCATTGGAACAGCTAAGCCAGACGCAGAAGAAATGGATGGGATAAAACATTATCTCATCGATTCTGTTGAGCCAACTAGAAGATATAGTGTGTCTGATTATAAGCTTGAAGCGACTGATGCAATAAAGCAAATAATATCTGATAATAAAATGCCTATTATAGTTGGTGGAACTGGATTATATGTTAATTCTTTAATATATGGAATTGATTATCCAGAAATTGAAACTGACTTAGAATATAGAAAAATATTAGAGGAAAGAGCCGAAAAAGAGGGGCTAGCTAATTTATATGAAGAAGCCAAAAACATTGATGAAGAAGCAATGAAAAATATAAGCATTAATGACCAAAAGAGAATTCTAAGGGTTCTTGAAATTTATAAGGAAACTGGGAAAACAAAGACCGAAATTGAGAAAGAGTCCAGAAAAAATGGGGCCCAATACGATTACAAAGTATTTGCAATAGATATGCCAAGAGATATTCTTTATGACAGAATAAACAGAAGAGTGGATATAATGGTTGAAAAGGGATTGTTCGAAGAAGTACAGAATATCTATGAAAAGTATGGAGAAAGTCTTGCAACATCCTTCCAAGCTATTGGATATAAAGAAATTGTTGCGTTTTTAAATGGAGAATATTCAAAAGAAGAAGCAATAGAGAAAATAAAAATGGAAACCAGAAGATACGCAAAAAGACAACTCACATGGTTTAGAAAAATTGAAAATATAGTATGGATAGATGGTTTAGATGATATACAAAATAATGTGAAAAAAATAATACTTGAGTCGAATTTAGATTCCGACAGAAAGGATTAAGATGGAGAATAAAGGTACACTTGATAAAAGAAAAGTTATAATTGTATCTGTCATAATACTGTTCATTTTTGTGATTGCAATATATACTGTTATGCATCTTGTGCAAAATCAATCTAATGTTGCTGTTGTAACAAATGGTGTGCTTTCACAAGAGGAAAATGTTAATGGATATATTGTAAGAGATGAAACAGTTGTTAAAGGAAAAAATTATAAAAACGGAATGGTTAAGATAAAGAGTGAAGGCGAAAGAGTTGCCAAGGGAGACTCTATATTCAGATACTATTCTTCTGGCGAGGAAGACATAAAAGACAAAATAAAGAAACTAGATGTTGAAATACAACAAATTATGCAAAATCAGGATGGAGTTTTTAATTCGGATATTAAACTTTTGGAGAGCCAAATAGAGAAGGAATTAGACAATGTTTACGGAGCAAATAGTATTCAAAAAATACAAGATGCAAAGAAAAACATTAGTAGTTACATATCTAGAAAGGCAAAGATTTCAGGAGAATATAGCCCTTCAGGTTCATATTTGAAACAGCTTTTGGCACAAAAGAGCGAGTACGAGCAGAAATTAAATGAAAATTCTGAGTATATAGATGCAACCATCAGTGGAGTTGTTTCTTACAGAGTAGATGGACTTGAAGAAATTCTTAAATCTTATGATTTTTCTAATTTGAATAAGGATTTTCTAGAAAAATTGAACATAAAAACAGGACAAACTGTTGCAAGTAGTGAAGAGATGGGAAAAATTATAAATAATTACGAATGTTATATAATTTTTAACTCAGACACTAATGATGCTAAATCTGCAAAAGTTGGCGATTCAATAAAAATAAGACTTCAAAATTCTGATACGACTAAAGCAAGTATTGAAAATATAATTGAAGAGAGTGACGGAAGCAGAACAATTACAATAAAGGTAACCAGTGATGTTGAAAAATTAATATCATATAGAAAAATATCTGTTGATATTATTTGGTGGAGTGCCGAGGGATATAGAATTCCAAACTCAGCAATAAAGGAGAAAGATGGACTTTCTTATGTTGTAAGAAATAGAAATGGTTATTACAACAAAATGCTAGTGAAAATTTTAAAACAAAATGATGAATATTGTATAGTAAGAGCATATAAAACAGAAGAATTAACTGACCTAGGATATAAAACTAGTGAAATTTATAATATGAAAAATATTGCTCTATATGATGAAATTGTATTAAATCCAACAGATGAACAGCTGGAACAGTAATAAAATAAAGGAAAATCTAATATTAATAAGAATTTTATAGAATATAAAAATCAACCGAAAATATTACAAAAATATTACAATCAGATTAAATTAATATTACAATATTAAAAAACTATTGACAATGACTTAAAAAAGATAGATACTATAGCTAGAATTTTACAAATGACGATAAAAATTAGGAGGTTTATGATGTCAGGAGCAATAATGAATAAAATATGGGGAGCATTCGGAATGGATGCAAATGAAGAGGAAGAAGAATACGAAGACGAAAATCAAGAAGTAGAAGTTGAAGAAGAAGATAATAAAAAGAACAAATTATGGGATAGAAAGAGCTCAAAGGTTGTTACTATGCCTCAACAACAACAAATTAGAATGGTAATTTCACAACCAACAACTTTTGATCAAGCAGAAGATATATGTGATTTGTTAAAGGATAAACAATCTGTAATAGTAAACTTGGAATATGTAAATAAAGATATTGCAAGAAGAATAATCGATGTTGTAAGTGGAGCTGTTCATGCATTAGATGGACATATCCAAAAGGTTTCAAACTCTATATTTTTAATTGCTCCTTATAACTATGAAATTACAAACGAAATGGCAAGAGAAGAAATAAAAAACAAATTGTCAGTATCTTGGCTTAAAAATACAGGAAACAACTAATAGCTTTTTAGAACATAAGAATAATTGCATAAAATAGAACTGCATATACTGAAAGACTAAGAAAATAAAAAAGCTGGGAGGAGAAAAAATGATTACACCATTAGAAATTGAAAATAAGAAATTCTCAAAACAAATGATGAATGGCTATAGCGTAGAAGAGGTTGATGATTTTCTTGATGAATTAACAGCAAGCTATGAAAAACTTTATAAAACAAGCAATGAAAATGGAGATAAAATTGCTGAATTAGAGGGAAAATTAGAACACTATAAACAAATAGAAGGAACATTAAATAATACTCTAATAATGGCACAATCTACAGCTGAAGATATAAAAAATGTTGCAAAACAACAAGCAGATCAGATTATAAAAGATGCTGAATCTGATGCTAAACAATCACTAACAAATTTAGAACAACAAATTCTTATAAAACAAAAAAGCTTAGAAGATTTACAAAAACAATTTGATGTTTATAAAGCAAAAATGGAATCACTTCTAATTTCTCAATTAGAGCTAATAAAAGAAGTAAATAAAGATAATGATTAATGAACAACGCGAGATAAAAGATTTGGCTAGAGATTGCCAAATCTTTTTGAGGTTTTATATAATAAAGAATAATACTGAATTTTTAATTATATAAATATGTGCAGAAAATATGTAAATAAATTTTTGTTCATGAACAAATTTACTGAAAATTTTTAAAATTGTTCTTAAAAATACTAATATATGAAATATTGAAAAATATTACAATGATACTAAAATGTTACAGCTCTATTAAATGTATATTACATTTGAGTTATAAATATTGACATCTAGAAAAAAACATATAAAATATATATAATTAATAAAGTTGTGTTAGTGTCTATAATATTCTTAATACGTAAAAGAAAGAGAAACATTTATGAGAGTAATAAGCGGAAGTGCAAGAGGAACAATACTTCATTCAATAGAAAGAATAAGTACAAGACCAACTCTTGACAGAGTAAAAGAATCACTTTTTAATATAATTCAAAATGATATTGAAGACACAACTGTTTTAGACTTATTTTCTGGTAGTGGTGCCATTGCTATAGAGTTTTTAAGCAGAGGAGCAAAGCTTGCGGTCCTATGCGAGAATGCATCTGATGCAACGGAGATGATACACAAAAACTTACAGAAAACAAGGCTTGAAAATAAAGCAATTGTATTTAATAAGGATTATATGGATTGCCTAAAAACAATAAAACAAAAAAATATGAAATTTGATATAATATTTTTGGATCCACCTTATAAAGAAGATTTATCTATAAAAGCAATAAAGGTTATAGATGAAATGCAACTGCTTAATGAAGATGGAATAATTATAATTGAAACAGATGAACCTGAAAGAGATATAAACGAACTTTACGATGAAAATTTAAAATATAAAATGTATGACTTAAGAAAATATGGAAGAGCATCTTTAATATTTCTTAAATAAGGTGAACTTTGAAGCATAAAACATTAAAAGCTTTAACAAGAAAGCTTTACCTTTAGAAAGGAAAATCAAATGGAAATATTCAATTTATTAGAAACAATTGAAGATATGTTAGAAAATAGCAAAACATTGCCTTTTACAAACAAGGCTGTATTAGACAGGGAAGAATTATTAGACATAATAAAAGAAATAAGACTTAAATTACCAGAGGAATTGAAACAGGCTAAGGTAATAAAAGAAGAACATGATAGAATTATAGAAAAGGCAAATGAAGAAGCACAAGATATTGTAAAAGAAGCAGAAAACAGAATAATTTCTATGATTGATGAACATGAAATAACCAAGAAAGCTTACGAGCAAAAGAACAAGATTATAGAAAATGCAAATGACATGGCTCGTGAAATTTCAAATGGTACAAAAGCTTATGCGGACAACATTCTAGCAGGAGTTCAAGTAACACTAGAAGATGCTTTAAAGGTAATACAAAACAATAGGAAAGAAGTAAAATAAATTCTCAAAATAGGCTATTATATTTTAGTGCGAAAATAAAATATATAGTCTATTTTTTTTCTAAATTCTATGTACTTTTTTTTTATTTTGATATAGAATTAATGTGAAAAATAATGATGATAATTTAATATAAAACTAATGGAGAAAGGAGAGTATGAAATATTTAAGATTATAAATATTTTGTACACAAAGTTATGGCAAAAAGAGGAAGAAAGAAAAAGAAACAACAAAACAAACATGTAAGTCAGAGTATAATTGTTGCAATAATGATTGCTGCAAGTATACTACTTGCTGTTTTGATATATTCAAAATCAGGATTTATAGGTGAGAACCTAAGTCCGTTCTTGGGTGGAATAATGGGATATGTAAAATACATATTGCCAATAGGAGTGTTTATACTCGCAATCTACATTGCTTATCAAGGAGAAACATCATGGTCTAGAAAAATTATAGAATTTTCACTTATGCTAGTATGTATCTCTGTAATAATGAACATATTTGAAATAAGCCAAGGGAAGGTAGTTGTAGAAGGAAGATCTTTTCAAAATGTACTAGATCAATTTTTTGATTTAGGAACAGAAGGAGTTGGAGGAGGCTCTATAGGAGCAGTTTTCACACTTCCACTTAGAGAATTATTTGGTGAAATTGGAACCGTAATATTCTGCTTCGGAGCAATTATTGCATTAGTAATTGCTATGTTTGGAATAGATTTAGTAAACAAGATTTCAGAGATGATAGATGATGCTGCCGAAAAGAAGAATGAAAAGGAACAATATAAGAATACAAAAGCCGAAGAACCTGAAGAAGAAAAAATAATAGGAATAGAAAATAGAAAAGAAACAAAACAAGAAAGAAGAAGAAGAGAAAAGCTTGAGAAAGAAAAAGAGGCTCTTGATGTTGAACAATTACAAATAAAACTAAATGGCGAAGAACCATCTAAATCAAAATTATTTAACTTTGACAAAGCTTCTAAACTTAAAACAACAGAAGGCAGAAAAAATAACGAAAAAACACCTTCAGGACAAGCTCCAGATTTCATAGAAGATCCTTTATTCAAGAAACAAGAAGAAACAAAGGAAGAGAAGACAAAAGAAGTACTTCAACTTGAACATACTCTTACAGTGGAAGACGAAAACTATGAATTCCCACCATTAACTCTATTAAGCCAAGGCGCTAGCAAGGGAGTTAAAGGAGGAAAGAGAGCACTTGCAGATACAGCATCAAAACTACAAAAAACGCTTTATAGCTTTGGAGTATCAGCAAAGGTTGAAAATGTGTCTGTAGGACCTGCAATAACAAGATATGAATTAAAACCTGCAGAGGGAGTTCGTGTAAGTAAAATAGCAAATTTAGCAGATGATATAGCACTAAACTTAGCTGCTAAAACTATAAGAATAGAGGCTCCAATTCCAGGAAAACAGGCTGTTGGAATTGAGGTGCCAAATGAAGAAAGTGAAATAGTACATATAAGAGATATTTTAGACACAGATACTTTCAAAGATAGCAAATCAAAACTTGCTTTTGCACTGGGTAAAGATGTATCTGGAACGGAAATCGTAACAGACATTGCAAAGATGCCACACGTTATGATTGCAGGTGCAACAGGTTCAGGAAAGAGTGTTTGTATAAACACATTAATTGCAAGTATAATATACAAGGCTAAACCAAGTGAAGTAAAACTTGTAATGGTAGATCCAAAAATAGTTGAATTATCAGTTTATAATGGAATTCCACATTTATTAATTCCAGTTGTAACAGACCCTAAAAAGGCTGCAGGAGCTTTAGCATGGGCAGTTCAAGAAATGGAAAACAGATATACAATGTTTGCATCAAAAGGTGTTAGAGATTTAAAAGGATACAATGAAGCAGTAGAAAACGAAGATGGAATTGGAAAACTTCCACATATAGTAATCATCATAGACGAGCTTGCAGATTTAATGATGGTTGCAAAGGGAGATGTAGAAGATGCAATTTGTAGATTAGCACAAAAAGCAAGAGCTGCTGGAATGCATTTAGTAATAGCAACACAACGTCCATCTGTAGACGTAATCACAGGATTAATAAAAGCAAACATTCCATCAAGAATCGCGTTTGCAGTTTCTTCACAAGTAGACTCTAGAACAATACTAGATCAAGTTGGTGCCGAAAAACTACTAGGAAAAGGAGATATGCTATTCTTCCCAACAGGTGCACCAAAACCAGTAAGAATTCAAGGAGCATTCATTTCAGACAAAGAAGTAGAAAAAATAGTAGACTTTGTTAAATCAAATGGTGGAGAAACAGTGTACAGAGACGACATCACAGAATACATTGAAAAGGCAAATACAACTGATAAAGAGATAGATGAGGGAGCATCAAACGATGATGATGAAACAGATCCATTGTTAAATGATGCAATAGAAACTGTAATAGAAACAGGCCAAGCTTCAACATCTTTTATACAAAGAAGATTTAAAGTAGGATATGCTAGAGCAGGAAGAATAATAGACCAAATGGAAGAAAGAGGTATCATATCTGGATACCAAGGAAGCAAACCTAGAGAAGTTCTAATGACAAAAGAACGTTGGGCAGAACTTAATTCATAAAACGCAAGAAAATGGGCAATCTTAATTACTGAGGGGAATTAGAATGAATATTTTTTCAAAATTTAATCAAAACGAATATAATAATAGATTAGAAAAAATACTTGAAAATAAAACTTTTGACGAAGATGTAAAAAATCTTTTATTAAGCATGCTTTATAAAATCGAAAATGGTTATAACGATTATTCAAAGGCAAAAGTAGATGCACAGTCTAAAGATGAATTTATGAATAACATTTTAAAAACCATAGAAAAAGATTGCTTTGAAATAAAGGTAGTGACTCCTGAAACAGAGGAGGCACTGCCACTTGCTGAAAATAAAACCGTTTGCATTATTGAGCCAGACGATGGAAAAATTCTTGTCTATGCAAATGAAGAAGACATATTGTATTCAATAATATTAATGAGAATATTGCAAAAAGAAATTATATACAAATTAAATAACGAGAACATGGATAAGGATAGCTATTATAAAAATGCAATAAAGGACTTTATTATAAAAGCTAAATGCATAAACGACATAGAAGTAATAAGAGACTTCGATGGTTGGTCATGGAACAATAACTTAAAAACAGACATAGACATAAAGAAAAATTTAATCTACCAAAATATATTAATGGCAAAATTGAACACTGAAAGTCCAGTATTTTATGAAGAAAAATTTGAACAAAGCATAAATAGTGGAAATGAATTTGAAAAAAGTATTTTTATTTCAATACTAAGCTTACAGGCATTAGAAAATGAAGAATTAAGAAAACATATAATTGCTCAGACAGATGAGAAATTAAAGCTAATGAAAGCAATGGAAAACAGAAAGAAATTCCTTGACACAATAACAGAAGAAAAAAAGCAGATAAATTTGGAAATAAAAAAGATAGACGAAATCCTAAATGACCAAAACAAATTAAAAGAAGAATATAAAATTAGAAATTCTAAACTTCCAAACAAAGAAAAAATATTTAGTATTAGTCACTTAGCTACAAGACTAGAAAAAGAAAGAAACGAAAAGCTAGAACTAATAAAGCAAAAGAATAAACTAATCGAACCACTTGAATATGTAAAATTACAAGAAAAACTAGAAAGAGAATACAATGTTTTAAATAAAATAATAGAAAATACAGAAAGCAAAGAAAAAATAGAAGAAGGACTAATAAACACGCAAAAAGAATTCCTAAAAATTTATGAAAAAAACATTGAAAGTTACACATCAAAAGAAGATTGGGAAAAAGTACTATACCAATTTAGATACTACTGCTTAATACCAATAAGTAAAGAAAAAAACATATATGATGTAAAAGAACTACAAAGACAAATAGAAAAAACAATTAATGTAATAATAGACAACTGCATAGACAAACAAATAATAACCAACTACTCAAACAGCATAAGCCTTTGCTACACAATATTAAAATACGTATTTGCAAGCAAAATAATTGACTTTAAAGAAATCTCAATAAAAATAAACAAACAAAAAGAAGAAAAACTTGCTACAAACACGGAATATTATATCACAGTTGGCATATATGATAGCAAAGAGGCAGAGGGTATATTTGAAGAACAAGTAGACAATTTGAAGTTGCTAAATGTAAAACCTAATAAGAAAATAAATCTTATTTTGAAATAACTTTGCGCCCGTACTTAAGCAAGTGTTCATTTTGAAAAACAATCCTGCTGGAACTATAATGGAGATTGTCAATATGTATTTTTTTCAAAATGAATGCGCAGAGGGCCCCCGCGCCCGTACTTAAGCAAGCGTTCATTTTGAAAAAAATACATATTGACAATCCAAAAGAAGATGATGAAAAGATTAATTGTAAAGGAGATATACGAATGAATATTATTTTTTTAGGAGCAACAAAAACCGTAACAGGTTCTAACTTCTTAGTAGAAGCAGCTGGCAAAAAGTTTTTAGTTGACTGTGGAATGTATCAAGGAAAAGCAACACTTGAACTAGAAAACGAGGCTCCCTTTGTGTACAATCCAAGTGACATCGACTTTATGCTTCTTACTCATGCTCATATAGATCACTCTGGAAGAATTCCCAAATTATATAATGAAGGGTTCAGAGGTCCGATTTATGCTACAAAAGCAACTTGCGACTTGTGTGGTATAATGCTTCCTGATAGTGGTCATATTCAAGAACAAGAGAACGAATGGAAAAATAAGAAGAGAAAGAGAAAAGGTCAAAAGACAATTCCACCATTATACACTGCTGAAGAGGCTACTAGATGTTTGGAAATTTTTAAGCCCGTAAAATATGATGAAATAATTGATATAGACGAAAATATACATGTAAGATTTAATGACGCAGGACACATGCTAGGCTCTAGTATAATCGAGGTATGGGTAAACGAAGACGGAAAGGAAACAAAAACTGTTTTCTCTGGAGATATTGGAAACAATGATATTCCGTTGTTATCTGAACCAACTATGATAGAAGATGCAGATTATCTTGTAATGGAATCTACTTATGGAGATAGACTTCATGTTGGAACAAATGACAAGGCAAAAGTTTTCTTAGACATCGTATCAGAAACATTGGATAATGGAGGAACTGTTGTAATTCCATCTTTTGCAGTTGGTAGGACTCAGGAGATATTATTCGAGCTAGATAAGATAAAAGAGCAAGATGCAAAGAATGAAAAATTCCAGGAAGAGTATCAGAAATTGATGAAAGCACCAGTTTACGTTGATAGCCCATTGGCAATTTCAGCTACTCAAATTTTTAAAGAAAATGAAGATTTATTCGATGATGATACAAAAGCTTTAATGGAAAGGGGAGATAATCCACTAGAATTCCCAGGACTTAAGTTTACACAAACCGCAGATGAATCAAAGGCTTTAAATGAAATGGATGAACCTTCAATCATAATTTCTGCAAGTGGTATGTGTGAAGTCGGAAGAATAAAACATCACTTGAAACATAATATATGGAATCCAAAGAGTACTATTTTATTTGTTGGATACCAAGCACCAGGAACACTTGGAAGAACAATCGTAGATGGAGCAAAAACTGTAAAAATATTTGGTGAAGAATTTTCTGTAAAAGCTAGAATTGAATACATCGAAGGATATTCAGGACATGCGGATCAAGAATGGTTATTGAACTTTGTATATTCTTTCATAAAAAAACCAAAGCATATATTCTTAGTGCATGGAGAGCCAGAGGCTCAGTTGGTATTAAAAAATAAAATTGTCGAAAGTACACAAATTCCTGTTACAATACCTTCCTTTGGAGAAAAATACACATTAAATGATGAACTAACAGTTAAGAAAGAATTTGAAGAGAAGATAGACAAGAGATATATGAGATTACAAATAATAGACAGAATGGAAACTCTTCAAGAAGAAATTGAAGATATGAAGAATATCGTAAAAGAAGATATGCTTGGCAAAGAAAGAAGCGACAAAGAGATAGAAGCATTAAACGAAAAAGTAAAAGAACTTGAGAAGAAGATTGTTGAAATAATAGAATCTTAATGATAAACAAAATGAATTATAAAATGAAGGAGCTACCAATGAATAATAAGTTTTTAAATGATGCAATTGTTGGAAATAAAAATATAAGAGCAACATTTAGTAAAAGAGGAGAACTTTTAAGAGCATACTATCCAAATGTTGATTTCAAGCAATTTATAGATTTCTTCCATGTAGGTGTAAAAATAAACGATTCTGCAATAATATACCTACATGATGATATAAACAATAGATATGATCAGTATTATTCGGAAAATACTAACATTTTAAATACAGAAATAGAAAATACATATTTCAATTTAAATATTAGACAAACCGATTTTGCCTGCTTGAAAGAAAACATGCTTGTAAAAAAATACACAATAGTAAACAGCAACAAAGTTGACTTGAATCTACGATTTTTAATTCGTTCAAAGCTTTTATCTGACCAAAACAATATGGTTTCTGGAAAGGCAATAGACAATGGAATTATACAATATAACCACGACTTTTCTATATGCACATTTGCTAATAAAGAAATTTCTGGACACAGAATAAATGATGTAGAAAATTACATAAGAGAGGCTGTTCTTGAAGATAAAGACTATATTGGAATGAGCAATGATTCTGCAATTAGCTATGATTTGGGAATTTTAAAACCTGGTGACCAAATTGAATTCAATGTGTTCATATTTATTCAGAACAACAAAGAGACGAAAATTGTTGAAGATTTGGAAGAAAAAATAGAAAAATTAAAGAAAACAGATGTAAAGAAAGAGTACAACCAAGTTAGAAGATTCTGGCTTTCATATTTAAATAAACATGATGGATTGAAACTAAACACAAGTGAAAACAAAGACATTGGAAAGAAAATTCTTGATATATATAATAGAACAATTTTGCTATTCCCACTACTTCAAAACGAAGAAACAGGAGGAGTTTCTGCTACAGCTGAAATAGATGAAAACAGAGAAAAGAGCGGTAGATATTCTTATTGTTGGCCAAGAGATGCTGTGTTTATTACAAAAGCTTATGACTACTTAAATATGACGAAAGAAACAGAGAAATTTTATAATTCATTCTGCAAAAAGACTCAAAGCAAGAATGGAATGTGGGAGCAAAGATTTTACACAGATGGAACACTTGCTCCATGTTGGGGATACCAAATAGATGAAACCGCAGGAGTAATATATGGAATATATGAACATTACAAAGTAACAAAAGATACAAAGTTCATAGAAAATAGTTTCAAGATGTGTGAAAATGCAGTACACTTCTTGATAAAATACTTAGAAAATATATTTGATGAAAAAGAAGAAAATGACCTTGTTAAAAAGGAAATAGAAGAAAAGATAAAAGAAGAAGGCAGGGAAAAAGATAAAATTTATAAACATGCAAGCTATGATTTATGGGAGATGAACGAGGGCGTTCATTTATATTCAATTTCAAGTATCTACGGTGCACTAAATGCAATGCTTGAAATATATGAATTGGTAAAACCTAAATATGAAAACAACAGATTAAAACTCGAGCAAATATCAAAAAATACTCAGAAAATAAACAAGGAAATCGAAAATATCAAAAAATATGTTGAAGAAAATTTGTATGACGAAAATACAAAAGTGTTAAAAAGAAACCTGAATGATAACAAGATGGACGTAAGTATTATGGGGGCTGTTTATCCATTTAATCTAATAACTCCAAAAGATAAAAAAATTAATAATACTGTTGAAAAAATAAATCTTACACTTCGTACATATACAGGTGGATATTTAAGATTTGAACAGGATTCTTATATGGAAGGAAAAAATCCATGGCCTGTAGCTTCTTTATGGATGGCTTTGTACTATTTAGAAATAGGAAACAAGAAAATGGCAAAAGAAATATTTGATTTCGTAACAAACAGTTCTTCAGAATTAGGCTTCTTAGCAGAACAGGTTGACAATTCTAAAATGAAGCCTGCATGGATAATTGGACTGGGCTGGTCACATGCGATGTATATAATTACTCTTGCAAAAATGTTGAAAAAATAACGAAAAAGTGTTAAAATAAAAGCTGATTCAATATAAAATAAAAAATACAACTTGGAGGAATTTATGAAAAAAGAAAAAGATATGAAAAAACAGAAAAAATCTAGAAATATAAAACGTGATGCAAGTCAACTTTTTGTAAGGATAATGGCTTTATTACTTGCTATTCTAATGGTGGGAGCAGTATCTGCTACATTAATATTTTACCTAATGCATTAATAAATGAAAATATATTTCGTAAATATGAAAGGAACTAACCTAAAAGATGAAAGAAAATTATGTGTCGGGATTTTTTGAGAACTCTGGTGAAAATGTAGTAAATTACTTTTTATCATTACAAGAAAATCCGCTAAAACTAATACCGGTGATTTTAGATATTGCAATAGTAATATATGTAATAGTAAAAATAATCAAATTTGCCAAAGACTCAAGAGGAATGCAACTTATAAAAGGAATTCTATTCTTTATAATAATTACCTGGTTAAGTGGAATATTAAATCTAAGAATAGTACATTCAGTACTTACATCGATATTGCCATCTGGAGTTGTTGCGTTAATCGTAATATTCCAACCAGAAATAAGAAGAGCACTTGAACAACTTGGAACCAACAAGCTAACCAATTTCTTTGGGATGGAAAAGAGTATAGAAACAAAGACCAGAGAAGATATTTATAAAATAGTAATTGCTGTTTGTGAAATGGCAAAAACAAAAACAGGAGCCTTAATTGTAATTCAAAGAGACATCAGCCTTAGTGATATAATTGCTACAGGAATAGAGATAGATTCTGAAATATCTCCACAACTTATTGTAAACATATTTGTTCCAAAAACACCATTACATGACGGTGCAATAGTAATAAGAAATAACAAGATTGCAGCAGGTGCATGTATACTTCCACTAGCGAACAATGCAGACATCTCAAAAGAATTAGGTACAAGACACAGAGCGGCAGTTGGAATTTCTAAAGAATCAGATGCAATAGCAATAGTCGTTTCAGAAGAATCAGGAAAAATATCTATTGCAAAAGACGGAACTTTGATTGCAGATGTAAAGGAAGAAGCTTTAAAGAACATTCTTATAAAAAATATTATTACCAACAGATTAGAAGACAATAAAAAGAGTAAACTTAAAGGAATAAAAAAGATAAAAGAAATAAAAGAGACAAAAAATAATAAAGAAGAAAATACAACAAACGAAAATAAATAATGATATATAGATTTCTGCATTTATAAAATATAAAAGGCAGAAATTTATATTTTATAAGGAAAATAAAAAGTTGTAATTGAACGGAGAGTAATATATGAGAAATATAAAATTAACTATCGAATATGATGGAAAGTGTTACAATGGCTGGCAAAAACAGACTAAAAACAAGGGTTTGAACATATTTTGAATTTATTTCAAAGTATGTCAAATCCTATATATTAAAGCATTTTATATTTTTAATACATTTTAAAATAAATATGAAATATTTTAAAATTATTGTGCAAGGCTGTACTGGTGGCTGTATAAAATATTATTTAAAATCAATTGTAAGTCCTTGTTTTTGAAGGTACTCAAAGGACATATCAAGATGTTCTTTTTTAAATTTGTCAAATACTTCACAATATACATTTAAAGTAGTTGCAACATTTGCGTGTCCCATAATTTTTGCTAAAACTGCAGCAGGCATTCCTGCTTCAATACATCTAGTTGCGAATGTATGACGCAACATGTGTTGATGAACATCATAACCTTTACCTATATTATTTTCTTTGCAAAAATACTTGAACATCATATTAACTGTATCTGTACTGATACAGTGTTTATATGAGTTACAAAAAAGAAGATTATAATCATTTTCTGTATAATATTCTGATGCTAGATATTCTTTAAGTAATTTCTCAACAAAAGAATCCATCATTAAATTTCTAATTCCATTTACTGTTTTTGTATATGAACCTATTGTTGCTCTATCATCAAATGTACGAGTTATTGTTCTTCTAACATGAATTATTTTATTTTCAAAATCAAGATCATTTATATCTAATGCATTTATTTCTCCCATTCTCATACCAGTATATAAACTTAAAAAAATCTGATATTTATATCTAAACTTTGCATCTCGTAAGGTTTCAATGAGTTGTTTTTGTTCTTCAATTGTGAATGCTGAAACTGTCTTTGATTTATTATTAAATTTCTTTGACAAAGGTATCTCAAATTCTAATTGATCATCTAAAAAGTTATAACGCAATATGTTACGCCTTACAGCTATTTTAAATGTATTATTAACAATACCATATATTTTAGCAATTACAGAATCAGAATATTTTGTAATATATACGAAGAAGTCTTTTAAATCATTTTCTGTAATTTTTTGCAGTTCCATATTTGCCATATAATGAGAAGATATATTTTTTAATGTATGCAATTTACGAGAATACGATGATTCTTTTAATTTATTCATTTTATAACCATTATCAATAAATTCTTTTGCAATACTATAAAAAGTTACCTTTGACTTGTCAACATAGGTATCAGTATTTAATTCTGTTATTATTTTTTCTAATTTGTTTTTTACTTCTTGTCTAGTTTTTCCATATATGGTTTTTCTTTTTCTTTTGCCGGTTTTAGTATCATACATAGCAATAGTATATTCTGTAACCCACATAGTTTTTCCATTTATTTCTCTTTTGAATATAGTACCTTCGCCATTTCCTCTTTTTTTGGCTGTTCCCATAAATAAAAAACCTCCATTTTTCAAATATTTTTATTGTAACACTTGAAAAAATGGAGACTTTTGTATATAATACAAAAGTAATCACTTTTTCAAGTGTTTACACCTTTGGATAATGTGTGTAGTTCGGCAAAAACAGGCACATTATCCTTTTTTTATTAAAATCTTTTGTTTTTCTAAAATACAGTTATCTAAAAAATCAGTAAATCCAGTTGGAGGATAGGCTACTGTTGTGTTATATTGACCAGACGGTATTGTAAAAGTTATATTTACAACATTAATTCCACCTATGGTTTTTGTTTTTTCTTTGGCAGTGTTTGCTCCAATAGCAGCACCAATTGGACCAGCTATTAAATCTCCAACGACAGCTCTGCTAACTACTCCTTTTTTCTGTGTAATAGTTTTTTCTCCAATAGTTCCTAAATTATAGCTATTTATTTCATCAAATGAATATATAATATTTTGATTTTTATTATTTTGTTTTCCAACAAAAAACAATTTATTTTCTATATCAATAGAAACAGGTGCCATCCCTAAACCTTTTAATACTGTTGTTGGTTTAAATTTTAAAAACCTTTCATTATTTATATTCCAAAATTCTTTTAATTCTTCTATTGTATTTGTTTGATAAGATTTAGAAATACGAATACAATTTGAACAGGCAACACCATTAACAATATTAAATTTGGTGAATAATCCCAATTTGCAATTACAAATATCACATTTTTTTGACATAAAAACCTCCATTCTATTTAAAAGCACTTTTATTTTCTACTTTTATAACTTCTCCTAAAATTTCAATATCATTTAAAGTTAAATTATCTTGTATTGGAAAATTCCACATATTCATTGCTTGTAATTCTATTTTTCCGTCATCTGACTGAATAACTTTACGAATAATAGGTGCACCACCTTTTATTTTTAAAAGGTAGGTTTTTTTATTAAAAAATTCTTTATATTTTTTTATTATTGCTATGTCTCCAACATCAAGAAGCGGAGCCATAGAATTATCAGATGATTGTACTGCAAAATAATTTTTAGGATCCTCATCTTTGATATCTGTTCTATATACATAAGGTATTTTCTTAATAATTTCATTAGTTGAAAGATTTATAACATTAATTTCAGCAATTTTAGTTCTTCCGAAACTTCTATCCATAGGGACATCTTCTCCCATAAGCCAAACCTCATTAATATCTAAAGCTTTAGCTAAATTGTATAGTGCTGTTTGCTTTGCTTCATATTTACCTTTCATATATTCACTTAATGATGATTTTGAAATTCCACTTTTTTTTGACAATTCAGCAGGTTTTATATTTCTTATTTTCATTGCTTCTTTTAATCTATTTGAAAAAGAACTCTTCATAATTTACCTCCATAGCAAATACATTATAACAACAAAAACCAAAAAAAACAATGGTTTTCAAAAAAAAAATAAAGAAACTCGAATTTTTTTCAAAAAAACTATTGACAAAACAAAAACAGTAATATATTATAATGTCAGTTCGGAAACACGAACAAAAATGACAAGAAAGGAGAAAAAAGGATGGAAGAGAATACAATATACGATTATTCTATTCTTAAAGGAAAAATAGTAGAGAAGATAGGAAGTAGAAGAGAATTAGCAGAAAAATTAGGAATAAATGAAACAACATTAAGTAATAAACTTAATAATAAAACTGATTTTTCAAGAGAAGAAATGAAAAAAATATGCAAAATTCTTGATGAACCATTAATTAAGATAATAGAATATTTTTTTACAGAAACAGTTCGAGAAAACGAACAAAAATAAAAAGGAATGATATTTATGAAAAAATTTAAAAATGCCGAACTACACACAAAATTCAAAGGAGGAAAAGAAAAATGGAATTGAAAGACGATGTTTTTTATACACCAACAGAATTTGCAAAATTAAGGAATTGTAGTGTACCAACAGCACTAAGTATTTATAATTCACAGGACTTTCCAAGCGAAAATTTCGGAAAAGAAAAAGTTGCTTTAGGTAGTGCAATAAGAGAATGGTATAGCAAAAAAAGAGTAAAAGGAGAAGAATAAAAATGAAAAAATTTAATAAAAAGAAATTTATAGTAAGAATAATTGAATTATTAGTAATAATAGCAACAATTATATTAACAATATTATCAATTAATTATGCAAATAAATTAAGAGGTTATCAAGCTTATGGTGGAGAGTATTTAATACCAGTTCTTGGACTGTTGGTAGTATTAGTTATAGAAACAATTTATGAAGAAAGTGAAGAAAATAAAAGGAGAGGAAAACATGGAAAAAGATAGATTACATGATTGTTATATATGGCACATTATTACTTTAGCAAAAATGAAATATAAATTAAAACAATTGAAGGGAGGAAAATAATATGAATGGATATCAAGAAATTAAAGATCTTATTTCAGATATAGATGAATTTCATAACGAGGCTGAATTAAGAGAAATATTACAAGAAATTTTATTTATCTGTGAAGATAATATAAAAAATGAACCATCTATCGACAGTCAAATCGAAAAATAGATGATTCATAAAAGATATTTAGATAAATACTTTCTATTTTCATTTTATCAAAAATACTAATATAAGTCAAGAAAGAATGTTTGTATATCATAAAAGAAAATAGAAAAAACAAAAGAGATTTTGAAGTTATTAGGAAAGGAGTATCGCACATGGCAAACAAAGATGCATATTATTTTAGCCATGACTCTAACGCACTAACAGATCCAAAAATACTTTCAATGCGTTGTGATTACGGACTAGAACGGTTATGGTTTATATTGGGCAATATTAGAAATGTTAAGAAATGAATCTACATATAAATTGCCATTAAATAAAAATACATATAGAGCAATAAAAATGCAAACAGGAACATCAATAAATGTTGAACAATATATAAATGATTGCATTAATGAGTATAAAGATAGTGAAAGTGGAAATGGATTATTTAATTCTAAAGATGGTATGTTTTGGTCGGAAAGTTTTATTAGAAGAATGGAAAAATACGAAGACTTAAAAGAAAAAAGAAAACAAGCGGCAAATGCAAGATGGAATAAAGAAAAAGAAAAAAACGAAAAACAAGAAAAAGATACAAAGCAAGAGAAAAATGCAAAAAAATGCAAAAGTATAAAAAAATATTGCAAAAGCAATGCAAGTGCATACCAAAAAAGATACAAATGCAATGCAAAATTGAAAAAAGTGTATGCAAAAATATGCAAATTAAATGAAATTAAATTAAATAAAATTAAATTAAATAAAATTAAATTAAATAAAATTAAATTAAATAAAATTAAATCTATCTATCCATCTAATCATGTGTTCCAAGAAAATGAAAAATTGAAGATGGACAAGACGGATGAGATAGAATTTGAGAGAGTTATTAGTAATTGTGAATTACATGTATTGGATCCTACACTTGCTATTGAAATTGAGGAAATAGTAAAAGAAATGTATATGGACTTAAAAACTAAAGAAAAAATAAAAAAACTTAATTCAAAGAAAATATTATATGCACTAAAACAATTTGCAATAGCAAACACGCAAACTGAAATAAAAAAACCAAAGGAATATTTTAAGAAATGTGTTTTATCTGCAATGAATCAAACGGAGTTAAGTACGCAATATGATGTTAATACAATATACAAAATGGGGGCTTTAGTATGAGTATGTTTAGTTCATTGTTTAATAGAAATACAGTTCCAATATATCAAAAAATGGAAACAATAGAAAGTGGAAATTCAGTAGTAAATGCAAAAAGGAAAAAGGCATACGATTATTATAAATGCGACTATTGTGGAGCTGAAATAAGAATAAAAGAGAAGAGGCATGAAATGACAGGAGGAATTGCAATAATACCACATACAATTACTAGAAGAGGAGAACTAAGATTGGCATTATGTAGTAAATGCTTAAAACCAGCATTGAAGGAATTAGAAAAGGAGAAATAAATGGGAGAAGATAGTAACCTAAGTACACTATTTTATGCAATAGTTGGTTCAGATGAAGAAATGAAACCACTAGGGAAAACAGAATTAAATTTAATTGATGAGGAAAGTAAAAATCCAAAATATGCTGAAGGTGGAATAAAAAATAAATGTGTAGCTTTTGCAGAGGTAGGAGAAAATGGATTTTCAGGAGAATTAGAGTTAATTGTAACACCTAAAACAATGAAAAAGAAAAGATTTATAAAATTAATTATGAGCAAAGGTTATCAAAAGAATGAGGCTTATAAGATGCATCAAGAATATATGAAAAAATATAAATCTAGAACTTTAATAGGATTCACTATTTTTCTAGAGAGCTATAATATAAAGCCGATATTCAAATTGAAAATTGGAGAAAAAGTTTATGAAGGAGGAATAGATTTTGGATAGAGAAAAATTAGAAGAATTAGCAAAACAAAGAATGCAACAAATTGCAAAAAAAGTAAAAGAGGAACTTCCAGAGGGATTTGGATTTGTAGTATTAGCATTTGAATTTAATGCTGCACCAAACACAGCACAAATGATGTATGTTTCTAATGCTAATCGAGATGATGTTGAAAAAGCAATGGAAGAATGGATTGAAAAAACAAGAAATTCTTATGGAAATGATACAGAAAAGTATGGAGGTAAAATAGATGATAGTACCAGATAATATAAAACAAGCAATAAAAGAATGCGCTGAAGCAGAAAACAAAGCATGTTTGAATGAAAGAATAATTATGAGGTGGCTAGAAGAAAGAAAGTTAACAGAGGAAACAGCAAGTAGTCCAAATCGTGATATGACAGATTCTTTTATAGATTATTGTAAAATGACTTGTAATCCAGATGAATTTATTGAAGTATTAGAAAATTTAGATAGAACGGAGTAGAAAAAATAAAGAGGTGATACAAATGATGTATGAATTTGAAATGATAGGAGATATTGTTGGAAAAGCAAGACCTAGAATGAATACAAGAACAGGAAAAGCATATACACCAACTAATACTAAAAACTATGAATATTTTTTAAGACAATGGTTTATTAGAGAATATCCTAACTTTACAACAATAGAAACAAGAGTAAAGGTAACAATTATAGCTTACTTTGGTATTCCAAAGAGTACAAGCAAAAAGAAAGAAGCGGAAATGTTAGCAAATATTATAAGCCCAACTAAAAAGCCTGATGCAGATAATATTATAAAAATAGTATTAGATGCTATGAATAAATTTGCTTTTAAAGATGATACACAAGTTACAAAATTAGAAATTGAAAAGAAATATAGTAGAACACCTAAAATTTATATAAAAATTGAGGAGTATTAGATAAAATGAAATATTTAATAAAAATCATAATGCAACGGAAGGTTAAGAGAGTATATAGAAATAATTTGGAAACAAAAGAGATTATTTAAGAAAAATATAAAGAGAAAAAATAGTTATTTTGTTGATTATTATGGATATAGATGTTTGGGAAAAACATATTTAATATCTAAGTTAGCAAAAAAATATAAGCTAAAAGTTATTACTAAATATTCTTTATATCAAAAACCATATATTCACATAAAAAATAATACTATAAATACGTTACCTTCTACCAATAAAAAAGAGATATTTTTAATTGATGGATTAGACTTATCTACAATAAAAAATTTACAAAGTAAGGGATACGTAATTATAGGATATATAAATTAAGGAGAAAAAAGCCTATGAAGTGTATAAAATGTGGGAAATATCCTTTTTGTAACAAAATAAAAGATTCACAGCAAGAAGCTTGTGAAGAATTTATAAAAAAATCATTAGAAATAAAAATTACAAGAGAGGAAGAGACAAAGAATGAAAATAGATAATATAGATGAAGTTGAAGCTTTTGCAAAAGAAATGAATTATTTTTTTACATACATAGAAAGGACAAATTCAGATCTAAAAAATGAATTGAGAGTTAAAGAATTAGAGCAAGACGATTTATTACATGAAATAGAATTAAGTAAATTAAATGCTTTTGAACTTTCAAAGGTGGCAGTTAGATTAAGAGATGTTAGACAAGAAAGAAGAGTAATAAAGGACAAGCTTGAATTTATATCAACATTAAAAGGGTTTTCTGATAAATATAACAATAAGCTAATAACAGGCGATATAGCACAATTATTAAAAAATATAAGAATGCTAAAAGAAAACTGGGATACTAGAATATATAAAACAAGAGTTTTAGAAGATCTAAAAATTAGTAAAATGAAAAAGAAAGAGGAAAGCGAATGATTAAATTTTTATTAGGTTTATTCATAGGAACATTTATAGGAATTGCAATTATGTGTTTGATGTTTGTAGCAAAAGATACTGAAGAATGAAAGGAAAATAGATATGCCAAAATTTAATAATATAGATTATAAAGAACTTTTGACAGATGTACAAGTTGTATATAGTTGTCCATATTGTAATAAACAATTCTTCAATAAAAATTCATATAGGAATCATATAGTAAAAGGTTATTGCACAATGTGTGATATTAAAACAGGTAAAAGTATAGAAATTGAAATACCATTAGATTGGCTGGGGAGGGATTAGAGATGTTAGTTCCGATAGTAGATATGAACGAATTTGAAAAAGTAGGTTTTAAAAAGTGTAAAAAGCCTTATGACAATTGTTATTATTTATGTTTCTCAAAAGGAATACAATATATTTTTTTAAGTCCTGTAATGATAGATATTGAAAAATGGGAAGAGGAAGATCCAAGAATACATAAAAATGCTAATTGTAGATATAGAGATGAAAGAACAGCACAAGATTTTATGTGCGAATTGATACAAAATAAAATGGTAACATGTGATTATTTAATTAAGAGGTGATTCAATTCATGAGTAATATTTATGATATGTCGGGAAAAAAGAAAGTGATATTTACAGAAAATCTTGAAACCAATATTACATATAAAGAAATAATGAAAATAGTAATAGAAAATGCAACAGAAGAAGGATGTCATCAAATATTTTGTGATGGTGGAATAAATATGTGTCCATCAAATATATTTGGATCAGAAAAAATAGACAAACAAAAAGAAGAGGATATTTGCGATTATGAAAGTATTGGCTGTACAAAATGTTGGACTAATGCAATAAAAGGATTGGAGGAAAAAATAAAATGACAGAAGAACAGATACAAAAAATGCAATTAGCTAAAAGCAATATATTAAAGGGAGAAGATATAGAAGCTGCTGCATATATATTAGAAAAATGTGTATTTGATAATGTGATTATTATAGGAGAAAGAGTTAATTATTTAAAAATAGCAACAAGACAAATATTAGATTTCATTAAAAGATATAAGGAAAGCGATTATGAAACGATATGCCTAGAAAATAACGAATTACGAGAAATAGCAGACAGAATTCAAAGTGAATACAATGAGTTATTAAATAAAAAAAGAATAAATAGTGAATACAGACCATGTATAGTTAGAAATAAAAAAGCATTATTTCATAAATGGGTACATACAAAAAATTTATTAGGTCAAGAATTTGAAGTTGGATTAGTAGAATATGAAAATGGACAAATAGGAGAGACAACACCAAACAGTATAAAATTTTGTGATGCAAAATTAGATGAATATTGTTTTACAAAGGAGGAATAATCAATGGCTGAAACAAAAAAATATAAAGTTATATGTTGTAATTGTAATAAAGAGATATATGCAACAAAATCAATATTTCATAAAATGGGCATGTTTGATTTAGGACAAGGAAGATGTTTGCATTGCAATACAAGTTTACAATTAATATATGAGCCGGAAACAGACACGATGAAATCAAGATTATATGATGATTTTATAAAAGAAAGACAAAGCAAAATGAAAAATTAAATTTATATGGAGGTACTAAAAGATGAAGTGTACAGGAAAAGAATGGGATACTTGCAGAGTTGAAAAAATGGGATGCAAAGGATGTTATTATGATGAAAAAGAATTTGTAACATTCACAAAAGATGAAGAAGCGATAAATGTATATTTTGTAAAAGATGGTATAAAAGTTGCAGATATTTTAATGGGAGTAGCAGCAACAATAAAAATTATTATGGAAGAAACCGGAAAAGACAAAGAAACAGTATTAAAAGTAGTTAATGAAATGATTGATGAAGCCAATAAAAAGAAAAAGGCTTTAGAAAAAGAAATATGGAAACAAGAAGAAGCGGAAGAAGAAAGAATACGAAAAGAAGTGTGGGGGGATTAAGATGGGAAAACTGGATTTAGAAAATTTACAAAGCATAATAGAACATTTAGAAGTATCAAGAACAAATACTGAAAATATTATTGAAAAACAAAACATGACTTTATTTCATTCAAAAGATTATTACGAAGGACAATTGGATACCTACAATGATGTAATAAGAATGCTAAAAATATATCAAGGGAATAGTAAGGAGAATTTATGAAAGAGATATTATTTAAAATATTAGTTGTATTACTTAGTCCAATATATTTTATGTTTTGGATATTTGCAAACATAATGGGATTGGCAATGGAAATTGGACAACCAATATTAGATGTTGTACTGGAAAAAGTAGAAAAAATGTCATCTTTTTGGAAAGAATTTTTTAAAGGAAAAAATAAATGAAAAAAACACAAGAAATAAAATATAAAGATGAAATATGGGAAAGAATATTAAATTCTAAATATGAAATTAGTAATTATGGAAGAGTCAGAAGATTTTATAAATACAAATATAGATATTTAAAAACATTTAGAAAAGGTTCAATACAAGTAATAAAATTACATATTGATGAAAAAGGAAAGGACTACAATGTAGCAAAACTTGTAATTGAAACATTTAATAGAAAATTAAAAGCAGAAGAGGTAGCATATCACAAAAATGAAATAATATCAGACAATAGATTATCAAATCTTCAAATTACAACTAGATCAGAAGCGGGTAAAAGGACTGGTTGGCAATCTCATAGAAAATCAATTGTAATGCTTGATAATGAAGGTGTTATAATAAAAGTTTTTAAAGGTACAAGAGATGCAGCAAAGAATTTATTTATAAGACGACAAACAGTAAGTGATTATTGTAATAAAAGAGTAGAAAATCCAATGTATGATTTATATTGGGGAGATGAATTGATAGATAAAGAAGGGGAATAGATAATGAAACAAATTGATTATAAAAATATTACAATTGGACAAGTTCAATGCTTAAACAAAAGTGGATATTTTTCTGAAATGATTTGTGATGGAGATAATTTAAAAGTAGGACTATCAGAAGAGGAATATATAGAAGCGGAAAAGAAAATAAAAAAACTTATTGATGACGTTATGAAACCAGTAGTGGAAGCATTTGAACAAATTGCTAATACAATAGCAGAAATAAGTGTAGATATATTTGATATGACAAAGAAAGCTGTTAATAATTTGTATAAAGCTATATATCCTATTTTGGATAAAAAAATAAGCAAAAAGAAATTTATTAAACTCTTGCAAAGTGAAGGAATACAACGAAATGAAATAAATAAGATTGTTCAAGGAAATAAAGACAAATATACATATTTGAGATATTACAATATAGTCAATAATTCATATAAAAACAATAAAATAAAAAACGATAGAATATAAAAAAACAATAACCATAGGTAGCTGTAAGAAAATAATAAAAAAATTTATTATGAACAATAAAAAAACAAAAACGAACACAATAGAAAATTTAGAGATGTCAAATAGTTGAAATTAAAGGAAAAAATTATAAATTTTTTGAATAGGAGGACAAAAGATTAATGTGCAAAAAGATTTAGAAAATTATAATACATACAAATTTAGATTAAGAGAAACGGAAAAGAAAAGGTGGTGTGTATATGGAAATTAAAGCATTAAGTAGATATTTGAAAAAGAATAAAGAATTAAATACTACAAAAAAGATAATTGAAAAATTAAGGGCAAAGCCCAAAATAGTTACTGACTTTGCGAAAGATTATAAAACTGGTTATCCTCATAATGTAAAGATAGAAGGATATGATGTTATTACACATTACAAAATTGAGATGTACGAAAAAAAGCAAAAAAGATTAGAAAAGGAGATTCCTCTTGAATTAGAAGAATTAACAAAAGTAATTGACACAATAGAAGATCCTATTGCAAAATCTGTTATGGAATACAGATTTATAACAGATATGAGTTTTGAAGAAATTGCAATGAAAACAAATAATACATACGAGAATGTAAGAAATATATATTATAGGACATTAAAAAAACTTGACACAAAATGATACAAAATGTGTGATATAATATGTATAGTAATAAATGTATAAAAAGTTCGTAAGCAAAAAAGCCTACGAGCTTTTTTATTATACTAATGTGTAAAGAGGTATATCTATGGATATTGGTAGATGTATGACAAGAGAATGTAAAAATTGCAAATATGAAACAAGATGTTTTAAGGAGTATAAAGATGAATATAAGAAAAATAAAAATCGCAAATCTAAAACCGGCAGAATACAATCCAAGAATAGATTTAAAACCAGAAAATGTAGAATATCAAAGAATAAAGAGAAGCCTAGTTGAATTTGGATATGTTGCACCGATTATAGTTAATACAGATATGACTGTTATAAGTGGACATCAAAGATTAAAGGTATTAAAGGAACTAGGATATACAGAAATAGATTGCAATATTGTTGATTTAGATAAAAACAAAGAAAAAGCATTAAATATAGCACTTAATAAAATATCTGGAGAATGGGACAATGATAAATTGGAAGAATTGCTTTCAGAGTTAAGAGATAGCAATTACGATTTAGATATAACAGGTTTTGATGAAAATGAAATAGAAAAAATATTTAAAGAAGCGGAAGAAGTAATCAATGATAATAAAGAAGTTGAACTAACAGAATTTGGTGATGATAAATTCAAATGTCAATGTCCTAAATGTGGTTTTATGTTTGATATAAAAAAATAAGGAGAATACAATGCCAGAATATGAGTGGAATCTAAAAGATTTAAAACAAGTTTCAAAAAATAATTATAATGTCTTTTCGTGTTTTTCGTGTGGTGGCGGTTCAACTATGGGATATAAATTAGCAGGATATAATGTTATAGGAAATTGCGAAATAGATAAAAAAATAAATGAAGTATATGTAAAAAATCATGATCCTAAATATAATTACTGTATGCCAATTCAAGAAATGATTGCTTTAAAAGATTATCCTAAAGAATTATATAATTTAGATATATTAGATGGCAGTCCTCCATGTAGCACTTTTTCATTAGCTGGAGAAAGAGAAAAAAATTGGGGAAAAAGTAAAAAATTTAGAGAAGGTCAAGCATATCAAGTTTTAGATGATTTATTTTTTGAATTTATAAAGCTAGCTGAAAAATTAAAACCAAAAATAATTGTTGCCGAAAATGTAAAAGGAATATTAATGGGAAATGCTAAAGGATATGTTAATTTAATAATAAAAAAATTAGATGAAGTGGGATATAAAACACAAATATTTTTATTAAATTCAGCAAGAATGGGTGTACCACAAAAAAGAGAAAGAGTTTTCTTTATAGCAACGAGAAAAGATTTAGAACTCCCAAAAATAAAGTTAGAATTCAATGAAGAATTTATAACATACGGACAAATAAAAGATACAGAATATAAACCAATCAATAAAGATACTATGCTATATCAAAGATGGTTAAAAAGAAGCAGAAAAGATAATAGTTTATGTGATACTATTGAAAGAACTGAAAATGGTAAAATTAGTAGTTTTAATACACAATTTGTAAAAGATGACAGAATACCAAATACATTAGCAGCAGGAGGTTTGTTTTTAAGATTTGATGTTCCTGCATCAATAAGCGATAGAGATATAAAATTAATTCAAACATTTCCACAAGATTATAACTTTTGTGGACAAAATGTTCAATATATATGTGGAATGAGTGTTCCACCGATAATGATGAAGAAAATTGCAAATGAAATAAAATTGCAGTTTTTAGATTGTTTAAAAAGGTAATGGAGGTGGGTGAGTTGTATTGACACAAAATAAAGAAGAAAAAATAAAGAATGATTATTTACAGGGAATGCGATATAAAGACATATTTAAAAAATACAACATTACCTTGCCTGATTTGAAGAAGATTATAAGAAAATATAATCTAACTAGAGAAAAAAGCGAAGTTCTTAAAGGAAATAAAAATGCAAAGAACAATAAAGGTGGACACCCAGCAACAGAAAATAAGAATGCTGTAACAACAGGAGAATATGAAAATATTTATCAAAGTGTATTAACAGAAGAGGAAAAGCAATTATTCAAAAATATGAAAATAGAAAGTACAGATAAATTATTAGATGGATACATAGAAGAATATAAAATGTTGACCATTCGTGAATTAAGAATGATGCGAAGAATAAATAAATTAGAACAATCAGATAAAGATATGACAGTAGGTAGTATAAAAAAGAAGAATAGTCAAGGAAGTATAGAAACTACAACAGAAGCGGAACCAACAATTGATAAGATACAGAAAATAGAAGATAGTTTAACAAGAGTTTCAGAAGCAAAAAGAAAAGGTAGAGAAAACATGATTAAACTAGGATTTAGCAAACGTGAATTAGAACTTAAAGAAAAACAAGCAGAAAATGAATTATGGTAAAGGAAAATAGATTATGTTTGAAAATGCTCATGATTTATATAAATCAAAAGAATGGCAAAATTTATTAAAGAATCTAAGATTAGAAAGAGTAAATGATGAAGAAAAACTAATTTGTGAATATTGTGGAGAAGAGATAGTAAAAGCTTATGATTGTATTGGACATCATAAAATACCATTAAATAATAGCAATGTTAATGATTACAATATAAGTCTTAATCCTGATAATATAATGTTAATACATTTTAAATGCCATAATAAAGTACATCATCGTTTTGGATATGAATTGCCAAAGAAAGTGTATATAGTTTATGGATCTCCTTGTGCTGGTAAATCTACATGGGTTAAAAATATGGGGACAGCTGATGATTTAATTATAGATATAGACAAGATATGGGAATGCATAAGCTTCTGCGATAAATATAACAAACCAAGAAAGTTGCAACAAAATATTTTTGAAACAAGAAATTGTTTAATAGATCAAGTAAAGATGAGACTAGGAAACTGGCAGAATGCTTTTATTGTAGGAACATATCCATTAAAGATGGAAAGACAAAGACTTGCTGATAAACTAGGTGCAGAGCTTATATATATTGATTGTGATGAAGAAATATGTTTAAGTAGAGCAAAAGATGAAAATTGGAAAAAATACATTGAAGAATGGTTTGAGAGTTTTCAAGAATAGCCCCCCTCCAAGACACCATAAATGTTTTTGGTGGGGACTGTAAGGGGAACCTCTTTTTCACACGAAGTAAAATTTTCATTTTTTCTTGAATTAAAAAAATAGATACAGAAAGAAGGGATTATATTTGACAAGAAGGGAAAAATTAGATGAAATTTTTAAAGATATAGAGGATAACAAGAAACAATTAATAAATCCAATGTTAGACAATATAGCCTTTTTGGAAGAACGAATGGAGGAATTAAAAAAATTACCATTTATACAAGTAAATCCTAAAAATCCAACCCAACAAAGAACAACTAAAGCTTCAAAATTGTATAAAGAATGTTCACAAAGCTATATGAATGCAATAAGAATGTTGTATTCCATGATAAATGGACATGAAATAGAAGACGATCCAGTTCAAAAATTCCTAGAGGAGCGACAAAAATTTGGAGGTTAATTATTTAAAACAATATTATGAAGAAATACAAAAAGGAAATATAATAGTTGGATTAGAATTAAAAACAGAATTACAAAAATTAATTAAAGATTTAGATAATCCCCAATACAGATATGATACAAGTGAAAGCCATTTAAGAATAGAATTTATGGAAAATTTGTGTTTACAAAGTAAAAAGCCATTCTATAATGTTCCAATGCAATTATTGCTTTGGGAGAAGGCATTTATAGAAGTTGTTTATTCTTTTAAGTTTTTCGATGAAGAATTAAATAGGTGGGCAAGAAGATTTCAAAATGTAATTTTACTAATTGCAAGAAAAAACGGCAAAACAACATTAATGGCAGCAGATGCTCATACTGATTTAAGAATTGGAGAAGGTGGAATGGATATTGTTTGTGCATCTAATGATGACAAACAAGCTAGCCTTTTATGGAATGAAATAGACAATATGAGAAAAAGAATAGATCCACATTCGAGAATTACACATAAAAATATGTCTGCTATATGCAATACAAAAAAGAATATTACTATTTTTAAAATGTCGAGTAAGACTCAAAACAAAGATGGTAGAAATATAGACAAAATGTATATGGATGAAAGCCACGATGCACCAAATGATGAAATAGCAGAGGCAGGGCAGAAATCAATGTCAACAAAAGATGAACCATTATTTATAAATTTAACAACTGAAGGTTTTATAAATGATGGTTATTTAGATAATGAATTAAAATACGCAAGAGAAGTTTTATTTGATGAAACTAATGATATACATTATTTACCATGGCTATATACACAAGATAGTGAAGAAGAAATATGGCAAGATGAACAAAGTTGGTATAAATCAAATCCGGGTTTAGGAGTGGTAAAAAAGTGGAAGTCATTAAGAGGGGAAATTGAAAAATCTAAAACATCAAAATCAAAAAGAATGCATACTCTTTGTAAAGATTTTAATATAAAACAAAATAATGCTCAATCATGGCTAATGCTTGAAGATTATAGCTATGAAACAGAACCTTTTAATCTAGAAGATTTTAGAGGTTCTTTTTGTTTGGGTGCTGTTGACTTATCAGAAACAACAGACTTATCAAATGCAAAAATATTATTGATGAAACCAAATGATAAAACCAAATATGTATATTCGCATTATTGGATACCAGAAAGTAAATTACAGGATAGTAACGATAAAGAAGCAGGAGCAAAATATGAAGAATGGGCAAGAGAAGGATTACTTACAATACATGAGGGAAATGAAATTGATATATCTAAAATAGCAGATTGGTTTTATGAATTATATAAAAATTATGGAATAAAAACTTACATGGCAGGTTATGATCAAAGATTTTCAAAACCATTTACAGATAGAATGAATGAATTTAGTTTTGAAACAGAAATGATTTTACAAGGAAAAGTTTTATCAAATGCAATGAAACTTGTAGAAGCCGAGTTACAAGACCAAAAAATTAACTACAATAAAAATTCTATGGACAAATGGTGTTTAGGAAATTCAGCAATGGAAATGGACAACTATGGAAATATAATGTGTGTAAAAGTTAAGAATCAAGCAAGTAAAAGAATTGATGGAGCAGTTACATTGATTATTCTATATGAAGTATATAGACGTTATCGTAATGAATTTCATAAACTTATAAGATAGTAAGGAGAAGTAGATGAAAAAATATAGAATTAAATATCAAAAAAATTATAATATTCGTATCGAGAATATTAATGCGATAAATCAAGAAGAGGCAATGTATTCTTTTTATATGAATAATAGAGGATGTGATATTTTAGAAATTAAGGAGGTAAAAAGCATTGAATCTAATTGAATTTATTAACAAATTTAAGAAACCTAAAAATGATAATATGAAATATGCTGAAATGCTAAATGGATACATTCCAATTTTTTCACAATTTGGTCAAGATATATATGCTAGTGATGTAGTGCAACAAGCTATATCATGTTTAGTAACAGAATTGACAAAAGTAAATCCATTTCATATCAGAAAAAATGGAAGTGATTTAGTACCTGTTGAAAGTAGCACAATTCAAAGATTATTAAATCAACCAAATGAAAGAATGACACAGAGTGATTTCTTTGAAAAAGTATTTTGGCAATTATTTCTTAATTATAATGCTTTTATTATTCCAACTTATGTAAGAAATAACAAAGGAGATAAAGAATTTACAGCACTTTATCCAATACAACCAACAGATGTTACTTTTTTACAAGATCCAAATGGAAAATTAGGAATTAAATTTAAGTTTTTTAATGGATATGAGACAATATTAGCTTATTCAGATGTTATACATATTAGATATAGATATTCAATAAATGAACTAATGGGAGGAAATGAATTTGGACAACCAGATAACAAAGCATTATTAAAAACATTAGAGTTAAATGATACTTTATTACAAGGAGTTGCTAAAGCTCTAAAGAGTTCATTTTCTATTAATGGAGTAATTAAATATAACACTTTGTTAGATGATGGAAAGATGGAAAAAAATATAAAAGCCATAGAAGAAAGACTTTCTAAAAATGAAAGTGGATTTTTACCATTAGATATAAAAGGAGAATATATACCATTACAAAACAAGATAGAATTAGTAGATGCAACAACATTAAAATTTATTGATGAAAAGATATTAAGAAATTGGGGAGTTTCTCTTCCGATATTAACAGGAGATTATACAAAAGCTCAATATGAAGCTTTTTATCAAAAAAGTCTTGAACCAATAATTAAGAAAACAGGAGAAGCAATCACAATGGGATTATTCACGGAAAGGGAGAAAGGCTTTGGAAATGCGGTTGTATTATATCCACATGAGTTGATTTTTATGGATACAGGACAAAAAATAGATTTATTTGATTTACTGGTTGATAGTGGAAGTTGCTATAAAAATGAAGTTCGTACAGCATTTGGAATGAAACCACTTCCTGAATTAGCAGGACAAATTGCTATGTCAAGTAATAAAACAAATGCAGAGAATAATAAAACGGATGAACAAAAAAATAATGATGGTGGAGGTAACAAAGATGAACAAGGAGTTAATTAGAAGAAATTATGACTTCGATATACGTGCTCAAAAAGATGAAAAAAGAGGAAATATAATAATTGGAAGGCCAATAGTATATGAAAGTAAAACTGATATTGCAGGAATGTTTGCAGAGGTAATTGAAAAAGGAGCATTGAAAAATACGAATTTAGAGGATGTTAGATTTTTAGTAAATCATGATCAATCAAAGATACCTCTTGCAAGATCAAGAAGAAATACAAAAAATTCAACAATGCAGTTATCTGTTGATGATAAAGGAATGGAAATTCAAGTTGAATTAGATATAGAAAATAATACAGAAGCTAGAAATTTATATAGTGCAATAGAGAGAGGAGACATAACAGGTATGTCTTTTATGTTTGGAATCGAAGATGAAGAATGGGAAGATTTAGACACAGATTATCCAACAAGACATATTAAATCAATTTCAACAGTTGTTGAAGTTAGTGCAGTTACATTTCCTGCATATGAAGATACTTCAATATCTGCTAGAGATAAAAGTGCGGTGGATACTGCACGACTAGCGGTGGACACTGCTAGAAGTGGAGCGGTGGAGACTACTCCAAAACAATTAGAGCTTGAAAAGCTAAAAATAAAATATTTATTAGGAGGATTTTAAAATGAAAAAATTTTTACAAAGTTTAATTGAAAGAAAAAGAAAAGAATTAAAGGACAAAGAAGAAAGAATGAAAAACTCACAAGATATTGATGAGGTAAGAAGTTTAGGAGAAACACTAATAGCATTAAGAGATGAAATTAATGATGCAGAGGAACAACTAAAAAAATTAGAGGATGACAACGGAAATGGTGATAGCAATGATGATGGTGCAGAAGATAAAAAAGATGACAAAAAAGATGATAAAGCAGACGAAGGAAGAAGTGCAAATGGATTTAATCCAAATGCAGTTTTAAATGTCATAGGAGGAGCAAAAATGAATCAAAGAGGACAAGCTTCAAATAATGAAGAAGATATACTTTCTTCAATGGAATATAGAATGGCATTCAAACAATATGCTCAAACAGGAACAAGAAGTGCAAAATTAAATGAAATATTAACACAATATCGTGCTGAAACAAGAGCAGCAGGAGAAGTAACAAGTGAAGAATTAGGAGTATTAATTCCACATACAGTATTACAAGAATTAATCAAAAAAATAGAAGGTTCATATGGACAATTTTCTTCAAGAGTTCGTATGTTAAATGTTCAAGGTGGTGTTGAAGTTCCAATAGCTGATTTTGACGCAACATTCACATGGAGTGGAACGGAAGGAAATGACAAAGAACATGGTGTTAGTGCAGATCAAAAAGTAGATGGAGCTAAAGGAAGCGTTTTATTCTCTTACCATATAGGAGAAATAAGAATAGCACAATCTTTACTACAAAGCATATTAAGTGTAGAAGTATTTGAAAAAGAATTAATAAATGCTTTATTATCAGCTTATTTAAAAGCTAGAGATATAGCAGTTTTAAAAGGTACAGGAAATGCACAACCAACAGGAATACTTACAGATGTTGCAGCAGGATTAAAAAGAATTCCAGCAGCTAATATTATAGAATTTACAGAAGAGGAAATTGCTGATTGGACAGCATGGGAGAAAAAATTATTTGCTAATATACCTTTAGGAATGGAAGGAGCTAATCCTGAATTTGCTATGGCAAAACAAACTTATGTAGGTAATTTATGTACTTTAAAAGATGCTAATAATCAACCAATAAATAAGGCTGGATTTGATGCTAGTGATAAACAATATAAATTCAATGAATATCCTGTACTTAGAACAGAACAAGATTTATTCAAATCATTTGATTTATGTGCAAATGGAGAATATTTTGGAATATTCTGGGTTCCTGAAAAAGCTTATGGTATTAACTCAAATATGACATTTGGATATAAGAGATATTTCGATGAAGATAAAAACAAATGGATTACAAAAGGTTTAGTTATTTTAGATGGTAAACCATTAAACACAAACTATATCTATTTATTAAAAAAATCTGTAAAAGGGTAAGATGAGGGGATGATAATCCCCTTAATTCATTATTTTTAAAAAGGAGAGTATATAAAATGGCAAAAACACAAAATCAAGCAAATGAAACAACTGTTGAAAAAAATGAAATTGTTGAAAAAGAACAAGTTGTAATTAATGAAAATGATATTGTATCAGGAGAAGATTTAAAGGAAAATGATGTAATAGATGTTAATTCACCTGAAGTTACAATTGAAAAAAATACTGATGTAGATGAAGAATCTACAGAAAAAACTGAAGAAAAGACAGAACATTTAGAAGAACAAGAAGAGAAAGAAAAAACAAGTAGAAAGACAAACAACAAAAGATCAGATAATGAAAAAATAAGACTTAAAATTAGAATTGCATTTACAGACAAATACAATGATAGAGACTATAAAGAAAATGATATTGTTGAATTTGAGAAAGAAAGAGCAAGTGAATTATTATCTGATACAAGAAGATTAGTTGAAAAAGTAGACTAAAAAAGGAGCAGTAATATGTTAGAAAAAGTAAAGGAATGCTTGGGAATTACAGGAAATTACCAAGATGATATTATTCAAGGCTGGATTGATGAAATCAAACAATTAATGATAGATGGGGGAATAGCACCATCTATTGTTAATGATGAAAAATCAGCTGGAGTAATTGCAAGAGGTATTGATGATGTTTATTTTCAAAAATCAAATTTATCAACATATTTTTGGCAAAGAGCCACTCAATTAGCACTTAAGGATGGTGATGAAAAATGAGTGGATTTTCAATAAATATAACAAATCCTATACCACTTATTTTATTAATACCAAAGTCAATTAATAATGTTAGGGGAGTAGTAAAAAAAGAATATCCATCAATAGAAGAGGCTTTAAATGTTAAAGATAAAAAAGGAAATTCAATTAATCTATTCTTTGGTAGTTTTAAAACGTATGGTGGTACAGAACGAAATGTAAATGGTGTGTATTCTATTGAAGATACAGCCAATATTGAAACTATGTATAGACCTGATATTACTAGTGCTTGCAGAATTGCAAGAGCTAATGATGGGGCTATATTTGATATTATAAATGAACCGGAAGATATAAACCAAAGACACCAATTTTTAAAATTTAAAATAAAAAGAATTAAAGGTGGAGCTTAAAAAATTATGAGTAAATATAAAAACAAAATGGGAATAGAGTTTGAAGGATTTGATGAAGTTATTTCAAAAATGAATACATTAAATGGTAATGTAAAAGAGATAACCAATAAAGGTCTTATTGAAACTCATAAAATAATAACTCAAAAGGCAGGAGTAGCAGTTCAAAAGAATAATTTACCTGCAAAAGGAAAATACTCAACAGGTCAAACTGCAAAAGCTTTAAAAAAAGATGCTAACATTCAATGGAATGGAACTGTTGGAAGTGTACCAGTAGGTTTTAGCATAAGCCAAGGAGGACTGGCTTCAATTTTTATGATATATGGAACACCAAGGTATATGAAGAATCAAAAAATGTATGATACATTTTGGGGTAAAAAAACTCATGATGAAGTTATTGAAAAGCAAGAAGATATATTTTTTAGTGAATTGAGAAAATTGGAGGTAATGTAATGGAAGAATTATTAATAAAAACAATAAAAGAGATGGGATATCCAATTATTAAACAAGGATCTTTAAGTGAAGATGAAAATTACCCTGAAACTTTTTTTACATTTTGGAATAATACAAGTGATGATGGTTCTCATTATGATAACGAATCTAATACTTATATATGGGATTTTGACTTAAATGTCTATTCAAGTGATCCTGAAAAAATAAATAAATTATTGCTAGATGCAAAAGAAAAATTAATAAAAAAAGAATTTATTGTAAATGGTAAAGGTCATGATCTTATTAGTGATGAACCTACCCATACCGGACGTGGTATAAATGTCCAAATAATTGAAAAATAGGAGGAAAAAAACAATGAAATTTGAAGAATATAGAGGTGTAAAAAATTTGGTTGTTGCCGAATTAACTGAAACAGTTAATGAAAAGGGAGAAACAGTTGCTACTTATGGTGATGTAATAAGATTAGCTGGAGTACAATCCGTAAGTGGAGAAGTAAGCGAATCAAGTGAAACACATTATTATGATGATATGGCTGCTATTGTTGTTGATTCAGAAGGAGCTGATACATATACATTAACAGTATCAGTTGTAGAAAAGAAAACAAGAGCACTAATTGAAGGAACAACATATGATGAAGCAACAGGAGCTTTAATTGGTACTCAAAAGAAGAAAAAATACTTTGCATTAGGTTATATTGCTGATACTGTTAGTGGTGTAGAAGAATATAACTGGATTTATAAAGGAAAATTTACTGGTGGAAACAAAACACATAATACAAAGAATGATGGTACTGATGCTACAAATATGGAATATACATATACATCAATACAAACAGCTGTAAAATTTGCAAAGGCAGGAAATAAACCTTGTAAATATTTAAGTGTAGATAATGATGGAAAAGCAAATCTAGATACATTCTTCGATAAAGTAACAACACCTGATGATTTGAAAGCTACAGCCTAATTTTGAAAGAAAGGAAATAGAAAATGGAATTAAAATTAAATATTTATAATAAAAAGAACATAGAAAAAACATACTCAACTGATACATACGATTTAATGTTTGGAACAGTAGAGGATTTTATGGACTTAATAGATGTAGATCAAATAAAAACTGGTACTGATACAGAAATAGCAATGGTAGTTGTAAAAGCTATTCCAAAGGGAATGGGAACAATAAAAGAATTGCTAAAAGATGTATTCGAAGGTTTAACAGATAGTGAATTAAAAAACACAAAAGTTAAAGATATAACAAAAGTATTAGTTGCAATTGTAAAATCTAGTATATTAGAAATAAATAAAGGTGTAGATGAAAAAAACTAAATAAGGGAAACTATGATGACGTTTCCCTCTATGAAATACTTTTTGATTTACAAATTAGTATATGCGAAACTTTTCCGAGTTTGAGCCCATTTGATATTAGAAAACAGCGATTTTCTACAGTTATGTTATTAGTTAGAAGACTTAATAATAGATCAAACAAAAGGGAAAGCAAAACACATATTAAAGAGGTAAATGGTAAAAAAAGATGTTATGTACCAGTAACAGATTAAAAAAAGCATTGGCTATTATAGCTAGTGCTTTTTTATGTATTTAAGAAAAGAGGTGGAAACATGTCTACGAAAGGTCAGGATATTACAACATATTATAAAGCTGATATATCTGATTTAAAAAGAGGAATAACCGAAGCAAATAAAAATATGAGATTAGCACAAGCTGAGTTTAAAGCAGTTGCAGCAGGAATGGATGATTGGAGTAAATCGAGTGACGGGGTAAGTGCTAAATTAAAGTCATTAAATACAATTTTAACAGAACAAAAGAATAAGTTAGAAAATTATAAAAAACAACAAAATGAAATGGATAAGGCTTATACTGAAAATGGAAAAGTTGTAGAGATTTTAAAATCAAAGTTACAAGATTTAGCAGATAAAGGTGTTTCAAAAACCTCGGAAGAATATAGAAAATATCAAAAAGAATTAAAACTTGCAGAACAAGAACAAATTTCAAACAAAAAGGCTTCTGATGATCTAAAAACAAAAATTTTAGAACAGCAAGGTGCAGTAAATAAAACAGAAAAAGAAATAAAAAACTATAATAGTGTGTTAACTGAAGTAAAAAGCCAAGAAAATAGAGTTGCAACACAAACAGAAACATTAACTGGTAAAATTGAAAAACAACAAAAAGAATTAGATGAACTAAAAAGCAAATATCAAAATGTAGTATTAGAGCAAGGAAAACATTCAGCAGAGGCAAAATCATTATCAAAAGATATTGAAACCTTATCAACAAAACTAAAAACTAATAAAGAAAAGTTGGAAAATGCATCATCTGCTGCAGATGAATTGGATAATAGTTTAAGTAATATAAATACAGAAAAAGCTAATAAAGGTTTTACAACATTAAATGCTACAATAGCAAATTTAATATCGAGTGGAATAAAAAAATTAGTAAGTGAAATAAATGGACAGTTGAATTCTGCAATTGCAAGGGTTGATACAATAAATTCATACAAAAAAACAATGCAAAATTTAGGATATACAACAGATGCAGTTACAGATACAACTCAGAAACTAAAAAAAGGAATTGAAGGCTTACCAACAACATTGCCTAATATTATGAGTATGCAACAACAATATGCAGCATTAAGTGGAAACATAGACGAAGCAACAGAACTTACATTATCATTAAACAATGCGACATTGGCTGGTGGACAAGGGCAAGAAATAGCAAGTAGTGCAATGCAACAATGGTATCAAATAATTGCAAAAGGAAAGCCTGATTTACAAAGTTGGACTATTATAAATGGAGCAATGCCTGCTCAAATGAATCAAATAGCAGAAGCGGTAATGGGAGCAGGAAAAAAATCACAAGACTTATTTTCTGCATGGCAAGATGGAAAAGTAACAACACAACAAATAAAAGATGCTATTGTTAAGTTGAATACAGATGGTGGAGGTAGTTTAGCTTCTTTTCAACAACAAGCATTAGACGCATCAGGTGGAATTGAAACAAGTATGACAAATGTTAAAACAGCAATTTCTAACGGACTAGCAAATATCATTGAACAAATAGGTGCAGAGAATATTGCAGGTGCTCTTGATGGAATAAAAAAAGCAATTGGAGAGATAACACCTAAAATAAGTGAACTAATAAAATGGATTGTTGATAATAAAGATGAAGTAATTGCAGGAATTACAGGAATGGCAACAGCAATGCTAACATTAAATGTTTCAAATATGATATTTAAAGCAGTAAAAGCTTTTCAAGCATTTAAAACAGCACAAGAAGGAGCGACAGTTGCACAATGGTTATTAAATGTTGCAATGAGTGCAAATCCGATAGGAATTGTAGTTGCATTAATAGCAGGATTAGTAGCAGCATTTGTTGTTCTTTGGAACAAGTCAGAAAAATTCAGAAATTTTTGGATTGGACTTTGGGAAAATATAAAAAAAGCAGTTCAACCAGCTATTGATTTTATAGTTGGATATTTCAAAACGGCTTGGGAGAATATTAAAGTTGTATGGGATACAGTAACAAGTTATTTTAAAATGATTTTTGATAATTTAAAATTATTATTTTCTGCTATAACAAAAGTTTTTTCAGGAGATTTTAAAGGAGCTTGGGAAGATATAAAAGGAATATTTTCAAATGTAGGGTCTTGGTTTAAAGATCATGTTCTTGGAGCAATAGGAAAAGTATTTCAAAATATTGATAAATTTCTAACTGATCATTTTGGAGATGCTTGGCAAAATATAAAAAATATATTTTCATCAGTTGGTACATGGTTCACAAATAAATTTACAGAGGCTAAAAATGGAATTGTAAATGGATTTAAGGCTGTTAAAGATTTCTTTCAAAATATTTGGGAAGGAATAAAGAATATATGGTCTACTGTTGCCCAATGGTTTAATGATAAGGTAATTACACCAATTAAGAATTTTTTTCAACCATTGGTTTCTTGGTTTACACAACTGTTTACAAGTATATGGAATTTTATAGCAAGTGTATTTCAAGTAATTGCACAATTAGCACAAGGTTGTTGGAATGCAATTGTACTTATATGGGGTGTAGTTTCAAATTGGTTTAATGAACATATTATAACACCATTAACACAATTTTTTACTAATCTATGGAATGGAATAAAAAATGCAGCAAACACAGCATGGGAAGGTATAAAAGGAATATTTACAGTAGTAGCAACATGGTTTCAGAATACAGTTATAACACCATTAACACAATTTTTTACTAATTTATGGAATGGAATTAAAAATGCAGCAAGCACAGCATGGGAAGGTATAAAAGGAATATTCGTAACAGTAGCGACATGGTTTCAATCTACAGTTATAACACCAGTTGCAAACTTCTTTGGAAATATGTGGAATAATTTTAAAAATGGAGCTTCTAATGCATGGAATGGAATAAAAAATGTATTTTCTAATGTTGCAAATTTCTTTAGAGAAACATTCCAAAATGCATGGCAAAAAGTTAAAGATGTATTTTCAACAGGAGGAAAAATTTTTGATGGAATAAAAGATGGAATTGTTAATGCATTTAAAAATATTGTTAATGGAATTATTAGAGGAATAAATAAGGTGGTTTCTATTCCATTTAATGCAATTAATAATGTACTGGACAAAATTAGAGATATAGAAATTGTAGGTGCAAAACCATTTTCAGGATTAATTTCTAGAATATCAGTTCCTCAAATTCCTGAATTAGAAAGAGGTACAGTATTAAGAAAAGGACAAGTTGGATTACTAGAAGGTAATGGAGCTGAAGCGGTTGTTCCACTTGAAAGAAATAAATATTGGATAAAGGCAGTAGCAGATGATATGCGAAAACAACTTAAAGGTAATGCATATAATGCAAACAACATATCTAATACAACATCTAATGTTAATAACTTTACTCAAGTAATAAATGCTAATAAACAACCCTCAAGATTGGAATTATATAGACAAACAAAGAATTTATTAAATTTGGTATCAGCTACGACATAATAGTTAGGAGGTAATAGAAATGTTTTCATTAAAAATTGAAACAACAAAAGGTTCAATAATAGAATTAACAAACAATGAAGAGAATTTTCAGGTAACAAAAATTGAAGGATTAAATCCTCCTAATGCGACAATTAATACTTCAAGTTATGCTAATGGTGATGGCTCTTCTTTTACTAGTTCAAAAATTCCTAATCGTGAAATAGTAATTACAATTTATATAAATGGAGATCTTGAAACTAATAGGCAAAAATTATATAAGTATTTCAGAAACAAAGAATGGTGTAAAATTTATTATAAAAATAATTCAAGAGATGTATATATTGAAGGATATGTTCAAACTTTGGAAGTTTCGCCTTTTACACAAAAACAAGTTGCTCAAATATCTATATTATGTCCAAATCCTTATTTTAAAGATGTTGAAACTATTATAAAAAGCATTTCCAAAGCTATTGCAGGTTTTACATTTCCATTTTCAATAAACATTGATGAACCTGTAGAATTTTCTTCATTGCAATTAGAAAAAATTACAACTATTATAAATGAAAGTGAAAGTAAAACAGGTTTAATTATTGATGTTCGATTTATAGGAATAGTAAATAAATTGGAAGTTCGTAATGTAAATACAGGAGAAAATTTTATTATTGATTATAAATTTATAAAAAATGATAAGCTAGTGATTAACTGTAATAGAGGAAATAAATCTGTAATATTAACGAGAAATGCAGTTGAATATAATTTGATTCCTTATGTTGAAAGTGGTTCTACATTTTTCCAATTAGAAATTGGTGATAATAACTTTAGTTATTTGGCCGATGAAGGCTCAACTGATATGTTAGTAGATATATATTTTAAATATTATAAAGTTTATTTGGGAGTGTAGTATATGGATGAAGTTTATTTGTTAGACAGTGAACTTAATAAAAAATATATAATTGATACATATTCAAGTATTATATGGACACCAAGATATAATACATTAGGTGATTGTGAATTGGTTATATCAGCTTCGTGGGAAAATATAAAAAAAATAAAAGAATGTAAATATATGATTCGTGATGATGATGAAATGGCTTGTGAAATAAAAAAAGTAGAATTAAAAACAGATGAAGAAAATGGAGATCAATTAATTATCACAGGCACAGATATAAAAAATATATTAAATCAGCGAATAGTTATGAGTCAAACTAATTTTAATGGATTAGTGGAAGATTACATAAGATTACTAATAAATGATTCCATTATAAATCCTAAAGATTCGAATAGAAAAATTGCAAACTTTATTTTAGATGATAAAGTGGGATTTACGGAAAAAATAAGAGAACAAGTAACTTATGATTATATTGGAGATAAAATTCAAAAATTATGCAAACAATATAATTGGGGATATAAAGTAATTATAAAAAATAAAAATTTTATCTTTTCTTTATATAAAGGAAAAGATAGAAGTGATTACATTAAATTTTCTCAAAACTTTGATAATATAGCTACAACAGATTATTTAAAAGATGATTCTAATATTAAAAATTTTACAGTAATAGCTGGAGAAGGAGAAGGAGCAGAAAGAAGCAAAGTAACAGTTGGAGAAAGTATAGGAATCAATAGAAAAGAGTTATATATTGATGCTCGTGATGTTTCAAGTTCAATAGATTATACGGAACTACTTAGTAGTTACCCAAAAGGAACTGAAAAGACTATTGATGGAGTAATATATTATCAAGTAAATGGTAAAAATATAGCAATTATTATTAAAAATGAAAAGGGAGAAATTTCAGAAGTTAAATTATGCAATGATGTATATATGGAAAGTTTGAAAAGTACAGGATATGAAAGAATGGCACAGTACAAATCTACAATCTCCTTTGAAGGCAAAATTATAATTGGAGTTAATTATATATATAAAAAAGATTATAACTTAGGAGATATTATTAGTATTTCAAATGAATATGGAATTTCTATGAAAGCTAGAATAACAGAAGTTATAGAAAATCAAGATGAAAAAGGTTATACAATGGAACCTACTTTTGAAAATGTAGAATAATAAAAATAGGAGGCAAAAGATAATGGATGACACAAAATATACAGTAAATGCAGGTTTTTTTGGTGCAATTAATAAAGATAGGGCATATACTGCAGATGATATGAATAAACCATATAAAAGATTAATAAGTAATGGTATTTTTGCAACTCCTCAAGGAACCCCATCAACTGATTTACAAGTATTTTCTGCAAATGATGGAATGAATATTGTTGTATCCGCAGGTTATGCAATTATTGGGGATAAGTGGTTTGAAAATCCAAGTGATTTTATGATAACTCTTTCGCAAAATGCAGAAGTTTTAACAAGAATTGATAGCATTGTAGCTCAAATGGATAAAACACAAGCAGGAAGAGTTGGAAATATTGTGTATAGAAAAGGAAATGCATCAAGTAATCCAATTCATCCAAGTATTAACACAGATGAAGATATAGTGGAATTTAGACTGGCAGATATAAAAATTAGTCCTTCATGTGTGAAAATTACGCAAGAATTAATTACTGATTGTAGAGGTAGTGATGAATGTCCATGGATTACGAGTTTAATATATCAAGTTGATACTTCAACATTATATGCACAATGGCAAGAAGCTTATAAGAAATATTATGAAGATCAAGAAGCGGAACACGATAAGTATTTCGCAGATTTTAAAACAATGATGTCTGATTTCTTTAATGAAGAAGAAAATACTTTTAATTTATGGTTTGAAAAAATGAAAGGACAATTAAGTGAAGATGCAGCAGGAAAAATACAATTAGAAATAGATAATTTAACTACTATTTTAAATGAAACAAAAGAAAATTTAGAAGATGCAATTTCGCCAATTATAACAGAAGATGGATATTATATTGCAACAGAAGATAATACAAGATTAGTAGTTGGAATGTAAAAAAATAAGGAGGATTTTACAATTATGGGAATTAAAAAAATTTCAGAACTTGAAGAATTAAAAAATCTTCAAACAACAGATATATTACCTGTCGTTGATGTGGAAAATGGAACAACTAAAAAAGTTAAAATTTCCACATTACTTACTGCACTTGTAGAAAAAAATGCAGGTGCACATAATAGTATTTATAGAGGAAAAGATATTACTGATTTATTTTATGATGGGACATTAAGCAAACAAATTGCAGCAGGAACATTTGATGATATATTCGTTGGAGATTATATCATAGGAAAAACAAGTAAAAGAAAATATTTAGTTGCAGATATTAACTATAGATTACACATGGGAGATACAGAATGTACAAAACCCCATGTTTTGATGATACCGGAAAGAATAATGGGAACAGCTCAAATGAATGCTAGTAATATAACTGATGGAGCTTATATTGGTAGTGCAATGTATAAAACTAATTTAGCACAATTTAAAACAGTAATAAAAAACGATTTTGAAGCAAGTCATATATTGAAACATAGAAATCATTTACAAAATGCAGTTTCTAATGGATATGAAACAGGTGGAACATGGTACGATTCAGATATAGAATTAATGAATGAAATAATGGTTTATGGTTGTCAAATATTTAAAAATGCAATGAGTGGAACCAATGTCCCTAATAATTACCAAATAGACAATTCACAGTTATCATTATTCAGATTAAGACATGATTCAATAGTTGCTAGAAATGATGCAGGAGATAGATATTGGTACTGGTTAAGAGATGTCGTTTCTTCTACGCATTTCGCGTATGTCAGCAGCAGTGGTTATTCGAGTTGCAACCTCGCTTCGGATGTCGTCGGTGTTCGTCCTGCTTTCCTAATCGTGTAATCAGGCATCGACAGGGCTTTATGCCCTGTCATATAATATAGTTAATATTCAAGATAGTTAAAATATTAAAATTAAAGTGATATAATTTCTGTTGAAAAAATAGAAAAGGAGAAATAGTATTATTTTGCAATGTCAGAGATAAAGAAAAGTGAAAGAAAAGAATCAAAATTACAAACAATTCATAATGCATATATGATAAGAATGGCAGTAACAAATTTAGCAGAAAATAATTTTTATATAACATTTTCAAAAATAGAAGAAAAAATAAACAATAGAATAAAAGGACTTGATGAAAAGGAACAAATAAGAATAAAAGAAAATATGTATAAATTTTATAGAAATCAAATAAATAGAGTATCAGACAATGTAATAGAATTAGCAACAGGAATAAGTAGGCATTTAAGAATTGCAAATACAATATTTCCAACATATATGTCAGAGTTTGAAGAAAGACGTATAGAAATGAACAGAGCTATGGCTTGTTGTAATGCACTTCAAGATGAATTGCAATATGCAGGAGAATGTTTATATGCTGATTTGAATAAGTATATGAATTTGGTTCTAGAAATTCAAAAAGAATTTAATATGATAAAATCACTTCGACAAACTGACAATAGGTTTTTAAAAAATATAAAAAAATAATAATTAGTGGGTAATCTTTGTATGTCGTTTCTTCTACGAATTTCGCGAATGTCAGCAACAATGGTAATTCGAGTTACAACAACGCTTCGAATGTCAACGGTGTTCGTCCTGATTTCACAACCCATACAATTTATTTATATGGACTTGATTCCATCGTATGGATATGGGAAAAGGAAAGGAAAGATTATCCCTTCAATAGCAGAATTGATAAATACTAATCATTATGTATTTGGTTACGACCAGTAATACTATTAAAGTGATTTTTATGAATATTTTTTATGATGCAAATAAAATTTATGAAGCTGGAACAAAGGCAATTCAAGGAGCACCTTTTAAATATCAATCACAATTGTTCGAAATGAACCATTTGATAGAAACAGCACAAATTTTAAAAGATTTGAAAGAGTGGAAATATAAACCAGTAGCAGGAAAAAAATTTACTATAAATGAACGAGGAAAAATAAGACATATTACAAGTAATAATATGGTTGATAAAACAATTAATCATTTACTTTGCGATAATGTTTTAAGTCCAGCTATTTCTCCATATTTAATCTATGATAATGGTGCAAGTCAAAAGAATAGAGGTGTGGCTTTTCATAGAAAAAGATTTGAAACACACTTACATCAATATTATAGAAAATATAAAAGTAATGAGGGATACATATTGTTAATTGATTTTAGCGGATATTATGCAAGTATTCCTCATAATTTATGTCTAGAAAATATAAAACATTTTTTGAGAAAAACAAATAAAGAAGAAGCACAAATTACTATGTGGATCTTAAAAAATATATTTGATGTATTTAATATAGATAATAAGAATGGTAGAGGTGTAGATATTGGAAGTCAACCAAGCCAAAATATAGGTATATCATATCCTTCAAGAATAGACAATTATATAAAAATTGTTAGAGGCTGTAAATATTATGGAAGATATACAGATGATAGTTATATTATTCATCAGGATAAAGAATTTCTAAAACAAATATTAAAAGAAATAAAAATTATATCAAATGAATTAGGATTGATAGTTAATGATAGAAAAACAAGAATAGCAAAGTTATCTCAACAATTTAAAGTATTACAAATAAATTATTCATTAACATCGACAGGAAGAATAATCAAAAAGATAAACCCTAAATCACTAACAAGAGAAAGACGAAAACTAAAAGCATATAAAAGACTTTTGGATAAAGGAAAAATGAAAAAGGGTGACATAGAAAATAGTTTTAAAAGTTGGATGGCAGGAAATTATAAAAAAATGTCAATTCAGCAAATAAGTAATATGTCACAATTATATTATGATTTATTTAAGGAGGTACCAAAATGGAAGAAACATGGAAAATTACATTATCTGATGGAACACAACTTAAAGACTTAAAATTAAGTGGAAATAATTATATTTCAAAAACAAAAATAACTGAAGATGATTTCAAAGGTAAATTATCAAAGATTGTAATTGAAAATGAAAGTGATAAAACATCAGAAGAACTTGAACACGTTGAATTAGTACAAATAGTTCATTATGAAGATGGGTATTATTTTGTATTAAGACAATTATCACAAGACGAAATAGATAAACAAAAAATGCAAGGTGATATTGAATATCTCGCAATGATGACTAATACTGATATGGAGGAGGTCTAAATTATGAGTAAAAATTTTGAAAAAGTTAAAAGGTTTTATGATAATGGGATTTGGAATGAAGCAAGAGTGTATAATGCAGTTGGAAAATGGATAACCAAAGAAGAATATAAGGAAATAACTGGGGAAGACTACGAATAATTTGCTTACGCAATATAAATATAAAAAATGCCTTAAATTCAAGTAATAAAAGTATATTAATAAAAAAATAAAACGCCTTAAAATCAATTTTAAAGCGTTGTTTTTTTGCCTTTTTTATTGAAAAAATCACAAGAGAGGAGGAGTAAGCAAATTGGAACATATATCAGTGATTATTATATCAATCGCAACTTTTTTGAATGCAATTTTAGCAATTTGTAGTTTTATTAGCAAAATAAAGAAGCCAGTTGATAATGCAGTTGACAATAAATTCAAGGAAGCATTGAAACCAATAGATGAAAAACTAGAGATAATTGATACTAGAATAGATAAGTTAGATAAAAATCAATGTAAAAATTATCTTACAGAATTTTTAGAAGATATAAAAAATGGAATTTCCAAAAGTGACATACAAATCCAAAGAGCAACAGAAGTATATGATCATTATATAAATGATTTACATTTAAATACATACATTCATGATAGTTGGGAAAAGTTGATGAAAGGAGGAAAAGAATAATGACAGTTCAATTTTTAGTATATGTCATAACAACAGTATTTACTTATATTGCAGGTAAAGTGTCAAAACACTTTGGATGGAATTATGATTTACCAATAACAATACAAAACATAATCATAATAGCAATAGCATCTATAATAGGTTGCTTAATACATATTGAAAATTTAGATGCCAATAGCATTATAACAGCAGTAATTACAGCTGTTGGTGGTGTTGGTACAGCTGTTGTAGCTTATGACGCCAAAAACAAATAAATTTATTAAGGAGGATTTTCAATGGAAGAAAATGAAGTTTTAGGAAATGGAGAAATCCAAAGAAATGAAAATGAATTTGGAGGTAATGAATAATGAAAGGTATAGATGTATCAGCGCATCAAGGTAATATTAATTGGGATGCAGTAAAAGCTGCAGGAATTGATTTTGCAATTATAAGAATTAGTTATGGTCAAAATTCAGTAGATAGTAAAGCAATCAGAAATATAGAAGAATGTATTAGAGTAGGAATGCCATTTGGTGTATATACATATTCTTATGCATTAAATGTAAACAATGCTATAAACGAAGCAAACTTAGTAATAAAAACTTTAGCACCATATAAAGATAAAGTAAAATTTCCAGTGATTATTGATATGGAAGATGCAGATGGATATAAAAGAAAATATGGTATGCCATCAAATGATGTTCTAGTATCTATTTGCGAAAAAGAATGTTTAATGTTTGAAGAAGCAGGATACTATGCAGCAATTTATGCTTCAAAATCATGGTTCGATACAAAGCTAAATTCTTCAAGACTAAATAGATTTGATAAATGGATTGCATGGTGGAATAAAGGAGCATCATTTGATAAAAACATTTATGGAATATGGCAATACACATCTAGTGGTAGTGTAAATGGTATATCTGGTAATGTGGATATGAATGAAGCATATAAAGATTACCCATCAATAATTGGTGGTGGAAGTCCAACAAATACACAACCATCAACACCAACAAATAATGAACCAACAGGAAGTACATTAGATTTAGCAGTAGGTGTAATGAATGGTAACTATGGCGATGGAGAGACTAGAAAAAATAATTTAGGTTCTAGATATAACGAAGTACAAGACTTTATAAATCATATACATTCAGCAGATGTAAATATATTAGCAAGTGAAGTGAAAAGCGGTAAATATGGAAATGGAGAAACTAGAAAGATTGTTTTAGGTTCTAGATATAATGAAGTTCAAGACATAGTAAATAAAACATCAAATTCAAGTTCGTCAAAAACATATATTGTAAAAGCTGGAGATACTTTATCAGGAATTGCTGCTAAATATGGAACTACATATCAACAAATTGCAAAGAAAAATGGAATAACAAATCCAAACAAAATTTATGTAGGACAAGTATTAAAAATATAGTAGGGAGAAATAATCTCCCTATTATTGTATATTCTTTAAATTTTGTTGTATATTATATAGTATATCAAAAGCCTCTTTACAAGTAGTATTATTTAGGTCAATATTTTCAATCTGTTTAATAATATTGTTGTAAAAAGTATTTTGATTAGAAGATGCATGAGTAGGAACTAATTTATATTTTAAGTTGTGAGAATCAAGCAATTGTGTGTATTTATCTAATTTGGCGATTGGAAAACCACACTTTATAATCTCTGGACTTAAATTGGTTAATTTTAATCCAATTTTATTAGATACTATTCTAGCATCTTCATTTAATATATTGTAAAAAATACCAACTTGAAAAATATAAATTGAATCTGGATCTTCTTTTTTAAATTCTTGATATTGTTTCATTAATTTACTCATCTTTTTTATTTCCTTTATCTTTATTTTTTCTTTTTTCTTTTTCCTTTTTTTCTAACAATAATATCTCCTATTTCACAATCGAATAAATCACACATTTTTTCTAATGTATCAAATTTAATACTATTTGTTTCATTATTCATCATTCTAGTAAGTGATTGATAACCTCCTTCCATATTTTTTACAAACCAATATTTTGACTTCTTTTGTTTCTTTAATAATTCATTTACTTTAACTTGTATCATCTTAATCACCTCCTCCCAATATATCTATTTTAAAAGAAAGTAATAAAGATTTTAACTATCTGCGATTTGACTTAAATTGAAGATAACTATTTTACAATATAGGTATTTGTGTTATAATATACTCAAATTTAGGCAAATGAGGTGTTATTATGAACAATACTGAAATATTAGAAATGTTAAATAATATAGAAAGTTATATAAAACATGAAGAAATAGAAGAGGTTTTAAAGTATATTAATAGCAAAAAGAAAGAACTACATATAAAAAAAGATGTAGCTAGTGAATATATGGATAAATTATTAGAAAATTTAAAATAAAAGTCGAAAATTGTCGAAATGTGCAACTCAATAATGGCAAGGAAAATTCAAGATAATATCTATCTTCTAGTGGAGTTATTTTATTTAACATAATATGGTAAAATATAATAAGAGATATCTCCAATAAACATAAGGAGGATATAGATATGGAATTAAACTTTATAGAAAAGGTATTGTCAATAATATTAAAAAAATATACAAGAAAAATATACATAAAAGGAATTATTGATGGGTTTAATTGGAAAGAATAATAATTTTTTTCGCAAGGCTGTAATAAGGCTGTAATGACTTATTAATGAAGTAAATAAAAAATAAAATGATATAAGCTGAAAGTGAACGGAGAGTAAGAAATGAGAAATATAAAACTAACAATAGAATATGATGGAAAAGATTTTAACGGTTGGCAAAAACAACCAGACAAATTAAACATTCAAGGAGAAATCGAAAAGGCAATATACAACATAACAAGAGAAGAAGTCGATTTAATTGGTTCTGGCAGAACAGACGCAGGAGTTCATGCACTTGGACAAGTTGCCAACTTCAAAACTAACTCAACACTTCCAATAGAAAAACTTGCTCTTGCAATAAACTCACAGCTAAAGAGTAGCATCGTAATAAAAAAAGCTGAAGAAGTAGACGAGAGATTCCATAGTAGATATACTGCAAAACAAAAAACTTATAGATACATAATAAACAATTCAAAAACAGGTACGGCAATTTATAGAAATTTGGAATACTGTTTTCCAATTCAATTAAATTATCAAAAAATGAAAGAAGCGGCAAAATATTTCGTTGGAGAACACGACTTCAAAGCTTTTAAATCAAGTGGAACGAGTGGAAAAAATAGTGTTAGAACAATTTATAATGCAGAAGTAAAAAAAGAAGGAGAAAGAATAATAATCGAACTAACAGGAAATGGATTCTTGTATAACATGGTTAGAATTATTTCAGGAACTCTACTAGATGTAGGATTAGAAAAAATAAAGCCAGAGGATATATCTCATATAATTGAAGAAAAAGATAGAACAAAGGCAGGAAAGACGCTTCCAGCACATGGACTGTATCTGGTAAATGTTAAATATGAAGAATGAGTATAATGAAAATTTATGTAATTATGTTAAAAGTTTTCTGGGTGTTATTTGCAAAATTCAGATGTGTACGGGTCGCCGTCGCAAGTTTGCTTAGCTCTTGTCATTTTTAATGACTTAGAGATAAGCAAAGCTTAAGCCAAGACTAGCGTCTGAATTTAGCAAACAATGCTCAGAAAACTCTTTTTGGTTTAATTCATGAATAGCACCTCGATTCCTTCTAAATTGGAGTAAAAGCAAGTAACTAATTAGTTTATAAATTCATATTATATAAAAAAGAATAACATAAAAAGGAGGAGTGTATGATTATTTAGATATTAAATACATCATACAAGTATATGATATGAACTTATTACTTTATTTAGTTGTAATTCCAATTGCTGTAATAATATTTTCTATTGCCCTTCAAAAGATATTAAAATGTCCATGGCTTGTTGCTTTGGTATTTTTTGCAATATTTTTACTAGTCGCATTTTTGATTTCGAATTTAAATCTTATTGTATATGGAATAATTTATGCTTTACTTGCATTTATTACTGCATCAATTGTGTGCCTATTGTGTAGAATTAGATGTGGAAATGGACTGTTTTTTAATACAATTAATGCAAGAAATGTTAATGCGGAAAACATGACATCTAACCAACTTGCATCAAGACAATTAGAGGCAAGAAACATAGATACAAGAAATGTAGAAGCAAATACAGTATCGGCTAATAGATTTATAAGAAATAACAATAATGATGATGGAAATGATAATTCGACAGGATGTTGTTGCAATTCAAGAGGAACATATTATACATGCACAAACAATAGAGGATATAATGGAAGAATGTATTATAGAAGATAGATGAAAGAATAAATATAAATCAAAAATATAAAGGAAAGATAGTGATTTTATATCATTGTTTTTCCTTTTTTTGTATATTCAAAATTGAAAAATACACAAATATTACGAAAATGTTACAAAAAAATTAAAGTTAAATTACAAGATGAAAATGTTATTGTATTTCAATATGTTTTGTTGTAAAATGAAATAAGTAATATAAAATGTCATAAAATTGACAAATGTTAGGGAGGAATAAATTATGGCTTCAAATCCAATGCAAAGAAAATCAAGAAATTCATTTATATTAGGAGTGCTAATCGCTGTATTAGTAATGGGTGCAATCGTTGCTGTACTACTTCTAAAAATAAAAAATATGCAAGCTAAAGAGGATGATAGACTTGCAAATTTAATTAAAGTTTATGCTTTAAATACTGATGTAAAATCAGGTGATACACTTGATGCAAGCATGCTTGTTCAAGTTGAAACAGATAAAAATGCTGCACCAACAGATGCAATAAAAGGAACAGCTTTAACAGAAAATTCTATTGCAAAAATAGATTTATCAAAAGGAATGATTCTTACTGCATCAATGGTGGCAGAATCTGACAGTCCAATAACTTCAGATTTAAGACTTCAAGAGTACAACATGTTAAGACTTGAGAGTCAAATAGCTCAAGATGATTACATAGATGTAAGATTAAGATTACCTAACGGACTTGACTATATCGTTGTATCTAAAAAGAGAGTAGAAATTCCACAAATAAATGGAGTCGATTCTGAAAATACAATATGGATAAAATTAACTGAAGATGAAACTTTAGCAATGAGCAACGCAATTGTTGAAGCTTATAAATTGGAGGGAGCAGTATTATATACAGCAAAATATGTTGAACCAGGAACACAAGAAAAAGCAACACCAACTTATATACCAAGTGCTGAAGTTGTAAACTTAGTAACACAAAATCCAAATGTTGTTCAAGAAGCAAAAACTGCAATGTATAACAGATATCAACAATTTACATCAAATAGAAATAATATAAATTCACAATTAGGTGCTGTAGATGAAGACGAAGCAAAGAGCAAAGTAACAACAGGAACAACAACAGAAGTAACAACAGCACAAGATCAAAGAAAATCATATCTTGATGCATTAGCTGGTTATTAAAATAAAAAATAGAGAGGAAAGTAACACACAATGGAAAGAATAGGCTTTATTGGAACTTATGACAAAACAGATTTTATAATATATGTAGCTAGAGTATTAGTTGAGCTTGGAAAAAAGGTTCTTGTTATAGATAGTACTGTTAATCAAAAAGCAAAATATGTTGTTCCAGCTATAAATCCTACAGTATCTTATGTAACTGAATATGAAGGAATTGATGTTGCTGTTGGATTTAAAGATTATAATGGAATAAAGCAATATTTGGGAATGCCTGAATCTGCAGTTTTTACTTATGATTACATTTTGCTAGATATGGACAACCCTAATCTATTAGAGAGTTTTGATATATATGCATTCCAAAGTTGTTACTTTGTAACATCTCCAGATTTGTTTTGTTTGAAAAAAGGACTTGAGATTATAAGTGGAATAAGACTTCCACTTAATCTTACAAAGATATATTTTTCAAATAATATGTCTAAGGAAGAGGATGACTATTTGAACTTTTTATCATTAGGATACAAGATAAAGTGGAATGATGAAATTATTTACTTCCCAATGCAATCTAGTGATATGGATATAATAGTTCAAAACCAAAGATTATCTAAAATTAAGTTTAAAGGAATTAGTTCAGAGTATAAGGATGCTCTAGTTGGATTAGTACAGGAAATTGCTAAGGGAGAAAGCCCATCTAACGTAAAAAAAGCATTCAAACAACTAGAAAAAGGAGTATAAAATGGCTGTAGTATCTTTTTGGAATGATTTCAATGAAAAAGAAACGGGACAAACACTTGCATCTGTTGCAGTTGCAACAAACATGGCAATCGAGCATAATTATAAAATACTTTTAATATCAACAGGATTTGGCGAAAAAACAGTCGAAAGATGTTTTTGGGAAGATTCTAGACAAGAAGAAGTTGCTTCTATTTTAGGAGTAAAAAACTCAAATGGAATGGGAATGAACAATGGAATAGAAGGACTTATTAAAATAATGCAGAGTAATAGGACATCAAGCAATATAGTATCTGACTATGTAAAGGTTGTATTTAGAGATAACAGACTTGATATACTTCCAGCACCAATAGCTGATAATATTGAAGATTACAATGCAACTACTCAATATTATCCTCAATTACTAGATATAGCTGATAAGGAGTATGATTTAGTAATTATAGATATTGATAAGAGAATGAGTAAACAAACTCAAATGGAGATATTAAATAAATCAAATGCAATAGTATTTACATTTAAACAAGGATTGGATGAGCTTGAAAGAGTGCAAGAATTAAGAGAAAAAGATGAAGTATTAAAAAGAAAGAATATAGTTTATTTAATTGGAAAATACGACAAATTTTCTAAATACAATACAAAAAATGTAACAAGAGAACTAAGAGAAAAAAGAACAGTTTCTGCTATATCATATAACACTTTATTTGGTGAAGCAGCAACTGAAGGAAAAGTGGCAGACTTCTTCTTAAAGTACAGAAGTGTAACAGATCCAACTGACAGAAATATGAGATACATGGCAGAGGCAAACAGTACTTGCCAAAGTATAATAGACAAACTTCAAGAAATGAGAATGAAAATGTAAAAGCATTAAATTAAGGAGGTAACTTAAAAAATGAATATAGCTAACCTAATATTAACAGTAGTTGTTTTAGCTGTAGCTTTTGCAATAGTTCGTAGATTTATTCAGAAAAGACAAAATGAAGAAGCCGACGAACAAATGAAAGTTGACGATAGAACCTACACACTAGAGGTTATGAAAGAATTTGTAAAAAGAAGATTAGATGAAATTACAAAAATTAACCTTTATGATATAGGACTTTCAGAGGAAGAACTAAAAAGAAGAAAAAATAAGAAATACGAATTGAAAAAGGCTTTAAAAGGTTGTACTTATGGTGATATAAATGACAAAAAATATGTTAAGGAATTAATATATGACTTGCTTTATAATGAATATGGGGTAGATGAAACAAACGTATCAAAAGCTATTCCTTTTGATGTTCCATCACTTTTAACAGCTCAAGACAAATTCGATATAATTTTATATATGTATAAATCTGAATTTGGTTATGAGGCTTTAGGTGAGATTATAAAGAAATATGACTTAGCAGAGCTAAAGTATGTTGAAGGTGATTCAAAACCATCTTATGTTATAACTCCTGAAGAGATTGATAAAATTTATGAACAAGAAAATTTTGCATTAACATTCCAAGACAAATTAAATGTAGTTGTTCAAAGAATTTATCAACATTATAAAGGATACAGTTCAATCGATGAAATAAGAGATATGAACGTTGATGGTATCTCAGGAGGTGTTTCTGGACTTCCAGAGAGCTTCTTAAACCAAGTATCTCAAATCAGTCAAGATTATTTAGGACAAATTTCAGAGCATAAAGTTCCACGTGCTTGTGATAGTATTTGGATAATGTTCCAAGGTAAATCTATTCGTTTAGCTTTCCTTTCATTTGGAACAGAGGCAGAACTAAAAAGAGTTTGCCAGAACATTTACAAATATAATAACCCAGGACAATTATCAGATACGAATGGTTACAAGATCAATGAAATGAAAGACGGTTCTCGTGTCGTTGTTGTTAGACCTAGCATGTCTGAAACATGGGCTTTCTTTGTAAGAAAGTTCGACGTTAAGCGTTCAACACTTGAACAATGGTTTAAACATGAACCTGGAGCAGATGACTCAATAGAATTATTAAAATACTTAGTAAAAGGAGCAAGAATTACATCAGTTACTGGTGAGCAGGGTTGTGGTAAAACAACATTGCTTATGGGTATGATAGAGAACATATACGAAACAATGAACCTTCGTATTACTGAAACTGCATTCGAGCTTCACCTAAGAAAAATATATCCAACAAGAAACATATTATCAATGCGTGAAACAGAAACGATTTCTGGACAACAATGTTTGGACGTTCAGAAAAAAACTGACGGTTCTGTTAACATCATCGGTGAGGTTGCAACTGATCCCGTAGCATCTTGGATGATTCAATCAGCACAGGTTGCATCTAAATTTACATTATTCACTCACCACGCTAAAACATTTCCAGACTTAGTAACAGCACTTCGTAACTCAATGCTTCGTGCAGGTGTATTCTCAAACGAAAGAATAGCAGAACAACAGGTTGTTCAAGTTCTTAACTTTGACGTTCACTTAGCAAAAGACTTTAGAGGAAAAAGATATGTTGAAAGAATTACAGAATGTATTCCAGTAGAGGAAAAGAACGAGTATACTTTCGATTATAGAAAAGAAAAAACAATGGAAGGTAAACTTGAAAAATTCATGGACAATGCAACAATGTATTTCACAAAAACAACTAATAAAGAACTTTATCAATATAGAAACATATTAGAATATCATGATGGACAATATGTTGTAACAAACCCAATATCTGAAAAGAATATAAAAGAAATGATAAACAACATGGATGACAATGATTCAGCAGATTTCAAGAAATTTGTTAAATCACATTGGAACATAGATGCACGTAGAGACTCAGATGTATTAGAAGATTAATATAGTCTAAAAGAAGGAGGTGCCAAGAAAAGTACATGAATAGCAACTTAATGGTATATTTACTAGCAGGTGTCGGAGGACTATTTGTAATAATTGTAATGGCATATATAATGCTTAGCAAAAAAATGAAAAGCTCTGATGCAATGCAAATAAAGCAATTGAGAAAGGGCACACAGGAAAGTAAATTCTCTTTAGAAATATTATACCAGAAATTATATGTAATTTATATAAAACTAGCTTTCTTAAAGAGATATGTATTTAAAATTAGAAGAAGACTAGAAATCATAAATATAGATGATGAATATTTAACAAGGAAACAGACTTCTGCTATATTAACAAAGGCTCTTGCAATAATAATTCCAGTAACACTTATTATAATTTTTATTACAAAAGCTAACTGGTTGTTGATGTGCATCTTGTTAATATTCGAGCTATTTATGATAGACACACTTGTGGATGGAATGGTTGATAAAATAGATAACCAATTACTAGTTCAACAGGTTGACTTCTTTGCCGAAATAAGACACGCTTATCACGAATTCAACATGGTTGAAGAAGCAATATATCAGGTAGCTCAAGGAGATACTGCACCTGAAATGTCTAGACAAGCAGAAAAAATATATGAAATACTTATTTCAGATGATCCAGAGAGTGAACTTGAAAAGTATTATGATATAGCACCAAATAGCTACTTAAAAGAATTTGCAGGAATTTCATATTTAACAAAAGAATTTGGTGATAGAACAGTAGATAAAACATCATTATACTTAAAGAACTTAAATAATATAAGCCAAGAAATGCAGTTGGAAATATTAAAAAGAGATAAATTAAACTATGTATTCCAAAGTTTATCAGTAATTTCAATAGTTCCACTTCTTGCACTAGAACCAATAAAAAGTTGGTCTGTATCACAGTTTAACTTTACGAAATCATTCTATTATGGAAAAAATGGTATGATTGCACAAATTTTAATAGTAATATTAACATTTATTTGTTACATACTTACTAGAAAATTAAAAGATAATGGTTCAACTAAAATAGATACAACACCAGAACATCCTTGGCAAGAAAAAGTATATAACGTTCCTTTCATAAAAAACATAGTTGATATGTTTATTCCAAAAGAAGGAACAAAGGAAAGAAGAAGAATAAAGAATCTTATAAAAGACTCAGCAGCAAAAGATAAAATTGAGTGGATATATGTTAAAAGATTACTTCTTGCAATAGTAACATTTGTTGCATCATTATTTATATTCACACAATTACACAGAATTCAAATAAATTACATTTACACTCAACCAACATCAACTTATGATATAGTTGGTGAAATGTCAGGAAAAGACCTAAAGGCAGCAGAAGAATTAACCCAATTAGATAATAAATTTATAGATAAATTTAAAGGAAAAACAGATGTTACTCAAGCTGAAATCGAAAAGGCAATGAAGAAATCAAAAGATTATGCAAATAGTACTGATGACGAAATAAAAACAGCAGCAGAGAGAGTACTTAAAAAATTAAGACAGATAAATAGTGAATATTTGAGCTGGTTTGAAATGCTTCTTGCAATGCTATTTGCAGTAATTGGATATAATCTTCCAATTTGGCTACTATTCTTCCAAGCAAAAATGAGACAAATTGAAATGGAAGATGAGGTAATGCAATTCCAAACAATTATCTTAATGCTAATGAGAATAGAGAGAGTAAATGTTGAGATGATTCTTGAGTGGCTTGAAAGATATTCAAATATATTTAGAGAACCAATCTCAAGATGTGTAAACAACTATGAATCTGGACCTTGGGAAGCCCTAGAAGCAATGAAAGATGAAGTAAACTACAAAGAATTCATTCGTATAATTGAAAGCTTACAAGCTGCAGTTGAAAGAATTCCTATTGCAGAAGCATTCGACGAACTTGATTCTGAAAGAGATTACTATCAAGAAAGAAGAAAGGAATCTAATGCAAGATTAATTTCAAAGAAGGGCATGATAGGAAAAGTAATAGGATTTGCACCAATGGTATGTTTATTTGTAGGATATTTAATTATCCCACTAGTTGTTATAGGATTAACGAGTATGTCTTCATCATTTAATACAATGGCTTCTATGACATAATAAAATCAGGAGGATATAAATTGTGGAAAATGCAACCAAAGCATTAGAAATAGCATCAGGTGTATTAATAGCGTTAATGGTGCTTGGTCTAGTTGTTATAGCTTACAGCAGACTTGCAAATGAAAAAAGGGAAGAGTATGAGGCTACAGCAATAGAACAAGCAACCAACTTTAACGTTGAATATGAATATTATAATAAGCAGGGATTGTATGGAACAGAACTTTTATCACTAGCAAATAAGATGGAAAATTACAATAAAAAATATAAGGAGTCAGAAGGATACCAAAGGATAGAGATGACGGTAAGCCTTAAAGCTATGGTTGGAAATATAAAATATTTTACAGCAGGTTCCGGATTAAGTAGCAGTGATTTAACATCTAGATATGCAAGTCTTACAAAAGATATAAATAAAACTGGTAAAACAATTCTTACTTCAAGAGAAACAAATGAAAAGAAAACCATTGCAGAATGGTCAAAATTAAATAGTGGAACAATAAATGCAAAATTATCATCGAGTGATATAGAAAAGATAAATGCTTATAGGGACTTGGTAGATGAACAGACTGGAGTCGCAAGAAAAACATTTAATTGTACAAATGTTGAATATGACAAGAGTAATGGAAGAATTACAAAAATGACTTTTGAAGATACATCAAAGTAGTAAGGGGGCTTAAATTATGGAAAATGCAAGTACAGCACTAATAATGGCGGCAACCATACTAATAGGAGTTCTTATAATATCAACTGGAGTTTATTTATTCAATCATTTTGGAGAGAGTACAAAAGAAATAAACGATAGAATGGAACAGGCACAAATTGACCAAATAAACGTACAATTTACAAAGTATGAAGGAGTTACAACGTGTTCAGCACATGATATAGTAAGCATAGCAAATCTTGCAAAACAGTACAACACGGAAAATGGATTTACCACCCCTGTAACAGACAATGGTGCATATTATATTCAGGTATCAATAAAAATGGATTTAAGAGATACAGAACTTCCAATAAACAGCTTAAAAAATTTTGAGGCTTTATCTGAAGAAAAATATCAAACTTTCATGAGCAAATATTCACTAACAACTGACAATAAAAAACAATTTTTTACATGTAGTGAAGTCATAGTAAACAGCATGACAGGCCGTGTTTCTAAAATATCATTCGAACAAAATTAAAAAAATTGTAAAATAAATGTAAAATAAAAAAATATATTGAATTATTATTTTTCAAATGTTATAATAAAGAGGAATTATGAAAAGAAATATCTTATTAATTATTACGATTGTATTGGTAATAATTGTAACCATAATCTATAATTTTTCTAACTATAGAAAAAATCAATTAGATGTGCAAAACAACAATAAATCTTATCAAAGTTTTTACAATGTTCAAGTTCTTGGAACTGATTTGGCTACATTGATAAACAAGGTGGAAAACAGCAATATAAAGAACAATGTTGAAAAGGATGAAAAAGGATATTACATAGATAATGGAACAAATTCTATAAAAATAGATATAAAATTTTTAGAAATGGACAAGGTAATATCTGCTGAAGCAATTCAAAAAAATGGAATTGAACAATTTGTACATAACTTTGCTGCAATGAATTTTAAATGTACAAAAATTGAATATCATCAAAATACAAAAAATGTAAAATATATGTATTTTGAGCAAGTTTAAGTTTTTAACATTTTATATTGTAAAATCAATATAAAGAAAAGATAAAATTTTAAAAATACAAAAGGAGGAATTTTTTTATGGAAAATGCAAGTAAAGCATTAATTATCGCAGGAGCTATCTTACTATCAATACTACTTATAGGATTAGGAATGATGGTATACAGCAAAGCTAAGGGAACATTAGACGACACAGGAATCGATGATGTTGCAGTTCAAACATTTAATAGTAAATTTTCTGATTATGAAGGAACAAACGTATCTGGAGCATCAGTAAATGCACTACTTACAACAATAGTAAACAACAACAGAACATACAGTGGAAGTGATACATCAAAACAAGTTACTGTTACTCTTACAGGCGTTACTGTAACAGCAGGAACAGATCCAGCAGGAAAAGCTCCAACAACAACACTAAAGGTTCCAACAGGTTATACTTATACTGTAACAAGTGCAACAGATGCTGGTAGCGGATACATAAATGCAATAACAATAGCAAGAAATGGAACAAAATAAATTAGGAGAATATTATGGAAAATGCATCAGAGGCTTTAAAGCTAGCAGCTTCAGTGCTGGTATTTGTAATGGCAATAACTGTTACAATAGCTTTGTTTTCACAAGCTAGAGAAACATCAGAGCTTGTTTTACAATCCTCTGATGTAACTTCATATTATGATTATCAAGATTATACGAAAAAAGATAGAGTATACGAAAATAGAATTGTTGGTCTTGAAACAATAATACCAACACTTTATAAATATAATAAAGAAAATTACAGAATAGAGTTTTGGAATGGTACATACAATGCTGAAACTGGGGAATATACCATGACTACACCTCTTACGATTTATACTACGGTTTCAAATGAAAAACTTTGGTCGGATGGATATAAGAGTACTAGAACTTATGAACAACAAGGAAATAGTAAAAAAATATATGCTTTCGACTTTTCAGAAGAAATTCTTAGAAACGAATCTTGGCTTAGAAACCAACAGGTTATAATTAAAAATTTGAATTACATACTTGAAGGAAACACACAAGATAGTGGAAATCTGAGTTATTCAAATAATCCACTTACAAAAACTCAGAATAAATATCTTGAACTTGTTGGAAAATACCAAAACGAAGATACAAGTAATAAAAACAAAACGACTACCAAAACAGTTATAAAATATATTAAAATTTAATAAACAAAAGAGCTATATAAAATGTTAGAAAGGAAATAAAAATGGGAGACTCTTTAATTACAATCATTGCAATATTTTTAGCAGCTATACTAATGTTTGTATTTCCATTAATGGCTGTATCAGAAAGAACCGACGATATATCTCAACTTGCTGTAGAAACATCTACTACAGAATTTGTAGACAATGTAAGAAACACAGGAAAATTAACACTTGATAATTATTCAAAATTTATAGATGAAATTACTGCTACAGGAAATTCTTATGATGTCGAAATGGAAATACAAGTATTAGACGAAAACCCAGGAGTAAAAACAACACAAGCAGAAACAACAAAAATAGGAGAGAACGTATACTATACTTTATATGATTCTCAGATAAAAGAAAGATTAGGTATCGACTCAACAGATAATACTACTAATAAACATCAAATAACATTAAAAGAGGGCGATATGGTTTCTGTTACTGTAAAAAATACTAACACTACAATAGCTCAAACCTTAAGAAATTTCTTCTATAGAATAGCTGGACACGACACATATCAAGTTGCAGCACAGCATGCTGGAATGGTAACTGTAAATGGTACAAAGTAATTTTAATAATTAATTATAAAAGCCTAGCCATGTTTTTATGCACTAATGTATAACTTGGCTGGGCTATTTAAAACTAAAGGAAAGGTAAAATAAACAATGAAATTACAACACTTAGCTGTTATCTTTGTAATTATTATAATACCAATATCAATGGTATTATCACAATATACTAGTACACATATAAAAACTATCGAACGTCAAACACAGTATAATACAAGATTAATAAATGCAACCTATGACGCAATGAAGGCATTCAAAGTTAATACTGTAAATAATAGATATTCAACTTTAAATAACTCTAAAATTAGAGACATAGAAGCTTCAATAAATGTATTTTACAATACACTTGGAACAAGTATGAAAATACAGGGATATTCTACTTACGATATGAAAGATTATACACCAGCAATATTGTTTAACCTATACGATGGTTATTATATATATACTAACTACTATGATACAGAAATAAGCGATTACAAATATGGAATAAAACCTCTAGTAGCATATTCTTGTAGATATGTGAAAGGAAATGATTATGATTTCGTTGTTAATTACACTTTAGACAACACCATCACAATAGTAGGAAAAGTAGACGGAGAATATGTCACAAAAACAGGTCACCTAATATATGATGATGGAACAACGATGACTGGAGAAGTACTTACAGAAACATTACTTACATTGGATGATGCAGGAAACCAAACGATTGCAAATTATGAATATGTAGTTTACAACAGCCAAAAGATATATAAGGAAAATAATATAACGCTTGGAGATGAAAATGGAGCAACACCTTATTACCAGAGATATTTTATGTTTAGTAGTCAATACAAAAAAGATTATGTACAGGACGACAGAATATCAAATCCCAATAATAGTACAATGCAATATTTGTTAAACCATACGAACAATGGACATTTATTTAGTGACAGTGCACAAAATTATTATAACAATGGAAAAGAATTTGTAGAATGGCTAAAAACGAGTGGAATAGCTGACAAAATAACTGTAGATGATGCTCGTGACAGTGAGAACAATCCAATAACTTATGATAACAAAGAAATAAACGGTAACAATAAAATTTTCAATACAAGTGCAAACAATAATCCACTACAAACAGACTCTCTTTTCAATTCACATAGAAAAGAAGTAATAAGAAAATCAATAGAAACAAACCTAATATCTTCAATAGCAAATTATAATGCACATTCATCTGTTGGATATGAATTTGCAATGCCTAAAATACAAGAAGATGAATGGGAAAAGATAGAGAACTATGTATGCGTAACAGCATTCTTGCAAGGATTACCGATAGGAGCTAAAGTATTTAACAACTATTGCATAATATCAAGTAATTCGAATGAAGAAACAGTTGGAAATGATTCAATATACTTTATTGTAAGAAATGCTTCAGGAAACTATGAATATCATGAACCAGGCTGTAAAGTAATGATAGAACAATTGAAAAATGGAGCAACCGTAGTTGGAGCATATCAAAACAGTGATTTTGAAAGAATTGCAATCTCACTTACAGGAGCAGATGCGAATGCACATACACAATTAAACGATGAAGAAGACACAAGCAAAGCATATTACTATCCACAATATTCAGAAAGAAACGGAGGTACCGTAAAGGCTGCAACAGGATGTTACAACTGTATAGTAAATGCTTCAGACGCATATAGCTCAGATGACATATTAAAAAATGTAGACAACATTGGAGATACACCATCAATGAGTGGAGAAAACTTAAGAACAACATATCTTAGAGCATTATCAAGATGTAGACAAGATTTATATGTAACAAATGGTTACTTTGGATATTAATAAAACAAACAATAAAAAAATGGAGTAATATATGGAAAATGAATGTTTATCAAAAAATGCTATACCATCAATACAAGACGAAATAAAAAATGATGCAGAAAAAAAAGAAAAAATAAAAGGAAATTCCAAAAAAGAAGAAGGAAAGATAGTAATAGAGGACCCTGTTGTAAAAATTACATTCAGAAGAATGTTAGCATATTTTATAGTATACAGTTTTCTAGGGTTTGTAATAGAAACACTATTTGGAATGGTAACAAAAGGAGTAATAGAAAGCAGAAGAAGTTGCTTATTTGGACCATATTGTTGCATATATGGTCTAGGTGCAGCTTTGATGATACCAGGTCTAAAACCATTTAAAAAAAGCAATTGGACACTATTCTTAGCAGGAGCAGTAGAAGGCTCAATAATAGAATATGTACTAAGTGTAATTGGAGAGCTGATATTCAAAATTAAATGGTGGGATTACTCAAACATGCCATTCAACATAAATGGTAGAATAACACTTCTATTTAGTGTATTTTGGGGATTACTTGCAATAGGACTAATAAGATTCATAAACCCTTATGTAGAAAAATTCATAAATAAAATCCCAGAAAAAACCTTTAAGATAAGTGTAGTAATACTATCTGTTCTTATTTTCGCAGACTTGTTATTTACTGCATTTGGACTACAAGTATTTTTCACAAGACTTGCCAAAAACAATAACATAGAAATAAAAGGCGAAAAAGCAATGACACTTAGTGAGGAAATAATGCAAAGCCAAGTGGTACAATTTTTATCGAAAAATTGTTTTACAGATGAAAGAATATTAAAAACATTTCCAAACATAAAATTTCAAAATACTCAGGGAGATATTATCTGGATAAAGGATTTATTGCCAGAAATTCAACCATATTATTTTAAAATAAGTAATAAATTTAGATTGAAATAAGGAACAAAAGTTTTTAAATTGCTACAAATTTATTAACAGTAAAATAAATTATTGCTATATATAAAAATTGTAATTAAATTAAAAGTGTAGAAGAATATAAAAAATAAAAAAGCATATATTATACAAAATGAAAGAGAGGTATAATGTATGCTTTTTAAATATATAAGTAAAAAATGTATAAATAAAAAATTTATAATAAAAACAATAGCAATGCTTCTGATAATGTACACTGCATTAACAATGTGTGTGAAAGCAAATGCAGAATATTATGAATGGGCAACTATAGATAAAAGCGAAACAAAGCAAACCAGTAGCGGGCTGGTATCAAGTTCCGAAACTGTTACAGATAATCCTCTGGGATTAACCTGTGGTTCGGCATGTTTAATAGAGCAAAGTTCTGGAACGGTAATTTATGATTTAAATATGCATGAGAAATTACGTCCAGCAAGTGTTACAAAGGTAATGAGTCTTTTATTGATAATGGAAGCTTTGGACTCTGGAAGAATAAGTTTGCAAGATAAAATTCCATGCACAGAAGATGCAAGCAAAATGGGCGGTTCGCAAATTTGGCTTGATGTAAGAGAAACCTTAACTGTTGATGAAATGTTGAAAGCAATAGCAATTGTTTCTGCAAATGACTGCGTAGTTGCGATGGCCGACTACCTAGAGGGAAGTCAAGAAGCGTTTGTTACAAAAATGAATCAAAAGGCAAAAGAGCTGGGCATGAACGATACAACATTTAAGAATTGTCATGGAATAGACGAAGATGGGCATGTTACATCAAGCTATGACATCGCAATAATGTCTAGAGAACTATTAACGAAGCACCCCCTAATAACCAAATACACAACTATTTGGATGGACTCATTAAGAGATGGCAAGTCAAGTCTGGTAAATACGAATAAATTAGTTAGAAACTATACTGGTTGCACAGGATTGAAAACAGGCTCAACTTCATTAGCACTTTACAACTTATCTGCATCAGCAACAAGAGATAATTTATCTTTAATAGGAGTAGTAATGAGAGCACCAACAGCAAAAGAAAGATTTGCTGATGCACAAAAATTATTGGATTATGGTTTCAGTAATTATAGTGCAACAAACCTTGGCAAACAGGGAGAAGTAGTACAACAAATAAATGTAAATAAGGGAAGCAAGCAAACCATGAATGCAATATTAGAAGAAGATGTAAATATAATAAGCAGTAAGAAAAATGCAGGAGAAATAACAAAAGAAATTCAGCTTGAAAACACAATAAATGCCCCTATTTTAAAAGGACAGAAATTGGGAGAAATACAGTATAGTTTGAATGGTAAAGTTGTAAGAACAGTTAATATAGTTGCAGAAGAAGAAATTGAAAAACAAAAATTCAGCAACATCACGGCAAATATATTAAAAAGCTGGTTTAATCTATTAAGAAAATAACTTTACGATTTTTACAGAAACTTCTTTATCATCAGTAGAAAAATACAATTTTATTCTACTGCCAGTGTTATTGGTAAACTTGAAATCAATAGATCCATAAGCAACTGCGGCATCTTTGCCGTCTGGAACATAAGAAACCTTCTTGCCATGCTCATGACGCTCAACAACCTTTAAATCTGAAACATCAAGAACAGCATTATAAAGAGTGCTACTAATTTGACAATTTCCTCCGCCTAAAGCCTGAACTTTCTTGCCATTTTGAAAAACAGTAGCCTTTTTGTAGCCTTCCTCTGCAGTTGAAGGTCCTGTTTTATCACAAAAAGAAAAAGTTTCACCATTTTCCACAATAGTTTCATTTAACTTGCCACAAGTAATACGAATATTAGTTAATCTGTTTTCGGTACTAGAACCTAAATTAGTAGAATACGATGCGAGCTCCTCTTCACTAGAAGAGGCTCCTTTTATATTTGGATTTGAAAGAACATTTTCAATTCTATTATTTACATCATCTACAGAGTGATTACTAACAGAATTATTTTCATCACTATTAGACTCATCATTAGAAGAAGTAGCAAGCCTTGAAACATTAGCAGAATCGTTATTGTTTTGAGTATTACCGTTGTTAGAATTATTTGCTTTTACAACAAAAAATATGCCAACAGCAATAATAATTATTACAATAATGATTATAATATAAATAAAACCATTTTTTTTCTTAGAATTAGAATCCATAAATAAAATCCTTTCTGTTTTTATTTTATATGTAACAGATTATTTATTAATATGAAAATTTGAAATAATGAATACAAAAATTGAGTAAATAAGATAACAATGCTAAAAAACATTACTAAGAATATTATGTACAAAAAATAATAAAATATGAAAAAGAAAAAGCGCATCTTTAAACCTTACCTCAAAAATGGTTGACAAATTAATCTTTTAAAAGTATAATAAATATGTAGTTTTAAAGAAGGAGAGTGCCAGAAACATCTGGTGGAAAATTAAAATATGTCAAAAATATGGAAAAAGTTGTTGATGGCTATTTTAATAATTGCATGCTTATTTAATATAATGAACAAACTAGTAAAAAGAATTACATTAAAACAGGAGCTAGAGAGTTCAGCACAATATTTAGAAGAAAGAAATGAAAATCAACAAAAATAAAAAAATAGTAAAAAAAGTTAATTAACACTTGAAATGATTACAAATTTATGTTATCATAGTATTTAGCAGTTTTTATAAAATAAAGAAGAGGTGAAAGCAATGAAAGAAGGAATACATCCAAATTATGCAGAAACAACAATCACATGTGCATGTGGTAACGTTATAAAAGTAGGTTCTACAAAGAAGGACCTTAAAGTTGATGTTTGCTCAAAATGCCATCCATTCTGGACAGGTAACTTAAAGAGAGAAACAACTGGCGGTAGAGCTGCTAAGTTCAAGAGCAAATACGGAATCCAATAATAAAGATATAACCACGGGAAAACCGTGGTTTGTTTTTTTGCATTTAAATAAAAAAATTGCAAGCCAAAATCACTTAAAACCCTTGACAAATACGTAAAAATGTTGTAAAGTATAATAGCATTACAAATTAAACGAAATTACAAAAATTATAAATGTATTATAATTAATGTTATGAGAGGATAAAGGTGTATGGAGAAGAAAGTTCAAATTGGTATGTTATGCGAAATATATGGCAAGCTTTTAACAAAAAAGCAGTATTCTATTTTGAATGACTATGCAAATGAGGACTTGTCTTTAACAGAAATTGCAGAAAATAACAATATAACAAGGCAAGCAGTAAACGATATTGTTAAGAAAGGGGAAAATAAGCTTTTGGAATATGAACAAAAGCTGGGCATTATGAAGAAAACAATAAACCAAGAAAAACAAATTCAAAATATTCTTTCTGAATTAAGCAAAATTACAGATACTTCATCAGATAAAAAAGTAGAGAAAATTTTGAATAGTGTTAGAAAAGAATTAACAAGTTTAAATGCATAATTATATTGTTGCTAAAAGCAAATATAACTAAAAGATAAATTAAGGGGAGGATACAGAATATGGCTTTTGAAGGACTATCTTCTAAATTGCAAGAATTTACAAAAAAATTAAGAGGAAAAACAAGAATTACAGAATCAGATTTAAAGGAAATGCTTAGAGAAGTAAAACTTGCATTGTTAGATGCAGATGTAAACTATAAAATAGTAAAAGAGTTTACAGCAAGCATACAAGAAAAAGCCCTTGGCCAAGATGTATTAAAATCTTTAACTCCAGGACAACAGGTTGTAAAAATCGTAAAAGATGAGCTTATAGAATTGCTAGGAGGAACGGAAAGCAGAATTAACTTTAGTCCAAATCCACCAACAATTATAATGCTTGTTGGATTACAAGGTTCAGGAAAAACTACAACCGCAGGAAAGCTTGCAAATCTTCTTAGAAAAGAAGGAAAGAAACCTTTATTAGTTGCATGTGATGTTTATAGGCCAGCTGCTATTAAGCAGTTACAAGTAGTAGGAAATCAACTTAACATACCAGTATTTGCAAATGAATCAACAAAAGATGTTGTTTACATTGCAAAACAGGCAATAGATGTTGCTTATTCAAAGATGAATGATGTAATCATATTAGATACAGCAGGACGTCTTCAAATAGACGAAGATCTTATGAATGAACTTAAGAATGTAAAAGCTAAAGTTCATCCACACGAAATACTTCTTGTAGTAGATAGTATGACAGGACAGGAAGCGGTAAATGTTGCACAAGGCTTTAATGATGCACTAGGAATTGATGGAGTTATTCTTACAAAATTAGATGGCGACACTCGTGGTGGTGCTGCACTATCTGTAAAGAAAACAACAGGCAAGCCTATTAAATTTATAGGAACTGGTGAAAAATTAAGTGAACTTGAAGTATTCCACCCAGATAGAATGGCATCTAGAATTCTTGGAATGGGAGATGTGCTATCAATAATAGAAAAGGCTGAAGAATCTTTTAGCCAAGAAGAAGCTGAAAAGCTTGCAAATCAGCTTAACAAAAAAGAGTTCGATTTAAACGATTATCTAGCACAGTTAAGGCAAGTTAAGAAAATGGGTTCTTTCTCATCTTTATTGAAGATGGTACCAGGAATGGCAGACATAAAGGATTTGAAAGTTGATGATAAAGAATTCACAAAAATTGAAGCAATTATTTGTTCAATGACAGATAAAGAAAGAAGAAATCCAAAGCTACTTAATGGACAAAGAAGACTAAGAATTGCTAAAGGCAGTGGAACAACAGTTGCAGAAATTAATAGATTCATGAAATCATTTGAAATGACTCAAAAAATGATGAAACAAATGAAAGATAGAAAGTCTATTAAAAAGATGATGGGACAGATGAAAAACATGGACCCAGAAGAATTGAAAAAATTACAAAATTCAATGAAATAAAAGTGTTTTTAATATTTTTCCTAGATAAAGAGAAAAATCTCTTGAAACTTCATGGAAAAAATTAATATAAATTCTATAAAATTTTTTGGAGGTGAATTAAAAATGGTAAAAATCAGATTACAAAGAGCAGGTGCTAAAAAAGCTCCATTCTATCACATTGTTGTTGCAGATTCTAGATCACCAAGAGATGGAAGAATAGTAGAGCAAATTGGAACATACGATCCAATGACAAATCCAGCTACAATCAAACTTGACAAAGAGAAGGTTGCTACATGGATTAAAAATGGTGCAAAACCAACAGACACAGTTAAAGCTTTAATTGAAAAAGCACAATAATTTTAGTGCAGAAAGGCAAAGCTATGGAAGAAATTTTAAAAACTATACTCGAAAATTTAGTTGACCAAAAAGATCAAGTTCAAGTTACTAGAGTTGACGATGAAAGAGGAGTTTTACTTAAAGTGAAAGTCGCAAAGGAAGACATGGGCAAGGTTATTGGTAAACAAGGAAGAGTTGCAAAAGCAATAAGAACTGTTATGAAAGCTATTACATCTAAGGAAAACAAAAAAGTTGGAATTATATTTGAAGAATAATTGAGAGGTTATTGAATGCAGAAATATTTAGAAGTTGGTCAAATTGTAAATACATTTGGAATAAAGGGAGAAGTTAAAGTAAATCCTTTTACAGATGATTTAGAGAGATTTGAAGAACTTAAAACTGTTTATGTTGAAAAGAAAAAAGAGCTTATTTTATACGAAATTGAACATGTAAAATATAGCAAAAACATGGTAATTCTAAAGCTAAAAGGAATTGAAAATCCGGAAGATGCACAAAAATTTAAAGGTTGCTATCTAAAAATAGATAGAAAAGATGCAAGAAAACTTCCAGAAGGAACATACTTTATAGCAGACTTGATTGGATTAGATGTATATACCGACGAAGGAAATTTGCTTGGAAAAGTAAACGACATCTTCAACAGAGGAAGTAGCGATATTTACTCTGTAAAGAATGAGGAAGGAAAAGAAATTTTACTTCCAGCAATAAAAGATGTAATAAAGCAAGTAGACTTAGAAGAAGGAAAAATAATAGTTCATATTATCGAAGGACTTTTATAATGAAATTAGTAGGAGAAGAAAAATGAGATTTGATGTACTAACATTATTTCCAGAAATGTTTGAACCACTTAAACATAGTATTATTGAAAGAGCTTCAAAACAAAATCTTATAAATATTAATTTAGTTAATATAAGAGATTTTTCAAAAGACAAGCACAAAAAAGTAGATGATACACCTTATGGTGGTGGAGCAGGAATGGTTGTAAGACCTGACGTTGTGTATGATGCATACGAATCGGTAAAAACAGAAAATTCAAAAGTGATTTTTCTATCACCTCAAGGAAAAAAATTAAACCAGAAAAAAGTCCAAAGTTTAGCTAAAGAGAGTAATTTAATTCTTCTATGTGGACACTACGAGGGAATAGACCAAAGAGTTTTAGATGAAATTGTTGATGAAGAAATATCTATTGGAGATTATGTGCTAACAGGTGGAGAGCTACCAGCAATGGTGCTAATAGATGCGGTTAGCAGATATGTAGATGGAGTTCTTTCAAAGGACTCTACAAAAGAAGAATCTTTCTCACAGGGATATTTGGAATATAATCAATATACAAGACCAGAAGAATTCTTAGGAAGAAAAGTTCCAGAAGTGTTACAATCTGGAAACCACCAGAACATAGAAAAATGGAGAAATGAAAGTTCTTTAGTAAATACCTATAAAAAAAGGCCAGATCTTCTTTCAAAAGAAGATATTGAAAAGGCTAAAAAAATCATGAATGAAATTGATTAAATTTAGAAAATTAAAGAAAGGAGAATATCGATGGATATTATAAAATCAATAGAACATGAACAATTGAAAAATAAGATTCCAGACCTTAAAGTTGGTGATACTGTAAGAGTACATCAAAGAATTAAGGAAGGAAACAGAGAAAGAATCCAAGTATTCGAAGGAATAATTATAAAGAAGCAAGGTGGCGGAGTTAACGCTACATTCACAGTTAGAAGAATCGCTTATGGAGTAGGAGTTGAGAAAACATTCTTAATTCATTCACCATTAGTAGAGAAAGTAGAAGTAGTAAGAGTTGGTAAAGCAAGAAGAGCTAAATTATACTACTTAAGAGATAGAGTAGGAAAGGCTGCTAAGACAAAGGAAAATGTTGGTGCTAAAATTGAATCTAAATATATAGATGTAAAAGCAACAGCAGAAGAAGTTCCTGCAGTTGAAGAAACAGTTGCTCCAGCTGAAGAACCAGCAGTAGAAGCACCTGCTACAGAAGCAACTGAAACAGAAGCTCCAAAAGCAGAATAATTTATAGAAATATAAAATAAAACTTCATAAAATTATAGAAAAGTAAATCATATTTTGTAAATGACAAGATATGATTTATTTTTTTTCAAAATTTGCATAATTCTATAAAAAAAGGTAAAGATAAAAAAAGATTAAAAGTTATTTATAAAAGAAATAAGAAAGGAGATTCTAATGGAAAAACATTTGATGATAACAGGAACCTCAACTGTCTCATGGAAAGACGCAATAGTTAGAACGATTGCAGAGGCTTCAAAAACAATAGATTATTTATCAGGAGTGACAATATTAAATCAAAAAGCAAAAATAAATGGAAGCAAAATAACGGAGTATTATGTGGATTTAGATATAACATTTTTATTAGATAGAGACAGAAAATAAAAGGAGGGAGTTTGTATGGAAAAGATTAATACATCGAAAGAATATAATGATTATGTTGATAAAAAGTCGCCAAATTCCCCAATATTAAAAGATTGTTTTAATGCATTTTGGGTTGGCGGGATGATTTGTTCTATTGGACAATTAATTTTAGATTTTTGTTTGTATAAGGGAATGGATAACACAATAGCATCAACAGTAGTTTCTATTTCATTAATTGCAATTTCAGCTATTCTAACAGCTTTAAATGTGTTTAACAGAATTGGAAAATTTGCTGGAGCAGGTTCATTAGTACCAATTACGGGATTTGCAAATTCAATAGTATCTCCAGCCATAGAGTATAAATCTGAAGGTTATGTTATGGGTGTTGGAGGAAAAATGTTTACTGTTGCAGGACCAGTACTTGTATTTGGTATTTCTGCTTCTGTAATAGTGGGAATTATTGCAACATTATTTGCATAAGAAAATGATGAAATAAGAAAGTTTCATATTGAGATTAACAAAATTTAATTAAATGAGTGTAATCTGTAGAAATAAAATTATGAAAAAATTTAAAGCATAATTAGAAAGATTTTAATCTAAAAAAGAAAGGATGAATTTTATGAAAAGAGTCGGAAAACAAACTATAAGTTTTGATAATCCGCCAACAATAGTTCAAACAGCATCTATTGTTGGGCCAAAAGAAGCCGATGGCCCAATGGCAAAGTATTTTGATAAATGTTTGGAAGATGAATTCTGGGGAGAAAAATCTTGGGAAAAGGCTGAAAGCAAGATAATAAAAGAAACAACAAATCTAGCAATAGCAAAGGCAAATTTGGGAGCAACCGATATAGATTATTGCTTTGCAGGAGACCTATTAAATCAATGTATTTCAAGTGATTTTGGACTTAGAGATTCAAACATTCCTTACTTTGGAGTATTTGGAGCATGTTCAACATTTGTGGAAAGTATGTGTTTAGGAGCTGTATTTATAGAAGGAAAAGCAGCAAAAAACGTGCTATGTGCGACATCTAGCCACTTCTGTAGTGCAGAAAAGCAATTCAGATTTCCACTAGAATTAGGAACTCAAAGACCACCAACAGCTCAATGGACTGTAACAGGAGCAGGGGCAGTAGTATTATCTGATTCAGGAGATGGCCCAGTAATTACAAACATCACACCAGGAAAAATTATAGACATGGGAATAAAAGATGCAAATAACATGGGAGCGGCAATGGCACCAGCGGCACTAGACACATTAATAACACACTTTCAAGATACAGGAAGAAAACCAAGTTACTATGATGCAATAATAACAGGAGATTTAGGTTATATAGGAAAAGAAATATTAGGAGAAATGGCCCAAAGCAAAGGATATAACATAAATGCAAATTACAACGACTGTGGAGTATTAATGTTTGATAAAGAAAAGCAAGATACCCACTCCGGAGGAAGCGGATGTGCCTGCATCGCAACAGTATTTTCTGGATACTTTTTTAAGCAATTACAGGAAAAGAAAATAAAAAGATTATTGTTGATGGCAACAGGTGCACTAATGAATTCAACCAGTATGCAACAAGGAGAAAGCATACCAGGAATAGCACATGCTATATCTATAGAGGTAAAGGAAAATTAAAAGAAAGAATGTGGAAAACACATTAAAGAGGAATTTTTTATGGAATTTATACAGAGTATAGACTGGCTTCAAATGCTTAGATGTTTCGTAACTGGAGGAGCAATATGTATAATAGGTCAAATTTTATTAGATAAAACTAAACTTACTCCGGCTAAAATATTAGTTATATTCGTTACAGTTGGAGCAATTCTAGGAGGATTAGGAATCTACAAATATTTAATTGATTTCGCAGGAGCAGGAGCAACAGTACCTTTAACAGGATTTGGAGCAAACTTATCAAAAGGAGCGTTAGAAGCGGTTAAAGAAAATGGATTAGTAGGAGCCTTTATTGGAGGCGTAAAGGCGAATGCAGGAGGAATAGCTGCAGCAGTATTCTTTGGATACTTGGCATCATTAATTGCAAAACCGAAGATTAAAAAGCAGTAAAATAATTTTATAAAAAATCAAAATTTGTCTAGTATTTTTATTTTTAGTGTGGTAAAATGATGAAGTAAAAATAAAAGGAAGGACGAGCAAAAATGGAAAACGAAACAAAGAAACAGGGAAACTATTTAACTGGAATAATAGGAGCTATAATTGGTGGATTTATTGCTACTATTCCTTGGGTGCTAGCGTATGTATATGGAAACATGATGCTATCATTATTGGCTGTACTTATAGCAGCTGGAGAATTTTATGGTTATAAACTATGCAAAGGAAAAATAGACAAAAAACTACCTGTAATAATAATGATACTTGCAATAATAATTGTATCAGTAACAACATTGATAATAATACCTGCATGGTTACTTGCAAAAGAAGGTCTGCCAGTAACACTACAGTCTATTAAGAATTTATATTCATTTAATGATTTTTCCACTGCAATAGTAAAAGATTATTTTATTACAGTTATATTTACTGTACTTGGAGCAAGCGTTGTAACTAGTTCAATAAAAAAGCAATTAGCAAATAATGTTGAAGATATAAATTTGACTGTTTCAAATACTGAAGAACAAATCAAAATTAAGGAAAGTGCAATAAAGGTTATAAAACCAATATTTGAAAAATATAATGCAAAATCTCAAGAAAATTCAATGACTAAAGAAGAGGTGTTTGCAGAGGTTGAAGACAAAAATAAGAATATTTATTTTAAAGAATTAACAAGCTATGGAATTATAAAGAAATATAAGGGAAAATACTTCTATCAAGAATCTGAAGAGAGCTCAATAAAGAAAAAGCCTTCTACAGGAAAAATTGTTGGTATTACAATTGGGATTCTTGTTATAATTTTTGCTATTGTTGCTATATTCACAGGAGGAACAGGAACAAATCTTATACAAAATAGTGATATAAAATTTGAAATCCCAAGTAATTGGAATGTATATAATGAATACAGTGCTGAAGAGGGATGGTCATATTACAGATATATAAATTCTGTACCAAGCTATGAAAATCAAGAAACAAATACAATAGACTATTCTGCACAACCTGCAATAATAAATGTTAACTATGATCATGCAAATGCTGATGGAGAAAATACAATTGATTCAACAACAGATAACTTTGCATCTATTGATGAGGTAAAGACTGTTGTAGAATCTTATATCAAAGAAAGTATCCAACCAGAACAATATGATATTAATGTTGTAACTTCAAAGAATGGTTACCAAACAGTAAAAGCAAAAATGCAATATGATAGTGATCCAGAAGAAATAGATTATTATTACTATATTTATAAGGATGGAAAACTTGCATATCTTACAGGATATACATTCAATACAAAGGATGATGCAGAGCTAGAAAATACATTAGACAGTATATTGGATAGTTTTGCATGGCAATATTAATTTGATAACAATAATAAAGTTTGTATACAAAAAGTAGACTAAAAAAAAACACCTTTTTTTCGGTGTAAATTTAGTCTATTTTTGTTTTTAAAACAATTTTTCATAATTTGTTTGCATTTAATTTTATACATGAATAAATTTTGAAAGGTTAATGATTTGCTTAATAATAAAAATATAATAATGATTCAAAATACTAAAATTAATTAAAATATAATAAGAGGAGGATTTTATAAATGGAAACTAAATATATTTTTGTTACAGGAGGAGTTGTATCAGGGCTTGGAAAGGGAATTACAGCGGCATCGCTAGGAAGGCTTCTTAAAAATAGAGGATATAAGGTTGCAAATCAAAAGTTTGATCCTTATATAAATATAGATCCAGGTACGATGAGCCCTTATGAGCATGGAGAGGTTTTTGTTACAGATGATGGAGCCGAGACCGACTTGGATTTGGGACATTATGAGAGATTTACAGATGAGTCTTTAACGAAGAATTCTAGTATAACAACAGGAAGAATATATAGTGAAGTAATAGAAAAAGAAAGAAGAGGAGATTACTTGGGAAAAACTGTTCAGGTAATTCCACATATAACAAATGCAATTAAAGATAAAGTATATTCTTTAGGAAAATCTGGTGTGGATATTGTTATTACAGAAATAGGTGGAACTGTTGGAGACATTGAAAGCTTACCTTTTCTGGAAGCAATTAGACAGGTTGGATTAGAAAATGATCCGGAAAATGTTTTATATATTCATGTAACTTTATTGCCATACATATCAGGTTCAAAAGAATTAAAATCTAAGCCGACACAACACTCAGTAAAAGAGCTTCAATCACTTGGAATAAAACCAGATATATTAGTGTGCAGAACAGAGATTCCGATTACAAAATCGATAAGAGAAAAAATTGCATTATTCTGTAATGTTAGACCGCAAAATGTAATAGCTAATATGACAGCAAGTAATTTATATGAAGTTCCTCTAATGATTGAAAAAGAAGGCTTGGCAGTAGAAGTTTGTAAACATTTGCAATTAGAAAATAATCTTCCTAAGAATGAAAAATGGGAGAAAATGATAGAGAACTTTAAAGAGGTAGATAATCAATTTAAAGATGATAAGAAAAAAGTCTACATTGCTATTGTTGGAAAATACATAAAATTAGAAGACTCGTATTTGTCTGTTATAGAAAGTATTAAACATGCTGGATATGCTAACAACGTTGGAGTAAAAGTAAAGCTTGTGGACTCTGAGACAATAAATGAAGAAAATGTGAAGGAAAAATTAGAAAAATTTGATGGAATTATAGTTCCTGGAGGATTTGGAAATAGAGGAATCGAGGGAAAAATTACAGCTATAAAATATGCAAGAGAAAATAAAATTCCATTCTTAGGAATATGTTTGGGAATGCAGATGGCTGTTGTAGAATTTGCAAGAGATGTGCTAAAACTAGAGGACGTAAATTCAGAAGAGTTTGAACCAGATTGCAAGAATCCTGTTATACACATAATGGAAACTCAGAAAAATGTAAATAAAAAAGGTGGAACCATGAGATTAGGAGCTTATCCTTGTGTAATAAAAGACGGAAGTCTAGCAAGTGGATTATATGGTAAGAAAGAAATATCAGAAAGACACAGACATAGATTTGAATATAACAATAAGTACAGAGAAGCAATGGAAAAAAAAGGATTAAAAATTTCTGGAACATCTCCAGATGGAAATTTGGTTGAAATTGTGGAGCTTGATAAAAAATTGCACCCATTCTTTATTGCAGGACAATTCCACCCTGAATTCAAATCTAGACCAGATAGACCACAACCTTTATTTGTTGGCTTAATATTTTCTGCAAAAAAGCAAAAGATGTAAAAGTATTTAGACAGCTCATACGAGTTTTAATAAAAAAAGACCAGGATGTAGAAATATCTTTAAGAAAGAATATTGGTTGAACTTGTATTTGAATTTTCTGAAAAAGAAAACAAAGCAAAGAATATTATTAAGAGAAGTAGCATAAAATACAATAGTTTTTTATGTGATATATATGAAAATTAGCTAATAAAAAACTAGATTTTACTTGAAAAAAGTAGAATCTAGTTATTAAAATTTAAAGAATGTGAAAGTTTTGTGAAAATTAGCAATCTCTATTGACATTTGCTAATAAAAGGTATAAATTATTAGCAGTCGTTAAGAAAGAGTGCTAAGAACATTAGTGAAATGCTGATAGCATATTAGCTAATAAAAATTGATTTGTAAGATTAAACTTTATTAGAAATTACTAATGTGATTAGAATTCTATAAGACTAGGAATTACTAAAATTTATTATAAACTTTGGTAATAAAACAAGGAGGTAATTTAATATGTTAAAACCATTAGCAGACAGAGTTGTATTAAAAATGACAAAGGCTGAAGAAACTACTAAAAGTGGAATAATTCTTTCAGAAGGAAGCAAGGAAAAACCACAAATTGCAGAGGTAATTGCAGTAGGACCTGGCGGAAATGTAGATGGAAAAGAAATAAAAATGTATGTAAAAGCAGGAGATAAAGTTGTTATAACAAAATATGCAGGAACCGAAATAAAATATGAAGGTGAAGACTACATAATTGTAAAACAAAACGATATTCTAGCAATAGCAGAATAAAATTAAATTGATTTTGAGGAGGAATTTAAAATGTCAAAAGAAATTAAATTTGGAGAAGATGCAAGAAAATCTTTATTAGATGGTGTAAATAAATTAGCAGATACAGTTAAGGTAACACTTGGACCAAAAGGAAGAAATGTTGTATTAGATAAAAAATTTGGTGCACCACTTATTACAAACGATGGCGTTACAATAGCTAAAGAAATTGAATTAGATGACCCATTTGAAAACATGGGAGCAAGACTTGTTAAAGAAGTATCTACAAAAACAAATGATGTTGCAGGTGATGGTACTACAACAGCAACAGTTTTAGCACAAAGCATGATTAAAGAAGGTGTTAAAAATGTAGCTGCCGGTGGAGATCCAATGGCAATAAAAAGAGGTATTTCTAAAACAGTTGATAAAGCTGTAGATGAACTTAAAAAAGTAAGCTCAAAAGTTGCTGGAAAAGAAGATATAGCAAGAGTTGCAAGTATATCTGCAAATGATAGAGAAATTGGTGAATTAATTTCAGAAGCTATGGAAAAAGTTACAAAAGATGGTGTTATAACAATAGAAGAATCTAAAACATCAAATACAGAGCTTAACATAGTAGAAGGAATGGAATTCGACAAAGGATATGTTTCTCCATACATGGTAACAGATACAGAAAAGATGGAGGCTGTTGTTGACAACCCATATATATTAATAACAGATAAAAAAATAAGCAATATTCAAGAAATATTACCATTACTAGAAACATTAATGCAACAATCTGGAAAACTAGTAATAATCTGTGATGATATAGAGCAAGAAGCATTATCAACATTAATCTTAAACAAATTAAGAGGTGTAATAAATGTTTTAGCTGTTAAAGCTCCTGGATATGGAGACAAGAGAAAAGCTATGTTACAAGACATTGCAACATTAACAGGTGGAGAAGTTATAACATCAGATTTAGGGCTAGAATTAAAAGACACAACAGTTGCTCAATTAGGTAGAGCAAAACAAATAAAAGCAGACAAAGAGCGTACAATTATAGTTGATGGAAGCGGAGACAAGAACGCAATAGCAGAAAGAGTTGCACAATTAAGAGCCCAAATAGAAGAAGAAAAGAGCTCTTATGAAAAAGAACAATTACAAGAACGTTTAGCAAAACTTGCTGGAGGAGTTGCTGTAATTGGTGTTGGTGCTGCAACAGAAGTTGAAATGAAAGACAAAAAATTAAGAATTGAAGACGCTTTATCAGCAACAAGAGCAGCAGTTGAAGAAGGTATAGTTGCAGGTGGTGGAACAGCATTTATAAACATTTTACCAGAAGTAGAAAAATTTGTAGAAAGCCTACCACAAGAAGAAAAATTAGGTGGTAAAATAGTTACAAGAGCTCTTCAAGAACCAGTAAGACAAATTGCAATAAATGCAGGTCTTGAGCCAGCAGTTATTCTAGAAAAAGTAAAAGCTTCACCAGCAGGCGTCGGATTTGATGCAGGAAAAGAAGAATATGTAGATATGAAAAAAGCTGGAATTGTAGACCCTACAAAGGTTTCAAGAAGTGCACTTCAAAACGCTGCATCAGTAGCTTCAATGATATTAACAACAGAAAGCATAGTAACAGACAAGAAAGAACCAAAAGCTTGTGGATGCGGAGACCATAACGACGGCGCAGGAGACATGGGAGGAATGTATTAAAACATAAACCATACCTATATGAGTTAAATTTTGTTGTAAGATAAAAATGAAAACATTTGAGAAAGGTAAGCCTAATATAAATAGATTACTAGACGAGTGTTTTAAGAAATCAATAAAAAAAATCACAAAATTAATTGATAGCAAATTAAATTAATGATATAATGAAAAGCATAAAAAGATATTGTAATTATCTAATTATGCTTTTTATTGTATTAATAAACGATTAGAAAACATGGGATAAATTATTATAGAGGTTAGAGTATAAAAAAAGCAATCACAATATTTATTAAAGTAATTCAAAATGCGAGCATGCTGGAACTGGTAGACAGGCACGTCTCAGAAGCGTGTGCCTTATGGCGTATGAGTTCAAATCTCATTGTTCGCACCAAAATTTAAAGAAAATCAGAAGATTACGAAAAATAAACTAGGAGAATAAATATGTTAGAATTTACGAAAATGCAGGGAATCGGAAACGATTACGTATATATAGATTGCACAAAAAAAGAACTAAAAAATCCAGAAAAAATCTCAAAGATAGTAAGCGATAGACATTTTGGAATAGGCTCAGATGGATTAATATTAATTAAAAATAGTAAAATTGCAGATTTCAAAATGGAAATATACAATGCAGATGGAAGCCAAGCAGAAATGTGCGGAAATGGAATAAGATGCGTCGCAAAATTTGTGTATGACAAAGGACTAACAGAAAAAACAAAACTAAAAATAGAAACACTAGCTGGAATAAAAGAACTAGAATTAAATGTTGAAAATAGCAAAGCAAAAACTGTAAAAGTAGACATGGGAGCACCTATATTAGAAGCGGAAAAAATACCAGTATATATTGATGAAAAAATGAAAGCAGAAGGCATAACGCCAACATCAGTCATAAAAAATTTGAAATTGGAAGCATATAACAAAAGATTTACATTCACATGCGTATCAATGGGAAATCCTCATGCAATAACATTTATAGAAAATGTAGAAAAATTTGATGTAAAAAAATTTGGAAGTATATTTGAATCTGCAAAATCGTTTCCAAATAAGTCAAACATTGAATTTGTAGAAATAATAGACAAAGAAAACATAAAGATGAGAGTATGGGAAAGAGGTTCGGGAGAAACCATGGCGTGTGGAACCGGAGCATCTGCATCTGTAGTTGCTTGCATTCTAAACAACAAAACATTAAATAAGGTAAAAGTACATCTATTAGGTGGAGAACTATATATAGAATGGAATAAAGAAAATAATCATGTATATATGACAGGAACTGCAGAAACAGTATTTGAAGGAAAAATAGAGATATAATAAGATTGTTTATTCTATAATTTTGCTTAAATTTGAGCATGCTGGAATTGGTAGACAGGCACGTCTCAGAAGCGTGTGCCTTACGTCGTATGATGTTCGCACCAGTAAAATAAATATTAACTAAAGAAGGAGAAAATAATGGGGACAAGTGAAAGGGAATATGAAAGCTTTGATCATTTTAATATAAAAGCAGGGAAAGAAGATAATTATTTTTTAAGTATCTTGGACGATAATCGGCATAAGTACTATAAACATTTCAAAAATGGATAAGAATTTGATTACATTTGGAAGTGGAGAAAATAACGATATAAAAATAAATTCTAAAGCACTGGATTCTGAACAGGGTTATTTAGAAGTTAATGAATTTGGAATAAAAGTTATAAACACAAGTAACACTTCTCAAATGTTTGGTAATAATAATAAATTATTAGAGGATTCATATTTAACAGGAGGAAATTTTTTAAAATTTATTAATCAGGAACACCCAGAAATAAAAGGTGTAGTATTTTTATTGTCTATTGGAAATGGAATGGATGAATGGAAAAAATATACTCTTCACCAGGGCGCTAATACTCTTGGAAGCAGTGGAGAATGCGATATAGTGCTTCCGCCAAAAGGTGTAGCTAAAAGGCATGCCACAATAAATAAAAGTGGAAACAGAATGAATATTTACAATGATTACAGTGTGAATGAAACATATGTAAATGGGTATTCAGTTCCACAGATGGAAAAAGCTGACCTTATTGATTTAGATGTGATTATAATTGGAAATTCCAAAATGATTGTTTCAGATAATAAGGTTTACTATCAAATAAAGGCGAGAGGGGTCAGACTCGATGCTATTGATATAGTAAAAAAGGTAAGAATTAAATTTAAAGTTAAGGAAATATCATCACACGTAAATATGCAAATAAAGCCATCCGAATTTGTAGCTTTCGTTGGAGGATCAGGAGCAGGCAAGTCTACCTTTTTAAAATGTATAAGTGGAGTTAATAGGCCTACATCGGGAACAGTTTTAATAAATGGAGAAAATTTATACGAAAATTATGAGAGCCTAAAATATAACATAGGGTATGTTCCACAAGATGATATTGTATATTCTAACTTAACACTTCATGATATGTTAAATTATTCAGCTAAATTGAGAATGCCTGATAATACTAATAAAAAAGAAAGAATGGAAAGAATTAAAGAAGTTTTAAACATTGTACGGTTTGAGCGATTTCGAAAATTCGTATATAAGGCAATTAAGTGGAGGGCAAAGAAAAAGAGCAAGTATAGCAGTAGAGCTAATAGCTGACCCAAGCTTATTTTTCTTAGATGAACCTACCAGTGGACTAGATCCTGGAACTGAAAGAAGCATAATGAAAACTCTAAAAACAATGTCTGAAATGGGGAAAACAATAATATTGGTTACTCACAATACATTAAATTTACATTTGTGTGATAAAATTGCCTTTTTCGGAGAAGGTGGAAAACTATGCTTTTTTGGCTCACCGAATGATGCACTAGAATTTTTTAATGTGACTGACTTTGTTGATATTTATAATATAATTAATGAAGATGTAGACGCATGGAAAACGAAATTTGACAATTCAGTATATGCACAAAACATGACGGAAATTGAAGCTAAACCCAGCACAAATAAAGTTATAAATAAGAAAAAATCTTTCTTTAAACAATTGAGCATTTTAATAGCAAGGTACATAAAACTTATATCAAATGATATACAGCAAATGATGTTGCTATTTGCACAGGCGCCTTTAATTGCAATGCTGCTATCCCTTGTCACAACAGACCAGCTGTATAAAGGCTATGATGATACAAAAGCTATACTGTTTTCTTTAGGATGTAGCTCAATATGGCTAGGATTATTGAATGCAATTCAAGAGATTTGCAAAGAAAAAGTTATACTTCAAAAAGAACACATGGCTGATTTGAAGTTATCTGCGTATCTCTTCTCTAAAATTATTGTACAAGGAATACTTGCTTTTTTACAGGCAACTTGTTTAGTATTTATATTTCAAAAAATGTCAGGGCAAGCTGAAACAAGCATATTAATTAATCCATTTTGGGATATGCAGATAATATGTTTCTTATCAATATTATCCGCTGCAACGCTAGGACTATTTATATCCACACTCGTAAAAAATTCAAACTTAGCAATGTCAATGTGCCCACTACTATTAGTACCACAATTATTGTTTTCAGGTATGCTATTTAAGCTAGAGGGAATAACAGATTTTATTTCAAATTTTATACTATGTAGATGGACTGTTGAAGGATTGGGAACAAGCGTAGACTTAAACTCGCTAACTCATCTTGTACAAACAATTAATCCACTAATACAAGTAGAAGCAGAAGATTACTTCCTATTTACGCAAGAACACATGATAAAGGTAATTGGAGTAATATGTATTATGACTCTTGCTTTAATTGTAGCAAGTTATATAGTTTTAAGAAAAAATGTAGATAAAAATATGTAAGTAAATAATAAAAAATGAGATTTAGGTTAAATATTAACTTAAATCTCATTTTTATTGTATTATTTGTTATGAGTTTTTTAAAATGACTTGTATTGCTTATATTTTATTATACAAAATACTGCAAAAGCTATAACAGCGAATAAAGAAATTACTGTTATAACGGCCCCACCTGTTTGAGGTAGAGTTTTATCTCCAACAACTGTATTATCTATAACATTACTTGGTTTATTAGTATCATTATTGTCTTTGGAAGGTGTGTTATCAGTAGGAACTTTAGAATCAACCCATTCCTTTATAACAGATATTTCTTCTTTTAAATCTCCAATATTTGTGCTATCTGCTTCTGAAATTTGTGACTTAATTTCAATTTCCAATACATTTAATACAAGAGGATTCATTCCCTCAACAGTATTCAATTTGTCAACCTCAGCATTTAGTGTATCTTTCAAGGTTTGGTCAACAGTAGTAGAAGAATTCAATTCATTGTAAATATTGTCAACAATAACTTTTAATTGCTTTAAATTACCTAAGTCATTCTCAAATTCATTTAACAAACTTATTAGTTCATCTTTGTCTTGTTGTGTTGCAGCATTTACTTTACATGGTGCAAATGAAAGGAATAACAAAGAAAGAATAACTAGTGTAAATATAAACTTTGTAATATTTGAATTCATAATTATTATCCTCCTTATTTTTTAATCATGTTCTTTATTAATTTCAAAGCTTTTACTAATTGAGTAATAGCAGATGTTTTTTCTTCTTGAGCAGCAGGTTTAAAAGCTGATTCTTTATCTACTTTTTTACCAGAAGCAATTTGCTCAGATTGAACAATAAAGTTCTTAACATAAGATGTATAAGCTTTTTCTTGAGATCCCAATACTATAAATGCGTGATTTTCACCTTCTGCAGAAAATCTTTGTACATAAGGGATATTAGAGTTTTGCATTGCAGCATTGTATATTTCGGTACTATTTTTGTATGGAACAGTTGTATCTTTAGTTCCATGAACAATCATTAAAGGAAGTGTACACTTAGCTAAACTATTTAGGTTATTTGACAAAGTATCATAATTTTTAGCAGTCAAGCCTACATCGACTTTTTCCATTATAAGTTTCTTTATAGTTGCTTCATCAACAACATCCTTTAAACTAGCTTTTCCAAATATGCCCAAGATTTTTTCAACTAACGCATTATCAGAATATTGGTCTAACATGTCAGAAACTATACCAGTCATAGAAGTGTAACCGCAATCTTCTATTAAACCAATAACGTGTTTATCAGATAATGTTTTTCCATCAACTTCTAATCCAGATAAGAACACTGTTGTGGCACCACCTAAAGAAACGCCATGAACAAATACTTCATTACACTTTGTTGAATATTGGTTATTTAAATAAGTTAGCCAATCCCAAATGTCTAAGCTTTCTAAGTAACCCATTCCAACGCTGCCCTTGCTATTTCCAAAACCTCTCAAATCCGGTGCTAAAACATTAATACCTTGGTCTAGATACATTTGCCCAACAGCGTCAGCCATTGCTTGTCCATTCATTTGGAAACCATGAACCAAAACAACCCATTTATTAGATGTAGGCTTTCCGTTACTATCGGTATTAGCATAATAAATCTTACCAGATAATTGAACATTATATTTATCTCCACAAAGTTTTCCAGCAGTTGTAGCATACATATCGTCAACTACCACATCTGGAGTTAAACTTTCTATTGATATGTTAAGCCTGTTAGACAATGAAGAAATAAGAGTAGTGATGCTTGAAATCAAGGTAGAAGAACTTGATGAAGAATCATTAATTACCGTATTGGCAATTTTACTTGAAATATTAGAAATTGCAGCAGAATCATTATACTTAGATTGCAATTTTGCAATTTTATCTAATATTTGTATTTTTACAGTATTTACATCAGAAGATGTATTAATTCCCTTGTTGAAAAGAAACAAATCCTGTAAAAAACTCTTATACTGATTAATTCCAGTATATCTTTTGTTAAGAATAGACGTCATATAACTTGATGACGAAGATGCTTGAGTAAAAGAAAAAGCATTAGAAACCGTTGGAACAATTAAAATAAGTAATAAAGTTACTAATGCAATAACTTTTTTTGTTTTGTTTTTTAACATAAAAAAATCCTCCTTAAAATAATATTTTATACACAATAAGAATAACATTACAGAAAAAGTAAGTCAAGCAAATATCATATTTTTAACAGAAAATTTATCTTACTTTTTGCAGGTACTTTTGAACAATAAAAACACAAATAGGCTAATGAATAAAAAATATAAAAGTATAAAATAAAAACATGAAAATTAAAAATAAAGAATGACACAAAGCTAGGAAAATCAAGGCTTCCAAAGAATGCTAAACAAAAAAATGCAAAAAAAATAAAAAAAATTAAAATAAGTATTGACAAAACAAATAAATTCTAGTATACTAAGAAAGTCGAAAGAAATGGTCGCTTAGCTCAGCTGGGAGAGCATCTGCCTTACAAGCAGGGGGTCATAGGTTCGAGCCC
>OGCQ01000278.1_pt1 | contig 92597 bp, 77 predicted proteins | sample 1570161 | NCBI WGS metagenome assembly OGCQ01 (sample SAMEA4384402, study PRJEB24528) | human gut metagenome | reverse complement strand
GACTCAAAATTAAAAAGCTAGAGTTCCATAATTGGGAATCTCTAGCTTTTTTGTGGCTGAGAACTATTTTGTCTCAGACTCAATAATCTAATTGAAAAGGAAAGATATGGAAAAAATACTAAAAGAAAAATTAGCACAGGATATGCCGATTTATCAACAAGAAGAAATCCTTTGGATGTTAGATCATATTGGTCATCCGAATTATAAAATACGAGATGACTTAATCTTTGTTTCTCTAGCCAGAGCCATACAAGAACAGTTATTTACAAAGGACCAGTTTGATTTTGTAGTGGTTGAAGCTCTTAAACGACAGGGACTTTTGTATAAAAAGGAAGAAGTTGGTCAGGCTACTCTGATTCGATCTTTTACGGCTTTATTATTCGCTAATTTGCTAAATGCAGATGCTAAGAAAAATTCACTTTATTTTAAAAGACTTTCTAGTCATCAAAGAATGGCTATTTGAACAAGGTCTGTCTTATTTATTGTATGAAAATGATAGCACTGGTTATTCTGAAGAATATGGTTGGGTGCATGCCTTTGCTCATGGTGCAGATCTTTTAGTTGAGATTATCTGTCATCCAGATTTTCCTATAACACGAGTAAATGAGGTTCTTCAAGTATTAGAAAAGATTTTTAAAAGAGTGGATTGGCGCTTTATTAGTGATGAAGAATGGCGTTTGGCACGAGTAATCTATCAAGCTGTTTTAAATGAGAGGCTCTCACAAACCAGAGTTGCGGTTTGGTTAACTTCACTTAGCTTTCCGTTAGAAAACTCAATAGACTTCATACAGTTTTCCAATGTTCGTTCGTGCTTATTAGAAATTTATCTCCAATTAAATAAAGAAAAAGTTCTTGCAGACGAGCTGAGAGAAACCATTCACTTATTTTCGTACTAGATTTCAAAAGAGATAAGTGTAGCTACAATTTCTTCGTTAAAGTGCTTCTTCTTGTATTTTAAAAAAAGAGATAGGAACGATTGTCGTCAAAAATCATAGGAATTTTTAAGTTTTTTAGTATAAAATTGAGGTAAAGAGGAGGGATAAAAGATAGTCAAATTAGTGGCATTTGTTGTGGATGGTACATTTCTGTGCTTTGACAATACCTATGATGTGAAGCACTTCGAGAAAATTTATCAAATGTTGCAAGATAAAGATATTAAAGTAGTTGTCATCTCAGATAATCAATATGCCCAATTGGCTTCATTTTTTCCAAAAGATCAGCTCCACAAGAGATAGTGGCTTTTGGAGATGGTGGAAATGACCTAGAAAAGCTAGCTTATGTAGAGCAGGCTATGCGATGAAAAACGAATCTGAAATAGTAAAGAGAGTAGCAAAATATCAAGCACCAGGTAATCAAGAATCAGGTGTTTTAGAAGTTCTTGAGCGAGAAATTGCAAAGTAGAACACTACCATACATATCATTTCGGTATATCTATCTTCTTAATATTTTTCTTCAGCCAGCAACCTATCTAACAATCATGTAACAAAAAATGAAATTTCTTGATTACAACTTAGAAATTTTATACAATAACTATTATTGGATTCTGTCAGAAGTTAGAAAAAAATACTGACTTATGATATAATAAAACGATATGTGAAAAGAGGTAGATATGGACATTTCAGAAATTCGTCAAAAAATTGACGCAAATCGTGAAAAATTAGCTTCTTTCAGGGGGTCTCTTTGACTTAGAAGGTCTGGAAGAAGAAATTGCTATCTTAGAAAATAAGATGACAGAGCCTGACTTTTGGGATGACAACATTGCAGCTCAAAAGACATCTCAGGAGCTCAATGAACTCAAGCAAACCTATAATAACTTTCAGCAAATGACTGATTTGTTTGATGAACTAGAAATTTTGCTGGATTTCTTGGCTGAAGATACATCTGTTCAAGAAGAACTAGAAGAAAAGCTAGTTGAATTAGACAAGATGATGGCAAGTTATGAGATGACCTTGCTTTTATCAGAACCTTATGATAACAACAATGCTATCCTTGAAATTCACCCAGGTTCAGGAGGAACAGAAGCTCAAGACTGGGGAGATATGTTGCTTCGTATGTATACACGCTTTGGCAATGCTCATGGTTTCAAGGTTGAAGTTTTGGATTATCAAGCGGGGGACGAAGCGGGAATTAAATCTGTTACCTTGTCTTTTGAAGGGCCTCATGCTTATGGTTTGTTGAAATCTGAAATGGGGGTTCATCGATTAGTGCGGATTTCTCCGTTTGATTCAGCTAAGCGTCGGCACACTTCCTTTACATCAGTAGAAGTCATGCCGGAGTTAGATGATACGATTGAAATTGAAGTTCGAGATGAAGACATCAAGATGGATACTTTTCGTTCAGGTGGTGCTGGTGGACAAAATGTCAATAAAGTTTCGACGGGGGTGCGTTTGACGCATATACCGACAGGAATTGTGACACAATCAACGGTTGACCGTACACAATATGGAAACCGTGATCGGGCAATGAAGTTGCTTCAAGCCAAGCTCTATCAAATGGAGCAAGAAAAGAAAGCAGCAGAAGTAGATTCGCTCAAAGGAGATAAAAAAGAGATCTCTTGGGGAAGTCAAATCCGCTCCTATGTTTTTACACCTTACACTATGGTTAAGGATCATCGAACTAGTTACGAAGTAGCTCAAGTTGATAAAGTTATGGATGGTGATTTAGATGGCTTCATAGATGCCTACTTGAAATGGCGGTTGAACTAAAAAGAAGACTTTTATCACAGAAAGTGTCATTTTAGTAACTTGAGTATTTAATGAAAGGACTCTTTGCAATATATGTCAATTATTGAAATGAGAGATGTTGTCAAAAAATATGACAACGGGACAACAGCCTTGCGTGGTGTGTCCATCAAAGTGGAACCAGGAGAATTCACCTACATTGTAGGACCTTCTGGAGCTGGGAAATCAACTTTTATTCGATTATTGTATCGTGAAGTGAAAGTTGATAAGGGAAGTCTGCAAGTTGCTGGCTTTAATCTTGCTAAAATTAAAAAACGTGATATTCCAATGTTGCGTCGCAATGTTGGCGTCGTTTTCCAAGATTATAAATTGCTACCCAAAAAGACAGTTTATGAAAATATCGCTTACGCCATGGAAGTTATCGGTGAGCGTCGTCGCAATATTAAAAAGCGCGTTATGGAAGTGCTAGATTTAGTTGGTTTGAAACATAAAGTTCGCTCTTTTCCAAATGAGTTATCAGGTGGTGAACAACAACGGATTGCGATTGCACGGGCTATTGTCAATAATCCAAAGGTTCTAATCGCTGATGAACCAACAGGAAATTTGGATCCGGATAATTCATGGGAAATCATGAATCTTCTGGAACGAATCAACCTTCAAGGAACAACTGTTTTAATGGCCACTCATAATAGCCAAATTGTAAATACTTTGCGTCACCGCGTTATTGCCATCGAAAATGGTCGTGTGGTGCGTGATGAAGCAAAAGGAGAATACGGATACGATGAATAGTAGATTTTTAAGTCACCTGCTAGAATCGCTTAAAAGTTTAAAGCGCAATGGTTGGATGACGGTTGCTGCAGTCAGCTCCGTGATGATTACGCTGGGATTAGTTGCAATCTTTGTGTCAGTCATTTTAAATACAGCGAAGCTAGCAACAGATATTGAAAACAATGTGCGGGTCATGGTCTATATGCGTCCAGATACGGCAGATAATAAAGAGACGATTACAAAAGAAGGCCAAAAAGTTAAAAATGAGGATTATCATAAGGTTTATGATGCTCTTAATAAAATGGCCAATGTCAAATCTGTTACATTTTCTAGCAAAGAAGAACAATTAAAGAAATTAACGGAAGTCATGGGAAAAGATTGGAAACTCTTTGAAGGGGACGCCAATCCTTTGCATGATGCCTATATTGTGGATACAACAGAACCGAAGTATGTTACTTCTGTCGCAAATAATGCGAAGAAGATTGAAGGAGTTTCTGAGGTCGAATACGGTGGAGCCAATACAAAACGTATTTTTGCTCTGGCTAATTTTATTCGTACGTGGGGTATTGTAGGAGCACTCCTCTTAGTCTTTATTGCTGTTTTCTTAATTTCAAATACTATTCGGATTACGATTATTTCACGCAGTCGTGAAATCCAAATCATGCGTCTGGTAGGTGCGAAAAACAGTTATATTCGAGGACCGTTCTTACTAGAAGGAGCTTGGATTGGCTTACTCGGAGCGGTTGTTCCAGCTGGATTAGTTTATTTTGTTTATGAAGTAGCTTATAAATCGTTCAATCCATCACTTGCCAGTCAGAATCTCTCAATGATTGTACCGCAAACCTTTATTCCATTGATGATTGCCTTCCTTTTTGTCGTAGGAATCATTATTGGCTCATTTGGATCAGTTCTGTCTATGAGACGATTCTTGAGGATTTAGTAGAAAACAATAATAAAAAGCCTGTTTAGGGCTTTTTTCATTGTAAAAATGGATTAAACATTTTTTCGTGAACAATGGTAGTCTGAGAACCATGACCGGGATAAACATCATAATTAGGCAAGGTCAGCAATTCTTCTTTAATGCCAGCAATGAGCTGTTCCAAGTTTCCAGTATAGAGATCCGTTCGACCGATTGCTTCACAAAATAAGGCATCACCAGTTAAAACAAAACGCTCGTTAGGAAAGACAATTGAAACGCCACCGATTGAATGTCCGGGTGTTGGTACGACATAAAAATAAAAATCATCTAAGCTGTAAGAATTATGATAATTATAGAAAACATCGGCAGGTTGGAGGATGATGTCGTCAATATCTTGGTGACGCTCTAGTCCAGATAGATTATACTCCGGACTATAGAGCCAAGTAGCTTCGCTTTCAGCGACATAGACAGGTGGATTGCTAAACTGTTGACGAACTAAATCAACACTCATAATATGGTCGTAATGGGTATGAGTCAGTAAAATAGCTGTAATTGGCTTATTGATTTCTTGGATTTTTGCTGCAATTTTCTCCCAGTCACTACCCGGATCAACTACGATAAGATGATGCTCGTTTTCTAAATAATAAGTATTTTCGTATGCTTGAGAATTTAAAGTTTTATGAATTGTTATCATGAGATCTCCCTTCCTTTCATAGTTTAACAAAAAATGTGAGAAATGACACAAAAGAAATATTGCTTTATTCGTCAAAAGAAAATAAGACATAAAACGTGATACGAAATAGTTGGATTTATGGTATAATTTTTCTAGTATGACACAAGAAAAAAGAAAATATGCTGTGGTAGATTTGGAGGCGACCAGTGCCAGTAGCAATGCAAAGATTATCCAAGTCGGAATTGTGATTATTGAAAATAGTCAAATTGTCAAAACGTATGAAACCGATGTGAATCCTCATGAAAAGTTGACTTCTCATATTCGCCAATTAACAGGATTGACAGATAAGCGATTGAGAAAGGCACCAGACTTTTCTCAAGTGGCTCGTGAGATATATGAGTTGATTGAAGATGCCATTTTTGTGGCTCATAATGTGAAATTTGATGCCAATTTACTTGCAGAAGCCCTTTTTTGGGAAGGGTTTGAATTGGTGACTCCGAGGGTAGATACAGTAGAACTTGCACAAGTCTTTTTCCCGATGTTTGAAAAATACAATCTAGGAATATTATGTGAACAGTTAGACATCCCTTTAAAACATGCACATACAGCGATTGCGGATGCTTCAGCAACTGCTACCTTATTTTTAAAAATACAGGAGAAAATCCAAAAACTTCCAAAAGAGTTAGTGGAATATTTGTTAACTTTTTCGAATAGTTTGATTTATGAATCACGTTTGGCAATAGAGGATGCTTTTGATCACATGTCGGATTTCACTTGCCATGATTTGGTAAAGCGGCAGGGGATTTTTCTTAGAAAAAGTAAAAAGATTAAAAAAGCAAGGAAATTATCCCAAAATTTCCAACACAATATCAATTTGTTGGATTTAGAGGAACGAAAAGAACAAGATGAGTTTGCTCATGCGGTAGAACAAGCTTTAAAAAGTCATCAATCAAGCTTTTTACAAGCTCAGACAGGGTTAGGAAAGACCTATGGTTACTTACTTCCAGCTTTAGGTCAAACGAGCAAGCAAATCTTGGTGACGGTTCCTACGAAAGTATTGCAGGATCAGATTGTGGCAAATGAAGGACAGAACTTAGAACAAATTTTTCATATTTCTCTTCATAGCTTAAAAAGTCCTGCCAATTATTTGAAACTTGACTTCTTTTATGATAGTTTGCAACAAGTAGATGATAATCGTCTGGTCAATCGTTGCAAAATGTTACTTTTAGTTTGGCTTACAGAAACAGAATCGGGCGATCTGGATGAAATTGGTCAGCGACATCGTTATCAGACTTATTTACAACAGGTTCTTCATGACGGGAAATTGAGCAAAAAATCTCATTTTTGGGATACAGATTTTTGGCAAAAAGGTCAAGAAAAATCGAAGCGTAGTCGTGTGTTAGTGACGAATCATGCCTATTTTTTGACGCGGTTAGAAGATGATAAGTCAATTGTAGAAAATCGACTTTTGATTGTGGATGAAGCGCAGAAGTTGTTTTTAGCTTTGGAAAATCTATCTCGAAAATCACTTAATATGACAAAATGTTTGCAGCAGATTCAATTGGAACTAAAAGAAGTAAATACTATCTTAGAACGCCGTTTGTTAGAGGATATCCAATTTGAGTTAGCTCATGCAATAGAACAATTCCAACGCTACAGAAAAAATGAACTGGCAAAGGAAACTTGTTCTAAACTTCGACAAGACTTGTCAGAGATAAATACCACCTCTCTTTCTGACTTACGCGCTATTTTCGCTACAAAATATGACCAGTTCTGGTTAAAAGAGGAGCGATTTGATGATTATCGAGTGACAATGTTGGAAGCTGCTTGCTTAGAAATGCTAGATTTTAGAGCCTTGCTACCCGAAGAAGTTCAAGTCTTGTTCGTTTCGGCTACACTGGAAATCAGCAAAAAAGTGCATTTAGCTCATTTACTTGGTTTTGAACATGCACCATTTTATCAGTTGCCACAAAAGCAGAAATATCAGCAGAAAATATGGCTGGATAAGAATTTTCCAAATGTTGTAGAGTTGGATATAGATATTTATGCAGATTTGATTGTTAAATGGGTACATAAGTTGGCTACTCAAGGGGTTCCTCTCCTCGTTTTGTTTACATCAAAATCGTTACTACTGGCTGTTTCAGAACGCTTGCGTCTTCCTCATTTAGCCCAGTATAAGAATGGTGAAGCCGCTAATATTAAACGACGTTTTGATAGAGGGGAAAGTAGTATTTTACTAGGAGCGGGTAGTTTTTGGGAAGGAACAGATTTCTCCAGTCAGGAGCAAATGATTGAAGTTATTACGCGAATCCCTTTTGATAATCCGAGTGATTTCTTTACGCAGAAGCTCAATCGCAAATTGCGGCAAGAAGGTAAGAATCCTTTTTATGATTATAGCTTACCTGTTGCGATTTTACGGATAAAACAGGCTTTAGGACGTACAATTCGACACCAAGAGCAGCAATCAGCAGTCGTTATTTTAGACAATCGCATTTTAACCAAACGATATGGACGCCAAATTCAAACAGCTCTGGAAAAAGTTGCTCCACTATCCATCACAAGTATGAAACAAATTCCAAAAGAGATGGAGCAATTTTTGAAGAAGGAAACGATGTAACTTCAATTTATGAATGACTCAGTTCAAAGTAAACTGAGTTTTTTTGTTAAAAATACTGATTTTCTCTGCTGCTAGTTTTAAATTTTGTTATAATAGAAACACAAAGAAAGAAGGTTCAATATGTATCAAAAATATCTTCCAGGGATTGGTTTTGCTTTTGTATTAGCGGCAGTAGCAACCGTCTTGGGAAATTTCTTTCCCTTGATTGGCTCCAGCGTTTTTGCCATTCTTTTGGGAATTTTAGCCAATAATCTTTTTCATATAAAAAAGACTTATCATGCTGGTCTAGCTTATTCAGGTAAGAAATTACTGCAATATTCCATTATTTTGCTGGGGTTCAGCATGTCCATTGGTCGTGTCTCTGCTACGGGTATTTCCTCATTAAAGATTAGTATTTTAACGATTCTCATCGCCTTTCTTTCAGCTTATGTGGTAGGTCGTTTGTTGGGGATGGGTAAAGTTTTAACCACTTTGATTGGGTTCGGGACTGCTATTTGTGGTGGTTCTGCCATTGCAGCAGCTTCACCGATTTTAGAAGCAAAAGATGAAGACATCGCTTTATCTATTTCAACAATTTTTTTCTTTAACATTTTAGCAGTTTTTATTTTCCCATTTTTAGGGCATTTGATGCATATGAATAATGCAACTTTTGGAACTTGGGCAGGAACCGCTATCAATGATACATCATCTGTTGTAGCAGCAGGATACACTTACAGTCAGTCGGCGGGAGATTTGGCAACGATTGTCAAACTAAGTCGTGCTTTGATGATTGTACCAGCCTGTCTCATCTTTGCAGGGATTCGATATATACACTCCCAAAACAGTCATCAAAAAGTTGATTTAAAGAATATTTTTCCTTGGTTTATTCTGTGGTTTGTCGTAGCGTCTATTGTTACTAGTATAGGCATCTTTCCAAGTTCCTTTGTACCAGTAACAAAATTCTTGTCACAATGGCTCATGGCAATGGCTCTTGCTGGGATTGGGGCGAGAGTATCCTTTGGACAATTTAGAAAAGCAGGTGTAGCACCGTTGGTAACAGGTGCCTTTGCTTGGTTTGCAGTTGCTGCATCTAGCTTAATTATTCAATACTTTTTCTCGTAAAAGTTTTTGATGTTTATTACGTATGTTGGAGGAGATATGCCTTATCAAAAACGCTCGATTGATTCACGAGTGGATTATAGTTTAATATTACCAGTATTTTGTTTGCTTTTTATTGGTATTGTTGCCATTTATATTGCAGTTAGTCATGATTATCCTAAAAATGTTTGGCCGATTGTAGGGCAACAGATTGCTTGGATTGCTCTGGGGACAGTTATCAGTTTGATTATTATGCTATTTAATACAAAATTTCTTTGGCAAATAACGCCATACTTATATGTATTTGGCTTATCCCTGATGGTGCTTCCGCTTCTTTTTTATAGTTCAGAATTAGTTGCTTCGACAGGAGCGAAAAACTGGGTAACTATAGGGCGTGTCACCTTGTTCCAACCGTCTGAATTTATGAAGATTTCCTATATTTTGATGTTATCGCGAGTTGTTGTCAATTTTTTACAGCGCCATAAAGATAGAGAGCGATCAATTCAATTAGACTTTTTTCTGATTTTTGAATTAGCACTTTATACCTTGCCTGTCCTGATTTTGTTGGCATTGCAGAGTGACCTAGGGACAGCTTTAGTTTTTATTGCCATCTTTTCAGGAATTGTTCTCCTGTCCGGTGTGTCTTGGAAAATAATCGTACCAGTTGTTTTGACAGTTCTGATTGTAGGTGGTGGCTTTTTACTTATTTTCATTTCAAAAGACGGGCGAGCCTTTTTGCATCAAATTGGGATCCCAACTTATCAGATTAATCGAATTTTGGCTTGGTTGAATCCATTTGATTATGCGCAAACAACTACGTATCAACAGGCACAAGGTCAAATAGCAATTGGTAGTGGTGGTCTCTGGGGACAAGGGTTTAATGTATCCAATCTATTGGTGCCTGTACGTGAAAGTGATATGATTTTTACTGTCATTGCAGAAGATTTTGGTTTTGTCGGTGCAACGATTGTGATTGCCTTGTATTTGCTATTGATTTATCGTATGTTAAAAATTACGCTGAAATCAAATAATCAATTTTACACCTATATTTCTACTGGTTTTATCATGATGTTACTCTTTCATATTTTTGAAAATATCGGAGCTGTAACAGGAATTTTACCTTTAACAGGAATCCCGCTTCCATTCATTTCTCAAGGTGGTTCTTCGATTATTAGTAATTTAATTGGTGTCGGACTCTTGCTTTCGATAAGTTATCAAAATAATCTCTCAGATGAGAAACGCTCCCATTATCCTACAAGGCATAAAAAAGTAGTATTAAAACAATTAAAATAAAGGAGAGGAAGTATGACGAAAGTAGCTGTTATGTTGGCCAATGGATTTGAAGAGATTGAAGCGTTGACGGTTGTGGATGTTCTGCGTCGTGCTGATATTACTTGCGAAATGGTTGGCTTTGAAAGGGTTATAACGGGTTCTCATGGTATTTCAGTTCAAGCAGATAAAGTTTGGGCTGGAAAGTTAGAGGATTATGGCCTAGTAGTGCTGCCGGGAGGAATGCCTGGGGCGACAAATTTGCGAGATGATGATCGTTTGATGTCAGCTCTACAGAAGATGCAAGAAGAAGGTAAGTGGATAGCAGCCATTTGCGCAGCACCGATTGCACTCAATCGTGCAGGAATCTTAAAGGACAAACAGTTTACCTGTTACGACGGTATCGAATCAGATATTGATTCTGGTACTTATATCAAGCAAACCGTTGTTGTTGATGGGAAAGTGATTACTAGCCGAGGACCTGCAACTGCTCTAGCTTTTGCTTATGAATTAGTTCATCAATTGGGCGGAGATAGTGAGTGGCTTGCAACGGCAATGCTTTACAATGATGTTTATGGTGATTGATTTTCTGGGATACTGAAACTTATTTGGAATTAACCAAGTAAGTTTTTTTATGGGAATTCATATCTAAAATAAGCTCTCCTATCCCTTTTTACCGCCATTTTTTAGAAAAATATGTTATAATAAGAGGTATGGATTATCAAGATTATATTTGGGATTTAGGGGGGGACTCTCCTCGATAATTACGAGACTTCAACGGCTGCTTTTGTAGAAACATTAGCTAGTTTTGGTATTCAAGCTAACCATGATGAGGTTTACAAGGCATTGAAGATTTCCACTCCCTATGCAGTTGCTCAGTTTGTGCCTGACATTCCTCCATTCTTACAAACTTATAAAGCGAACGAAGCGATAGAATTAGCTCATCCTGTTTTATTTGAAGGGGCTTCGGAGTTGCTTAAGAAAATTCTTGCGCAAGGAGGGCGTAATTTTCTGATTTCTCATCGGAATGACCAAGTTTTAGAGATTCTTGAAAAAACAGGGATTTTGGCATATTTTACGGAAGTTGTGACTTCTAGTAGAGGCTTTAAAAGGAAGCCAAATCCTGAGTCGATGCTTTACTTAAAAGACAAGTATCAGATTGAGAATGGTTTAGTCATTGGAGATCGTCCGATTGATATAGAAGCTGGTCAAACAGCTGGTTTTGCGACTTATCTCTTTGATAATATGGAAAATCTCGAGCAATTTATAAAAATATAGAAAAGGAATCGTATGTCAGAAGAAACTAAAGAAATGCAAGCACAGGATTATGATGCTAGTCAAATTCAGGTTCTCGAAGGGTTAGAAGCTGTTCGTATGCGCCCAGGAATGTACATTGGCTCAACTTCAAAGGAAGGACTTCACCACCTTGTTTGGGAAATTGTGGATAACTCAATTGATGAGGCACTAGCAGGTTTTGCAACTCATATTCAAGTATTTATAGAAAAAGATAATTCGATTACAGTTGTCGACGATGGTCGTGGGATTCCTGTAGATATTCAAGAGAAAACAGGCCGTCCTGCAGTAGAAACAGTCTTTACGATTCTCCACGCTGGAGGAAAATTCGGCGGTGGCGGTTATAAGGTTTCTGGTGGCCTTCATGGGGTGGGTTCTTCCGTTGTTAATGCCCTCTCAACTCAGTTAGATGTTCGTGTTTATAAAAATGGACAGATTCATTTTCAAGAATATCGTCGCGGTCAGGTCGTAGCGGATTTGAAAATTATTGGGGAAACAGATCGAACAGGGACAACTGTTCACTTTACTCCAGACCCAGAAATCTTCACAGAAACTGTTGAATTTGATTTTGAAAAATTGAATAAACGGGTACAGGAACTAGCGTTCTTGAATCGCGGATTGCGGATTTCTATCACAGATAAACGCGAAGGATTGGAACAAACAAAAGATTACCATTATGAAGGTGGAATTGCTAGCTATGTCCAATACATCAATGAAAACAAAGACGTTATCTTTGAGAATCCTATATATACAGACGGAGAAATGGATGATATTACTGTTGAAGTAGCTATACAATACACAACAGGTTATCACGAAACAGTCATGAGTTTTGCAAACAATATCCACACTCACGAAGGTGGAACTCATGAACAAGGATTCCGTACAGCACTCACGCGTGTCATCAATGACTATGCGAAGAAAAATAAACTTTTAAAAGAAAATGAAGATAATCTAACTGGTGAAGATGTTCGTGAAGGTTTGACAGCTGTCATCTCTGTCAAACATCCTAATCCTCAGTTTGAAGGACAAACAAAGACAAAGTTGGGCAATAGTGAAGTTGTTAAAATTACCAATCGTCTCTTTAGTGAAGCCTTTTCAGATTTTCTTTTGGAAAATCCTGCAGTTGCTAAGAAAATTATTGAGAAGGGAATTTTGGCATCTAAAGCTAGGATTGCAGCTAAGCGGGCACGTGAAGTGACCCGCAAGAAATCAGGACTAGAAATCTCCAACTTACCTGGTAAATTAGCAGACTGCTCTTCCAATGATCCGCACGAAACAGAATTGTTTATCGTGGAAGGAGACTCAGCAGGTGGTTCAGCTAAGTCTGGTAGGAATCGGGAATTTCAAGCTATTTTACCAATTCGTGGTAAGATTTTAAATGTTGAAAAAGCCAGTATGGATAAAATCTTGGCAAATGAAGAAATTCGTAGCCTTTTTACCGCAATGGGAACAGGCTTTGGCGCAGACTTTGATGTGAATAAGGCTCGTTATCAAAAGTTAGTCATTATGACCGATGCTGATGTTGATGGTGCTCATATCCGAACTCTTCTGTTGACATTGATTTATCGTTATATGAAACCTGTTTTGGAAGCAGGATATGTTTATATTGCACAACCACCTATTTATGGAGTGAAAGTTGGCAGTGAAGTGAAAGAATATATCCAACCTGGAGCCAATCAAGAAGAAGAGCTGCAGTTAGCTTTGGAACGTTATTCTGAAGGTCGCTCCAAACCAAGCATCCAGCGTTATAAAGGGTTAGGTGAAATGGATGATCACCAACTTTGGGAAACAACAATGAACCCAGAACATCGCTTAATGGCGCGTGTTTCAGTAGATGATGCAGCAGAAGCAGATAAGATTTTTGATATGCTGATGGGTGATCGTGTGGAACCTCGCCGTGAATTTATCGAAGAAAATGCCGTTTATAGTACATTGGACGTTTAAAAAAATCTGAAAAAATTCACATTTACCAGTAAAATTATGATATAATAATCATGATTATTTTCAAGTAATATTTTGAAGGAGTTTTACATGTCTAACGGACTAATCGTACTAATTATAGTGATAGCAGTTCTCTTAATTGTTGCTTATATAGCTGCTGTCTTATTGAGAAAAAGAAATGATGCTTTACTTGCTAAGTTAGAAGAGCACAAAGAAGAACTTTATAATCTTCCTGTAAACGATGAAGTAGAAGCAGTTAAAAATATGCACTTAATCGGACAAAGTCAAGTGGCCTTTCGTGAATGGAATCAAAAATGGGTTGATCTTTCTTTGAATTCTTTTGCCGATATTGAAAACAATCTTTTTGAGACAGAAGGTTACAATAATTCGTTTCGATTTTTAAAGGCAAAACACGGTATTGATAAAATCGAAAGTCAGATTGACCTAATTGAAGAGGATATCACTGCTATTCGTAACGCACTTGCTGAGCTAGAAAAGCAAGAGTCAAAAAACAGTGGTCGTGTCCTGCATGCCTTGGATTTGTATGAAAAGTTACAGGTATCTGTTGCGAATGATACAGAAAGTTATGGTTCAGCACTTCCTGAGATTGAAAAGCAATTAGAAAAAATTCAATCTGAATTCTCTCAATTTGTAACCTTAAATTCATCAGGAGACCCTGTTGAAGCAGCAGAAATTTTGGATAAAACAGAAGATCACATCCTTGCTTTGACGCATATCGTTGAAAAAATTCCAACTCTTGTATCAGAATTAGTGGAAAAATTGCCAGAGCAGTTAGAAGATTTGGAATCTGGTTATCGCAAACTGTTGGAGTCAGGATATCACTTTATTGAAACGGATATTGAATCTCGTTTCCAACAGTTACACACTAGTTTGAAACGGAATAGCGAAAACATTGCCAGTTTGGAATTGGATAATGCGCAGTATGAAAATACGCAAATTCAAGAAGAAGTGGATGCTTTGTATGACATGTTCAACCGAGAAATCAAGTCACATAAAGTAGTTGTCAAGTTAGTCAATAGTTTACCAGGTTATTTGGGTCATACAAAAGAAAACAATCAAAATCTGTTGACAGAGATTGCCCGCCTTTCAAAATTATATCTATTGACAGAAAGTGATACGAATCATGTTCGTCGCCTTCAAAGTGAACTTTCGAGTTTAGATGATGTTGTTTTAGAAGCTATTGAAGATTCTTCAGAAAGAAAACAAGCTTATTCTGTTCTTCAAGAAAATCTTGAAACAATTCAAAAACGCGTGAAAGAAATTGAAGATGAGCAGTTAGTACTGAGTGAAAAATTGGCTAAAATTGAAAAAGATGATGACAATGCTCGACAAAAAGTCAATATTTATATCAACAAACTGCATACAATTAAACGTTATATGGAAAAACGCAATCTGCCAGGTATTCCACGAAGTTTCTTGACCATTTTCTTTACTGCAAGTGATAACACGGAAAGCTTAGTGGCAGAATTGGAGCAGTATCGTGTCAATATTGAATCGGTGAATCGTATGCTGGAAATTTTGACAAATGATATGAATGAGCTTGAAAATGAAACCTATCGAATTGTTGAAAATGCAACGTTAACAGAACAATTATTACAGTATTCGAATCGCTATCGTTCATTTGATGAAGGTGTACAAGCTGCTTTCGATCGTGCATTAGAAATTTTTGAGAATGATTTTGATTATCAAGCTTCATTTGAAGAAATCTCACAAGCATTGGATGTAGTAGAGCCCGGTGTAACCAATCGTTTTGTTACATCGTATGAAAAAACACGAGAAAATATCCGATTTTAAATTGAAAAGTTATACAAATAAAGAGAAGGTTTATTTCCTTCTCTTTATTTGTATTATATGAAAATACGATTGTTCTATTCCTTTTTATAAGAAAATTACGTGGATCCTCAATGGATAAATGTATAGGTGTTTTTTAATTCTTTACTTTCGGATCAGTCAAAAAGTAGGCAATGTTTTTTTAAGTAGCCCAGAATAATGGTAGCAATTTGTGAACTGATTTTATAGAAAGCTTTTTCTGTTCAATGCTCATTTGAATGTCATTACGGTCTGAGAGGGTTAAATGTTTGTATTTTAGTTTAATAAGTCCTACTAATGTTTTGCACTATTTTGTCATTTCAATCTAACTCTTATTTGTGATGAAAACTGGAGGTGACTTTAAGAAATTACCATTGAATTTGACATTGGATATTTATACATAATTAGTTGAAAAATTAAAAGAAAAGCATTAAAATTAAAGTGTAAGCGAATGCATTTGTTTAATAAAAAATAAAGGAGTAAAAAGTGGTTAATGGAGGTGTTGATTTGTTAACACCTTCAGAATACCCTCCTCTTGAGATAGGCTCAGGAACAAATACGTTGAAAGCAAAGCCACAACAAGTTATTTTAAATATACCATTCCAAACACAGATTAATGATTATTACTGTGGACCAGCATCGGCTTCTATGATTGTTAGGTCATTAGGATATAATAAAAGCCAACATCAAATGGCTGCACTATTGGGGACTACAACCAATGGTACTAATGCTGGTAATGGAGTAGCCAATGCATTGAATGCTGTTGTTGCTGGTTCAAGATATAGATTTAATTAGGAGTGGCATACCTATACACAAATTAGTAAAATGAAAAATCATATTACAGAAGCATTGAGTTGGGGAAATCCAGTTATGGTAAATACGATGGAAAGTCCTGGGGATGTGTATCTTCAAGGTCATAATATCGGAACAGCTTTGTATCATTTTGGTGTTATAGGAGACTATTTTGATAACGGGAACTCGGTTACATATGTTGACCCAGGATATGGAAGATATGGTGGTTTTGTTATGAACCAACGAGTTACGATTCGAAATATGAGCTATGCAACTGGTGGCCGTGGTTATGCATGGTAATAGTTTAGTTAGAATTTATCCCCTCTTTTTGATTTACATTGTTCTTCTTCTTTTAACAGGTTGTTCAAATAGGGATAATGCGAGTTTATCAAGTAATTCAACTGAGACAAAAACTAACCAGATTTCAGATGCAACAGCATTTAAAACTGTTGCATCTGAAGAATTATTGAAACCTTCTATAAAAATTTCTTATCCTGAAGGGGTATATTTCACTCCTACCTATCTTACAGATGATTCACTAGTCATAGGTGAAGCGTATGATATGAATAATCAAAGTGAAAATTATTTGGCAGTTCTAAACATTAAAGATAGAAGTTTTAAAAAAATAAAATATGTGGATAAAACATCGGAAATAGTAACTATTATTGTTAATTATGCCGATAAAGATTACATTATTTTTGAGGAATTTGATCAAGTAAATCGTAAATCAATATATTTTATCTTTAATTTACGTGAGGGTGACTATAAAATCATTCATTCAGTTTTAAATGTAAATCCTATTCATTATACGCAAATAGCGAGACAGGGTAATAAATTATATATGAATATGTTTTATAAGTCTGATATTTATAGAACGTATTCCTTTGATTTATTGTCTGGAAACATGAAAGTAATTGAAAAAGAAAATAGTAGTCACCCAATTTATTTTAATGGGAATGTATATTATATTTTAATAGATAACAGTCATCAAATTACCAAGATAATTAAATATAATGAACATGACGAATTAAAAAAAGAAGTCAAGGAATTATCTAGGAAAGATAACTTTTATAATGGGCTTTTTTCTAATGATAAAAATGTTATTATATCCGAATATAAACTTGGAATAAACTATTTATCTTTAGGAAATATAGAAACAGAAAAACAATTCTTTTCTTCCAATTGGATTGAAACTCTTGATTATAAAGGAAATTATATTACATTTTTAGGCGATAGAATTGATAAAGATAGGGTTAGACCACAATATTATTTATTTGATCTTAAAAAAATGATTAATTACAACTATGATGATGGGATTATTCTATTATCAAAAACAGGTATTTTCTGGGTTGATTTTTTAAAGGATGAAAAAGAAATTGAGAAGGGACAAATTTTCACCAATGACAATTCTGTAATGAGATACCTCGCCTTTGATGAATAAAAGAAAGGGGTGACAAGCATGAAAAAGAATATTGGAATGCTAGTAGGTTTGCTGTTAATAATGGTACTAGTTGCTTGTGTTAGTAGTCAAAATTCCTCACTTTCCTCCAAAAACAATAGCACGTCTTCCTCGAAAGTTTCTGAGCAATCTAAGCCTAAAAATAAGACAGATGCTACGAAGAAATCAACTGTAGATTCTAGTAAAAAATCAGAAAGTTCTGAGAAAGAACAGAATTCCGCAGCGTCCTCTCAGTCTAGCAGTGACCCGCAAACAAGTCCAACACAAGGCGGGGAGTCAGGAGAAGTCAAGCCAAGTGAGAGGGGAGAGGGAAATCCTCCGACGGACTCTAGTGTTGCAGCGGGGTTGTTGATTGAAAAAGGTGTGCAGGGCAGTCAGGTGCAGGCTGTGGGGGGACAGAAAGTACGGTTAAATGTATCTCTCGTTATTCAGCGTTATTGGAATTACTGCGCTCCAGCAACAGTTTCCATGATGTTAGCTAGTAGAGGAATAAATGTTGATCAGGCTCAATTAGCTAATGAAATGGGAACAGATGAATCTTTCGGGACACATAACAGCAATGCGATAAGAGTTCTGAATAGATATATGTTTGGCTATGATGTCCCTTATGGTAATCAGGCAGGATATAGATTGGCTACAGTGACAAATCCAAATTCTGGTTCTGAAGATATGAAATTATTCAAAAAACGCTTGGTTCAAAATATCAATGACGGCTATCCAATGTATTACACTTTTGATAATTCAAAAATGTATCCAGGCAGAAACGGTGAGCACAATGTTATTGGAGTAGGTTATGTGTTAACAGCAGATGGAACAGATGTGGCTTATGTATATTATTTAGATCCATCTTATATGGTTCAAGATCCTATTTATGGCGGCTTGAAGATAGTGAGTCCTGAAGAATTGCTAAATGCCATGGTTACTTGTATGGAGCCTAATTATGGATGGTAACATAAAATTGTGGACAAGATGTTTGTTAGCTAGATGAAAGCAAGTTCACCTCTAAAGTTAGATTTTGATGTCTAGTCTAGCTTTAGAGGTGTTTTTTCTATAAATAATATAGTTTGTATTTTGCAGTGTATTCCCTTTCTAGGGCAAAGAATCTGTCAAAGTAGGTTAAATTTCAATTCCTAAAAAGTTGCTTATCAGTTTATTTTGGTCTTCTTCAAACAAGTTTAATTTTTTATTCGTTTAAGATATTTTCTCAAGTGATTTTTCATATAATTTTGAATCAGATAAATCACTTGTTCATGCAGACAATCTTATTTATTGTAATTTTAATTGTTTTTGAGAAATGTTCAATAACTTGATCTTATAAACTTATAACCAATGTCTTTCAAATTTTCTTCTACTTATATTGAATGAAAATCTCAGATTTCAGCAGGAATGCGTTTTTATTTTAGGAATTATATAACAGTCTACACCAATCACAATATGTAGTTTTTTAAAACATGATTTTTGTAAATTTGACAATTATACTGTGCAATTGTGTAAATAGGTATGTAATTCCCTTATTTTTTAATGAGTAAAAGCAACACAAACGCCTTCCGGGACAAAGAAATCATGTGAGATTTCTGTTAGTTTTCCTGTTTCTGGGTTGCGTTTGAGGACAGTGGCATTGTCTGAGTCCTGATGAACTGCAATAATATACTGTTGATCTGGTGTAATATTAAAATCTCGTGGATTTTTTCCGTTAGTTGGAACAATTTCTACAAGTTCAAGAGTTCCGTCTCCTACCACTTTGTAAACAACAATTGAATTATGTCCACGATTAGAACCGTAAAGGAACCGACCATCTGTAGATAAACGAATAGCAGCTGTTCCATTAAATTCTGAAAAGTCTTCTGGTAAGGTTGAAATAGTTTGTAGGCGTTCAAATTGACCATCACCATCATAAATTAAAACTTCAATGGTAGAGTTTAATTCACAAATAAGATAAGCGATTTTGTAATGAGGATGAAATACGATATGACGTGGACCGGCACCAGATGTCGCGTGATAGGTATCTAATCGGATTAACCGACCATAATCACTAATGTCATATGTAATGACTTCGTCAGTCCCCAAATCACACGTAACCAGATAGTTATCTGGTGTCAAATCTGCAAAATGCACATGAGCAGCAGCTTGGTTTTCATGCGGACCATACCCAATGTGAACATCAGAGTCAACTAATTTTAAGCTGCCATTTTCTTGTCGTCTATAAACTAAGACTTGCCCCTTATGATAGTTTGCTCCGTAGACAAGACTTCTTGTTTCATCGACACTCACATAGCAGAGAGGAGCTCCCTCAGCTACAACATGGTTGAGTAATTGGAATGTTTTATTGTAAGCTGCAATACCTCCTTCCCCATATTCAGCTCCGACAGAGTACAGGTGATGCTGCTTGTCAAAAGCTAAATACGTAGGATTCGGTTCTTTGGCAACAAGTGTTAAATTTGTTAGGTCACCTGTACTAGTATCAAGATCAGCCTTGTAAATTCCTTCAGAGCTACGACGTGTATAAGTTCCAAAATAAACTGTTTGAGTCATCATTCACCTCGAAAAAATTTGATACTTTTATTATAACATAAAAATAGATGAAATAGTTTTCATAAATGAAAGCGCCTTTCATCCTTATGCTTAAAAAATAGATAAAAAATAGATTCGAGGTAGAAAGGGAACAGATAGCTTTGTTACAATAAAATAGATTTATAGAAGCGAAATAGGATTTTTCCAAAGGATAAAGAAGTTTGCTGTAATAAGTATTTTATAAAGGTTTTTAATTATCAAAAAAGACTAAGGAATTTGTCGCTGATTTCTGAAAATGTTTTGATTTTTTGAAGAAAATTTTATACTATATCACAATGTTCAATCTTTGTAAGTTCTCTATTTTGTTGTATAATAAAAGTAATCTTTATATGGATTATTCGTCATTTTATATTTATAATTTAAGGAGTAAAAAATGCATAAGATTTTAGTAGTAGAAGATGACACTACCATCAATCAAGTGATTTGTGAGTTTTTAAAAGAAAACCATTATGAAGTGACTCCCGTTTTTGACGGTGCAGAAGCTTTGCGTATATTTGAAGAAAAATCATTTGACTTAATCGTTTTGGATGTCATGTTACCTTCCATGAGTGGTTTGGATGTACTAAAGGAAGTCCGCAAAACTTCGCAGGTTCCAGTTATGATGTTAACTGCACTAGATGATGAATATACTCAACTAGTTAGCTTTAACCATTTGATTAGCGACTATGTTACTAAGCCATTTTCACCACTTATTTTAATGAAACGGATTGAAAATATTTTCCGTAGTACAGTAACAGAATCTGAAATTCTTGTTGGGGACTTGCGTGTTTCAATCGATGATTGTACAGTTTATTGGCAAGAAGAAAAAATGTCTCCAACCAAAAAAGAATATGAAATCATCCAAGCTCTGGCTAAAAGAAAAAATCATTTAGTGACACGAGATCAATTGATGAATACAATCTGGGGTTATAGCGAACTAGATAGTCGGGTTTTGGACAACCATGTGAAAAATATTCGGAAAAAAATTCCCGGAATTCCTCTTAAAACTATTACCGGTATGGGTTATCAACTTGGGGGCGAAGAAGAGTGAGAATTGCTAAAAAGCATTTCCTTTTGACAGGAACGATTATTTTTATTGTCGTGACAACGGTTCTGGCAACACTTTATTTTGTGATGCCTGTTTATTATGATCAAGTCAAACATCGAGAGGCTAAAAGTGAGTTTTCCCAAATTGCCCAGCAGGTTCAAGGAAAACCGTCAGATGACATGGGAAAGCTTTTAAGTGACTACAATCGAAAGAATACACGCGTCTGGTTTAGCATATTAGATGCAAAAGGAAAACTTATTTATCCTCGTATTGATTTAGCTAATGAAAAGGGGGAATTTCAATTAACAATTTTACCCTCTGACATGAGCTTGAATAATCAAACCAAAAGTATGAGTAAGAAGATAAAAACGGCAGAAGGTACCACATTGACTTTGCGTGGAGAATATTCCCTCCAACCAATATCGGATGCTAATTATGTGCTGTTAAGCCTCTATCCTTATATCTTATTCTTTTCTTTAGCACTAGGTGGTGTGGCGGCTTTTCTTTACAGTCGATTTGCAACCAAACGCATTAAAGAAATTTCAGAAAGTACGCGTAAGATGGCAACTCTTTCTCCAGATGTAATTTGCCCAGTCAAAGGTCATGATGAAATTTCTAATCTTGCTCAAGATATTAACACTCTTTATCAAAATCTGTTGATGAGTATTGAAGCTTTGCGATTGGAAAATGAAAAAGTGGCTGAAAGCGAGCGGGAGAAAGCAGAGTTCCTTCGTATGACTTCTCATGAGTTGAAGACACCAATCACTAGCATGATGGGAATTGTAGATGGTATGATCTATGGAGTTGGTGACTTCAAGGATAAAGATAAATATTTACATAAATGTCGTGAAATTTTAGAAGAGCAATCTAAACTTGTGCAATCCATTTTGGCGATTTCTAAGATTGAAATGCGTATAGAAGCGGAAGAAGAGGAGTTTTCACTTAAGCAGCTTTTAGAGGAAAATTTAAATACTCATAAAATGCTGGCTGATATGAAAGGTTACAAGTTTATCGTTCATTTAGAAGAACTTCATGTGCATGGTAACAAAATGTATTTATTAAAGGCGATTAAAAATTTATTGGACAATGCTTTTCATTATGCATTAGCTGGCGGAGAAATTTTTTTAACGATTCAAAATGGTCAGTTAATGATTGAAAATGATGCGGAACATGTGTTGGATGAACAGCAAATCCAGCAAATCTTTCAACCATTTTATCGTCCAGATTACAGTCGCAATCGTAAAGACGGTGGAACAGGTTTGGGACTCTTTATTGTTCAACAAATTTTGGAGAAACACAACTTGCGTTATCGCTTCGAGGCGGTTGATGGCAAACGAATGCGTTTTATAATTTTTTTCTCAGATAAAGAAGACTAAAAGTGGGAATGGGATAGAACTAAATGAAACAAAAATTTAGTTCGTAGTCTCCCCTCGTAAAGTTGTTTAATAGTTTTCTAGACTGTTGAGGTGGTGAATGAAGAAAACGAAGTTTTTGTCAAAAATTTTCTTCCAAGCTTGAAAAGCGAACCGCCTTGAAACTTGCTTCGCAAGTTCTATCCGTTTCCTCAAAGTAGTGCTTTGAGGAAGCAGTTATTGCGGTGTTGGTTTATTATATTATATAGTGTATTTTGAGGTTGGGAATTTTTGTCCCAACCTCACTTTTTTATATTTGACTTGGACGCAAGGAAGAAATTTACAAATGGCTACTTTTTCTTCAAGAATTTTTTAGTGAAAAATGCTACAATGAAATAAATAAAGAAAAGGATGTCTGTATGGAACATAAAAAGAAGGATTTCACTCTATCGTGGTTTTTTCGATGGTTTTTAGATAATAAAGCAATCACTGTTTTTTTGGTGACATTATTGCTGGGATTGAATATTTTTGTATTAAGCAAAATTAGTTTCATTTTTATTCCTGTTCTAGAATTTATCGGGGTTATTATGCTGCCGGTTATTTTAGCGGGGCTTTTGTATTATCTATTGAACCCGATCGTGGATTTTATAGAGAAGCATAAAATAAATCGCTTGGTTGCGATTACGATTGTTTTTATTTTGATTGCTTTGCTTTTGATTTGGGGATTGGCTGTGGCAATTCCAAGTTTGCAACATCAGATTGTGAGCTTTGTAAGGAATTTACCAGCTAATTTGCAAAAGTCGAATAAAATCATTCAAGATTTTTTGGAAAATCGTATTTCTGATGATGTCAAGCCTCAATTGGAAGAAATTGCCAACAATTTTTCAGATCAAGTGACGACTTGGGCAAGTAATTTTTCATCGAAAGCAGTGAATTGGGTGAGCACATTGATTAGTACGGCTTCGCAAGTGATTGTAGCTATTATCATCATGCCTTTTATCCTTTTTTACCTTTTGCGAGATGGGAAAAATTTGAAATCTTATTTGACAAAATTCATACCAACAAAGTTTCGTGACCCTGTTGGTCAAATTTTGACAGACGTCAATACACAGCTTGCTAATTATGTTCGTGGTCAGGTGACTGTTGCTATCATTGTAGCGATTATGTTTATCATTTTCTTTAAGATAATAGGACTTCGTTATGCAGTTACGCTTGGAGTAACTGCAGGGATTTTAAATTTGGTTCCCTACTTAGGAAGTTTTCTCGCGATGTTACCGGCTCTTGTCTTAGGTTTGATTGCTGGACCGCTTATGTTATTGAAAGTTATTGTTGTCTTTATTGTAGAGCAAACGATTGAAGGGCGGTTTGTATCACCATTGATTCTCGGTAGCCAATTGAATATCCATCCGATTAATGTCCTTTTTGTCCTTTTGACAGCTGGTTCTATGTTTGGTATTTGGGGTGTTTTACTGGGAATTCCAATCTATGCTTCTGCAAAAGTTGTGATTACTGCTATTTTTAAATGGTATAAAAAAGTTAGCGGTTTGTACGAAGAAGAATTAGTAGATGAAACAGGAGAGAGAATTGAACAACAGTGAAAAAATGGTCGTTTCTCTACAAAAGCAGGATTTGGCGCATGCTAATAAATATTTTGAGAGAGCCCTAACAAATGATACAGAAGAAGAATTACTTGAATTGGCCGATTACTTAGAAAGTATCGGCTTTTTCCCTCAAGCTAAGCGAATTTATGAAAACTTAGCTCCCCACTATCCAGAATCCTATATTAGTTTAGCACAGATTGCTAGTGAAGATGGGAAAGTGGAAGAGGCCTTTGCTTATCTGGAAGAAATTAATTTTGATAGTGATTGGTACGTGACAGCTCTATTAGTCAAAGCTGATTTGTACCAAATGGAAGGGTTGCCGGACGTTGCAAGAGAAAAACTAGCCGAAGCAAAACAATTGACTGACGAGCCGTTGGTAACTTTTGGTTTGGCTGAAATAGATTTTGAATTGGGAAATTTTAAGCAAGCCATTAAAGAGTATGCTAGTTTAGACAATCGCATCATTTATGAGCAGACGGGTGTCTCTACTTATCAGCGAATTGGCGTTTCCTATGCAAGTCTTGGTAAATTTGAAGCAGCGGTTGAATTTCTTAAAAAAGCCTTAGAGATTGAATACGATGATACGGTGGCCTTTGAACTAGCAACGATTTTATATGATCAGAAAGAATATCAAAAAGCCAATCTGTACTTTAAGCAAATTGATACGATTTCGCAAGACTTTGAGGGCTATGAATACGGTTATGCTTTGTCGCTTCATGCAGAACATCAGACAGAAGAAGCATTACGCCTCACGCAGCAGGGCTTATCGAAAAATCCGTTTGACACTCGTCTTTTGCTACTGGCTTCACAACTTTCTTATGAGCTACACGATGAGCAAAAGGCAGAAGAATATCTGCTGCAAGCGCAAGAAAATGCTGAAGACGAGGAAGAAATCGTACTACGTTTGACGAATCTTTATGTGCAGCAAGAGCGTTTTGATGAAGTTTTGGCATTTGAAGAGCGAGATGTAGATAATGTTCTGACTAAATGGAATATTGCACGTGCCTATCAAGCTTTGGAACATACAACAGCAGCTTTGGAGCGCTACAGTCTGTTGCTCTCAGATTTACAGGAAAATCCAGAATTTTTAGAGCAATATATTTATCTACTTCGTGAAATGGGTGAATTTGAAAAAGCAAAACACCAAGCAGAGCATTATCTTCGCCTCGTTCCGGATGACGGTATCATGCAGGAATTGTACGATAGTTTGTAAAAAGAGTAACAAGCACAATCCTATAAGACGCATGGGAATTATGATATAATGATGAGCGTGATATTCAGGAAGGACGAAGAAAATGACTGAAAAATTTGGTGCTGATCTAATTGTAGATAGTTTAATCAATCATAAAGTGGATTATGTGTTTGGGATTCCGGGTGCAAAGATTGACCGTGTGTTTGATACCTTAGAGGACAAAGGTCCACAACTGATCGTGGCTCGTCATGAACAAAATGCTGCTTTTATGGCACAAGGAATTGGGCGGATTACAGGAGAGCCAGGTGTCGTGATTGCAACCAGTGGACCAGGCGCTTCAAACTTGGCAACGGGCTTGGTTACTGCGACCGCAGAAGGGGATCCTGTACTAGCTTTAGCCGGTCAGGTCAAACGAGCTGATCTTCTTAAACGTGCACATCAGTCCATGGATAATGCTGCACTGTTTAAGCCGATTACCAAGTATTCTGTCGAAGTGCAAGATGGCAATACTCTTTCAGAAATTATTGCCAATGCTTATCGTCATGCCAAATCAGGAATGCCGGGGGCAAGTTTTATCTCCATTCCACAGGATGTGGTGGATAGTCAGGTTCATGTGAAGGCTATTAAACCGTTGACGGATCCGCAACTGGGTTCTAGCTCAGTGGCTGACATCAACTACCTAGCGCAAGCGATTAAAAATGCTGTGTTGCCCGTTCTTCTCTTGGGGAATGGTGCTTCAAGTGCCAAAGTGACGGCTTCTATTCGTCAGTTATTGGAGCAAGTACAGTTGCCTGTTGTGGAAACATTCCAAGGGGCTGGGATTGTGTCTCGTGAATTGGAAGAAGCTACGTTCTTTGGACGTGTCGGACTGTTTCGTAATCAACCGGGTGATATGCTCTTGAAAAAATCTGATCTAGTCATCGCTATCGGCTATGATCCGATTGAGTATGAAGCACGCAACTGGAATGCGGAAATTTCTGCCCGCGTCATTGTGATTGACGTAGAGCCAGCAGAGATTGATACTTACTTCCAACCGGAGCGTGAGCTGATTGGAGATATTGCAAATACTTTGGATTTATTGCTGCCAGCGATCAACGGTTATCAATTACCAGAAGGGTCGCGGGAATATCTGCAAGTTTTGCGAGATAAAATGGACGGTGATGTAAAATTTGACCGCAGTCAAACTGAAAAAGGTCGCCTGCACCCGCTGGATATTGTTGAAGTCTTGCAGGAAAATACGACAGACGACATGACGGTTACTGTAGATGTGGGTACGCATTATATTTGGATGGCGCGTTATTTCAAAAGCTATGAACCACGGCACTTGCTCTTTTCAAATGGGATGCAAACGCTAGGCGTGGCATTGCCTTGGGCAATCTCAGCAGCCTTGGTTCGTCCTAACACAAAGATCATTTCTGTGTCTGGCGACGGTGGCTTCCTCTTTTCAGCTCAGGAGCTAGAGACAGCGGTTCGCCTGCAATTGCCAATTATTCATCTTATTTGGAACGACGGGCATTATAATATGGTAGAATTTCAAGAAGAAATGAAATATGGTCGTTCATCTGGAGTGGACTTTGGGCCTGTTGATTTTGTTAAATATGCAGAGAGTTTTGGTGCGAAAGGATTCCGAGCAACATCTCCAGCAGAATTAACACAGTTGCTCCAAAAAGCCTTAAAGGAAAATGGACCGGTTATCATTGATGTGCCAGTGGATTACAAGGACAGCAGTACACTAGGAGAAACGATTTTACCAGATGAGTTTTATTAAATTGAAACTGGGAAAGGGCTCAAGACTATTTCAAGAGAGTTCAATTTCTCATTTTCTTGTACGGTTGATGTGTAGTTCAGTATTAGAAAGTAAAAGGCTGGATGTGAGACCTGCTTTTTTCAAGGAAAGATAGTAAAAATTGCCTAGGAGGAGAAATGGAAAAGCTTGTAACATTATTTCACTACAATACTTTGGGGGCTTTGATGGCGGGGCTTTACAAGGGGACGATGACGATTGAAGAATTGCTTCAACATGGCGATTTAGGGATTGGTACTTTAGACTCTATTGACGGAGAGCTGATTGTGCTTGACGGTAAGGCTTATCAGGCCAAGGGAATAGGAGCAACTCCTGAAGTGATAGGAGTTTCAACAGATAGGACGGTTCCTTATGCTGCAGTGGCTTTTCACAGAGCAGAAGCGTGTTTTCGTCAGGACGTTGAGCTGACTGATGAAGCGTTGAAGAAGCGCATAGAAGCTAGCTATGTCGGGGAAAATCTTTTTCGCTCAATTAAGATTCATGGTGAATTTAGCAGCATGCACGTGCGAATAGCTCCAAAATCCTTTCCGGGAAAGAGGTTTGCAGAAATCGCAGCTCATCAGCCGGAGTATCATGCAGAACACATTTCGGGAACGATTGTTGGCTTTTGGACGCCGGAGCTGTTTCACGGCGTCAGCGTAGCTGGTTATCATCTTCATTTTCTCTCTGATGACCACCAATTCGGTGGACATGTCATGGATTTTGTCATGAAAAATGGAGAGGTTGAAATCGGAACGATTGCGGCTTTGGAGCAGCGTTTTCCGGTTCAAGATCAAGATTTTCTCTCTGCAAAATTGAATGTGTCGGAGTTAAAAGAAGATATTGAGAAATCTGAATAAAAAATAGTGGACAAAGTTAGACAAAAGCTCAAATTCCATTCAAAATTCAAAAGAATGATGCCAAAAAGGCTTAAAATCGTGTTGTTAAAAGCACTGATTTTAAGCCTTTTACTATTCTAAGAAGTTTTTTCAGTCCCTTATAATGAGAACGAGTTCGTCGCCTCGGTCGACGGAGTGATAGGAACTGGTTTAAGCTGTCGTCCACATTGACGACCTGCTTGAGAACTGATTTACTCTGTCCGAGGGTCGGACAGCTTACCTGAAAAGAGATTCATTTCATCCGAGGGTCGGATAGCTTGCCTGAAAAATAATTCATTCCATCCGAGGGTCGGACAACTTACCTGAAAAGTAATTCACTCCGTCCGAGGGTCGGATAACTTGCCTGAAAAGTAATTCACTCCATCCGAGGGTCGGACAGCTTACCTGAAAAGAGATTCATTTCATCCGAGGGTCGGACAGCTTGCCTGAAAAGAGATTCATTTCATCCGAGGGTCGGACATATAAAAAATAGTCAGAAAAAGGTGCCAGTTAGTAGACACCTTACATCTTCATGGATTTAATTTTGGCTTCATTAGGAGTAACGCGTAGGGTCTTTTGCCCCGTGTAGGTTACAAAACCAGGTTTACCACCTGTTGGCTTGTTAAGTTTTTTGACTTCAATCATATCCACCTGAACAAGATTGGACAATCTCGCCTTAGAAAAGTATGCCGCCAATTCCGCAGCATCTGTCTTGACCTCATCGCTTGGTTGCAGATTTCCTGTTATGACCACATGGCTGCCGGGAATATCCTTGGCATGAAACCAGAGTTCCTCTTTTTTCGCCATTTTAAAGGTCAACTCATCATTTTGCAGATTGTTTCGTCCAACCAGAATAATTGTCTGTCCATCAGTAGATAAATATTTCTCAGGTTTTTTTCGTTTTTGGATCTTTTCACGCTGACGCCGGCGAATAAAACCGGTCTGAATCAATTCTTCACGAATTTCAGCAATTTCTGTCAAGTTAGCTTGTGACAGGGCGGTTTCCACACTTTCCAAATATTGAATGGTTTCTTTAGTTTCTTCAATCAGTCCCGTTAAATGCTTGACTGCTTCTTTCAGCTTTTGGTATTTCTTAAAATAGCGCTGAGCATTTTGGTTAGGGGTCAAAGCTTTATCCAGCACAATAGTAATTTTCTCGCTTGTGTAGTAATTGTCCAGTTCTACTTGGTCTTGATTGTTGGGAACTTGGTGCAAAAAAGTAGTGAGGAGCTCTCCCTTTTGGCGAAATTCCTCCGCATTTTCAGTCGCGACTAATTCCTGCTCTTGTTTTTTTAATTTCTTGCGGTTTTTTTCTAATTCATTTTCCACTCGATGAATCAGTTCACTGGCTTGCTGATTAACGCGATCGCGCTCTGCCTTGTCTTGATAGAAAGCATCTAACAATTGTGATAAACTAGGAAATTCTTTCTGACTATCCGCAAAGAGAATGGGGGTAAATGACTTGCTAGTCAGGGTTGCCTGAGTGGAGCTAGCGAAGAAGGCGCGGAAGATTTTTAACTTATCACTTGTTAAGCGCTGGCTGAGTTCGGCTGCTGTATCGCGCCCCAAGCCTTGAAATAAGTTTTGTAAAGAACGGGCCGACAAATCCTCTGTATGCAAAATTTCAAATAATTTTTCATCAGAAATGGTAAATGGATTGCGCTTATCTGTTTGAGGTGGAGTGACATAGCTTGAACCAGGCAGAATCGTACGGTAACTATTTTGAGAAAAGCCGACATGTTTAATAGCTTCAATAATATTGCCGCTTGCCTTATCCATTAGGATGATATTGCTGTGCTTGCCCATGATTTCGATGATAAGAGTTGCTGCCACGTTATCTCCAATTTCATTTTTATTGGAGACAGAAATTTCTAAAATTCGATCATTCTCGATTTGTGAAATGTTTTCAATCGTAGCACCTTGTAGATATTTTCGCATAACCATGATAAATGTGGTGGGCACTGCTGGATTTTCAAAGGCGGTACGGGTTAGTTGAATGCGACTAAAAACAGGGTGAACAGACAAGAGCAATTTATGATTTTGTCGATTACTGCGAATTTGTAGCACTAATTCCTGATTAAACGGTTGATTGATTTTTTGAATACGACCGTACAGTAACTGTTGCCGCAATTCATCTGTCATGTGATGTAAAAAAAATCCGTCGAAGGACATATTTTTCTCCTTGAATGGTACTAAAGAAAATTATAACAAAAAATAGTAAGAAAAGGTTGAAAAATTATTATCAGAAAAGTTTGACAAAATACTTGACATTTATTTCAGAAACCTCTAAAATAATATCAAATTAGAAAAGTAATAAAATGTCTGTTGGCAGAGAACTTGTGGTTGGTGGAAACAAGTAGCAGGGTTTTATGAAATTGGGCTAATGGATAGAACTTGAATTTGAAACGATAAAAATTCGGTAAGCACACCTTATAGTGCAACTTGTTGTTAGACAAGATAGAGATGTGGGAAAAGTGTATGATTTTTCCCATAATTGAGGTGGCACCGCGATTTACGCCCTCACACAGGATGAACTGTGTGTGGGTTTTTCTTTTATTGTAAATGGAGGGGAAGTATGTTTAAGCGATGGCGACTCTGGATTTTACTTGAATAAACATTTGAAACATACGAAATGGAGAACAGATATGAAAAATAAACGACTAATGGCAATTATTGCACTTTTAGTAGTCTTAGTTGTTGGAGGAATCATTTATTCTAACATTAATGATGGGAAAACAACGAAAATCAACAATACAACAAAAACAGTAAAAGTCGGCGTACTACAATATGTTAGTCATCCATCGCTGGATTTGATTTATAAGGGCATTCAAGAAGGTTTGGCACAAGAAGGCTACAAAGGCAAGAAAATCAAGATTGATTTTATGAATGCAGAAGGTGATCAAAGTAAAGTAGCAACGATGAGTAAGCAACTGGTCGCAAATAATAATGATGTGCTGATTGGAATCGCAACGCCTGCCGCTCAGGGGCTAGCTAGTGCAACGAAAGATAAGCCAGTTGTCATGGGAGCAGTGACCAATCCAGCTGGGGCAAATTTGGTCAAAGATTTGAAACAGCCTGGCAGTAATATCACAGGTGTTTCTGATCACAATCCAGCTAAACAACAGTTAAATCTGATTAAACAGTTAACACCGAATGTGAAAACAATTGGTATTCTTTACTCAAGTAGTGAGGACAATTCCAAAACGCAGGTAGAAGAATTTACAACTTTGGCTGAAAAAGCAGGCTATAAGGTGCTTCCTTATTCTGTGCCTTCGACAAATGAGATTGCTTCAACTATGAATGTGATGACAGGGAAAGTAGACGCCATTTGGATTCCAATTGATAACACCATTGCTTCTGCTTTTTCAACAGTTGTTTCCAGCAATCAAACAGTTAAAAAACCTATCTATCCAAGTGCGACGGCTATGGTAAAAGAAGGTGGTCTAGGTTCTGTTGTAGTAGATCAAAAAGAACTTGGAGTAGCGACTGGAAAAATGACTGAGAAGATTTTGAAAGGGGCTAAACCAGCAAACACAGCGGTTGAAATCTTTAATACTGGAAAAACGGTTATAAATAAAAAAGTGGCTGCTCAGCTAGGAATAACGATTCCAGATGATGTTCTGAAAAAAGCAGGACAAATCATTGAGTAATCCGATTGATAAGAAACGATATTTTTTAAAGTTAGGACAACATTATGATTATTTCGATTGTCTCACAAGGACTTGTCTGGTCTATTTTAGGATTAGGTATTTTTATGACTTTCCGCATTTTAAACTTCCCTGATATGACAGCCGAAGGCTCTTTTCCCTTGGGGGGAGCAGTGGCAGTTACGCTGATTAGTAAAGGTATCAATCCCTTTCCGGCGACTGTTGTTGCCATTCTGGCAGGGTGTTTGGCAGGTATGGCAACAGGACTTCTTTATACCAAGGGGAAAATACCTACTCTACTTTCTGGAATTTTGGTCATGACTTCTTGCCATTCGATTATGCTCATGTTAATGGGGCGAGCGAATCTTGGTCTTCTAGGAACCAAGCAAATTCAAGACTTTCTGCCATTTTCTAGCGAAATCAACAATCTTCTAACAGGGCTACTTTTTGTCAGCTTGGTAATAGCTGCATTGCTCTTTTTCTTAGATACAAAATTGGGTCAAGCTTATATTGCTACAGGAGATAATCCTGATATGGCGAGGAGTTTTGGTATTCACACAGGGCGAATGGAGCTGATGGGGTTGGTGCTATCTAATGGTGTTATTGCTCTAGCTGGAGCCCTCATTGCTCAGCAGGAAGGTTATGCGGATGTCTCGCGCGGTATTGGAGTGATTGTTGTCGGACTTGCTAGCCTCATCATCGGCGAGGTGCTCTTTACTAGTCTGACATTAGCAGAACGTTTACTAACGATTGTTGTCGGAGCTATTTTCTATCAATTTCTGATTTGGGGTGTGATTGCACTTGGTTTTAATACCAGTTATCTCCGTCTGTATAGTGCGGTTATCTTGGCGGTTTGCCTCATGATTCCGACTTTTAAAAATAAATTCTTTAAAGGAGTCAAGTTAAGCAAATGACAGCAATTGTAGAATTAAAAAATGCGACGAAAGTTGTGAATAATGGCTTTGATGAAAAAACGATTCTTGACAATGTTTCCTTGACCATTCATAAGCATGACTTCATTACCATTTTAGGTGGAAATGGGGCGGGAAAATCTACTCTGTTCAACGTCATCTCAGGAACATTGCCATTGACGAGTGGCAGCATTTATATTCTAGGTGAAAATGTGACGAGTTATTCGCCAGAGAAACGTGCTAAGTATCTGTCACGCGTCTTTCAAGACCCAAAGATGGGAACAGCTCCGCGCATGACGGTGGCAGAAAACCTATTGATTGCTAAATTTCGTGGTGAAAAACGCCCTCTAGTGCCACGCCGTCTGAGCCATTATCGCAAAGAATTTCAGGAGACGATAGACAAAATCGGCAATGGTTTAGAAAAACACTTAGATACGCCGATTGAATTTCTCTCGGGTGGGCAAAGACAGGCTTTGAGTTTGTTGATGGCGACTCTCAAACGCCCTGAGCTGTTGCTTTTGGATGAACATACAGCAGCGCTGGATCCGAAAACTAGTGTTGCTCTTATGGAGTTGACTGATGATTTTGTCCAAAGAGACCAACTGACTGCTCTCATGATTACCCACCATATGGAAGATGCTCTCAAATATGGCAATCGCTTGATTGTCATGAAAGACGGACAAATTATCCAAGACTTACATCAAGAAGAGAAAGCGAAAATGACGATTGCGGATTATTACAGCTTATTTGAATAAAAAAATTCCAATCTCCTAGCTGAGGTTGGAATTTCTTTTTTGCGCTTCTCTGATAGTGTTGGGAACCAGACGAATCCGCTTAATATCTGAAATACGAATAATGGTAGACATGCTTTTCTGGAAATTTTTTATAATGAGCTGCTGGCGTTCTTTGTCATATTTGACAATATCACCCGTAAAACTTTTATCTAAAAAAATGACATGTACGCCTGATTTCTTTTGCAAAGCGGTTTCAATCATCTGCAAAATATTGGCGTTGTCCTCCTCTATTTCTTGCGTATTCTTTTTGTAATTGATAAATTCACTTGCGCGTTCTAAAATCATTTCGAGAAATTTTTTCATAGCTAAATTCTCCATAACTTGTTACAATATATTATATAATAAACTTGCTAAAAAAGTAAATTTTTTACGAATAAATCAAGAAAGAAGAAAAAGGAGAAAAAATGTCAGAGTTTAAATTTGAGATAGAAGAAAAATTATTGGTTTTGTCAGAAAATGAAAAAGGCTGGACAAAAGAGCTGAACCGAGTGAGTTTCAATGGTGCACCAGCAAAATACGATATCCGTAGCTGGAGTCCTGACCATACAAAAATGGGGAAAGGGATTACGCTTTCCAATGAAGAATTTCAAGTATTGGTAGAGGCTTTTAAGGCTTAGTAAAGCGTAAATAGAATAAAGGCAAGAGAGTGAGAGACAGACGATCTATAAATGTAACTGTTGATGATTCTCTTTTTTGTTGTAAAAAATAAGGAATTTTACACAAAAACTTGAAAATACGCTTTCAAAATATTATACTATTAAATATAGACAATATATATAATATAGTGAACTTAAAATTTCAGGAGGTTTAGGATGCTTGAAATTCAGAATTTAGAAAAAAGTTTTGGGCAAAAACAAGTTCTGTTTGGTGTTGATTTTAAGGCTGAATCAGGACAAATCCTTGGTCTGATTGGAAAAAACGGTGCTGGGAAAACAACGATTTTTCATAGCATTCTGCGTTTTTTAGAATATAGCGGTAGGATTTCTTTTGAGGGCAAAGATATTTCTCAAGACACTTATCGGGGAATTGGCTATTTACCAGAAGAACGAAGTTTGATGCCTAAGTTGACTGTCTATGAGCAGGTGCGTTATTTGGCGAATTTAAAAGGTGTATCAAGTGCAGTTGTGAGAGAAAAATTGCCTCAGTGGATGGAACGATTGCAAGTTAAAGGAAAATTGACTGATAAAATCAAGAGCTTGTCAAAGGGAAATCAGCAGAAAGTGCAGCTGATTATTACACTTTTACATGAGCCAAATTTGATTATCTTAGACGAGCCTTTCAGCGGTCTTGACCCAGTTAATACGGAGATTTTAAAGCAAGTTATTATTGAAGAAAAAGAGCGCGGAGCGACCATTATCTTTTCTGATCATGTCATGACAAATGTGGAAGAATTATGTGATAAGATCATCATGCTTCGTGATGGTAAAGTCATTTTGGATGGTAGTGTACAAGAAGTTCGTAATCGCTATGGGAAAACACGACTCTTTGTATCTAGTGCGCTTTCTCAAGCTGAATTAGAGGCGCTTCCTCACGTAAGCAGAGCCAGTCTGACCAATCAAGGAACATGGCGATTGATATTAGATGACGAAACAGCTGGGAAGGACTTGTTTGACTTGTTGACTAAAGGACAATATATTGCAACTTTTGACCAACAAGCTCCAACAATTGATGAAATCTTTAAATTAGAATCAGGGGTGGAAGTATGAAACAGACATTAATTGTAATCAAAGAGACTTATCTTCGTCATGTCAAGTCATGGAGTTTTGTCTTCATGGTTCTTTCTCCTTTCATCTTTATTGGTCTTAGTTTTGGAGTTGGGTATCTTTCTTCCATGTCAAGTAGCAATTCTAGCCGTATTGCAGTTGTAACAGACAATGCACAAATCAAGGAAGTTTTAAAAGATATCAAGAATCTGGACTTCGATTATAAAGATGAAGCAGCAGCCAAGAAAGCTATAAAAGACGGTGATGTCGGGGGGTATTTGCTGCTATCAGAAGCAAGCGGTCAAATCAAAGCAACCTATGTCGCTGATACAGGGATGAATGGCACTACAAAGGCAGCAATTTCACAGAAATTACTACAGTTACAGCAGGTTGCAAATATCAGCCAAGCTAATTTATCAGCAAACCAAGTTAAACTGCTTTCAAGGGGGATTGATTTTAAGGAAAAAATTGACGAAAAGAAAGAGGCTAAGAAAACGATTCAAACAGTTGTTGCAACAGCAATTGGTTTGATATTGTACATGATTCTCATTGTTTATACAAGCTCAACTGCGCAGGAAATTGCAAGCGAAAAAGGAACAAAGATTATGGAGGTTATTTTCTCCAGTATCAAGGCATCTGAATATTTTTATGGTCGAATGGCTGGAATTTTTGCAGTAATTTTGACACATGTAGGAATTTACGTGATAGGAGCAGTGCTCTTACTAATATTTTCTGACAAGGTTTCTTTTGTAAAAGAATTTTTGCAAGCTAATCCAAATTTGATGAAGCATCTAGGTGAAGCCATTTCTTTTAATACCATTGCTTTCATTACTTTAAGTGTCTTTTTGTTCGTTGTCCTATCTGCCTTTTTAGGCTCGATGGTAACGAGAATTGAAGATGTTGGGAAAGCCGTTCAGCCTGTTGTGATGCTAGTTGTACTAGGATTCTTAGGTGTAACAGCTCTTGGAAATGCAGGTGATACGATTTTACTTAAAGTTGGCTCGTATATTCCATTTATTTCAACCTTTTTTATGCCTTTCCGTGCTATCAATGGTTATGCAACTAGTTTGGAAGCGTGGATTTCCTTTGTGATTGCGTTCTTATTTACCACTGGAATGACGGTTTATATTGGTCGAATTTATTCCAGCTTGATTTTGCAAACAGATGATATTGGTATTTGGAAGAGTTTCAAAAAAGCTTTAGCTTATCGTTAAAAATAGTTCTCCACAAGTATTCTTGTGGGGATTTTTCTTGAAAAGGCATGCAGTCAATCGCTGTTGAAAAACTTTAAAAATGATATAATTAAACTATATTTTGACAGAAACAGGATGCTCATGAAATTACTTTATACAGATATTCGCAATCCCTTAACGAAGATTTTGGTGAAAGAAGCAGAACGCTTGGCACAGGAAGGTAAGCGCGTGTTTTATATTGCACCTAATTCTCTTTCATTTGAAAAGGAGAGAGCTGTTTTGGCTCTTTTAGAAAACCATGCTTCCTTTGCTATTACAGTGACACGTTTTGCGCAGATGGCACGTTATTTTGTCCTCAATGATGTGCAAAAGGGAGAAAACATAGATGATATTGGGCTTAGCATGCTCTTTTATAAAGTGCTTTCAGAAATGAATGAGCATGATTTGAGGGTGTATGGTGGCATTCGGATGGATGCACAATTTATTCAGCAATTGGTTGAGCTCTATCATGAACTGCAAGTCGCTCAGATGAGTTATACAGACCTAGACTATTTGGAAGAAGCAGAGAAAAAAGCAGATTTAATCAAGATTTTTCAAGTAGTGATGTATCAGCTTAATCAGAGTGAATTTACTTCTGATTCAAATATCATGGCCTTTACCCATCATATTATAGCAGGTGATGTGGATGAGGAACTGCAGGATTTAGTCTTGGTTATTGATGGGTTTACGCGCTTTTCGGCTGAGGAAGCTTATTTGATCGAGCTTTTGCATAATAAGGGTGTGGAAATTATCATCGGTGCTTATGCAAGTGAAAAAGCGTATCGTGCAAGTTTTCGAGAGGGCAATCTTTATCAGGCGAGTGTTGATTTCTTGCGACAGTTGGCAGGTAAATTTGAAGTGAAACCTGAATATATACCAGCAAGCCAGCCAGATGATGCTTTTGGAAAGATTTCAAAACTGCTAGAAAGCCGTTATGATTTCTCAGATGTTGAGTTGGAATTGACGGAGCAAGACCGCTCGCATGTACAGATTTGGTCGACTGTCAATCAAAAAGAAGAACTGGAATATGTGGCGAAAAGCATTCGCCAGCGAGTTCATGATGGTGCTCGCTACAAAGATATTCGCTTACTTTTGGGAGATGTGGAAGCCTATCGTTTGCAGTTAAAGACGATTTTTGATCAGTATCAAATCCCTTTTTATCTGGGACGAAGTGAGGCTATGGCCCATCACCCTTTGGTGCAATTTATTGAAGCTTTAGTGCGCCTAAAACACTACAATTTTCGAACGGAAGATTTGCTCAATCTCTTAAAAACAGGTCTTTATGGTCATTTAAAGCAAGAAGAACTGGACTTGTTTGAGCAATATATCCGTTTTGCAGACGTGAGAGGAATGAGTAAGTTTTCTAAAGAATTTACTCATAATCAACAACGAAAATTTAATCTAGTTCATATCAATCAATTAAGAAAAAATATAGTCACTCCTCTCTTGGAATTTTTTAAATCTCGCAGTCAAACAGCGACAGGCCTGCTTCAAAAATTTCATCAATTTTTAACAACAATTTCTTTTTCTCAGAATTTTGCTGGTTTAGTAGATTTTACGAATCCGCAAGATCAAGAACGGCAAGAAGAAGTTTGGAAAGCTTTTTGCCATGTTTTGGAACAATTTGCCAATGTCTTTTCAGCTAGCAAAGTCAATCTAGATGATTTTCTGACTCTGGTGCAGTCAGGAATGCTGTTATCTAATTATCGAACGATTCCAGCAACAGTAGACGTTGTGACCGTTCAGTCTTATGACTTGATTGAGCCGTTGTCAAGTCCTTTTGTTTACGCGATTGGTTTGACCCAAGACTATTTTCCCAAAATTGCACAAAATAAGACTCTTTTGTCAGATGAAGACCGTTTGTTGCTAAACGAAGTGACTGATGAGCATTCGGAATTGCTGATTGCTGCTCAGGAAAATCTCAAGAAAAATCGTTTTGTCGCCTTGTCACTTCTAAATGCTGCAACGGATAGATTGGTACTTTCCACTCCTCAGATTGTCAATGAAATAGAGAATGACATTTCTCCATATCTGTTGGAACTGCGTGAGCAACCAATTGCTTTGCCAATTGAGGTGAAGCATCCGCAGGCAACAAGTGATGATATTGGTACTTATCGTGCTTTATTGGCGAGGGTTATTGAGTTGAATCAAGGAGATATTGATAAAGAGCATTCTTTGACTGAGAAAGAACAGACTTTTTGGTCAGTAGCTGTACGAGTTTTGCGCAAAAAATTGGAAAGTGAAGGCATTTCGATTCCGAATGTCACGTCAAGTCTTGAGACAGAAACCTTGTCAGAGCAGACTTTGCAAATCCTTTATCCGCCTCATCAAGCATTTCTATTGTCGACTTCAGCTTTGACAGAATTTTATCGTAATCAGTATGCTTATTTTTTGAAGTATATTTTGGCTCTGCAAGAAGAAATGACAATTTACCCAGATGCGCGCAGTCATGGAAATTTTCTGCACCGTGTGTTTGAAAAAGTCGTGCACGATCAATCGAACGAGCAATTCGACATCCGTCTAGAAAAAGCCATTCAGGAAGTAAGCTGTGAACCGGAGTTTGAAGCTCTTTATACCGAAAGTGCCGAAGCATTGTTTGCTCATGAAGTTTTGCTTGACGCAGCGCGTGCGACAGGGCGTGTTCTAGAAAGAAATGATTTAGTAGAAACTGTTCAGGAAGAGGCTGTTTTTGGGCAAGAGAGTGCAGAATTTTTAACCTTATCAGACGGACGCAACCTTCAAATTCGAGGAAAAGTTGACCGTATTGACCGATTGAGAAGTAATGACAGTCTGGGAATTGTGGATTATAAATCAAGTGACACAGATTTTGATTTTCAAAAATTTTTCAATGGTTTGAATTCTCAATTACCTACGTATCTAATGGCATTGAAACAAGAAAAGTGGACGAGTGATGAAGCACAGGTTTTTGGCGCCATGTATTTGCAGATGACCAATCCACTCGTACCTTTAGCGAAGACCAAGTCGCAGAGTGATGCAGTCAAAGAGGTGATGAAAACGTTAGAATACAAGGGGCTATTTCTATCGGAGCAAGCTTATCAGCTCAATGATTTGTATAATAAAAAGAAAGTCAATTTATTAAGTCAAGAAGAGCTAGAAACTTTGTTAGCTTATAATGCACTCTTGTACCGTCGTGCTGCCGAGCAGATATTGACAGGGCATTTTAAGATTAATCCTTATACAGAAAATGGCAAAAGTATTGCACCTTTTGTGGAACAATATAAGTCCATTACAGGTTTTGAAGCCAATCTTCATCTTTCTAGTGCCCGACATTTAGTGAAATTAGAAGGTAAGAACTCAACGGGTGAGAAGAAGCGTCAAGCATGGATAGAAAAGATGAAGGAGGAGTTAGAAAAATGAGACAAATTCCATTTTTGACTCAAGCAGAGATTCGTGCTTTGCAGGATCAGGAAGTTCAGTCTGACAAAGTTCAAAAACGTACACCAGAACAGATTGAAGCCATTTACTCTTCCGGTCAAAATATTCTGGTTTCTGCTTCTGCGGGATCAGGAAAAACCTTTGTTATGGTGCAGCGGATTATTGACCAAATTATGCGGGGAGTTCGTATTGAGCAGCTCTTCATTTCAACTTTCACCGTCAAAGCAGCTAGTGAATTAAAAGAGCGCTTGGAGAAAGAGCTGTCCAAGGCTTTGAAAGAAACAAATGATGAGAAATTAAAACAACACTTGGCTCAGCAATTAGCCGATATTCCGAATGCAGATATTGGAACCATGGACTCTTTTACCCAAAAAGTCCTGAATAAATATGGTTATCTATTGGAATTGGCGCCAAATTTTCGCATTTTGCAAAATGCGAGTGAACAATTATTGCTACAAAACGAAGTTTTTGAGCAAGTTTTTGAAGACTTCTATCAATCTGATCAGGCTGCTTTGTTTAAAAAATTAGTCAAAAACTTTACAGGTCAGAGAAAAGATTTGCTTGGTTTTCGAGAGCAAGTTTATAAGATTTATTCTTTTTTGCAGTCTACTAGTAGTCCAATAGAATGGTTGGAAAAAGACTTTTTGAAAGGCTATGAGTTTGCAGATTTCCAAGAAGAAAAAGCGCAACTTTTAGCACAAACAAAAGAAGCCCTCTTTGATTTAGAAGATTTTTTTAGCTATCATTTGGTTCATGAAGCCAAGGAATTTCCCAAAGCAAGATATCTTGAAAATGTGCAGCGTGTGCTTGATGACCTGGCAAGCTTACAAGGACAATCCTCTGAGGAAGCCTATCTCACAGCGCTCAATAACATTGTAGAAATATCGCGGGCCAGCAATGGGAAAGCCTTGATGAACAGCGGACGAAAAGAAGAATTAAAAGAAATTATCAACGCCTATAACGAAAAACGCAAAGAAAAAATTCAAGTTTTACGAGACTTGGCAGATCAATTTTATCGTTTTGAATTTCAATTGACCTACCATGAGGAAGCAAAAGAAATTTTACTTGTTTTGCAACAATTTATGAAATTGTTTGTTACAAGCTATTTGAATCGCAAAAAAGAAGAAAATGCTTTTGAATTTGCGGACATTAGTCATTTTGCTATTCAGATTTTAGAAGAATGTTCGGATGTGCGTCAGTTTTATAGGAACAAATACCATGAAGTCATGGTAGATGAGTATCAAGATACCAACCACACGCAAGAGCGGATGCTAGAACTGTTATCAAATGGGGGTAATCGCTTTATGGTGGGGGATATTAAACAGTCTATTTACCGTTTTCGTCAAGCGGATCCGCAGATTTTCAATGAGAAATTCAAATTGTATCAAAGCGATAGTCAACAAGGGAAATTGATTGTCTTAAAAGAGAATTTTCGCAGTCATTTGGAAGTCTTGGAAGCCACCAATGATGTTTTTAAGCGCCTCATGGATGAAGAAGTGGGAGAAATTGATTACAATGAAACGCATTATCTGGTAGCTGGAAATCCTGATAAAAAAGAACCAAATCCCTTGTATCAGACAGAATTTCTCATTTATGATGGAGCGCTTGAGACAGATAATGAGGAGAACGACAAAGATGTTTCTTCTGTTTCTGCAGGAGAAGTGGCGCTGGTTATCAAAGAAATTATTCGTTTGCATAATGAAGAAAATGTCCAATTTGAGGATATTACTTTGCTAACGGCTTCGCGGACGCGCAACGATGCGATTTTAGCTGAATTTGCTAAATATGGTATTCCTGTCGTTTCAGACGGTGGTGAGGACAATTACCTTCAGTCTGTTGAAGTCATGGTGATGTTAGACACCTTGCGTACGATTAACAATCCTCTTAATGACTATGCTTTAGTGGCGCTTTTAAGGTCGCCCATGTTCAACTTTACAGAAGATGAATTGGCACGTTTAGCTTTGCAAAAGAAGGTGACTGAGGCAAATTATGTTGTCCATCAGGAAAATCTATATGAGAAGTTGAAGAATACTCTGAATGGGTACGGTCACTATCCTGAACTTATCACGCCTCCTCTTTTAAAAAAAATCCAGCAGTTTCAAGAAACACTACAGGCTTGGCGAGAGTATGCAAAAACAAATTCGCTCTATGATTTGCTTTGGAAAATTTATCAAGATCGTTTTTATTACGATTATGTGGGAGCTTTACCAAATGGAGCGGGACGTCAAGCTAATCTCTATGCCCTTACTTTGCGCGCAAATGATTACGAAAAAATGAGTTTTAAAGGCTTGTCACGTTTTATCGGGATGATTGATAAAATCTTGGAAACACAGAATGATTTAGCTAGTGTAGTTAGTGCAGCTCCGAAACATGCGGTTCGCCTGATGACGGTTCATAAGAGCAAAGGTTTGGAATTTAAATATGTCTTTTTGCTCAATATGGACAAAGTTTTCAATCGTAAAGATAGCAGTTCTGCTTTGATTCTCAGTCGTCAAAATGGTGTTGGAATCAAGTATGTGGCTGATGTTGCAGTAGATGTTGCTGATAAGTTAGCTCCAAACCATGTTCGTTTGTCTATTAATACTCTGCCTTATGAGCAAAATGAACGTGAGATTCATTTAGCCAGCATTTCGGAACAAATGCGTCTACTCTATGTCGCCATGACACGCGCTGAAAGGAAACTGTATTTAGTTGGTAAAGGTCATCAGAACAGTTTGGAGAAAAAAAGCTTCCCTACTCCAGTGAAGGGGCATTTAGCTGCATCTATCAGGCAAAGTATGACAAGTTTTCAAGATTGGATGTGGGCTTTACATGTAGTATTTGAGAAAGATAATCTAGCTTTTTCAACGCGATTTGTGACAGATAATGACTTGACAAGTGAAAAAATAGGTCAACTGAAATTGAAAGATGCGGTTATTGAAGAGGATTTAATAGACAATCGCCAATCTGAGGATATTCGCAGGGCTTTGGATATTTTGGAAAATGTAGATCGACTGAATACTCAGTATCGATCTGCCATTCATCTACCGAGTGTTCAAACACCAAGTCAAATTAAGAAATTTTATGAACCGATTATGGACACAGACGGCGTTGAAATTATGGAGAAAAGGAATCCGACCATTGTAGGAAAAGCTTCTTTTGAGCTACCAAATTTTGCTAAAAAAGCTCCAGTTACAGGAGCGCAAATTGGTAGCGCTGTCCATGAACTGATGCAGCGTATTCCTTTGGATCAAGCCCCTACGATAGCTATTTTGAGAAAAGTTTTAAAACAGGTTCAGGCAGAAGAAAGTGTTAAAAAGAAAATTGATTTGCAAAAGATAGCTAGTTTTTTTTGGACTGAACTTGGGCAGCTCCTTTTGAAGCATACAGACAGAGTATATCGTGAAGCTCCTTTTGCTATGTTAAAGCAGGATCCAGCAAGTGGACAATATTTTGTAGTCCGTGGGATTCTGGACGGTTATCTACTGCTGACGGACCGAATCATTCTCTTTGATTACAAGACGGATCGATATACAAATCCAAGTGAATTAGTGGAGCGCTACCAAGCACAATTAGCACTTTATGCTGAAGCTCTTAGTCGTTCATACAGTATTGAAAAAGTTGAAAAATACTTAGTGTTGTTAGGCGGAGCACAGCTTCAAGTGGTGAAAGTAGAATAGATAAATCGCCCTCTTATTCACGAATGTTTTCTTCATAAAAATTAAAAATAGTTCCTAAATTTTGTGTTTTATTGAAAATATTGCTTGAAAATTTCAGAAAAGTTCGATAAAATAATAGTAAATCAGAGAGTGGAGGAAAAATATTTGAAATTAGATCGTAATTTTGCGATTTGCTACTATAAAATAAATAGAAAAGGCAGCTTTGTGCGGCCTTTTTATAAAGCTGTATAAACCTTTATGAAAATTTTCATTTAAGTAGCTTTGATATGTTAGTGGCTATTTAGTAGGAATGGAATGAAAATTTTAGAATTCCAACAAAATCTAGTTATTTTTAATAATAGTGAGTATTATTTGAAGAAAAGTTCGGTTTTGCGAATTTTTTGTAATAATATTGGAAATTTACTTGAAAAGCAATAGGAAAAATAGTAAAATAGAATTATAGAAAACGCTTACAAAGCGAGGTGAAAAAATGGATAGACAAGAAGCATTGAGAACTTTTACCACAGGTGAAAATTTCCATTTGCAGCACTATTTGGGGGTTCATCAAGATGAAGTTGATGGACAAAGCGGCTATACATTTCGTGTATGGGCGCCAAATGCTCAAAGTGTGCATTTGATTGGAGACTTTACTGACTGGTATGAAAATCAGATTCCTATGACACGCAATGAAGGTGGTGTTTGGGAAGTATTCACGGATTTGCCAAAGGAAGGAGATATTTACAAATACAATGTTAGACGAAGCAGCGGTCAAGAAATTTTAAAAATTGATCCTTTAGCTATCTATTTTGAAAAACGTCCTGGTACAGGTGCAGTTGTTCGGACAATTCCTGAAAAGAAATGGAAAGATGGCTTGTGGTTAGCTCGCAGAAAACGTTGGGGATTTTTCTCACGACCTGTGAATATTTACGAAGTTCATGCAGGTTCTTGGAAGCAAAATGAAGATGGCAGTTCCTATTCATTTGCTCAATTAAAAGAAGAACTGATTCCTTATCTGGTTAAAATGAATTATACCCATGTGGAATTCATGCCACTAATGGCGCATCCGCTTGGACTGAGCTGGGGTTATCAGCTGATGGGATATTTTGCACTTGAGCATACGTATGGAACTCCTGAAGAGTTTCGTGATTTTGTAGAAGAATGTCATGTGAATAATATTGGAGTTATCGTAGACTGGGTGCCAGGTCATTTTACTATCAATGATGATGCCTTGGCTTATTATGACGGTACACCTACATTTGAGTATCAAGATCATGACCGTGCCCACAATTATGGCTGGGGGGCTCTTAACTTTGATTTAGGAAAGAATGAAGTACAGTCTTTCTTGATTTCTAGTATTAAGTTTTGGATTGATTTTTATCACTTAGATGGAATACGTGTAGACGCGGTTAGCAACATGCTCTATCTGGATTACGATAGTGGTCCATGGCAACCAAATATTGATGGGGGTAATCGAAATTATGAAGGTTATTACTTCCTTCAACGATTGAATACGGTTATCAAGCTTGCCCACCCAGATGTCATGATGATTGCAGAAGAAAGTACGAGTGATACAAAGATTACGGGGATGATAGAAATGGGTGGTCTTGGATTTGATTATAAGTGGAACATGGGCTGGATGAATGACATTCTGCGTTTCTACGAAGAAGATCCGATTTACCGCAAGTATGATTTTAATCTAGTAACCTTTAGTTTCATGTACGCTTTTTCTGAAAACTTCTTGTTGCCATTTTCTCATGACGAAGTGGTACATGGTAAGAAGAGTCTCATGCATAAGATGTGGGGAGATCGGTATAATCAATTTGCTGGTCTGCGAAATCTCTATACTTATCAAATATGTCACCCAGGGAAGAAATTACTATTCATGGGCAGCGAATGGGGACAATTCTTAGAATGGAAATGCGAAGAATCTTTAGAATGGCGTGATTTGGCAGATGATATGAACGCTAAGATGCAACATTTCACTTCTCAACTCAATCAGCTTTATAAAGAAAATCGTGTTTTATGGGAAAACGACTTGAATTGGGATGGCTTAGAAATTATTGATGCGGATAATACAGATCAAAGTGTACTTTCCTTTATTCGGAAAAATGACAAGGGAGATATGCTAATTTGCGTCTTTAATATGGCTCCGGTAGAGCGCAAAGACTTTACCATTGGTGTTCCGGTGACAGCCATATATGAAGAAATTTGGAATACTGAATTAGAAGAATGGGGAGGTGTATGGAAAGAGTATAATCAAACAGTTCAGTCTCAAGAAGGCTTGTGGAAGGATTATCCTCAGACGTTGACCTTTACTTTGCCAGCATTAGGGGCAAGTATTTGGAAAATTAAACGTCGTGTGAAATCAGCAAATGGAAGTAAGAAGTCCAAAAAGGAGTAACAGATGAAGAATGAAATGCTAGCTTTGATTCTTGCCGGTGGGCAAGGAACACGCCTTGGAAAACTCACTCAAAGTATTGCCAAACCAGCAGTACAATTTGGTGGACGCTACCGTATCATTGACTTTGCTTTGTCCAATTGTGCCAATTCAGGAATTCATAATGTTGGTGTCATTACTCAATACCAACCATTAGCTTTGAATAGTCATATTGGAAATGGTTCTAGTTGGGGACTGGATGGTATTAACACAGGAGTTTCTATTCTCCAGCCATATTCAGCAAGTGAGGGCAATCGTTGGTTTGAAGGAACTAGTCATGCGATTTATCAAAACATTGATTATATTGATACTATCAATCCTGAGTATGTCTTGATTTTGTCTGGTGACCACATTTACAAAATGGACTACGATGATATGCTTCAATCTCACAAGGACAACAACGCCAGTCTGACGGTAGCTGTTCTGGATGTTCCTTTAAAAGAAGCCAGTCGTTTTGGTATTATGAATACAGATGCCAATAACCGCATTGTCGAGTTTGAAGAAAAACCAGCTGAACCTAAGTCTACTAAGGCTTCTATGGGGATTTATATCTTTGACTGGAAACGCCTGCGTAATATGCTGATAGCTGCTGAAAAGAGCAATGTAGATATGTCTGACTTCGGTAAGAATGTTATTCCAAATTATCTTGAATCCGGCGAAAGTGTCTATGCTTATGAATTTAAGGGATATTGGAAAGATGTTGGAACGATTGAGTCACTTTGGGAAGCCAATATGGAGTATATTGACCCAAACAATGCTTTAGACAGTCGGGATCGTCAATGGAAAATTTATTCACGTAACTTGATTTCTCCACCAAACTTCCTTGGAGAAAATGCTCATGTAGAAGATTCTTTGGTTGTGGACGGCTGTTTGGTAGATGGCACGGTTAAGCATTCCATTCTTTCTACGGAAGCTCAAGTGCGTAAAGATGCAGTTGTAGAAGATTCTGTGATTATGAGTGGTGCTATCATTGGTCAAGGTGCAAAAATCAAACGTGCTATTATCGGTGAAGGAGCTATCATTTCTGATGGTGTAGAAATTGATGGAACAGACGAAGTACAAGTTATCGGATACAATGAGAAAGTGGGGGTACCATCAGATGAAGATTGATAAATATTCAGCAATTTTAGGAAATACAGTTGGATTTCATGATATGTCTACTTTGACAAATCATCGTCCAGTTGCCAGTTTGCCGTTTGGTGGGAAATATCGTTTAATTGACTTTCCGTTGTCTAGCCTGGCCAATGCAGGGATTCGGAGCGTCTTTGGCATTTTCCAACAAGATAATATTAGTTCTGTCTTTGACCATATCCGTTCTGGACGTGAATGGGGGCTGTCTACTCTTTTGAGTCACTACTATCTTGGTATTTATAATACGCGCGTAGAAAGTTCTACTGTTGGTAAAGAATACTACGAGCAATTATTGACCTACTTAAAACGTTCGGGCAGCGATCAAACGGTAGCATTGAACTGTGATGTTTTGGTGAACATCGACTTGAACCAAGTCTTCCACTTACATGGTACAACTGATCAACCGATCACAGTTGTCTATAAAAAATTACCAAAAGAAGAAATTTCCGAAGTCAATGCTGTTTTGGAAATTGATGAAACAGATCATGTAAAAAATCACCATCTTTTTGATGATAAAAAAGAACAGGATTTGTACAACATGTCAACGGATATCTTTGTTGTGGATACACCTTGGCTGATTGAAAAGTTAGAAATAGAAGCACAAAAAGAATTTCCTCAAAAATTACGTTATGTTTTACGTGATTTAGCTGCTCAGGAAAAAGCGTTTGCTTATGAATATACGGGTTATTTAGCAAATATTCATTCTGTCACTTCGTACTTCAATGCCAATATTGATATGCTTGATTCACAAAAATTCTATTCCCTTTTCTCTCCAAATCAAAAGATTTATACTAAAGTAAAAAACGAAGAGCCAACTTATTATGCAGTCGGTTCTAAGGTTTCAAATGCTCAATTTGCTTCCGGCAGTATTATTGAAGGAGAAGTGAGTGGTTCTGTCATTTCTCGTAATACTCGTATTAAAAAAGGAAGTCGTGTAAAAAACAGTATTCTTTTCCCACGTGTCCTTATTGGCGAAAATGCTGTTGTAGAATATGCAATCTTAGATAAGGGTGTTGAGGTTGCTGAGAATGTGACTGTTCGAGGAACAGTTGATAACCCAGTTGTTCTTAAAAAAGGCGAAAAAGTGACAGAGGATAGAATTCAATGAAAATTTTATTTGTAGCAGCAGAAGGTGCACCTTTTTCTAAAACAGGAGGATTGGGAGACGTCATTGGCGCTCTCCCTAAATCTCTTGTGAAAGCTGGTCATGAAGTGGGAGTGGTGTTGCCTTATTACGATATGGTAGAGACTAAATTCGGCGACCAAATGGAAGACTTGTTCCATTTTGAAGTAAAGGTCGGCTGGCGCGGTCAATATGTCGGTGTGAAACGTACAGTTTTAAATGGTGTAACCTTCTATTTTATAGACAATCAATACTATTTCTTTCGTGGTCATGTTTATGGTGATTTTGATGATGGTGAGCGTTTTGCTTATTTCCAAATGGCTGCTGTTGAGTTGATGGAAAGAGTAGATTTCATTCCAGATGTATTGCATGTGCATGATTATCATACCGCGATGATTCCATTTTTAGTGAAAGAAAAATACCATTGGATTCAAGCTTATCATGGAATTCGGACTGTTTTAACCATTCATAATTTAGAATTTCAAGGGCAATTTTCGGATGGCATGCTCTGGGATTTATTCGGAGTGGGTTATGAGCGCTATGCAGATGGAACATTGCGTTGGAATGACTGCCTCAACTGGATGAAAGCAGGGATTTTATATGCAGATCGTGTAACAACTGTATCACCAAGTTATGCACATGAAATTATGACACCAGAGTTCGGTTGCGGTTTGGATCAAATTTTGCGGATGGAGTCGGGTAAAGTCTCAGGTATTGTCAATGGAATCGATACAGATATTTATAATCCAGAAACAGATGCGTTACTGGATCATCATTTTAATAAAGATGATTTATCTGGCAAACTTGCTAATAAGCGTGCGTTGCAGGAAAAAGTTGGTCTACCTGTTCGAGATGATGTACCTCTAGTAGGGATTGTATCACGTTTGACTCGGCAAAAAGGTTTTGATTTAGTTGTGGATCAATTACACAATTTACTACAAGATGATGTACAAATTATCCTTTTAGGAACAGGAGACCCATCTTTTGAGCAATCATTTGCTTGGTTTGGTCAAGCTTATCCAGAAAAATTATCTGCCAATATCACTTTTGATGTGAAATTAGCCCAAGAAATTTATGCAGCTTGTGATATGTTCTTGATGCCGAGTCGCTTTGAGCCGTGTGGATTGTCCCAAATGATGGCAATGCGTTATGGAACATTGCCACTTGTACATGAAGTTGGTGGTCTTCGTGACACCGTTCAACCCTACAATGCTTACGAAGGAACAGGAACTGGATTTAGCTTTAATAATTTCTCAGGTTACTGGCTGAAATGGACATTTGACATGGCTATCGACTTATATTACAATGATAAAGAAGCATGGTATAACCTTCAAATACAAGCTATGGAACGTGATTTTTCATGGGATACAGCTAGCCAAGCTTACAGTCATTTGTACCAATCTCTTTATTGATAGAAAGGAGTTTGCCGTTAAGAAATGGAACTAACAAAAGAGCAGTTTCTTCATGATTTTAAGGACATTTTGCATGAAGAACAATTGATTAAAGTAGAAGATGCTACTTCGACAGAACTGTTTCAAACCTTAGCACGTACAATTCGTAAATACATCACTCCTATGTGGTTGGAGCGACGAAACAAATTAGTAGAAGACAAGCAAAAAATTGCTTATTACTTTTCTATTGAATTTTTGCCTGGGCGAATGCTGGAGACCAATTTACTAAATCTTGGAATCCTCGATGTTGTCAAAGAAGGATTTGATGAATTAGGTGTTGATTTCACAGCTGTCAAACAGGCTGAGTACGATATGGCGCTAGGGAATGGTGGTTTGGGTCGCTTAGCAGCAGCTTTTATGGATTCATTGGCAACCACAGGTTATCCTGGATTTGGTAATGGAATTCGCTATCGCTATGGATTATTCAAACAAAAAATTGTGGACGGTTACCAAGTCGAGTTGCCTGATGATTGGTTTGGTAGTCTCGGAAATGTTTGGGAAACACGTAAGGATCATGATGTTGTAGATGTTAAAATCTTTGGAAATGTCTATCTGCAAGCCAACAAAGAAGGGCGAATGCTTCCCATTTATGAAAATTCGCAAACTCTCCGTGCAGTACCTTACGATGTACCACAAATTGGTTTTGGAAATGACGTTGTCAACAATCTTCGTCTTTGGGATGTCGAAATTCCTGAAGAATATGAATTAGACTATCCAACGATTGAAGCGCGTCGCAAGGTACAGGATATTACGGCCATTCTTTACCCAGATGATTCAAGTTATGAAGGAAAAGAGCTACGCTTGATTCAAGAATATTTCATGACCAGTGCCGGTTTGCAGACCATTATCAAATCCTATCGGAAACAAGGTCTGCCTTTAGAGCAAATTCATGAAAAGGTATCGGTTCATATTAACGATACACACCCAGCAGTTGCACCAGCAGAATTTATGCGACTTTTGTTAGATGATTGCGGTCTTGAATGGGCAGACGCTTGGAATGCGACAGTTCAGACGATGAGCTATACCAATCATACCATCCTTTCAGAAGCCCTAGAAAGATGGGATGCGGAACTCTTTAAAAATGTTCTTCCTCGTGTTTATCAAATTATTCTTGAAATTGACAATCGTTATATTGCTGATATGGCTGCGCGTGGCATTGACCCACAAGTGATTGAACATACTCGGATTGTCAAAGATAATCAAATCCACATGGCACATTTGGCGATTATTAGCGGTCATTCGGTCAATGGAGTGGCCAAACTTCACACAGAACTTCTCAAAGAAGATACGTTGCGTGATTTTTATGCTATTTATCCTGAAAAATTCAATAATAAAACGAATGGCATCATTCAACGTCGTTGGTTGCAAATTGCAGATGAACCATTGTCAAATGAAATTGATCGTTTGATTGGTAAGGGCTGGCGGACGGATATTCATGAACTTCGTAGACTCTTAGACTACAAAGATGATCAGCATGTTTTGAGCGAATTTTATAATGTTAAGCAGGAAGCTAAAGCACGTTTAGCAACTTTTATCAAAGAATCTACAGGAGTGGAAGTGTCAACGGAAGCTATCTTTGATGTGCAAGTGAAACGGCTTCACGCCTATAAGCGTCAATTGCTCAATTTGCTCCATATTCTTAAGCTATATTGGGATTTGAAAGATAATCCTGATAAAGATATGGTGCCGCGAGTTTTCATTTTTGGTGCTAAAGCAGCACCAGGTTATCATTTTGCAAAATCTGTTATTAAATTAATCAACGAAGTAGCAAATCTTGTGAATAATGATGAAAGTTTACAAGGCAAATTAAAAGTTGTTTTTCTTGAAAATTATCGTGTCAGTTTAGCTGAACTCATCATTCCTGCGGCAGATGTGTCAGAGCAAATTTCTCTTGCTTCCAAAGAGGCTTCAGGAACATCTAATATGAAATTTATGATGACAGGAGCTATTACCTTGGCAACTCTTGACGGAGCCAATATTGAAATCAAAGATGAAGTTGGAGATGACAATATTGTGATTTTCGGTATGAACAAAAACGAAGTCTACGACCATTACGCACGTCATGATTATGATTCACGCGGTGTCTACGAAGACAATCCAGTCATTCGGCGTGTAGTTGATAGTTTCGTAAACGGAACCATTCCAAATGTCCGGAATGAAGGCGCTGAGATTTATGAAGCTTTGATTACACACAATGATGAATACTTCCTTCTAGAAGACTTTGCTTCGTACGTAGCTGCACAAGAAAAGATTGATCAACTCTATCGCGACAAAGAAAAATGGGCGCGTATGAGTCTTGTTAATATTGCAACGTCTGATAAATTCACATCAGATGATACGATTGAACAATACGCCAAAGAAATTTGGAACCTGAAAAAGGATTAAGCTAGGGGCTGGGACCTATCCAGCCTCTTTGTTGAAAAGTTAATTTATTTCATTTGATAGAGGAAGATTTTGTGAAGTATCAGATTTCAATAAATAAGAACAAGATTACTATTTTTTATAAAGGTAGATTTATAGTGAAACAAACTTCGTGTTTTCGCTATCTAGGTTTATCATTATTGCAGAAATACCTTGCTTTTTTGGAAAATGAAGTAAATCCTTATAAAACGTTTCCAAAAGACAAAAACATTTGACAAAAAGAATTTTTAGGACTAAACTAAGTAAGTAAATTTTAAACATAAAGGAGAATTCATCATGAATTTAACATTTTTGGGATTATGTCTTGCCTGTATGGGTGTTTCGCTCGCTGAAGGTTTTTTAATGGCAAATCTATTTAAATCAGCATCACGTCAACCAGAAATCATTGGTCAGTTGAGAACGCTCATGATCATGGGGATTGCCTTTATCGAAGGTACTTTCTTCGTAACACTTGCGATGTCATTCATCATTAAATAAGAAAAGAAAGTTATCCTTTAGAAAAGGGGGTGGAGTTCGTTGGAAGAAAGTATAAATCCAACTATCACTTTAGGTCCTGTGACTTTTGATTTGACTCTACTTGCTATGTCTCTTCTAACTGTATTTATCGTATTTGCCTTTGTTTATTGGGCTAGTCGGAAAATGACGCTGAAGCCTTCTGGCAAACAAAATGTCTTAGAATACCTCTATGATTTTGTTATTGGCTTTACAAAGGGAAATATTGGCGATAAATATATAAAGAATTATTCTCTATTTATCTTTTCCTTATTCCTTTTCGTTGCAGTAGCTAACAATCTTGGTTTGATGGCAAAAGTGCAGACAACCAATGGTTATAATTTGTGGACATCTCCAACGGCCAATCTTGCCTTTGACTTAGGATTTTCATTTTTGATTACCTTAATTTGTCATGTTGAAGGGATTCGCCGACGGGGAGTGAAAGCTTATCTCAAGGCATTTGCGACACCTGCTGGAATGACTCCAATGAATATTTTGGAAGAATTCACTAATTTTGCCTCTCTGGCTCTGCGTATCTATGGTAATATTTATGCGGGTGAGGTTCTGTCTGGTTTGTTGTTAACTTTATCACAACAAGCTGCTGGTTGGTATCCAATTGCTTTTGTCTTGAATCTTGTTTGGACTGCTTTTTCAGTCTTTATTTCATGTATTCAAGCATATGTATTTACCATGTTGACATCTATGTATCTAGGTAAGAAAATTAACAGTGAGGAATAGAAGGGAGATAAGAGATGAATATTACTTTAGGTAGTCTTATTGGGGATTTTATCCTTGTAGCAGGCTCATTTCTTCTGTTAATCATTTTAATCAAGAAATTTGCCTGGGAGAATATCACAAGTACTTTTGAGCAACGTGCTAAAAAGATTTCAGACGATATTGATGGTGCAGAATCAGCTCGTCAAAAAGCAGAAGATTTAGCGCAAAAAAGAGAAACAGAATTAGCAGGTAGTCGTCAGGAAGCGACAACCATTATTGAGAATGCTAAAGAAACTGCTGAGAAAAATAAGGCAGGAATCTTGGCAGATGCAGCTGATGAAGCTGGACGTTTAAAAGAGAAAGCGAATCAAGAAATTGCTCAAACCAAAGCAGAGGCCTTGAACAGTATTAAAGGTGATGTAGCTGATTTGACTGTAAATCTTGCTAGTAAAATTTTAGGCCAACAGTTGGATCAAGAAGCTCACAAAGAGTTGATTGACCGCTACATTGACAAGCTAGGAGATGCTTAATGGACAAAAAAAGATTTGCGGTAATTGAAAAATATACCACACCTTTTGTCCAGCTTGTGATTGAAAAAGGGCAACAAAAAGATGTCTTTGAACAGCTTCATCAAATGAAAGACATTTTGGATGATACAAACTTAGTTGCCTTTCTATCGCACATTGGTGTTGATGATACAGAAAAAGAAAAAAGCCTTCGCTATTTTCAAGGATCTGATTCACTTTTGATTGACAACTTCATTGAAGTTATTATTCACAATCATCGTGAAGATCTTTTTTATGACATTTTAGTAGAAAGTCTTCATCAGCTTGAAATGATTAGTAATGAATTTGAAGTGACGATTAAATCCGTTCAGACTTTATCTGAGACTCAAAAATCCAAAATTATTCCAATTGTTGAGCGAAAATTTGGATTGCAAGTTCGTTCCTTAAAAGAAGAACTTGATGCGAGCCTTATTGGTGGCTTTATCATCACTGCTAATAATAAGACAATTGATGCAAGTATTAAACGTCAATTACAAATAGTAAAAGAAAAATTGAAATAGAAAGTGGTGTGAATTTTGGCGATTAACGCACAAGAAATCAGCGCTTTAATTAAGCAACAAATTGAAAATTTCCAGCCAAATTTTGACGTCACGGAAACAGGGGTCGTCACTTATATTGGTGATGGAATCGCACGTGCCCATGGTCTTGACAATGCCATGAGTGGTGAGTTGTTGATTTTTGAAAATGGCTCATATGGTATGGCACAAAACTTAGAATCAACAGATGTTGGGATTATCATTCTAGGTGATTTTACTGATATTCGCGAAGGTGATACAATTCGTCGCACTGGTAAAATCATGGAAGTACCTGTTGGAGATGCTTTGATTGGGCGGGTTGTTGATCCACTTGGTCGTCCGGTTGATGGACTTGGTGAAGTTAAGACAGACAAGACACGCCCAGTTGAAACGCCTGCTCCAGGAGTTATGCAACGGAAATCTGTATCAGAACCTCTTCAAACGGGGTTGAAAGCGATTGATGCTTTGGTACCAATTGGTCGTGGTCAACGGGAATTGATTATTGGAGATCGTCAAACTGGTAAAACAAGTATTGCAATTGATGCAATTTTGAACCAAAAGGGACAAGATATGATTTGTATCTACGTTGCTATTGGACAGAAAGAGTCAACGGTTCGTACGCAAGTAGAAACGCTTCGTCAGTATGGAGCGCTTGATTATACAATCGTTGTGACGGCGTCAGCCTCTCAACCGTCACCATTGCTGTTTTTGGCTCCTTATGCTGGTGTGGCAATGGCAGAAGAATTTATGTATGATGGTAAACACGTTTTGATTGTTTATGATGATTTATCCAAACAAGCGGTTGCCTATCGTGAACTGTCACTTTTGCTTCGTCGTCCACCAGGTCGTGAAGCTTTCCCTGGAGATGTGTTCTATCTTCACAGCCGTCTTTTGGAACGGTCTGCAAAAGTTTCAGATGAACTAGGCGGTGGCTCTATCACAGCGTTGCCGTTTATTGAAACACAAGCAGGAGACATTTCAGCTTATATCGCAACTAATGTGATTTCCATTACAGACGGTCAAATCTTCTTGAGTGATAGTCTCTTTAATGGGGGGGTTCGACCAGCTATTGATGCCGGCTCATCTGTATCGCGTGTAGGTGGTTCTGCTCAGATAAAAGCTATGAAGAAGGTAGCTGGTACACTCCGTATTGACCTTGCTTCTTATCGTGAACTAGAAGCCTTTACAAAGTTTGGTAGTGATTTGGATGCTGCGACACAAGCAAAGTTAAACCGTGGTCGTCGGACAGTAGAAGTATTGAAACAGCCTGTTCATGAACCACTACCAGTTGAAAAACAAGTGGTTATCTTGTATGCATTGACACATGGCTTCTTGGATAGTGTACCTGTTGATGATATTCTTCGTTTTGAAGCAGAATTGTTTGATTACTTTGATGCTCATCATGAAGGCATCTATGAAACTATTCGTCAGACAAAAGATCTTCCAGAAGAAGCTGCTCTAGATGCTGCAATTACTGAATTTATCAATCAGTCTAGCTTCAAGTAAGAAGAGAGGTGTCAGATGGCAGTTTCATTAAATGATATAAAAAATAAAATTGCATCCACAAAAAACACCAGTCAAATCACAAATGCTATGCAGATGGTGTCTGCTGCAAAGTTGGGAAAATCTGAAGAAGCAGCCAAAAATTTTCAAATCTATGCTTCTAAAGTCAGAAAATTATTGACGGATTTACTTCACGGACATGAAGCTCAAAATTCCAAATACCATCCTATGCTTGTTAGTCGTCCGGTTAAGAAAACGGCTTATATCGTTATCACATCGGATCGTGGCTTGGTAGGTGGTTATAATGCGACCATTCTCAAATCCATGATGGAACTTTTTGCGGAATACCATGATAAAGATGATTTTGTCATTATTTCAATCGGAAGTATGGGTTCGGATTTCTTTCGTGCTCGTGGTCTCCAACCAATTTATGAACTGCGTGGTTTAGCAGATCAACCAAGCTTTGATGAAGTCCGTAAAATCATTAACAAAACGGTTGAAATGTATCAAAACGAATTATTTGATGAATTGTATGTTTGTTATAATCATCACGTCAATAGTTTAACAAGCCAAATGCGTGTTGAACAAATGCTTCCAATTGTGGATTTGGATCCAAATGAAGCAGATGAAGACTACGTTTTGAATTTGGAATTGGAATCAAGTCGAGATGTCATTTTGGATCAATTGTTGCCTCAATTTGCTGAGAGTATGATTTATGGGGCAATTATTGATGCGAAAACTGCTGAAAATGCAGCAGGAATGACCGCCATGCAGACAGCAACAGATAACGCAAAGAAAGTTATCAGTGATTTAACGATTCAGTATAACCGTGCTAGACAAGCTGCTATCACGCAAGAAATTACTGAAATTGTGGCGGGTGCAAGTGCACTAGAATAGTGTCACATAAAATAAATAGATAGAGGAGAAAAGAATGAGCTCAGGCAAAATTGCTCAGGTTATCGGACCAGTCGTTGACGTTTCGTTTGCAGCTGGTGATAAATTACCTGAGATAAATAATGCACTTGTAGTCTATAAAAATGACGAAAATAAATCAAAAATCGTCCTTGAAGTAGCTCTTGAGCTTGGTGATGGAGTGGTTCGAACTATTGCCATGGAATCCACTGATGGGTTGACTCGTGGTATGGAAGTTCTAGATACTGGTCGACCAATTTCTGTTCCAGTTGGGAAAGAAACACTTGGTCGTGTCTTTAACGTTTTAGGCGATACCATTGATTTGGATACTCCATTTGGCGAAGATGCAGAACGTCAACCAATCCATAAAAAAGCTCCAACTTTTGATGAGTTATCTACTTCATCAGAAATCTTAGAAACAGGAATAAAGGTTATTGACCTTTTAGCCCCCTACCTCAAAGGTGGGAAAGTCGGCCTCTTCGGTGGTGCTGGCGTTGGGAAAACTGTCTTGATTCAAGAGTTGATTCATAATATAGCCCAAGAACACGGTGGGATTTCAGTCTTTACTGGTGTTGGGGAACGGACTCGTGAAGGGAATGACCTGTACTGGGAAATGAAAGAATCTGGTGTTATCGAAAAGACAGCTATGGTCTTTGGGCAAATGAATGAACCGCCTGGAGCACGTATGCGTGTAGCTTTGACTGGGTTAACGATTGCAGAGTATTTCCGTGATGTGGAAGGTCAAGATGTTCTCTTATTCATTGATAATATCTTCCGTTTCACTCAAGCAGGTTCTGAAGTGTCAGCCCTTCTTGGTCGTATGCCATCAGCTGTGGGTTACCAACCAACCTTGGCTACTGAAATGGGGCAATTACAAGAACGTATTACATCAACGAAAAAAGGTTCTGTTACCTCAATTCAGGCTATCTATGTGCCAGCTGATGACTATACTGACCCTGCGCCAGCTACAGCTTTTGCTCATTTAGATTCAACAACTAACCTTGAACGGAAATTGGTACAATTAGGTATTTATCCAGCAGTAGATCCGCTTGCTTCTAGCTCACGTGCGCTTGCTCCTGAAATTGTCGGTGAAGAGCATTATGCTGTTGCAGCAGAAGTAAAACGCGTCCTTCAACGTTACCATGAATTGCAAGATATTATTGCTATTTTGGGTATGGATGAATTGTCAGACGAAGAAAAGACCTTGGTTGCTCGTGCACGTCGGATTCAGTTCTTCTTATCACAAAACTTTAATGTGGCGGAACAATTCACCGGTCAACCAGGCTCTTATGTACCAGTTGCTGATACGGTTCGTGGCTTTAAAGAAATTCTTGAAGGTAAATATGATCATCTTCCTGAAGATGCCTTTCGCGGCGTTGGTTCTATTGAAGATGTGGTTGCTAAAGCTGAAAAAATGGGATTCTAAGAGGTGACTTATGGCTCAAATGACAGTACAAATCGTTACACCTGATGGTCTGGTTTTTGATCATCATGCAACGTTTGTTTCCGTTAAAACTCTTGATGGAGAAATGGGGATTTTGCCGCATCATGAAAACATGATTGCTGTTTTGGCTGTCGATGAGGTCAAAGTGAAGCGGATTGATGAAGAAGATCATGTCAATTGGATTGCGGTGAATGGTGGAATTGTCGAAGTTGCTGATAATTTGATTACCATCGTTGCAGACTCTGCTGAACGCGCTCGTGATATTGACATCAGTCGTGCTGAAAGAGCAAAATTGCGTGCCGAGCGTGCCATTGAAGAAGCACAGGAAAAGCATTTAATTGACCAAGAACGTCGTGCCAGAATTGCCCTTCAACGTGCCATTAATCGAATTAACGTTGGAACAAGATTATAATACGAAAAGGCCAATTGGCCTTTTTATAATGGCTTTTTTGCTATCAGTACCTGATTTGTGTCTGATAGTTTGCTCTCATCTATTTTTTTGGTATAATGGGGATATGATTCAGTTAATTTTTACGCTTAGTAGCTACATGATTTTTATTTTTCTTTCATTTCACTTGCTTTCTACTGTTGTGAATTGGGAAAGACTATTAAAGGTGAATGCTGACAATGCTCTTAAGATTCGATTTCTAATTTTATTGCTTAGTATTGCGTTAGGATTTTTGCTCAGTTCTTTCTTCCTCAGTCTCTATACATTGGGACGAGATGTGTTTAATAGTAATTTATAGGATAAGAAAAGAAATACAATAGGTGTTTTGGAGAAATATGGATAAAATTATTATACAAGGCAGTTCGAATCCATTAGTCGGTTCGGTTAAAATTGAAGGTGCCAAAAATGCTGTTTTGCCTTTGCTTGCAGCAACTGTTCTAGCGACGACAGGGAAAACAACTCTAACCAATGTTCCGGTTCTATCTGATGTATTTACGATGAACAATGTGGTTCGTGGATTGAATACAAAAGTGACTTTTGAACAAGAAGAGAACAGGATTACGGTGGATGCTACACAGCCGTTGAGCGAAGAAGCTCCTTATAAATATGTGAGTAAAATGCGTGCTTCTATCGTGGTATTAGGTCCGATTTTGGCAAGAAATGGTTATGCCAAAGTTTCTATGCCTGGTGGCTGTACGATTGGAAGTCGTCCTATTGACCTTCATTTGAAAGGATTGGAGGCAATGGGAGCTGAAATTAAGCAGACGGCTGGATTTATTGAGGCCAAAGCTAACCGATTGCATGGAGCTCATATTTACATGGATTTTCCAAGTGTGGGTGCGACGCAAAATATCATGATGGCAGCAACTTTAGCGGATGGTGTAACAGTGATTGAAAATGCAGCGCGCGAACCGGAGATTGTTGATTTAGCTGTTTTATTGAACAAAATGGGGGCTAAAGTTCGTGGTGCTGGTACAGAAACATTAACCATTACTGGAGTTGAGGAGCTGATGGGGACAAGCCACAGTGTAGTACAAGACCGCATTGAAGCCGGGACTTTTATGGTAGCCGCTGCTATGACTGGTGGTAATGTCCTTGTGCAAGATGCTATTTGGGAGCATAATCGTCCACTTATTGCGAAATTGCTAGAAATGGGTGTGTCTGTTACGGAGGAAGATGAGGGTATCCGTATTCAATCTGACATTTCTAAATTAAGAGCAGTCAATGTCAAAACTCTTCCTCATCCTGGTTTTCCGACAGATATGCAGGCACAATTTACAGTTTTGATGACGGTTGCTAAGGGTGAATCCACTATGATTGAGACTGTTTTTGAGAATCGTTTCCAACATCTGGAAGAAATGCGTCGAATGGGTTTACACTCGGAAATTATGCGAGATACAGCTCGTATCGTTGGTGGTCAAGCTTTGCAAGGAGCTGAAGTGATGTCAACAGACTTGCGTGCGAGTGCTGCGCTAATTTTGACTGGTTTGGTTGCAGACGGTGAAACAAAAGTAGGACAACTAACTCATTTGGATAGAGGTTATTATCAATTTCATAAAAAACTGGCTAATTTGGGTGCAAATATTAAGCGAGTGAAGGAAGAAGACGATGAATAATAATTTGAAATACGTTAAAAAACAAGTCGGAATTGTTTTGGCAGTCTTATTGTTTGGTTTGATTTTATTTGCAGTTGGATTAGTGGTAGGATATGGTGGTAAGGATCCATTGTCAATTTTGTCACTAGATAAATGGCATACCATTATCAGCAAATTTACAGGACGATAATCTTAATAGCAAAAAGAGGCAAAATAAAAACTAACTTCTTATTCAAAAATATTCGATTACAAGACGCAGTAATTGCGTGACTTCTAGTTGTCGAGTGTATCAGTTTTTAGAGGGCAATAACTTTGAGGGAGTGAGACAAAAGTCGTGATTTCGTAGAAATTGACTTTGTAGTCCCACCCCCTCCTATTTATTTAAAGGGGAGTAAAAATGGCGAGAAAGAAATCCAACCAGAAAGTAGCGCAAAGTGTAGCAGGCGTATTTCTTGCATTTGTTCTTGCGCTGGGAGGTTATTCTTTTAGCAATTATCATAATCATAGCAGTACGAAGCATTCTGACAGCACTGCTATTAACAGGAGTATTCGTAAGAATCATGCAGCACCCAGTCAAGAATTAGCACAGAGCGTTGTAACAGAATCTGTCAAACGACAGCTCAAAGGGAAAATCGAGTGGAATGGCGCAGGAGCTTTTATTGTCAATGAGAATAAAAATGATTTAGATGCTAAAGTGGGAAGTATTCCTTATGCGGATAATAAGACAAAATTGGTCAGAGGTCGAACTGTTCCGACGGTAGCAAATGCTGTTTTGTCCAAAGCTACTCGTCAGTATAGGAATCGTGAAGAAACAGGTAATGGTTCAACAACTTGGACACCTGCTGGCTGGCATCAAGTGAAGAATTTATCGGGTGAATATCATCATGCAGTTGACCGTGGACATCTGCTAGGTTATGCCTTGATTGGTAACTTGAAAGGCTTTGATGCTTCGACTAGCAATCCCAAAAATATTGCGGTGCAAACGGCTTGGGCGAATCAAGCAAATGCTAGCCATTCTACAGGTCAAAATTTTTATGAAACGAAAGTACGTAAAGCTCTTGATAAAAATAAACGAGTTCGGTATCGAGTGACCTTGATTTACGCAAGTGAGCAGGATTTAGTACCGGTTGGTTCACATATTGAAGCCAAGTCTAGCGACGGTAGTTTGGAAATAAATGTCTTTGTGCCAAACGTACAGACAGGAATTCGATTAAATTATCAGACAGGAGAAGTGACGGTCACCAACTAAATTTGGAGTTAATAGCTCATATGCTTTTGCATTTTTATCATCTTTTTGTTATACTGTTTTTGCATAGGCGTGCTTTGGCACGCTCTATTTTGTCTAAAAAGTGTATAAGTGCTTTTTTATTGCGGATTATTTTATGATGTAGGGAGGAGAAACATGAAGTATATTTGGTCTTATTTGAAAAAATATCCAAAATGGTTGCTATTGGATTTCTTTGGTGCTGTCTTCTTTGTTGTGGTAAATCTCGGTTTACCGACTGTTTTAGCACGGATGATTGATGAAGGGATTAACCAAGAAGACAGCAACCGTTTGTATTATTGGGCGCTTGTGATGCTTATTGTGATTTTGTTGGGAATTTTGGGGCGGATCGTGCTTTCTTATGCAGCTGGTAAGTTGACAACGAGTATGGTGCGTGATATGCGTAATAACATCTACGACAAATTGCAAGAGTATTCCCATCATGAATACGAGCAGATTGGTGTTTCATCCTTAGTGACACGGATTACCAGTGATGCTTTTGTTTTGATGCAGTTCGCAGAGCAATCCCTAAAAATGGGTGTCATTACACCAATGATGATGATTTCTAGTGTGATGATGATTTTTTTCACTAGTCCTTCCTTGGCTTGGATTGTTGCAATTTCTGTTCCTTTCCTCGGCATTGTCGTTTGGTATATAGCAGTCAAGACTCGTCCTTTATCAGAAAAACAACAAAAAACTTTAGATAAAATCAATCAATACGCACGTGAGAATTTAATGGGGCTGCGCGTTATTCGTGCTTTTGCTCGAGAAGAATTTCAAGAAGAGCGTTTTGCTTCACAAAATGACATTTATGCGAATAATTCGAATCGTCTGTTCAAGTTAACTGGTTTGACAGAACCTCTTTTTGTTCAAATTATCATCGCGATGATTGTTGCCATTGTCTGCTTTGCTTTAAAACCACTAGGTACAGGAGACTTGCAAATTGGAGATTTGGTTGCTTTTATCGAATATAGTTTTCATGCATTGCTGTCATTTCTGTTGCTGTCTAGCTTGTTTACTATGTATCCTAGAACTGCTGTTTCGAGTGAACGGTTAAAAGAAGTAATGGAAATGCCCATTTCGATCAATCCAAACGAAGATGGTGTGACTGAGACAGACAGTCATGGTTATTTAGAGTTTGACAATGTTACCTTTGCATATCCTGGTGAAACAGAGAGTCCAGTCTTGCATAATATTTCCTTCAAAGCAAAACCTGGTGAAACAATTGCCTTTATTGGTTCAACAGGTTCAGGGAAATCATCTCTGGTGCAGTTAATTCCACGCTTCTATGATGTAACTTTAGGAAAAATTTTAGTGGATGGGGTGGATGTGCGCTCTTATAATCTAAAAGCATTGCGGCAGAAGATAGGCTTCATTCCACAAAAGGCTTTGCTGTTTACGGGAACAATCGCAGAAAATCTGCGGTATGGGAAAGAACATGCCAGTTATGAAGAATTGACACAAGCGGCAGATGTAGCACAAGCTAGAGATTTTATCGAAAGTAAGGAAGAACGCTTTGAAACTCATTTAGCTGAAGGGGGAAGCAATCTCTCAGGTGGGCAAAAGCAACGCCTTTCTATCGCACGTGCTGTCGTGAAAGAACCAGATATTTATATCTTTGATGATTCATTTTCTGCGTTGGACTATAAGACCGATGCCATTCTTCGAAGTCGACTCAAAGAAGTTACGCAAAATGCTACTGTATTGATTGTAGCACAACGCGTGGGAACCATTATGGATGCAGATCAGATTATTGTTCTGGATAAAGGAGAAATTGTCGGGCGCGGAACACATGAAGAATTGTTGCGACAAAACGACATCTATCGCGAAATTGCTAATTCTCAGTTTAATAGTCAATCACTAACAGAAGAATAGGAGGGAAAGATGAAACAACATAGTTTTATGCGCTTGTGGAGTTACTTAAAAGTTTATAAACTCTCAGTAATCCTTGCTATCTTTTTGAAGGTGGTGAGTATTGTGATGAGCGTGCTAGAGCCTTTTGTACTTGGTCTTGCTATTACAGAATTGACACGAAATGTGCTGGATATAGTAAAAGGAGTCGAAGGTGCCAGTATAAACACAACATATGTCTTTGGGGTAATGGCACTTTACCTTTTGCGTGGTTTGTTCTATGAAATTGGGGCTTACTATTCTAATTATTTTATGACCAATGCAGTGCAAAATACAGTACGTGACATGCGCAATGAGTTGAGTTCTAAAATTAATCAAATTCCAGTTTCTTACTTTGATAAGCATCAATTTGGAGATTTGCTAGGACGCTTTACCAGTGATGTAGAGACTGTTTCAAATGCGCTTCAACAATCATTCTTACAAGTTGTAAATGCGGTTTTGACCATTACCTTAGTTATCGGAATGGTCTTGTATCTTAATTTTCAACTGGCTTTGATAGTGATTGCTAGCATTCCATTGACCTATTTTGGGGCGACCTTTATTTTGAAAAAATCACAACCATATTTTAAAAAGCAAGCAGATACGCTAGGTGTCATGAATGGATTTGTTCAAGAAAATCTAACTGGTTTTAATGTGCTGAAACTCTATGGTCGTGAAGAAACATCTTCAGACGATTTTCGAGAAATCACGCAAAACCTCCAAGAAGTCGGGTTCAAAGCTAGTTTTATTTCTGGCTTGATGATGCCAATTTTGAACGCAATTTCAGATTTGACTTATCTGCTTGTAGCGGTCGTTGGTGGTTTGCAAGTCATTTCTGGACAATTAACAATTGGGAACATGCAAGCTTTTGTACAATATGTATGGCAAGTAAACCAACCAATTCAAAATTTAACGCAGTTAGCTGGGCAATTACAAAGCGCTAAGTCTTCGCTGGATCGTATTTTCCAAGTCTTAGATGAACCAGACGAAGTAACGGATATAAAAGAGCAATTAGAACATGATTTGACAGGACAGGTTAGTTTTCAACATGTTGATTTTCAATATGTTGAAAGCAAACCGCTCATTCGCGACTTCAATTTGGAGGTAAAGCCGGGTGAAATGGTAGCAATTGTCGGTCCGACCGGTGCTGGAAAGACCACCCTCATCAATCTACTCATGCGCTTTTACGATGTAACAGCAGGTTCAATTTCTGTTGATGGTCACGATATTCGCAACTTATCGCGCCAAGATTACCGCAAGCAATTTGGCATGGTCCTGCAAGACGCTTGGCTCTATGAAGGAACAGTAAAGGATAACTTGCGTTTTGGAAATCTGAGTGCAACAGATGAGGAAATTGTGGATGCTGCCAAAGCTGCTAATGTAGATCATTTCATTCGGACACTTCCAGGTGGCTATAATATGGAAATGAATCAGGAGTCTAGCAATATCTCGCTGGGGCAAAAACAATTATTGACCATTGCGCGCGCACTATTGGCAAATCCCAAAATCTTAATTTTGGATGAAGCAACCTCGTCGGTTGATACGCGCTTAGAGCTCTTGATTCAAAAAGCGATGAAGAACCTCATGCAAGGACGGACAAGCTTTGTCATTGCTCACCGCTTATCGACAATTCAAGAAGCTGATAAAATTTTAGTGCTTAAAGACGGACAAATTATTGAACAAGGAACTCATGAATCACTTCTAGCTGATAGAGGCTTCTATTATGATTTATATACGAGCCAATTTGCTAAGAAAGAAGCTTAGTAAGTAAGAGAATAGACAAACCTCTCAAAGTAATGAAAACACGACCTCAGTCTAGACTAGCAGTTAGCTAATTGGATGAGTTCGTGTTTTTTATTTTTGATCGTACTAAGATTGAAAGGCAATCATTTTGTATCGCGACTATTTTTCACAACATCTTTGAGGGGACAGTCCATTTCTTCGATCAGTTTGGGAGATGTAGGGAATAGGTTTCGTTTTACATGTCAGCTAGGCTGATAGCAAGAACTGGTTTTATACATAATTGTCCTAGTCGATAGCAAGCATTCATTTTAGTTTGCCTGTTATCCTCGTTGATGATTTTAATCGTGGCTTGTGAATGGTTCCATTAAGGCAAATAGCTGCAAAGATTACATTATCGAAAGAGATTAATCAACCAAATAATGAAATAAAATCCAAGAAAAATAGCGTGCCATTTCCAATAGAGTACAATCAGTCCGATTGTTTCGCGAATCCAAGCTGATGGGAGAAAATAAAGAGCAGTCATAGATCCGATGCTTCGCCCTTTTAAGCCAAGTTTCCGCATGTAAATACCAGCTCGCAAAGAGTGGAAAGAATTGGTGATGACCAAGCAATAGTAATTTTCCTTACTTTTTTCGTCTAAAATAGTTTTGCTAAACTGCAAATTTTCTAAGGTATTGGTTGACTGTCGTTCAATTATAATATCTTCTTTCGGAATACCTACTTGTCTTAAATATTGTGCCATTGCTTCTGCTTCGGCTATTGGTTCATCGACACCTTTTCCTCCAGAAACGACAATTTTGGGATAGTTATGAAATTTTTCATACATCGTCTTCCCCTTTTTGAGTCGTTGAGCGAGAAGAGGCGGTATTCGGTCACCAATCAATCCTGAGCCTAAGATGATAAGATAGTCCGGACGTTTTATGACGGGGAATATATTATAAACAAAACCGTAAAGGATATAGGACGCATAAAGATAGCTACCATAAATTAGAAGTCCATTTGTAAGAGATAGAATCTTATGAAGAAAGATAAAATGAGGGAAGAAAAAAGTAAGCACTAGGGAAAGAGCAATGGTGATACCATAAAAGAGGGAGAGGAGATTAGCTATATGCCTACCTTCATAAATCATCATCTGCCGACCATTAAAAATGAGATAACTAGATGAAGCTATGACACTCAATGGAATGAAAAAGGCTAGGATGAGTAAAATAAGCATTGTTAGATTTCTATTGGCAAGTTGCTCAATATGGACTACAAAACGACCAGAAATAATTAGGGCGAATAAAATAAGAATGATACTAAGGAAATATGCATGGAAGAGTCGCCTTGGCTCTATATAAAATAAAATGAAAAAAAGCAGAGCAGGAAGAAACCAAACAAGATGCAATACCATATCTAGATAACAAACCTTTCAAACAAATTCCATTTTAGTATAGCATAAAAGTTCTTATAAAAAGTAGATTTCAAAAACAATGGACGCAAAAAATTGAAATTTTTAGTAAAAGTATGGTATAATATTTTCATGTCTTGGGGTCGTTACGGATTCGACAGGCATTATGAGGCACATTTTGCGACTCATCAAGCGGATGTAAAGCGCCAGTTAAATATAACTGCAAAAAATAATAATTCTTACGCTTTAGCTGCCTAAAAAACAGCCAGCGTGACCAGATTCGGATCGCTCGTGTTCGATGACAGGTCTTAATAATAGCGAGATACGATTAAGTCTTGTCTAGGGACTTGATAAGAGATTAATAGACTCGCTCGGCTTTGGCTTGAGTTATGTGTCAAAGCGAAGTTAAATCCAATACATAACCTATGGTTGTAGACAAATGTGTTGGCAGGTGTTTGGACGTGGGTTCGATTCCCACCGGCTCCATTTATAAACGTGGAAGATTACTCAAGAGGTTTAAGAGGCTGTGTTGGAAACGCAGTAGGCGTGTAAAAGCGTGCGTGGGTTCGAATCCCATGTCTTCCGTTTTGGTACAAAACGCTCATTGGTGGCGTTTTTTTACTAGAAGATAAAATGAGTGAGAAACGAATTCACTCATTTATTTTTTGAAAAATATTGAAATTTTTCTGAAAAGTAGTAGACTGTTACTAGAAAGTTTGGAGGTTTCTTGTGAAATTATATGTACAATTGATGATTATTTTTTCGATTTCTTTGATAGGAGAAGGGATTTCCTATCTTTTTCATTTGCCGATTCCAGGAAGTATTATCGGTTTAATTTTTCTCTTTTTGGCTTTGCAATTTAAGATGTTAAGATTGCGGCATGTGAGCATGGTGGGAAACTTTTTATTAGCCAATATGACGATTCTATTTTTGCCGCCGGCTGTAGGAATTATGGATAAATTTCATGTCATTGCTCCTTATTTATTGCCGATTGTTTTGATTATTGTCGGAGCGATTGTCATTAATGTGATTGTCATTGCTGTGGTTGTTCATTTGATTAAAAATCGCTTTGAAGGCGACTACGGAGAAGGAGAAACAAGAAATGTCTAATTTGTGGGGCAATCCCTTATTTGGTTTGGCTTTATCGATCTTTGCTTATTTAGTAGGAATGCTGATATTTCGCAGATTTCCTCATCCATTGACAACTCCTTTGCTGCTCGCCACCATATTTGTTATTGTATTTTTAAAATTGACAGGAATTTCCTACAAGAATTACTATGTTGGTGGGACCTATTTAAATAATCTCATTGTGCCATCAACGGTTGCGTTAGGAATTCCTTTGTATAAAACATTTCATCTCATGAAACACCACGCCAGAAGCATTCTGCTTGGTACTTTTGTAGCAGTAGTGGTTAATACCAGTTTTACAGCTTTGGTCGCAAAGGCTTTTGGAATGGATTTTTTCTTAGCCATTTCACTCTTTCCAAAATCAGTCACAACAGCTATGGCGGTTGGAATTACGGATAAAATGCAAGGGCTAACGACAGTGACTTTGGTGGTCGTAGTAGCAACAGGAATCTTGACAAGTGTGATAGGCCCGACTGTTTTAAGAATTTTAAAAATCAAAGATCCAGTTGCAGTGGGTTTAGCTCTTGGAGGAACGGGTCACGCTGTTGGCACTGGAACAGCCTTTAAATACGGACAAGTTGCAGGAGCTATGGCTGGTCTGGCTATTGGAGTGACAGGGATTATGTATGTCATTGTCAGTCCGATTGTCGCAAGTATTATTTTGAAATAGAAAGAGTTAGAACGACTTGTCATTTTTAATAGAATAAAAAATCTTGTACTAAGAAACTTTTCTGCCCTATTTCCTAAAAAACATGGTATAATAGGGAGTAAAAACTTTTTGATAGAAAGACAGTTATGGATTTAAAAGATTATATTGCAACCATTGAAAATTATCCACAAGAAGGAATTTTATTTCGTGATATTAGCCCATTGATGGCAGATGGAAATGCATACAGCTATGCCATTCGAGAAATTGTTCAATATGCTACAGACAAGAAAATTGACATGATTGTTGGTCCAGAAGCGCGTGGTTTTATTGTTGGATGTCCAGTAGCTTATGAGCTTGGTGTTGGTTTTGCTCCAGTACGTAAGCCTGGGAAATTACCCCGTGAGGTTATCTCAGCTAGTTATGAAAAAGAGTACGGTATAGATACCTTAACAATGCATGCAGACTCCATCAAATCTGGACAACGTGTACTGATTGTTGACGACCTCCTTGCAACGGGCGGAACGGTTAAGGCAACGATTGAGATGGTTGAACGACTAGGTGGTATCGTTGCAGGCTGTGCTTTCCTTATTGAATTAGATGAGCTTAAAGGTCGTGAAGCAATTGGCGACTACGATTATAAGGTTCTCATGCACTATTAAGATATAAGTGAAAGCCAGATCCTCTTTAAGCGAAAATGTCATTTTAAATTAAGAAATTATTAACTGTCGACATTTTAAGATCTGAGAATATCTTGATTTTGAATTTAATGCCGCAAAAAATAGTGACAGAAACGCAGTTGTTGCGCTAGATCCCCATATCCCAGAAAATTATTTCAAGAATGACGATGTCAATTCGACTCCTTGTTTGCGGTGGAATCTAGCTGAGGCACTGTTCTTCAACAATTGTATCAACTATGCTGTTTACCAAGAAACGCCATTGACTGGAAAAATGCAGCTAATGTCGCTTTCTTGTTTTGCTTATTTATAAGAGGTGTTATGACTTATTTATCAGCGTATAAGACGGGCAATTTAGTATTGCCAACAGAGCTTCTTTTTCATTTTCATGAGATATTTGATAATAGTGACGACTTTTTGGTTTGGCAGTTTTTCTATTTACAAAATACAACGTCATTAGAAGAGATTTCCCCTAATCGGATTGCGGAAAGTATTGGGAAGTCAGTCACAGAGGTCAATCGTTCTATGTCAAATTTGACAGAAAAAGGGTTGTTGCAGTACAAAACGATTGTACTTAATGGTGAGATTGAGGCTGTTTTTGATGCACTGCCAGCACTTGAACGATTGGATGAAATTGTAGAAAGTCACTCAACGGTCGCACAGCCTATTTCTCAAAATAGTTTAAAAGACTTGGTTGAGACTTTCCAAAGAGAATTAGGTCGTCTCTTGACACCATTTGAAATAGAAGATTTAACAAAAACAATTCAAGATGATAAGACCAGCCCAGAACTCGTCACAGCTGCTCTTCGAGAAGCTGTTTTTAACGGCAAAGCAAATTGGAAGTATATCCAAGCCATCTTACGAAATTGGCGTCGTGAAGGTATTACAACAGTAAGCCAAGTCGAAGCGAAGCGAGAGGAACGTGAAACGACCAATCCGCAAAATATCACCGTTTCAGATGATTTTTTGAATGCTATGGATTTGTGGCGTGATTAAGATGTCGAAGTTTATTTTTCATGAAAAATTGAGCATGAAATAAGTAATAGTAAAAAAATGATAATGAAGGCTCTATAATTTCTGTAGTGATAAAATCCACTTCAGAGATGATAGAGCTCATTTTTAATGCTGATTTACCCAAAGTTGAGTCTCTAGCCAATGATTGAAATAGTAGGAGAATATAGAAAACTGAGTATAAAAATGCCAATGCCTAATCATTTGGATGAGAGAAATTTTTAAATTTTTCAGAAAAATATTTAGTTATTCCTTCTAAAAGCATTTTAGATTTTTCCATTAAAACTAAAAAATGCAAGCGTTTTAGATAAAAATTAGAAAAAGGATTGATAAAAACGAAAAGGTAGTATAGAATGGAATTATTGAGAAATAATATATTAAAAGGAGTCGTTATATGAACTACAAAGAAGTTTATGAACAATGGCTAAACAATGATTTCTTCGATGAAGAAACGAAAGCTGATTTGCTGTCTATTCAGGATGATGAAGCTGAGATCGAAGATCGATTCTACAAGGGTCTTGAGTTTGGGACCGCTGGTCTTCGTGGGAAATTGGGTGCTGGTACCAACCGTATGAATAAATACATGGTAGGAAAAGCAGCCCAGGCATTGGCTGAAACCTTGAAAGACCATGGTGAAGAAGCGATTAAAAGAGGTGTTGCAATCAGCTATGATGTCAGATATAAATCAAAAGAATTTGCTGAGTTGACCTGCTCTATCATGGCTGCTCATGGCATCAAAACTTATATTTACAATGGCATTCATCCTACACCAATGTGCTCATATGCAATTAGAAAATTGCACTGTAAAGCAGGAGTTATGGTAACGGCTAGCCATAATCCACAAGAATACAATGGCTATAAAGCGTATTGGGAAGAAGGTTCACAGATTTTAGATGATATTGCAGGACAAATTGCAGGTCATATGGATGAAATTGTGAATTTTGAAGACATCAAATCCATTCCTTTTGAAGAAGCCTTGGAAAGCGGTCTTGCAAATTATATTGATCCATCTGTCGAAGAAGATTACTACCAAGAAGTTCTCAATCTAACAATCAATGAAGATGTTGATAAATCTATCAAAGTTGGCTATACGCCTTTGAATGGTACAGGAAACATTCCGGTTAGGGAAATTTTAAAAAGAAGAGGTTTTGAAAATATCTACGTCGTGAAGGAACAAGAATTTCCTGATCCAGATTTTACAACAGTTGGTTATCCCAATCCAGAATTTCCAAAAGCATTTGCCTATTCTGAAAAACTTGGAAAAGAAAATGATTGTGATATTTTGATTGCCAATGACCCAGACTGCGATCGTGTTGCGCTGGAAGTAAGAAATGCAAACGGTGATTATGTCTTTTTAAATGGAAATAAGATTGGTGCTTTGCTTTCTTATTATATTTTCTCACAACGTTCTGCTCTCAATAATTTACCTGAAAATCCTGTCATGGTGAAATCTATTGTTACAGGTGATTTATCTAGAGCGATTGCGAAGAAATATGGTATTGAAACAGTAGAAACCCTGACTGGATTTAAAAATATTTGTGGCAAAGCCAACGAATATGATCGTACTAAAGAAAAAACGTATGTTTTCGGTTACGAAGAAAGTATCGGTTTCTGTTATGGAACATTTGTTAGAGATAAAGATGCTGTCAGTGCTTCTATGATGATCGTGGAGATGGCTGCTTACTTTAAGAAACAGGGTAAGACTCTGTTAGATGTTTTAAATGATATCTATGCAGAATTTGGTTTCTATAATGAAAGACAAGTTTCTCTTGAGTTAGAAGGTGTAGAAGGTCAAGAGAGAATCGCTCGCATGATGGAAGAATTTAGAGAACATCCTTTGACAACAGTTGGAGCAATGGAACTTGAAAAAGTGATTGACTTTAAAGATGGCTACCTTGATTTTCCAAAACAAAACTGTTTGAAATATTATTTTAAAGATGGTTCATGGTATGCACTCAGACCGTCAGGGACCGAACCTAAAATCAAACTATACATCTATTCAATTGGTAAAGACGAAAAGGAAAGTGTTGAAAAACTCGATCTCATCGAAAAGGCTTGCCGAGAAAAAATGGATAGCGTGAAATAGGTGCAGTACATATAAAAACTTGAAGTTCTCAAAAGAGAACTTCAAGTTTTTATGCGTTTTAAAGACTAGTCGAATGTTTTGGTTGTACTTTTTGTTCTGGATAGATATAGTTCATAGCATTGTTGATGGCTGTAGGAGCTTCCCCAAGACCAGTTGCAATCAAATCAATTTTACCATCATAGCTGCAACAATCTCCAGCAGCATAGATCCCTACAACAGAAGTTTCTTGTTTGCTGTTCACAATAATCTTATGACGATTAAGCTCCAATCCCCAGTTTTTTAAGTTCCCAACAGATGATTTAAAGCCATAATTGACGAAAAGTTGATCCAGCGGAAGAAGGTCCTTTTCATCACTCTTTACTTTAGTGATTTCAAGATGAGTAAGTTTGTTTCCTTCGCCGATAAGCTTATTTGGTACAAATGGTGTTTTGATTGTTACATTTGAAGTTTTTAATTCATTCACACTATGTTCTAAAGCTCGGAAGGTGTCTCGACGATGGATGATATGTGTCGGAGCGATTTTATCAAAAGCAAGTGCCCAATCCACTGCAGAATCACCACCTCCTAGAACCACAATGTTTTGTCCAGCGTATTGATTGATATTGGAAACGTGATAATGAATGTTTTCAAATTGTTCTACATTGTCCAAATCAAGTGAGCGAGGTTTAAAAGCTCCACCTCCCATGGCAATTAAAATTGCTCTTGAAATGTGTTTTCCTTTACTTGTCGTCAAGGAAAACAATCCATCATTTTTTTCAATATCTAATACTGTCTCATCAAGGTGAATGCTTGTTTCAAACGCTTTCAATTGCTCAATTAAACGTTCAGTCAGTTCTTCACCAGTTAAATCAGTAAAACCAGGAACATCCAGAATTTTCTTTTCAGGATAGAGAATGGCGGGCTGTCCACCGAGCTGAGGAAGTGAATCAATCACATTCACCTTTGCTTGACGCATGTGTGCATAAAAAGCAGCAAAAAGTCCCACGGGACCTCCACCAATGATCGTAATATCAAAAATTTCAGACATAATTTCTCCTTAAAATGATAACGTATTTCTATTTTATCACAAAATGTAGGAAAACTATAAAGAATACGTGTTAGCAGGCATGAATTATGATACAATAGTTACAGATTATATTATTAATTAAGGAGAAATACATGCAAGCAGTTGCACATTTTATTGAAACATTTGTTCCAAATCACTATACGATTTTTTTAGATTTGAATCGGGAGCAAAAAACATTTACAGGTAAGGTAACTATTAGCGGAGAAGCAAAAGGTGAAAAAATCTCACTTCATCAGAAAGATTTAGTGATTCAATCTGTCGAAGTAGCTGGTCAATCACGCCCATTCTCTGTAGATAATGAAAATGAAGCAGTTTATATTGAGCTTGGTCATTCAGGAACTGTTGAAGTAACTCTCTCTTATACAGGTAAAATTACAGATAATATGACAGGAATTTATCCTTCTTACTATACTGTTGATGGAGTAAAAAAAGAAGTGCTTTCTACTCAGTTTGAAAGTCATTTTGCGCGTGAAGCTTTTCCAAGCGTAGATGAGCCAGAAGCAAAAGCAACTTTTGATCTTTCTTTGAAATTCGACCAAGTAGCAGGAGAAATAGCGCTTTCAAATATGCCGGAAATTGATGTAGAAAATCGGAAAGCAACTGGTATCTGGACATTTGCAACAACGCCTCGTATGTCTTCTTACCTCTTAGCATTTGCAGCTGGCGATTTGCAAGGTGTTACAGCTAAAACAAAGAATGGTACTTTGGTGGGGGTATACTCTACTAAAGCCCACCCTGCTTCAAACTTAGAGTTTGCCCTAGATATTGCAGTTCGCTCTATTGACTTTTATGAAGAATATTATGGGGTGAAGTATCCAATTCCTCAATCCTTACATGTAGCTTTACCAGATTTCTCTGCAGGTGCTATGGAAAATTGGGGCTTGGTCACTTATCGTGAGGTTTACCTCTTAGTAGACGAAAATTCAACTGTTACTAGTCGTCAGCAAGTAGCTCTTGTGATTGCTCACGAATTGGCGCACCAATGGTTTGGTAACTTGGTCACAATGAAATGGTGGGATGATCTTTGGCTCAATGAAAGCTTTGCCAACATGATGGAATATGTCTGTGTGAATGCCATTGAACCAACTTGGAACATCTTTGAGGATTTCCAAACAAGTGGCGTTCCTCTGGCTCTAAAACGGGATGCGACTGACGGTGTTCAATCTGTCCATGTGGAAGTAAAACATCCAGACGAAATCAATACGTTATTTGATCCTGCGATTGTTTATGCTAAAGGAAGTCGTCTTATGCACATGCTTCGTCGTTGGCTAGGAGATGAAGCTTTTGCAAAAGGCTTGAATGCTTATTTTGCCAAACATCAATATGGTAATACAATTGGTCGTGACTTATGGAATGCTCTTGGTGCAGCTTCAGGACGTGACGTAGCAGCCTTTATGGATTCGTGGCTAGAACAACCAGGCTATCCTGTTTTGACAGCGATTGTGGAAAATGACACTCTCAAAATTTCTCAAAAACAATTCTTTATTGGTGAAAAAGAAGAAAAAGGTCGTCTATGGGTTGTACCATTGAATAGTAATTGGACTGGTATCCCAGATACTCTAGAAACAGAAACGCTTGAAATTCCAAATTATACAGCTCTTGCAGCTCAAAATGAAGGAGCACTTCGTTTTAATACGGAAAATACAGCGCATTACATTACTGATTATCAAGGCGAATTGCTAGACAATATTTTGGCAACTATTACAGACTTAGATAATACAAGTAAGCTACAAGTAGTGCAAGAACGTCGTTTATTGGCTGAAGCTGGTTTCGTTTCATTTGCAGATTTGATTCCAGTGGTTGAAAAATTGACCAATGAAAGATCTTATCTTGTGGTATCTGCTGTGAAAGCTGTGCTAAATAGTTTGAAGACTTTTGTGGACGAAGGGACAGAAACAGAGGTTGCTTTTAAGAAATTACTTGTTAAGTTGAATCAAGCTAACTTTGACCGACTTGGTTTTGAAGCTAAAGCAGGCGAAACAGATGAAGATGAATTGGTTCGTCAAATTGTTGTAGCGAATATGATTGCGGCTGATTATGAAAAAGCGAGTCAAAAAGCTAGCCAAATTTTTGAAGCTTATCACGATACTTTGGAAAAACTTCCTGCAGCCACTCGCTTGCAAATTTTGATTAACCAAATCAAACGCCATGAGACAAAAGAATTGACCGATAAATATTTAGCAAAATACATTACAACGGTTGACGGCAACTTCCAACGTCAATTGGCTTCGGCTCTTTCTTATACGAAGAACGAAACAACACTCACTCATCTTTTAGAAGAATGGAAAAATAAAGATATTGTAAAACCGCAGGATTTAGCAATGAGCTGGTATTTTACTTTCTTACAACATGATTTCACACAAGGAACTGTCTGGACTTGGGCGCGTGACAATTGGGATTGGATTAAGGCAGCTCTTGGTGGAGATATGAGTTTTGACAAATTTGTCATTTATCCAGCAAGTACCTTTAAGACGCATGAACGTTTAGCAGAATACAAAGCCTTCTTTGAACCACAATTATCTGATTTGGCAATTAGCCGTAATATTAGTATGGGAATCAAAGAAATTTCTGCTCGTATTGATTTGATTGACAAAGAAAAAGCAGCTGTTGAAGCAGCAATCAAAGCGACAGTATAATAGTATAAAAAAGGTTGAATGCGAATTTCAGCCTTTTCTTATTGTATTTCGATATTTTATTAAAAATGATAGTTTTTGAAAGAAAATGCTTTACTTTGAAATAAATTGGTGTATAATAAATCTGTAAACGATTGCAGGAAGGGGTGGAATTATCTTAAAATCAGAGCGAAAACAGGTAATTTTAGAGGAAATTAATCGTCATCAAGTTGTTTCACTAGATACTTTAGTTCGTCTATTAGATACGTCTGAATCGACAGTTCGTAGAGATTTAGATGAATTGGAGAGTGAAAGAAAATTGCGCCGGATTCACGGTGGAGCAGAAAGCATTCATTTTCTTCAAGAGGAAGAAAGCAATCAAGAAAAATCTATCAAAAACGTTCAAGATAAATTACGAATTGCTCAAAAAGCAGCGGAATTGATACAAGAACAAGATGTCATTTTTATTGATGCTGGAACGACAAATGAATTGTTAATCAATGAGCTTTCAAGCAAACATATGACGGTTGTAACCAACTCCATTCACCATGCGACAAAATTAGTTGAGAAAAACATTCCAACGGTTATTATCGGAGGAGTTGTCAAAAGCTCAACAGATGCTAGTATTGGTGGTGTTGCTTTGAACCAAATCGGTCAGTTGAATTTTAACAAAGCTTTTATTGGTATGAATGGAATTGATGAAAATTTCTATACAACGCCTGATATGGAAGAAGGAGCAGTCAAGCGAGCGATTCTTGAAAATGCCAAGCAGACTTATATCTTGGCTGATGCCTCAAAAATCGGTCAGACCTCTTTCGTGAAAGTCGCACCTATCAAACGTGCAAGCATTATTACGAGTGCATGCGCCAATGAGCAATTGGAAAAGATAAAAGAAAAAACGGAGGTTATTGAAGTATGATTTATACTGTTACGCTTAACCCTTCTATTGACTATATTGTCCGTTTGGATAAGGTCAATGTTGGAAGCGTGAATCGTATGGAGAGCGATGATAAATTTGCTGGTGGAAAAGGCATCAACGTCAGTCGTGTGCTCAAACGTTTGGGAATTGACAATACAGCGACTGGCTTTATCGGTGGCTTTACTGGAAAATTTATTACTGATACCTTGGAAAATGAAGCGATTGCGACTAAATTTGTCCAAGTGTCAGAGGATACGCGTATCAACGTCAAGATTAAAGCAGATGCTGAGACAGAAATCAATGGAACGGGTCCGACCGTCTCACCAGAGCAATTGGCAGCATTAAAAGATATTCTTTCAGGGCTGTCAGAGAAAGATACAGTTGTCTTTGCAGGGTCAAGCAATAAAAATCTAGGCAATGTCGTCTATAAAGAGTTAATTAGTCTGACGAGGCAAACTGGAGCACAAGTCGTTTGTGATTTCGAGGGACAAACACTTATTGATTCACTAGAGTTTCAGCCATTATTGGTAAAACCCAACAATCACGAGTTAGGTGATATTTTTGGAGTGAAGCTGGAAAAATTGGATGAGATTGAAAAATACGCTCGTGAAATTCTAGCTAAAGGTGCGCAACATGTCATTATTTCTATGGCAGGAGACGGTGCACTTTTGGTAACAAAGGACGGAGCTTATTTTGCAAAACCAATCAAGGGAATCGTAAAAAATTCTGTCGGAGCTGGTGACTCAATGGTTGCAGGCTTTACTGGGGAATTTGTTCGTTCAGGAAATGCTGTTGAAGCCTTCAAATGGGGAGTAGCTTGCGGGACGGCAACAACTTTCTCTGATGACTTGGCAACAGCCGCTTTTATTAACGAAATGTATGAAAAAGTAGAGGTAGAAAAAATATGAAAATTCAGGATTTGCTGAGAAAAGATGTGATGTTGCTTGATTTACAAGCAACTGAAAAAACAGCTGCTATTGATGAAATGATTCGCAGTTTAGTTGACCACGGTTATGTGACAGATTTTGAAACATTCAAAGAAGGAATCTTGGCTCGTGAAGCTTTAACGTCAACAGGCTTGGGCGACGGGATTGCCATGCCACACAGTAAAAATGCGGCAGTCAAAGAAGCAACCGTTCTTTTTGCAAAATCAAACAAAGGTGTGGATTATGAAAGTTTAGACGGGCAACCGACAGATTTGTTCTTCATGATTGCTGCACCAGAAGGAGCGAACGATACTCACTTGGCTGCACTTGCAGAATTGTCACAGTACCTGATGAAAGATGGATTTGCAGACAAACTTCGTCAAGTAACTTCACCAGATGAAGTGATTGCATTATTTGACCAAGCATCTGAAAAAGCAGCAGAACCTACAACGGTAGCACCGGTAACCAAAGATGGTGATTTCCTTGTTGCGGTAACAGCATGTACAACGGGAATTGCACATACTTATATGGCGCAAGAAGCTCTTCAAAAGGTAGCGGCTGAAATGGGAGTTGGTATCAAGGTTGAAACCAACGGTGCTAGTGGTATCGGAAACAAACTGACCGCAGAAGATATTCAAAAAGCAAAAGCGGTTATTATTGCGGCTGATAAAGCTGTGGAAATGGATCGATTTGACGGCAAGCCGTTGATTAACCGCCCAGTTGCTGACGGTATTCGTAAGACAGAAGAGTTGATTAACTTGGCATTGTCAGGAAAAGCAGAAGTATATCATGCAGCCAATAAAGCAGCTGCGTCCTCTTCAGCGAATGCAGCAGGCGGTTTCTACAAACACTTAATGAGTGGTGTTAGCCAAATGCTTCCATTCGTTATTGGCGGTGGTATCATGATTGCGGTGGCATTCTTGATTGACCAAGCAATGGGAGTACCAAAAGATCAATTGGCAAATCTCGGTACTTATCATGAGTTGGCAGCTATGTTTAAGAATATTGGTGGCTTGGCCTTTGGCTTTATGCTTCCTGTACTTGCTGGTTATATCGCTTATTCTATTGCTGAAAAACCAGGTTTAGCGCCAGGTTTTGTAGCAGGTAGTATGGCTTCAGCAGGTCTTGCTTTTGGTAAAATTCCATTTGCAGAAGGTGGGAAAGCAACTCTTGCACTTGCTGGTGTACCTTCTGGTTTCCTTGGAGCCCTAGTGGGTGGTTTCCTTGCAGGTTACGTTGTAAACTTCCTTAAAAAAGCCTTGAGTGGTCTTCCAAAATCGCTTGAGGGTATCAAGTCCATTCTACTTTATCCATTGTTGGGAACCTTGCTAACTGGCTTCTTGATGTTGTTGGTGAATATTCCAATGGCAGCTATCAATACTGGCTTGAATAGTTTCCTAGAAGGCTTATCTGGTAGTTCAGCTGTCCTCCTTGGACTCGTTGTAGGTGGTATGATGGCTATTGATATGGGCGGTCCCTTCAACAAAGCGGCTTATATCTTTGGTACAGGAACTCTTGCAGCAACTGTTTCAACAGGTGGTTCAGTTGTAATGGCAGCGGTTATGGCTGGTGGTATGGTTCCACCTCTTGCAGTCTTTGTCGCAACCCTTCTATTCAAAGATAAATTCACAGAAGAAGAACGCAATTCAGGCTTGACAAACATTGTTATGGGACTATCCTTCATCACTGAAGGTGCTATTCCATTTGGTGCTGCTGACCCTGCCCGTGCCATTCCAAGCTTTATGGTTGGTTCAGCTTTAGCAGGCGCACTTGTCGGCATGGCTGGTATTAAACTAATCGCGCCACACGGAGGTATCTTTGTTATTGCACTTACTTCAAATGCTCTTCTCTATATCATCTTTATCTTGATTGGCGCAATTGTAAGTGGTGTGTTATTTGGAGCACTTCGCAAACCATTGAATAAATAATGATGAGTTTCATCATTCTAGGAGTTGGAGAAAAAATTCTCTGACTCCTTTTTAATCCTAAAAGAAACATTGGCAGAAGATGATTTTCATACTGATTAAAATAGTCAGGTGCTGGAAAATATGATATAATTTTACTAACGCATATTTTGAGGAGAAACGAAATGGAATTACAACGTGAAAAAGAATTTGTTAGTCAATATCATTATGATGCTCGTAATTTAGAATGGGAAAAAGAAAATGGAACTCCAGAAACAAAAGTGGACGTCAATTTTCAATTGTTAAATCAAGATCAGGAAGGGCAAGTGACCTCTATTGTTGTAATTGTGAGCTTTATGATTGTCTTTGATTCTTTTGTCATTAGTGGAACAATCTCGCAAGTCAATCATATTCTTGGGCGAATTGTGAACGAACCGAGTGAATTTGAGCAGGATGAGGTGGAGCAATTAGCTCAGCCAAGTTTGGCTGTATTAAATCGTTTGACCTATGAAGTAACAGAAATCGCCTTAGATTTACCAGGCATCAATTTGGAGTTTTAATGCATGAAATTAGCTGTAATTACTGATTCGTCAGCATATTTAAATAATAAAGTAGCCGAAAATGAGCATTTATTTGTCCTAGATATTCCCGTTAGTATAGACGGGGTTGAGTATATTGAAGGAAAAAATCTTTCTGCTAGTGAATTTTATCAAAAAATGGCAGCTTCTAGTGAATTGCCAAAGACGAGCCAACCGAGTATTGCTAGCTTAGTAAATATCCTTTCTTTAGTAGAAGGACAAGGTTATACTCATGTCATTGGTTTGTTTTTATCGAGTGGAATTTCTGGTTTTTATCAAAATATCCAGTATTTGAAAGATGAATTTCCAAGTTTAGAAATTGCTTTTCCGGATTCAAAAATCACAAGTGCGCCACTTGGAATGATGGTGGAACATATTTTGAACTGGACTAAACAGGGATTATTGTTTGAACAAATTTTAAACAATCTTGAAGTTCAAATTAAGGGAATTGGTGCATTCATCATGGTAGATGACTTAAATCACTTGGTGAAGGGTGGTCGTTTGTCTAACGGTGCTGCAATTCTTGGAAACTTGCTCAGTATCAAACCAATTCTTTACTTTAATGACGAGGGAGTCATTGAGGTTTATGAAAAAATTCGTACAGAGAAAAAAGCTACGAAACGTCTGGTTGAGATTGTCAAAGAACAGACTGCACAAGGAAATTACCAGGTGATGATTATTCATGGAAATGCACGGGAAAAAGCAGAACTTCTACATAAATTATTAGTAGAAGAACGAGTTACTGGAGAAATTCCCATTGCAACATTTGGCAGTGTGATTGGAACTCATTTGGGAGCAGGAAGTATTGCTCTTGCTTATATCCCGATTGTCTAAGGTGCAATTCGCCTATCCTAAAAGGCTTTATGGGAAATGCCTATAAGTTGGTGATAGAGTGTATTAAGAGCATGGCTTTGTTTCTGTGGTTAGAGTGATTGGGATGAAATTACAAAGTTCATCGAACTTTCACAGGCAAGATGGCTAGGAGATATGCTTGCTCCTAATTTTGCTAAGGGATAGATTTTCCTGATAGTGTGTTCAATTAAGTTTAAGTAGTAAATAATTTTCAAATGAGCCACATCATGATTAGAAAAATATGACGATTGGAATATTTATTATGAGATTAGAAAATCTGCCTTCTGAATTTCAGGAGGCTTTACCAGTATTAAAGAAGATCAAGAATGCCGGTTTTGAGGCGTATTTTGTCGGTGGGTCAGTCCGCGATGCTTTATTGAATCGACCGATTCATGATGTGGATATCGCGAGTTCCAGTTATCCAGAAGAAACCAAACGTATTTTTGAACGAACGATTGATGTTGGGATTGAGCACGGGACAGTTTTAGTATTAGAGGACAATCATGAATACGAAGTGACGACTTTTCGGACCGAGGATATTTATGTAGATTATCGTAGACCTAGTCATGTTACCTTTGTTCGTTCTCTAAAAGAAGATTTAAAGCGGCGCGATTTTACGATCAATGCTTTGGCTTTAGATGAAACAGGGAATGTGATTGATTTATTTGAAGGATTGAATGATCTAAAACATCAGATTTTACGTGCTGTAGGAACACCTTCGGAACGTTTCACCGAAGATGCCTTGCGTATCATGCGAGGATTTCGTTTTCAGGCTACTCTGGGTTTTGCGTTAGACAAAGACACATTCAATGCCATGAAAATGTGTGCTCCGCTATTAGAAAAAATTTCTGTAGAGCGGACTTTTATTGAATTTGATAAATTACTGACAGCGTTTTATTGGCGTAAAGGTTTGAAAAGTCTGATTGCCAGTGGTGCAACGGATTATTTACCTGACATGCGCAATGATCAATCGCAATTGGAGACCTTATTTAATTTTCAAGTAGATTTTCAATTTACGAGTTCAGAGCAAGCCTGGGCTGCTCTTCTAATGGTTCTTCAAGTAAAAAATGTTAAAAAATTCCTAAAGCATTGGAAAACTTCAAATGAATTTCAAAAACGCGTAGAGCAAATTGTTACGATTTATACCATTCGCCAAACGCATTTTCTGAATAAGGAAGAATGCTATCGTTTTGAACTGGACCTGATGATACAAGCAGAAGAAATTCGTCAAGCACAGGGATTAGCTGTTGATTTTGAAAAGATTTATCTTACTTATAATTCACTAACGATTCATGATAAACATGAGATTGTCGTCAATGGTGGCCTGTTAATCAAAAAGTTTGGTTTTAAGCCTGGACCTGCTTTAGGACAGCTCTTGACTGAGATTGAGATGGCTATTGTGAATGGCGTCTTGGACAACTGCCTTGAAGCTATTTTAGCTTTTGTAGAGGAGAAAAGATGAGTGACTTTATTGTTGAAAAGTTGACTAAAACGGTGGGAGATAAGACTGTTTTTAAAAATATTTCCTTTATTATTCATGGTTTGGATCGCATTGGCTTGATTGGGGTTAATGGAACTGGAAAAACAACTCTTTTGAACGTTCTGTCTGGAAAATCTGGATTTGACGGGGATGTCAATCCCTTTTCTGCTCATTCAGACTATAAAATCGGTTACTTAACTCAAGAACCGCACTTTGATGACAATAAAACGGTGCTAGATACAGTTTTGTCTAGTAATTTACGAGAAATGCAGCTCATTCGTGAATATGAGCTACTACTATCTAACTATGATGAAAATAATCAGTCTCGTTTAGAGAAAGTAATGGCTGAAATGGATGCTCTTCAGGTCTGGGAAATCGAAAGTCAAGTTAAGACAGTTTTGTCTAAGCTGGGGTTGAACGACTTATCTGCTAAGGTTGGAGATTTGTCAGGAGGTTTGCGACGTCGAGTTCAATTGGCGCAAGTCTTGTTAGGAGATGATGACTTATTGCTCCTTGATGAACCAACTAACCATTTGGATATTGATAGCATTGAATGGCTGACGAATTTTTTGAAAAATTCCAAAAAGACAGTTCTTTTTATTACCCATGATCGTTATTTTTTAGATTCTGTTTCAACTCGAATTTTTGAGTTAGACAGTGGTAGTTTAGTTGAATATCAAGGAAATTATCAGGATTATGTTCGTTTGAAAGCGGAACAGGATGAGCGAGATGCTGCCCTTCTCCATAAAAAGCAGCAACTGTATAAGCAAGAATTGTCCTGGATGCGCCGCCAGCCACAGGCCAGAGCAACCAAGCAGCAAGCACGAATCAACCGTTTTCATGACCTTAAGAAAGATTTAGCGGGTCAGATAACTGACAGTAGTTTGGAAATGAATTTCGAAACCAGTCGTATTGGTAAGAAAGTGATTGAATTTAAAAATGTGGACTTTGCTTATGGTGACAAGAAGATTCTTTCTCATTTTAACTTATTGATTCAAAATAAGGATCGGCTTGGAATTGTGGGTGATAACGGTGTTGGAAAATCTACTTTGCTCAATCTGATTGCTGGGAAATTAGCACCTCAATCTGGTCAACTTATGATTGGCGAGACAGTTCGTGTGGCTTATTTTTCACAGCAAATTGAAGGATTAGATGGATCTAAACGCGTTATCAATTTCTTGCAAGAAGTGGCTGAGGAGATTAAAATAGGCAATGGAACAACATCAATTGCGGAACTATTGGAGCAATTCCTCTTCCCACGCTCTACTCATGGTACTTTGATTGAACAGCTTTCTGGTGGAGAGAAAAAGCGTCTTTATCTACTGAAACTTCTCTTGGAAAAACCTAATGTCTTGCTTCTTGATGAGCCAACCAATGATTTGGACATTGCAACTCTGACGGTATTGGAGAATTTTCTGCAAGGTTTTGCTGGACCAGTCATTACAGTCAGCCATGATCGCTATTTCCTTGATAAAGTAGCAGATAAGATTTTAGCTTTTGAAGTGGGAACTATCAGAGAGTACTTCGGGAATTACACGGATTATTTAGATGAAAAAGCTTTTCTGGCTGAGAGTTCTGCCATTTCCAAAAAGACTGGAAAGGAAAAGACAGTGAAGGTGCGTGAAGAGAAGAAGCGCATGAGCTATTTTGAAAAGCAGGAGTGGGAGTCTATTGAGGGTGATATAGAGAAACTTGAAGAGGAAATTGCAACTATTGAGCGGAAAATGCTGGAATATGCTTCGGACTTCGGTCAACTCGCTGAACTCCAAAAAGAACTGGATGCCAAAAATGATTTCCTTTTGGAAAAATATGAACGCTATGAATACTTGAGTACATTAGTATAGAGTTAACAGTTACATATATGTATCATGAGTATCATTAGATCTTTAAATAAGGTCTATTTACAAATCCTATAAAATTTGGTACAATACCAATTAATTAAATAAGAATCCGCAAGACTAGTAGCTTAGAGGAAGTTTGACAGGGAGAAGAATCAGAGACTGAGAGTTCTTTAGATGAAAACTAGGTGAATTCACTTGCAAAGGGATTTAGAATTAAGGTCTGGAAAACCAGATGAAAACGGATGGTACCGCGTGTCAACGCTCCGCTTATGGAGTCTGACAAGCGGTTTTTTATATTTGGAGGAATTATGTCAACCATTGAGGAACAATTAAATAAGCTTAGAGAAGAAACTCTGGCGTCGCTGAAAAAAATTTCAACTGAAAACGAAAAAGAAATGCAGAATCTGCGTGTTTCTGTCCTTGGAAAGAAAGGCTCTTTAACAGAAATTTTAAAAGGTATGAAAGATGTCTCTGCTGATATGCGTCCGATTATCGGGAAACATGTCAATGAAGCACGGGATGTATTGACCGCTGCTTTTGAAGAATCTGCAAAACTATTGGAAGAGCAAAAAGTTGCTAATCAGCTGGCTAGGGAGTCAGTAGATGTAACTCTTCCGGGTCGGAAAATTCTTGCTGGGAATCGTCATGTTCTTAGCCAGACAAGTGAAGAAATTGAAGATATTTTTATTGGAATGGGTTATCAAGTTGTAGATGGTTTTGAAGTCGAAACAGACTATTACAACTTTGAGCGGATGAATTTACCAAAAGACCACCCAGCGCGTGATATGCAGGATACTTTCTATATTACAGAAGAAATTTTACTGCGGACTCACACTAGTCCGGTTCAAGCTCGAGCGATGGATGCACATGATTTTTCTAAAGGACCTTTGAAGATGATTTCGCCAGGGCGTGTGTTCCGACGGGATACGGATGATGCAACGCATTCTCATCAATTTCATCAAATTGAAGGTTTAGTTGTCGGAAAAAATATTTCTATGGCAGATCTTCAAGGAACATTGGAGCTCATTGTGCAAAAAATGTTTGGTGAAGAGCGTCAGATCCGTCTGCGTCCATCTTACTTCCCATTCACAGAGCCTTCTGTTGAGGTGGATGTTTCCTGCTTCAAATGCGGTGGTCAAGGGTGCAATGTTTGCAAAAAGACTGGCTGGATTGAAATTATGGGAGCCGGAATGGTGCACCCTCGTGTTCTTGAAATGAGTGGCATTGATCCGGATGTTTATTCTGGTTTTGCCTTTGGCCTTGGGCAAGAACGTGTGGCTATGTTGCGCTACGGAATCAATGACATTCGCGGATTTTATCAAGGAGATGTTCGGTTCTCAGAACAATTTAAATAAATGTATGTTAATAAAAGTAAAAGAAGAACAGGTTGAAGTTCTAAGAGCACTAGAAGTGCAGACTTATCTAGAAACTTTTGGCCCTTACATCAAGGCAGAAGACATGCAAGATTATTTTGCGCATGAGCTCTCACTTGAGCGGATTCAGAAGGATTTGGCACTGGTAGAGTCAGAGACCTATTTTGCGTTAGATGAAACAGAGAAGATTGTTGGTTTTCTCAAATTTAACTGGGGGCAGGAACAGACTGAGCCAGTAGAGGCAGACTATTCAATGAGGAATGCTTTTGAGGTGCATCGCATCTATGTTTTGAAACCGTATCAAGGACAAGGTTTTGGCAAGGAAATGTTTGAATTTGCCCTGCAGGAAGCTATGAAACGAAAATGTTCATGGGTGTGGCTAGGCGTTTGGGAAAAGAATTTTAAGGCCCAAAACTTTTACTTTAAATATGGTTTTGAGCGTTTTAGTGAGCATAAATATGTGACAGGTGAAACGGTTGACATTGATTGGCTCATACGGAAAAAATTAAAATAATTGAGAAAGCGTTGAGCACTGTTTTCGTGTTCTCAATAGCTCTGCGAATTAAAAGAAAGGAAATAAATATGAGGTGAAATTTTTGAGAAAAAGCAAAAAATTCTCAAAGATTTTGATGTACTCATATAGATGAATTATGCTAGTAAGTTATAAATGGTTAAAAGAACTAGTTGATGTAGATGTGCTAAGTGAAGAATTAGCTGAAAAAATGTCAACAACAGGAATAGAAGTAGAAGGGGTTAGTTCACCTGCTGAGGGATTGTCAAACATTGTCGTTGGTGAAGTGGTCAGCTGTGAAGATGTGCCTGAGACGCACTTGCATGTATGTCAAGTGAACGTGGGAGAAGAAGCACTTCGACAAATCGTTTGTGGCGCTCCAAATGTACGAGCAGGAATCAAGGTTATGGTAGCTCTTCCCGGAGCTCGTATTGCGGATAATTACAAGATTAAAAAAGGAAAAATCCGCGGTTTAGAATCTCTTGGAATGATTTGTTCTCTTGGAGAATTAGGTATCTCTGACTCGATTGTCCCAAAAGAATTTTCTGAAGGGATTCAAATTTTGCCAGAAGAAGCTGTACCAGGGGATTTGGTTTTTCCTTATCTTGACTTGGATGATGAAATTATTGAGCTTTCTATTACGCCGAACCGTGCGGATGCTCTTTCAATGCGTGGGGTAGCATATGAGGTGGCAGCGATTTATGACAAATCAGTTCATTTTCAAGATTTTCCGTTACTAGAGACAGATAGGCAAGCAGCAGAACAACTATCTGTTGCTATTGAAACAGAAAAGGCGCCTTTTTATGCAGTGCGTATTTTAGAGAATGTTACCATTACTCCAAGTCCGCAGTGGCTTCAAAATCTACTTATGAATGAGGGAATTCGCCCAATCAATAATGTAGTAGATGTGACAAATTATATGTTGCTATATTTTGGTCAACCAATGCATGCCTTTGATTTAGATACTTTCGAAGATAATCAAATTGTCGTACGTGAAGCGCATGCAGGTGAAAAGTTAGTAACTCTTGATGATGAAGAGCGTGATTTAGAAACGAGTGATCTTGTTATTACCGTAGCAGATAAGCCTGTAGCATTGGCTGGTATTATGGGTGGAAGTGAAACGGAAATCTCCCCTAAATCAAGGCGTGTAGTGCTTGAGGCAGCAGTTTTTGATGGAACTTCCATTCGTCAGACGAGTGGGCGTCTCAATCTTCGCTCAGAATCATCCTCTCGTTTTGAAAAAGGAATTAACCTAGCAACAGTAACAGAAGCCCTCGATGCGGCAGCTAGCATGATTGCAGATCTTACAGGAGCAAACGTACAAACTGGCATCGTTTCAGCAGGTCAAGTAGACACATCGGATGTTGAAGTTGCTTCAACATTGGCAGATGTCAATCGTGTGCTTGGAACAGAATTGACTTATACTGATGTTGAAGATGTTTTTCGCCGTCTTGGTTTTGGTCTTACTGGTAATGCAGAGAAATTCACAGTGAGTGTACCACCTCGTCGTTGGGATATTCATATTGAAGCTGACCTTTATGAAGAAATTGCACGTATTTATGGTTATGATAGATTGCCGGCAACATTGCCTAAAGATGACGGAACTGCTGGCGAATTAACAGAAACCCAAAAACTTCGTCGCAAAGTTCGTACTATTGCAGAAGGTGCTGGTCTGACGGAAGTCATCAGCTACGCCCTAACCACTCCTGAAAAAGCTATGCAATTTAGTATGAAGCCAAGTAACTTAACAGAATTGATGTGGCCGATGACAGTAGAACGCAGTGTTCTTCGGCAAAATATGGTAGCTGGTATTTTGGATACTGTTGCTTATAATATTGCACGAAAAAATAAAGATTTAGCGCTGTACGAAATCGGAAAAGTCTTCGAGCAAGCTGGAAATCCAACAGCAGAATTGCCAACTGAAATCAATAGCTTTGCCTTTGCTTTGACAGGTTTGGTATCTGAAAAAGATTTTCAAACTTCTGCTGTACCAGTTGATTTCTTTTATGCAAAAGGAGTTCTGGAAGCACTGTTTGACCGCCTTGGACTGAAAGTAGAATACACAGTGACGCAAGCATTAGCCAGCATGCATCCGGGACGTACAGCAGCCATTTTGCTGGACGGACAAGTCATTGGTTTTGTCGGTCAAGTTCATCCAGTAGTTGCTAAAGCCTATAATATTCCAGAAACTTATGTAGCAGAAGTCAGCTTGACAGCGGTTGAACAAGCAATTCAACCAGCAAAACCATTTGTAGAAGTTACTAAATTTCCAGCTGTAACACGTGATATTGCTTTGCTTCTTAAAGCAGAAATCAGTCACAAAGAAGTCGTTGAAGCTATTGAAGCTGCTCGTGTGAAGCGTTTGACAGATATTAAATTGTTTGATGTCTTCTCAGGTGAAAAACTTGGGCTTGGTATGAAGTCCATGGCTTACACTTTGACTTTCCAAAATCCAGAGGATACGCTAGAAGATGAGGAAGTAGCTCGCTATATGGAAAAAATCCAAAAGTCTCTTGAAGAAATGCTTGGTGCAGAAGTGCGATAAGACGTGAAAAGCTCCTAAATTGAAGTTTAGGAGTTTTTTCTTGTAACAATATAATGTATAATAAGGAAAAGTTTTATATCGGAGGAGAAAATGACAGTTTTTACACAACTTTGGAAAGCATTTTCCAATTTACCAGAAGTGACAGCGATTGCTTTAGGCGGATCTCGTAGAGGAGAAACTTATGATGAGACTTCGGACTATGATTTATATATTTACTGCACGAGCATTCCAGATGAAGACAGTCGGAAGTTGATTTTGACCCAATATTGTTCTTATATGGAAATAAGCAATCAATTTTGGGAATTGGAAGACGACTGTACCTTAAATAATGGTATTGATATTGATATTCTTTATCGGAACATTCGTGATTTTGCGATAGATATTGAAAATGTTGTCGAAAAGTGCCGAGCAGGAAATGGCTACACCACCTGCTTCTGGCACAATTTAAAAACCTGCAAGATTCTGTATGATGCGGATGGAGAATTAGGTAAATTGCAAGAACGGTTTAACGTTCCTTTTCCTCCGAAATTAAAAGATAATATCATTTCACGAAATTTTAGTTTGTTAACCGGGCATTTGCCGTCCTACGATACGCAGATTCTAAAAGCAGCAAAACGAAAAGACTTTGTTAGCGTTAATCATCGTGTTACAGCTTTTTTAGAATCCTATTTTGACATTATTTTTGCAGTTAATGAATTGACCCACCCCGGCGAAAAGAGAATGATGTCGTATGCAAAAGCTCATGCAAGCCTTCTTCCCAATCAATTTGAGAAATCTTTAAATGCCTTATTAATGAGCATCACTGCTAGTCCTGAAATTCTTGAAAAACAATTAAGAGAAATAATTGTAAATTTAGAGGGAATTTTATCATAAAATCGGCTGGAATTGAGTATAAAAAAAAACGGTTTAATCCGTTTTTTGTATTTAGTAGATTTTTCTTGAAATCATTATAAAAAGCTCCTTTAGTAGTTTCTTCTGCAGAGAGAGTCAAAAATATTTTGGGCAATCAATTGATCGGCTGTATCTAGTAATGTTTGCCGTGTAGTCATTTTATTTTCTTCTCTCTAATTCATGAATTTTTCCTATTTCTTTAAAATATTTTCCATGATTGTTTGTTGGGGCTTTAGATCTAAACGTTCATAAAAGCGCAAGGCAGCGACATTATCATTCCATACATCAAGGATTAAGTTGTAACAGCCAATTTCTTGGGCAAATTCTTCTGCAAAATGGCAGAGCTGCTCACCAATTTTTTGACCACGAGCATTTTCATCAACGCAAAGGTCTTCAATAAAAAGCGTTTTGATAGGTGTTTGTGCGAGACTTTGTGGTTCTTTAATGATGCAAAAGAGATGACCTAAGATTTTTCCTTCTTCATTTTCAAAGACAAAGATTGGTGTATTTTCCTGAGACATCAGTGTTTTCAACTGTTCATCGTTGAATTTGTGACCACTCTCTTTGAAAATATCTGGTCGGACTTTATGATGAACAAGCAAGACTTGCTCTAAAAGATGATTGAGTACTGGAATATCGCTTGGGATTGCTTTTCTAATAGGCATAGTGAACTCCTTTTGTGACCGCCGGTCATTTTTATATAAAATATTATATGACTATCAGTCATTTTTGTTAAGAACAAAATTCAAAAAATTTTTGAGTCATATAAAAATAACCTGCTATGAGCGAGTTTTAAGATTGTTTGTACAATATTTATTTTATTAGCTTAAAGTAAGGATGGTTTTTTAAATTTTTAAAAATAGGAATAGTAACAAGACTAATTACGATAAGTTTTATGAGATCTGGTAGGATAAAAGGAATAATTCCAACAGTGATAGCTTTATCTAAGCTAAATCTTGCTAATAACATTAAACCAAGTACGCCGCCGACAAAAACCAGAGCATCTCCGAGTAGATTGGCTAAGAAAATCGTTAAAAAACTGCTATCTTTTGAAATCAGACCAGCTGTTACCAAAGCATAGAACAAGTAAAACCAGAGATAGCCTGCGTTTGGTCCAACAAGTGCCTGCAATCCGCCGCTTCCGCCTGCAAAAACAGGGAGTCCAATAGCACCTAAAAGAAGATAAAGTGTAACTGCTAATAGAGCTTCTTTTCGATGAAAAATAGTGGCTATTAAGCCAACTGCCATATTTTGCAGAGCAAAAGGAACTGGACCGATAGGAATGGTAATCTGAGCAAGGACAGTTATCAAAGCTGCACCAATAGCTGGCAGGACAAGTGTAAATGATTTCCTCATTATTGTAACCCTTTACTTTATAATATGGTAACCATTATAAAGTAAATACGAAAAATGTCAAGTAATAAATAAAAAGGTGAAAGCATAAACTGAATTCACCTTTTGCCGAAGTAGTTATTTTTTGTGGTATATTACTTTTCCTTTATTTTTGTTGCGAAAGTATAATATCAAAAATGCAATTAGTCCAAAGATATTTAAAAAGATAAGTAAGATAGTTACAAGAATTATTTTTACTTTTTTCATAGGAAAACCTCCTAAAATAGGTTTGATATGATCAGAATAAAGATTTACATCTTTATCAACTAAAAAATCAAAGAAAAAAGGGAGGCTGGGACAAAAGTTTTCAACTTCTGAAAGAGTTTCGTGATAAACAAATGACGCAGTAGCTGATTGGACTCTTTCTTCGCTGTTCAAGCTCGCAAGAGTTCCTAATCATCTTTGCGGGGGTGGGACTACGAACTTAAAATTTTTAATTTTGAGTTCTGTCCCACTCCCAGCGGATAAAATGAAGGAATAAGTTATGGAATGAGAAGAAGTTATCGTGTAAACTAAAAGAGTCAGAAATGCTGGCTGCATTTCTGACTCTTGAGATAAGGCTGGAAAAATTCTAAGAGTAAGACATTTATGGGAATTGTTTCCACTCTCAGCGCATGGTAACAAATTCTTCTGATCCAGTAGGATGGATGGCAACGGTCGCATCAAAATCTGCTTTGGTCGCTCCCATTTTAATAGCAACTGCAAAGCCTTGAATCATTTCATCAACTCCGTAACCGATTCCGTGGAGACCAATGACTTTCTCATCTGTTCCTGTTGTAATCAGTTTGAACTTAGCTTGTTGTCTGTGTTGGGTGACAGCTGAATACATGGAAGTGAAACCAGAGGTATAAATGTGAAGGTTTTCTGCTCCATATTGTTGAATGGCTTGTTCTTCAGTCAAGCCAACTGTCCCAATTGCTGGGTGAGAGAAGACAACAGTTGGAATGTTAGAATAATCCATTTTAGCTTCAGATTTTCCATTAAATAAGCGTTCTGCTAAGGTACGTCCTGCCTTGATAGCAACAGGGGTTAATTCTTTTTCTCCTGTAACATCTCCTAGGGCATAAATACCTGATGTTGCTGTATTCTGAAACTCATCGACTGTGATAAAGCCACGAGTATCAAGGGTAACACCAGCAGCTTCTAAATTCAACCCTTTGGTATTTGCAGTCCGCCCTGTTGCCCAGATGACGTGTTGGGCGACGTGGCTCGTTCCGTCCTCAAAAGTGATGCGAAGCAAATCGTTTTCAACTTTTTCAAGCTTTTTTGGTATTTTGTGGGTGTGTAGAGTAGGACCTGATTTCTTCATTTCTTCTACAAGACCTTCTATGATATAAGCATCAAAATTACGGAGAGGACGTTCTCGACGGACAAAGAGATCTGTTTTTACGCCTAAAGCATGCAGAAGTCCAGTTAGTTCAACTGCGATATAGCCTGCACCAAGAATGGCAACGGATTGCGGGAGTTTTTCCCATGCAAAGACATCGTCAGAAGTTTCACCTAATTCTGCTCCAGGGATTGCTGGAATATGGGGGTGAGCACCAGTTGCGATAACAATATGTTTAGCTTGAATGATCTCGCCATTTACTTTAACTGTATGGCGGTCTATGAATTTGGCACGACCTTTAATCAGCTCAACTCCATTCCGAGTGAAACTATTATGGTAAGAATGGCGTGCACGGTCAATATATGCTTCGCGATTCTTTCGAAGTGTCCTAAAATCAAATTGCTGATTATCTGAAGTAAATCCATAATCTGGTCCATAGTCTTGAATAGCTTCGGCAATTTGTGCACCATACCACATGATTTTTTTTGGAACGCAACCGACGTTGACACAGGTGCCTCCTAATTTCTTTTCTTCAATAACGGCAGCTTTTGCACCATGTTCTCCAGCACGGTTCATGGTTGCTATTCCTCCGCTACCGCCACCAATGGCAATGATGTCAAATGTTCTCATACGAGTCTCCTTTTTATCTGTAGTATGAAATTATTGTAACGTTTTTAGAAAATGATTGCAAAAATCTGCTACAAAAATTGATGAAAGGCTTGATTATTCAATCGTATTATTGTATT